>Ga0114966_10000330_pt1 | contig 45980 bp, 38 predicted proteins | sample M_130207_XF_Meta_FD_87029 | JGI IMG/M metagenome (GOLD analysis project Ga0114966, IMG submission 87029) | Freshwater microbial communities from Lake Montjoie, Canada to study carbon cycling - M_130207_XF_MetaG | ecosystem: Environmental > Aquatic > Freshwater > Lake | place: Lake Montjoie... | reverse complement strand
GCGAACGAAGCGGCCTTGGCGGCCAAGGTGAAGTTTAGCCGTCCGCTGGAGTTTCACCCTTGGTTAGTCCACCCGGCGTTACTTTACGTCAAGGGTCGATTGCAGCTGGGCAAGGGCACGCGACTCTTACCTGGGGTCGTCATCGAGGGCGATGTCGTCATCGGCGACAACTGTAAGATTGGCCCGCATTGTTATATCCGTGGATCTACTTCGATTGGTGATGGTTGTCACATCGGGCAGGCCGTAGAGATTAAAAATTCCATCCTGCTTAACCAGACGAACGTGGGTCACTTGGCTTATATCGGTGATTCGATTTTAGGCCAAGGCGTGAACCTAGGCGCTGGTACGATTTCTTCCAATCTTCGTCACGACGGTAAGGCCCATCGGAGTATGGTCGCCGGCGATTTGATTGAAACCGGTCGGCGTAAGCTCGGGACCATTATCGGAGATAAAGTGCATACGGGAATCAATACTTCCATTTACCCCGGCCGTAAGATTTGGCCGCACCTCACCACTTTACCGGGAGCGATTGTCGATCGCGACCTGATTTCCTAAACTTTTTATGTGTGGCATCATTGGATATGTTGGTCGCGTGTCCGCGACTCCTGTTCTTTTAGGCGGCTTACGCCGTCTTGAATACCGCGGTTACGACTCGGCGGGGGTGGCGCTCCAGGAAGGTAGCGAACTTCTGGTGGCGAGGGCCGTCGGTAAAGTCGCTAAACTGAGCGAAAAAATCGACCTCAACTGGAGCGAGGAGCTTCAAGGCCGATGCACCGTTGGTATCGCGCATACGCGCTGGGCCACGCACGGGGCGCCGACCGAAGCGAATGCGCACCCGCATCGGGATGCCTCGCAACGGATCTGCTTGGTGCATAATGGCATCATCGAAAATTATCGGAATATCCGGCAGAAGCTTGAAGCCAAAGGACACGTTTTCGTTTCGGAGACCGATACCGAAGCGCTCTCGCGCCTAATCGGCGAATTTTATAAGGGCGACCTACGTCAGGCGGTCACGCGGGCACTCCGGCAGGTCGAAGGCGCCTATGGTATTGCGGTCATGGCCGCGGATGAGCCAGGTATCATTGTTGCCGCCCGAAAGGGCAGTCCTCTGGTCATCGGCGTTGGTGAAGGCGAATGCTTGGTCGCCTCCGATGCGTCGGCCTTGGTGTCGCATACGCGGCGCGTCATCTATCTGAACGATGGCGACATCGCTTTATTGAAAGCGGATTCCGTCCAGATTACCGATATCGATCATGCACCGATTGAGCGCGACGTCGCCGACCTTGAACTCGAAGCCGCAGCTGTCGAAAAGGGCGGTTTCGAGCATTTCATGCTCAAGGAGATCCATGAACAACCGGAGTCGGTACGTAACGCTCTCCGGGGTCGTATCGATGCCCAGCAGGGAACGGCAGTGTTGTCCGGGATGGGTACCTCGCCGCGCGAATTGGCCGAAATCAGGCGCATCATCATGGTCGGTTGCGGTACTTCGCTCCATGCCGGCATGGTCGGTGAGTTCGCCTTCGAAGAATTAGCCACGATTTCCTCCGAGGTTCAGCAAGCGGCCGAGTTCCGTTATCGTAATCCCATCGTCGATGCGCACGACCTGGTGATCGCCATTTCACAATCCGGAGAGACGGCAGACACCTTGGCCGCCGTCCGGGAGGCGAAGGAGAAGGGCACGATGGTCATGGGGTTGGTGAATGTGGTGGGATCCACAATCGCGCGTGAAACCGGTCGCGGCGTCTACTTGCATGCCGGACCTGAGATTTCCGTGGCTTCGACCAAGGCTTTTACCGGCCAGGTCGCGGTATTATTATTGATGGCGTTGAAACTCGGACGCAGTCGACACCTTTCGGCGGAACGCGGTTTGGCTATCGCCCAGCAGATTCAAAGCCTGCCTGAGCTTATTGAAGCAGTGTTGGCGCAGAATGATGCCATCGCCCAGGTGGCGGCCGTCATCGCCCCCCATGAGCATGCCTTCTTCTTGGGGCGTGGGCCAATGCATCCAGTGGCCCTGGAGGGCGCCTTGAAACTAAAGGAAATTTCTTACATCCATGCGGAAGGTTACCATGCGGCTGAATTAAAACATGGCCCGATCGCCTTACTTACGCCCGGAACGCCGGTCGTGGTCATCGCCAATCAGTCCCCCGTGGTCGATAAGGTGCTGAGTAACGCGGAAGAATGTCGCGCTCGCGGCGCCCAAGTCATTGCGCTCGTGTCGCAGACTGGCTCCGCGGCCGTGGCCGATCAGGTAATCCGCATCCCTGATTGTGATCCGCTCGTGGCGACTATTCCCGCCGCCGTAGCTTTGCAATTGCTTGCCTATCATGTGGCGCGACTGCGTGGTTGCGCCATCGATCAGCCCCGTAACTTGGCGAAGTCGGTAACCGTCGAATAATTTTAATACGGTTATTATTTCTGGGTATTAGACCTTAGGTCCTTCCGATTGCAGGGAGTCGGCCCGTTCATTTGCTTGTCCTGCCATGAGCACCCCTCCCAAGAAAACCTGCCGTCTCTGCCGCAAAGCCAAACCCCTTGAATTATTTCATCGGTTGCATGGCTCGGCGGCTTTGCACCCCTTCTGTAAGCCTTGTTTGGGGACTACGGTCCAACAACGTTTCAAGGAGCGAGCGGTCAAACGGCACGTGAACAAGAAAGAATGTGCCCAATGCGCACAGGAATTACCCTTGCAGATGTTCCATTGGCTGACGGCCTCGGGGACGCATCATAGCTACTGCCGCGCCTGCCATGCTGCTTATATGGCCGATCGCTATCGCCGGCTCTTGGCCAAACGGAGAACCCTTTAAAAGGTTTCCCGCTGGTGGCCGGACGGGGACTTGAACCCCGAACCAATTGATTAAGAGTCAACTGCTCTACCATTGAGCTATCCGGCCAGACAGCGGGATGTGAATGAGTGCAATTCGCTGGCAGGAGTTCAAGAGCAAATGCAGCTAAATCGACAGGCTCGCCGTCCAGGGATGGTTTGATTCGTGGTGGCTGGACCGGGACTCGAACCCGGAACCAATTGATTAAAAGTCAACTGCTCTACCATTGAGCTATCCAGCCTCTACGAACCAAGTCGATACAAGCCATCAAATGACCGTTGGTAAAGTAATTTCTGACCCTTTAACGTTCACCTCTTTGACGTAAGGCCTCGAAGAGGCAAACGCCTGCAGATACGGAGACATTGAGACAGGGGACCGCACCAAGCATGGGGATGCGAAGCAAGAAATCGCACGTCTCGGCGGTCAGGTGTCTGATACCGTCGCCTTCGGCGCCAAGGATGATGGCCAGGGGGCCGGACAGTTTTGCGTCGAAGAGCGATTGGCTGGTCTTGTGATCGCTTGTGCCGGCAACCCATACGCCGGCATCCTTGAGTTTAACCAAGGCGTTGCGGAGATTGTTGGCTTGGACGATGGGGAGCGTTTCCGCGGCGCCCACAGCTACCTTACGCACGGTTTCGTTGACTGGAGCAGAGTTCTTCTTGGTGATGATGACAAAGGCGCAACCTGCGCATTCGGCCGTACGGATGCAGGCCCCGAGGTTATGCGGGTCCTGAACACCATCGAGAATCAGGATGAGTGGATTCTTATGTTCGGAGAGCAGGGCCGTAATGTCCCCCTCATCATAAAGTTTGAGAGGCTTATTTAGGTCCGCATGGCGCGGGGCGCGGTCATTGCTCCGGGCCATCGTCGTGCTTAGCGGCGGGCGAGCCGACCGCGGGCATGGAGGGCTTCCGCAATCTGGATGGCATTGAGGGCTGCGCCTTTCCAAAGTTGATCTCCACTTACCCAGAGAGACAGACCGTTATCAAAAAGGCTGTCTTTGCGAAGGCGACCAACACCGCATTTTTCTTTGCCAGCATAATCAAGCGGCATGGGGTATTTCTTATTGGCCGGATCATCGCATAACTCGGCGCCGGGGAAGTTGCTGATGGCCTGACGAGCGACGGTCAGGTCGACCGGACGTTCAAATTCAGCGCTGAGGGCGATGGAGTGGGCCCGGAAGACTGGGACACGTACGCAAGTCGTCGTGACTTTGAGGTCAGGGAGGTTCATGATTTTGCGACCTTCGTTGAGCATCTTCATTTCTTCCTTGGTGTAACCGTCTTCCAGAAAGGAGTCGACCTGAGGGATGACGTTAAAGTTAATCGTGTGAGGATAAACTTTGGCGGGGGAACTTTCACCGCGAGCCCATGCTCGGGCTTGGGTGTCTAACTCGCGCATGGCCTCCGCTCCGGTGCCGGAGACTGCCTGATAGGTGGAGGCGAAGAAACGCTTGAGACCGAAAGCTTGATGAAGGGGGTAGAGACCCATCAAGGCGATGGCGGTCGAGCAGTTGGGATTTGAGATGATACCTTGATGCGTTTCTAAGGCCTGCGGATTGATCTCAGGGATGACCAGGGGGACGGTGGGGTCCATCCGGTAAGCGGAACTGTTATCAATGACGATGACCCCGCGCTTGACCGCTTCGGGGGCAAGGGCGAGGGAGATGGAGCCGCCGGCGCTAAAAATAGCAAAATCAAGACCATCAAAGGCTTCCGGCTTGGCTTCCTGGACCGTCCATTCGCGGCCCCCATAGGTGACCTTAGTCCCCGCGGAGCGAGCGGAAGCCAGGGGGCGGAGTTCCGCGACCGGGAAGTTCCGCTTGGCCATTAATGCCAGCAGTTCTTGACCCACCGCGCCTGTCACGCCCACGATGCCGATACGATATGCCATGTTCTGAGTTAGCTATGGTTTTGATGCGGGAGATGTCCGATCGCCTCACAGCGCTGGGTCTCCCTGTTGCGGAAGATTGCATCGTTGTGTCGATTGACCAGCAAAAACTATGGATTTTAAGCAAAGGGGCCTTGCGGTCCTTCGTTATCAGTACGGCCCGCGCAGGTTTGGGCTGTATTCAAGATTCTCTGCAAACACCTTATGGGCTCCATAGAGTGGCGGAAAAGATCGGCTCCGCTGCGCCCGCTAGCATGGTCTTTAAGGCCCGAAAGGCCACTGGGGTACTATCGTCTGATTGGCCGACGCCCGAAGACAATTTAATTACCAGCCGCATCCTTTGGTTGGAGGGTTTGGAGAACGGTGTCAACGCAGGCACCGATGCCGCCGGGCAGGTCGTTGATACCAAAGCCCGCTTCGTTTATCTTCACGGCACGAATCAAGTCGCGAAACTCGGACAGCCCAACAGCCATGGGTGCGTTCTGCTTTCCGATGCGGATATCATCCATATCTTCGATATCACGCCGGTCGGTACACCGGTCTTGATCCGGGCTTAGCGCGCGGGCACTTCGGCTTCGTTTTTTACTTCGCTGACCGGCGTTTTCTTGGCCCAAGCAAGGATCATGTCGCGCGCGACCGGACCGGCGGTTTTGCCACCCCAGGTGCTGGTATCGAGCTGGCCTTCGACGAGCACGCAGAAAGCGACGGCCGGATTATCCGCCGAAGCGTAACCGATGATCCAAGCAAGGTGGGCCTTCTGGCCTTTTTGGAAGTATTCAGAAGTGCCGGTCTTCGCGGCGAACGCCAGGCCGGGGATCATGACGCTGCGGGCGGTACCCTCTTCGACGCAACGGTTAAGCCCAGAGCGCAGGGCGGCTAATTGCAACCCATTCAGCCCGATCGCTTCGGCACCTTGGTGTCGACCGTCGCGCCCGGGGTCGTGAATGATCGTGGGTGTGGTTCTCGTTTCTCCGCGGGCGATAGACGCGGCGACGCAGGCCATGTGCAAAGGGGTGGTCAACAGGAAGCCTTGGCCGATGGCGGTGTTCGCGGTGTCGCCCCCGGTCCATGGGCCCGCCCCAATCCTCAATTTATAAGCGGTATCCGGGACGACCAGGCCACGGTTGGCGGGGAAGGGGAGTTCGGTCGCATTTTTATTATCAGCCGTTGGTGGCATCTGGAGTAAGGGGGTATCTAATCCGAAACGCCGCGCTTCCGCCGCCAAGGGTTCGATGCCGACGCCCAGACCGACTTGGTAATTCCAGACGTTACAGGATACGGCCAACATTTTTTCCAGGTCGACTTGACCGTAACCGGCTGGGTCATGTTCCGGGAAATCGCGGCCGCCCACACGGTAGCTTGGACCGCATTCTAAGATATCGTCCCAATCGATGACTTTATTCCGCATCCCTGCGATGGCCGTGATGACCTTGAAGGTGGAACCGGGAGGATAGAGTCCTTGGATGGAGCGATTGAGCCAGCCACCCGAGGTTTCAATCTCATCGAAATAGGTCCGCGTGACCCGGTCGGCCAGTCGGTTGGGGTTGAAAGTCGGTTGGCTAGCGAGAGCGAGGATTTCGCCCGTGTTAACGTCCAGCATGACCGCCGCCGCTGGCAGGACTTTACCTTGCGAATCTTTGATTTGAGCTAGGGCTTTCTCGGCGGCACGTTGGATTTCGACGTCGAGCGATAAGGTGACCGCGGTGCCTTGGGTCGGATCTGATTTACGTAATAATTCTTTGTTATACCCCGCAGAGGTTTTGGTCCAGAGCTCCCAGCCGCTTAGACCGCAAAGGATTTCGTTGTAAGATTCTTCGATGCCAGCGGCACCCTTTTTTCCGGTATAATGTAATTTCTGCAAGAGCTCATTCTTTTCATCGTTTAGGCTATTGGGCGGTAGTTCATCGGTATCTTTCACATAGCCAAGGACGTGGGCGGCCAGAGTGCCGTGCGGGTAGGTTCGGATGATGTCGGAATCAAGACGGATCGGGCCATCCACCGGGAACTGTTCGACGAATCGAGCGACGGCCCGGACGCCTTCTTCAGGGGTGACGGATTGGTCAGCACCCGGAAATGCTAAATCGGAAACCAAAGTGAAGGGAAGGGCACGGCGTTCGCGCAGGTGCTTTTTGAGATCATCAATCTTGACGAGCCGCTCGGTGGGAGAATCCACCGGGTTCGATTTGACCGGTAACTTATTTTTTTTGACATTACGACTCGTCGCATCGATCACGAACCAGACTTTATCGAGCCAGCGCTGTAGGACATTGAGGCGCGCCGAATCCTGAATTTTCTCGCGGTCGATGTGGCCGGTTTCACGGGCCTTTTCGGCGGCCAGTAACTTACGATATTCAGCTTGGAATTCCGGTTGGAGTTCGGAGAGGTCAGCTTTGACACTCCACCGCACGCGATTTTCTACGAGCACATAACCGTTGCGATCATGGATGAGACCGCGGGCCGGAGGTTTTAGGATGATCCGTCTGCTTTGTGAGTCGGACTGTTCCTTCAGGTCGCCGGACTGCAGCCATTGCCGGACTATAAGACCGCCAGCGATGTAGATGAAGCCACCCGAGAATAGCCAAAAAACAAAGATTAAGCGTAAGCGCTCGATGCGGGTCGAAGGAAGAACCTTTAGGTCGTTAAGCTCTCTCATGGCGTTTCATTAGCCAAGGGGGCATTGATGTAATCCAGGGCCGCAATCTGACTGAGCGAGAGGGGCCAGAATAAAATAAGAGTCACCAGGGCTGAGGCGATTAGCTGAAGGAGGAGTTGGGGCAGGAAGTCGCCGAGATTGCGGAAGCTCAGCTGACCCAGGGTAAGGGCCACGGCGCTGAACCAGAGGGTGATGGCGGCAAGGTTGACGATGAGCGATGCGCGCAGAAGCCGCGGGGCGCTGCGGAGCAGTGGCTTATTGCTGGTAAGGAAGATGGCGGCGGCGACCAATGCCAGAGCGAGGATACCGTCCGGGATGGGCCTGCGAGCTTCGAAGAGAAAACCTACGCACCCCGAAAACAGAACGGCTTGCCAGCGTCGTAGTCGGCTGCAGGGCAGCACGATGGCAGCACCCGAAATAAAAACGTTTATGCCCCAGGGGGCCGTCCAATCCGACATTAAGTCCGCCGCGAAAAGCCACGGGTAAGTCGCCAGCAGGATGATGAGCCAGGACCAACTCATGCCTATTGAAAATCCTCGTAACGTTTTTCGAGCAGAATTTCACCCGCGGCGGGATGAATCGGAACAAGGACGGAGACTTCCTGCAGTGAAAAGAGGTTTCGGCTGGGCTGAAGGGTGCCTTCCTTGAAGTTACCTTCTTGAGTCGTGCGGATATTCGCATCAAGTGTGCCGATGATCAGACCGGCCGGAAAGACGCCGCCCATGCCCGTGGTAACTACTTTGGAGCTTTGCCCTGCGGATGGGAGGTAGTCCATAGGGATGACGGCGATTCTTGCCCGAGCTGTCCCGAGTGAATTGGCGGGCAAGCCGCTGACCAAGACAATCCGGCCTTGTTCATCGCCCTCAAGGTAGGCGGTGCAACGGAAGTTCGGGCTGGTTACCAGGTCCACTTCGCAGGTGTTGAGATGCACCAGGGAAACTTTTCCAATCACCCGATCGGAAAAAACCACGGGGCAGCCTGGGCGAACGCCGTCGCTACGGCCTTTGCGGAGGACGATGCGATGCCACCAAGAAGTACTGTCGCGCGATGCAACGCGGGCGACGATGGTCAAGAATTCTCTGGGAGCGGCGTAGCGCGCGAGTTCGCGTAAGCGGATGTTCTCCTGGCGAATATCTTCGAGGGTGCGGACCTTGAGCTCGAGGGCCGCATTGATGCGGGCGAGGTCGCGGGAGGCAGCGGCCAATTCTTCGGCACTCTTACTTTTAAGTTCCCAGAAACGGGCGAGGTCTCGTCCTTTCGCGACGAGGTGCAGGGCCGGAGCTTGGAACTCGACGAACGCCTCGCGGGTCCCCATGCGAACGAAACTCGGCGACATAATCCATATCGCCACAAATGCGAAAAATGCGACGTAAGATGCCTTCGCGCCTTGACGGTTTTTATCCATGGCGGGTAAGCCCGCGGTGCTTATTCTCGGCCGCTCCAGCGCGAGGAGTTGGCGAGGATTTTACCGGTACCGTTGACCACCGCGCAAAGAGGGTCTTCTGCGACCATGACGGGGACGCCAGCGGCTTCGGAGATGGCACGATCGATACCGCGAATCAGGGCACCACCACCGGCGACAACGATGCCGCTGAGGTAGATATCACCCGATAACTCAGGGGGAATCCGTTCTAGCGAGCCTTTGACTGCTTCGATGATTTGGTTGATGTTATCCATCATGGCTTCGCGGACTTCTTGCGAGGTCAGGTGAAGAGAACGGGGAAGCCCGGTGACGGAGTCGCGACCACGAACTTCATAGGTGAGTTCTTGTTCCAGCGCGTACGCCGACCCGATCTTAATCTTAATTTCTTCCGCGGTACGTTCGCCGATAAGCAGGTTATAAGAATTTTTGATATACTTGGTGATGGAGGTATCAAATTCGTCGCCGCCGACCCGGATGGAGCGAGCGTGCACGATGCCGCCCAGGGAGAGCACGGCGACTTCGGTCGTACCGCCGCCGATGTCGACAATCATCGAGCCGGTAGGTTCTTCGACCGGTAAGCCGACACCGATCGCAGAGGCGACGGGCTCAGGAATCGTGATCACATCGTCAGCCCCGGCGCGATAGGCCGAATCCATGACAGCCCGACGCTCGACGGCGGTGATGCCATAAGGAACGGCCACGACGACGGTCAAGTTAGTGAAAAGGGATTTTCGTGCCACTTTTCCGATGAAGTAGCGGAGCATGTGCTCGCTGATTTCGAAGTCAGCGATGACGCCGTCTTTCATCGGGCGAAGGGCTTGGATATCTCCCGGGGTCCGGCCCAGCATCATTTTGGCCTCGTTGCCGACCGCAATCGGTTTGCGGGTGCTGGTGCGGATGGCGACGACGCTGGGCTCACGCAGGACGACACCGCGATCTTTTAAAAAGACGAGCGTGTTGGCGGTGCCAAGGTCGATACCAATGGCTTGGGTGAATAGCCCGGGGAAGCGCTTAAACATCAGGGTCGTTTGGGTTTCCTTGATGAACCTCGGATTGGCGGGGGAGTCAAAAGCAAAGTGAGGTCAGCCGTCGCCTATCTTCCGTCATAAGATTCATAGAACCAGAGAGATAGGCTGGGAGCGCAGTCAGGGATTGGCGTCCCCGCGGAGGGTTGTCGCTTGCTCAATCAAAGCGGGTGACTAAAAAGCGCTCACCCCAACCCCCATGACACCCCCGCTCAATCGTCGCGATTTCCTTAAATCAGCCGGCATGGCGACGGCCGCTTTTACTGTCGCCCGCCCTTGGCTTAATTCTTCCGCTCGGACGGTCTCCCCGAACGAGAAGTTAAACGTCGCCGCCATCGGCTTCGGTGGCGTCGGGGGAAGCAATGTGCGCAATTCGGCCGAGGAAAATATCGTCGCCCTCTGCGACTTGGATTTAAAGCGCTGCGCCAGCACGATCAAGTTGCAGCCCAAAGCCGCGCTCTTTACCGACTTCCGCGAGATGCTGGAGAAGCAGAAAGATATCGATGCGGTCATCATCGCCACGCCGGACCACTCCCACGCTTATATCGCCATGGAATGCATGCGGGCGGGTAAGCATGTTTACGTTCAGAAGCCGATTGCTCACTCCGTTTTCGAAGCCCGCACGCTCACCGAAGCTGCCCGGAAATATAAGGTTGTTTCGCAGATGGGCAATCAAGGCCACTCCGGCGAAGGGATCCGTCAGACGACCGAATGGATTGCCGCCGGGTTGATTGGTCAGGTTCGCGAGGTGCATGCTTGGACGAACCGTCCGATCTGGCCGCAGAGTTCGGAAATGGAACGGCCGAAGGATGTGCAATCGCCTCCCGAAGGGATGGATTGGAATAGGTGGATTGGTCCTGCCCCGGCGCGACCGTTCAACAGTGTTTATCATCCAGGAAAATGGCGCGCCTGGTGCGATTTCGGTACCGGCTCCTTAGGTGACATGGGTTGCCATATCATCGACCCGATTTTCATGGCATTGAAGCTACGTTATCCAACGAGCGTCGAAGGCAATGTCTCGACCGTCTACGAGACCTTTGGTCACGAAACCAAGAGCAAGAACGAGTGTTATCCGCGGTCCTCGATTGCGCGTTTCAAGTTCCCCGCTCGCGAAGGCTTGGTCCCCGTCGAACTTACCTGGTGGGATGGCGGGCTGATGCCTTCCCGCCCGGATGAGTTGGAAGAAGGAGATTCCTTTGGCGACCATAATGGTGGCTGTTTGTTCATCGGCGATAAGGCGAAAATCGTTTGCGGATGTTACGGTGAAAAACCTCGAATCTTAAATGCCGACTTGCGGCAGGAAGCTAAGAAACTCGCTAAGACGATTCCCCGTATTCTTGGGGGCAGTACCGGACACGAGAAGGATTGGATCCGCGCCTGTAAGGGCGGTGAAGCCGCTTCGTCGAATTTTGATTATTCGGGTCCTTTATCGGAAATGGTACTCATGGGTAATCTTGCGATTCGTTACCCTGATCGTAAACTTCTCTGGGATGGCGAAAAAATGGAAGTCACCAATGATAAGGCCGCAAACGCCTATGTGCGTCGTCAATATCGCGAAGGCTTCGGTTTAGGCGCCTAATTTAACGCCATACCGTTTTCAGGCACCCTGGCGCGTCTGCGCTGAGGGGCATTTTTATTTACACCTTATATCCGAGAACCAGCGCGAGCAGAATGGCACCGCCCAGTACGATACGATACCAAGCGAACGGCCCCATGCCGCGACGTGAGACGAAACTGACCATCCATTTCACGGCGATGAAGGCGGTCACGGCTGCGACAATCAGGCCAAGGCTCGCAGGACCGGTGGGGTAAACTTGCCCCAAAGCAGGTCCGAGCGACCACATCTTGTAGGCGGAGGCGGCGGTGAGGGTGATGAGGCCGACCAGGAAGGAGAATTCGGTGGCCGCCGGATTTGAAAGTCCAGCCAAGCGTCCGCCGAGGATGGTCGATAGCGAGCGGCTGGTGCCAGGAATGAGGGCGAAACATTGACAGAGGCCGATGGTCAGCGCCTGACGAAGTTTGATTTCCGAAACCTCTTTTTCGTTGAAGTCGATCTTAGGCAGAAGTCGCTCTGCGCCCAGGATGATGACTCCGCCAATCATTAAGGCACCTGCGACGACTTCTACCGAGAATAAATACTTACCGATGGCTTCTTTGAAGAAGAGGCCAAGCAGGGCGGAGGGGAAAAACGCGATAAGGAGCGCTAGGGTCAGCCGTAGGGCCGCGCGTTCTCCACGTAACAGTCCGACGATGACGCTGCGCACCCGTCCGAAAAAGACGACTAAGACCGCGGCGATAGCACCTACCTGGATGATCACGATGTAATCGTCCGCGACCCGGTCTTGCGAGATGGGGCGGCCTTTGCGGTCGCTGACATCGCTTACCATTATATTCTTATCATGGGGCACATGCATCAGCCGGTCGCTGATGATCATGTGACCGGTGGAACTGACTGGCAGGAATTCGGTCACGCCTTCGACGGTGCCCGTGATCAAGGCGCGTTGATAGGTGAAGCTGGCCTGAGTCTCGGCTGGTGTTTCGGTCTGTCCGGCCGCAAAGGCGTTGAATCCCGTGAGGAAGAGAAGGGCACAGGTGATGCGGCGCATGAGTCTGGATTGTCTGAATGGTTGGCTTTCCGCAAGCCTGTGCCGAACTTCCCTTGTCGCTTGCTCTCGGGTTATCTTCTCGCTTTATGGGGTTATTCTTATGTCGGCCTCCAGCCTTATTCCGACCACCGAGCCACGTTTTCAGGTTCCTGACGTCCATGGACGGTTTGGGCAATTCGGAGGCATGTATGTTCCCGAAACGTTGATGACGGCGTTGCTGGACCTGACCAAGGCCTACGACGAGGCCCGACGCGATTCGGCCTACCAGCAGGCTTTCGCCGACATGCTGAGAGATTACGCCGGACGTCCGACCGGACTCACCTTTGCCGAGTCGCTGACCAAGCACGCCGGCGGCGCTCGTATCTACCTTAAGCGCGAGGACATGCTCCACACGGGGGCCCATAAAATCAATAATGTCATCGGCCAGGCGCTGCTCGCCATCCGCATGGGCAAGAAGCGCATCATCGCCGAGACTGGTGCCGGCCAGCATGGCACCGCGACGGCCGCCGTCTGCGCCCGATTTGGTCTGAAGTGCGTCATTTATATGGGGGCTACGGACATGGAGCGTCAGGCGCTCAACGTCTACCGCATGCGGCTGATGGGCGCCGAGGTTCGCGGTGTAGAAGCCGGGCAACGTACTTTGAAAGAAGCGGTGAACGAAGCTATGCGCGATTGGGTGACGAACGTCCAAGACACACATTACATTTTGGGGACGGCCTATGGCTCGCACCCTTATCCGATGATGGTCCGCGATTTCCATCGCATTATTTCCATCGAATCCAAGCAGCAGATCCTGCGCGCTGAAGGCCGTCTGCCAGACTACATCGTCGCCTGTGTCGGCGGCGGCTCCAATGCCATCGGTGCTTTCTTTGAATTCCTCGACGAACCCGGCGTCCGCCTCATCGGCGTCGAAGCCGGCGGCCGTTCCATCAGTAAGGGAGAACACGCCGCGCGTTTCGCCGGAGGACGACTTGGCGTCCTGCAAGGTTGCATGACGAACATCCTCATGGACAAAGAAGGACAGATTGAAGGAACGCATTCCGTCTCCGCTGGCCTGGATTATGCTGCCGTGGGTCCCGAGCACTCTTATTACCGCGAAAAGGGTCGCATAGATTACGCTTACGCCAACGACAGCGAATGCCTCGAAGCCTTCCAGCTGCTCTCGAACAAAGAAGGAATCATCCCGGCCCTCGAGACCAGCCACGCCGTCGCCCATGGCGTAAAACTCGCGGCATCCTTGCCGAAGGAGCAGGTTGTAATCATCAACCTTTCGGGACGTGGTGATAAGGACGTATTTAGTGCTGCGCGTGCCCTGGGGACCGAGATAAAGCTCTGATCATGGGCGCCTCTTCCATGACCGGCTTCGGCCGGGCGGAGCTTAATCTGCCAGGTGTCAGGCTCTCCGTAGAGATTGCCTCGGTTAATCAAAAGAACTTACAGGTCTCGATCTATGGGCCGGATGTTTGGTCGGGCTTGGAAGCAGTCGCCTCCGCTTGGATTCGCGCTCGCCTACAACGTGGTAAGGTGACGGCACGTGTGACCCAAGCGACGCCAACTGCGATCACCGATAAGCTCTGGGATGCGGAAGCAACTAAGCGTTCCTTTAAAGAACTCGAACATTTAGCCCAATCCATCGGCGTATCCTGTGTGCCCCCCTCGCTTGATTTGGTGCTTAAACTGGCAGAAGCACGTCGTGGTAATCAAGCTGTCCTGCCTGATTTTGCGGTTGTTGAAGCGCAGGTTCGCCTCGCTTTTGATGGAGCTTTGAGCGCTATTTTGAAGATGAGAGCGGAAGAGGGGAGAGCTTTGTCCATCGATTTACAAAGGCGAATTGCTGCGATCGAGAAAATGGTTTTGGAGATGATGGACGCCGAGCGCCTCGGGCCCGTCCGCCATCGTGACGTACTCCTGAGGCGACTTAAAGAAGCAGGGTTGTCCATTGATGTGGCCGACGACCGGGTATTGAAGGAACTGGCTCTTTTTGCCGACCGGTCTGACATAACCGAAGAAATCGTTCGTCTTAAGAGTCACGTTTCTCAGTTCAAAGCTGAGCTTGAGACTCCAAATTGCGGTCGAAAACTCGATTTTCTCGTCCAGGAACTGCTTCGTGAGGTTAATACAATCGGAAGCAAAGCCTCTGAAATCCTGACAACTAAGCTGGTTTTAGAGGTTAAAACCGAAATTGAGCGTATTCGGGAGCAGGTCCAAAATCTGGAATAAGGTTTTTGGGGTGTGCTATTGCCACCTTGGCTTTCCCATGCCTTTGTCTATCAACACTTACGCATCTGGCCATGTCCAATAATCTAACTAAGCGAGATATCGTTATCAAAATTTTTACGGATAAAGGCTATCCGCAAAAGCATATCCGCGACAGCGTTCAGATGACTTTGGATGCAATCAGCGAAGCTTTGCTGGCCGGGCGCGATGTTGAACTCCGCAATTTCGGAGTATTCCAGGTACAGGTCCGCAAGAGTCGCGTAGGTCGTAATCCTAATCGTCCCGAGACGGATGTGATTATCCCCAAGCGTGCGGTCATCAAATTTAAAGCCGGTAAAGAATTGAAAGCTAAATTGAAGTCGTACGACGTTGAAAAGCCAGCGCAGTAAGCGCCGTCGCTCATGTCTGATATTCGATCGCTCCCCGGGTTCCGGGAGTTTTATCCTGAAGACCGTGCGGTCTTAGGTCATGTCATGGGCGTATGGCGTCAGGCCTGTCGTCGCTACGGCTTTCGCGAATGGGAATCGCCGGTACTTGAACCTTTAGAACTTTTTACCGAAAAGTCGGGCGAGGAGATTGTTCGGCAGCTTTTTAATTTCGAAGACAAAGGCGGGCGCAAGGTCAGTCTTCGGCCGGAAATGACGCCTTCATTGGCTCGGATGGTTGGCGCCAAGGCCAACGGGATGCCTAAGCCCATCCGCTGGTTCGCCATGGGCGAAAACTACCGCTACGAAAAACCTCAGAAGGGTCGCTTACGTGCCTTCTATCAGCTTAACGCGGATTTGCTCGGTGAGGCCGGACCTGCCGCCGATGCCGAAATCATCGCCCTCTGTGCCGACTGTCTCATGGGTTTCGGTCTGACGCAGACCGACTTCCGCATCCGTATCTCTGACCGCACGCTTTGGTTTCGTTACCTGGGCAGCCTCGGTATTCCGGAAGCGCAAGCTTCGGCAGTTCTGAGCGTCGTTGATAAACTGGAGCGCGGTTCGCCTAAGGATTTACTCGACGCCATGACGGCGGCATTGGTCGGCACCTCGGTTGATCCGTCGCGGGCGTTGGAGCTTTCCCGAGCTTTCGCCAACACCCATTCTTTGGCCGACTTAGAGAAATTGGCCGCCGGTGACGAAGCCATGACGCTCCGCCTCGGCGAGTGGAAGCAACTTCTGGCCACGCTGCAGTCGATGGGTTTTTCCGAATGTATCGCCATTGATCTCACGATTGTTCGCGGTTTGGCCTATTACACTGGTTTTGTTTTCGAGGCTTTCGAGACCGGTGGCGAAGCGCGCGCCCTCGCTGGCGGCGGCCGTTATGATGCGTTGGTCAAGAAACTCGGCGGACCCGATTTGCCTGCCGTTGGTTTTGGCATGGGCGATGTCACGCTGCGCGACCTTTTGGAGCTAAAGAAACTTATCCCGGTCTACGCTGATGGGCCTGAGTTTTACGTCATGATTTTGGGTGAAGACGCCCGTCCGGCTGCGTTGGAGGATTTGGCGAATCTTCGCCGCGCCGGATTCCGCGTGGAATATAACCTTAAAGACGGTAAATTCCCCAAACTCATCCAGGCCGCCGAAGTCGCAGGTGCTAAGTATGCGCTTATTTACGGTGGCTCCGAGGTCGCCAAAGGCGTCGCTAAAGTACGCAGCATGACGGATCGTTCCGAAGCCGAAGTGCCGCGGACAGATCTGGTGCCCGCGTTGCGGGCAGTCCTCGCCGAAGGCATGCGTGCCATCCAACCCTGAGCGGCGATGAGCGAACAGGGACGCCAATATCAGGACATGGCGAAGACCGCCTCCTGGACATTGGTTTCGCGGGTCCTGGGACTGGTCCGCGATCAAGTCACTACTTACGTCTTTGGGGCCAATGCGGTGGGGGCGGCTTTCCTTTTTGCTTTTCAGATTCCTAATCTCTTCCGGCGATTATTGGGCGAAGGCGCTTTGACCGCCGCCATCGTCCCGGTGCTGGCGGATAAGCAAGCTCGTGAAGGTAAATCGGTTGCTTTCGGATTCTTAAATTACGTGCTCCGACGGGTTTTTCCTTGGACAATTGGGCTGACGTTAGTCGGCATCGGCTTATCGTTGTTATGGTCCGTTTCGGTATCGGATGCGAAGCAGCAAATGGCGGCCGAGCTAACGGCTTATTGTATGCCGTACATGCCCTTGATTTGCATCGCTGCTTTATTTACTTCCGCTGTCAATCTTAGTGGCCGCTTTGGGTTGGCGGAATTCGCTTCGGCTATGCTCAACCTTTGCATGATCATTGGGTTGGGATTATTTGGGATTAATTTCACGGACCCGAATGACATGATGGCGAAGGCGCGTTGGCTCTGCGCCGGGGCTCTGGCCGGCGGAGCGTTGCAGCTTTTGATTCCGCTTTGGGGACTGAGGCAGGAAGGTTGGAATTCCCGGTTGATGAACAAGGATGTCACGGCTTGGCAGGTCTTGCGGGTTGCGTTCATTCCCGCTGCGCTCGGTGCCGGCATCCAGCAGATCAATTTCTTAGTCTCCCGTAGTTTGGCCTTCAATATCGATGGCGCCGGATTAACCTACTACTACCTTGCCAATCGCATTGTGGAGTTACCGATTGGTTTATTCTCGGCCTCGATTGCGACGGTGATGTTCCCCGCTTTGGCGACGGCATTCGCCGCACGGGATGACTCCGCGTTATCTCGCAACTATGCCCGTGGGATGCGTCTGATTCTGGCCGTGAATATTGGAGCAGCCGTCGGTTTAGCCGTCTTGTCGGAGCCCGTGATTAAATTGCTTTTTGAGATGGGGCGTTTCACCGCGGCGGACTGTACGAAGACCCGTAACGTCTTGGTGTTGTTTGCCCTTGCGATGCCGTTTTATGCCATGATTTCTCTGGTCACGCGGGCGCTCAATGTCATCGGCAATACCCAGGCGACCTTTCGCGCCGCCGTTCAGGCTGCGGTCATTAACATCGTTGGTTCAATTTTAGCTATTGCCTGCGGCTATGGTATCGAAGGTTTGGCCGTGGCCAATGCCATCTCTACAGTTTGGCAATATGGAGTACTGAGGAAAATGTTGGCCAAGTCAGCGCCCGCCTTTTTGACCGAAAGCCTACGCCGTCCGTGCGCCCAGGTACTCACCGGGTCATTATTGATGGGGCTTGTCGCGTACCATTCTTATCGGTGGATAATCGATTTGCCGATTGCCACGCAGCTTAATGGCAAGTTAGCCCTTTTTCTGGCGATGTTATTGTCAGCCATCTTTTCCGCCACGATCTACGCCATCTTCCTGGACTGGCTCAAGTATCCCGAGCGCGATATGGTTCGGACCTTTGTCAATAAATTGATTCGACCAACCGGATACCAATTCAAGGTTTGATCTTAAGCGCCTGTAAAGTTTGCGGACGGTAACGGCGCACTAAGGCTTCCAAGGTGGCAATGGTTTCAGGGTCAGCGATACCATCGACTTTCGTTGCGCGAAAATGGCGTTGAAAAGCTTCGACGGCTAATTTCAAGCCGGCCTCACCGGGTTCGATGCGATAACCATAGGCTGCAAGTAGTTTACGAACGTCTTCCGCTTTAATCTTAACGGGGGTCAGTAGGTATTGAGCGACTTCGTCTCGCAGCGGCCAGGCACCGACGCCCAGAGAGGCTAACTTGGCCCAAGGAAATAAGATGCCGGGATCGATCTTACGGCCAACGGCGATGTCCGAATGTCCCAGCACCTCAGTAGGTTTGATCTGATGCCGGCGAATGATGTCGGCGCATAGGGTGAAGAGAACTTCCGTTTGCGCAGCTGAGTATGCATGAACGTTGCCGTCCAAGTTGATGATCTCGATGCCGATCGAGTGTTGGTTCATGCCCTCAAGATTACTCCAGCCGCTTTTGCCCGCATGAAAGGCGGACTTCGATTCGGGGACTAACTGAATGACGCGCGGACGGGGTTCGTCTGTGACGATGTAGTGAACACCCACCCGATGGGTCTCCTTGTGTCCCTGCAGTACATCTAGGGAGGCGGGTAGGGGGGATGCCGTATAATGTAGGATGAGCGCGGTCACTTTCCCTTTACGAGGCTCTGATCCAGCGGAAGATGGACCCTGCTCGATGATCAGACCCGTATAGGGGGGGCGTTGTGAAATGTTGGAAGGTTTGGTCTCTTGGGGGGATGACGCACACCCCGGAAATAACGACAAAACTGAGATAATCATTAAAGAGCCCCAATATGACCGATAGAAAGTAAACATAAGCAGTGCGTTGAATGGATATATAAATGTTTTTAAAGCCCAAGATAATACAATTTACAGTAGTTTATATGTTGATTTCATTATATTTTAGTTAATTAGACATAATGTGTATTGTGCGAAATAGATAGAGGGGTCCAGGAGTGAGGATAATGCGTTATTGATTGCTTGATTGGGAACGCTCATAAGTTTGCTCTTAATCTCATCTTAATCCAACACCCCCAAACGTTTATGAAAGTTGCCCGACACATCATTGAGGCTCGCCGCGAGGCGATTGCGAAACTGCTTGGAAAAGTCGGTTACGTCCCCGTCTTAGAAATTTGTAAGCAGTTCAATGTCTCGGAAGCCACCGCCCGTCGTGATCTGACCGAACTTGAAAGCCAGCGCCGGATTACACGTACCCACGGCGGTGCGCTCTCAGATTTTAACCGGAATTTTCCCCCGCTCGACGATCGTAAGATTGAAGATGCCGAAGCTAAGCGCAAGATCGGTAACTTGGCCGCAACGCGCATCAAACCCGGCATGACAGTCTACCTTGATTCAGGCTCGACGATATTTTTTGCCGCTGAGGCCATTGCCTCCGCCGGGATTTCGGATTTACAGATTGTCACGACCTGCCTGCCTACGGCCCAACTTATTTCCTGCCTGCCAGGCGTCGAAGTTTATATCCCAGGCGGACTTTTCCTCACCCGTCACGCCATGGTCGCGGGCGATCGCACTCTGGAAGAAGTCGCCCGTTGGAACTTCGACGTCGCCCTGCTGGGCGCTGAAGGCATTGACGAGAATGGTCTTTGGAATTCGCAACGCGACATCTCTCACCAACAACGCGAGGTCATCCGTCGCAGTGATGAAGTCTTGATTTGCATGAACAAGGTCAAACTCGGGCGTGGCGGACCGTGCGCAGTTACCCGCGATGTGACTTCACTGTTCTTGGTCACGGATGCCGATGCCGCCACTGTCCAACGTGCCAAGGTTAAGTTGGCTGCGGACCATGTGCTGACTGCGGTTTAAGCTCGGAGATCATGGCCCGTCACCCTTCCATTCACATCCAAGTCGTGTATGCCTCTTCCCAAGAGGCTGCGCGTCGAGGCTTGGCTGCTAAGGCGGCCGCCTTCGCCGGGCTGGGTTTTAACGTTTCCCTCTGCGGAAAGTCAAAATCCTGAAGATGTCCGCCGAAGCTATCCAAAGTCTGCTCGAACTCTCCCACCAACTGGGCGGCGATCGTCTCCGTATGGCAATCCTCGGCGAAGGTAACACGTCCATCCTCCTCGATGCCGATACTTTCGCCGTCAAGGCCTCGGGTTCTAATTTAGCTTCGTTAAAGTCGGACGATGTGACAATTTGCCGCTTCGACCGATTGTTGCCTTTGATTGAATCCCATGGCGCTTCGGATGCCGAAGTTGATGCGGCTTTGTTTGCTTCACGGGTCGATAAATCGGCGAAGAAGCCTTCAATCGAGGCACTGTTTCACGCCTACTTGTTGACCTTGCCGGGAGTTAACTGCATCGGCCACGTCCACGCCATCGCCGTGAATCAGATTTTATGTTCAACACGGGCACGAGAATTTGCCGAGAAGCGAGCCTGTCCGGATGAGATCGTGATGTGCGGTGTCGAATCCGTCTTCGTGCCGTATGCCGAACCGGGCCTTGGGCTTTCGCAAAGCATACGCCAAGAGGTCATGGCTTTTGTCAAGCGCACGGGGCGCGAACCCAAGATCATCTTATTACAGAATCATGGTATCATCGCCGTTGGGCCCTCTCCCAAGGCTGTCTTAGGGTCGCTCCTGATGGCCGAAAAGGCCGCCGAAGTCTTCGTGGGTGCCGCTGCGCTAGGCGGCCCGGTTTTCCTTACCTCTGCCCAATGCGAACGAATTGCCGGCCGCCCTGATGAGCATTATCGCCAAAAAATGCTTGGTTTGTGATCCTTTAACCCCTCCCCTCTCGCCCTATGTCCAATTACCTAGCCATCGACCTCGGAGCCGAATCTGGGCGCGTCATCTTCGGCCAGCTTAAGGCCGGCAAGTTTACCATGAAGGAGGTGCACCGTTTCTCCAACGGCGCCATCACCGCTAATGGAACCCTCCGCTGGGATATCATTCGTATCTTCCGTGAAATTCGCATCGGCCTCGCTAAGGGAGCCAAGCTCGGTCCGATCAAGTCCGTTGCCTGCGACTCCTGGGGCGTCGACTACGTGTTGCTGAAGGGCGACGGTCCGCTGCTCTCCTTGCCTTTCACTTATCGCGACGAAAGAAGTTTCAAATCTTACGAAAGCGCGATGAAGCGTTTTTCGCAGCGGGAGATTTTTGAAGGCACGGGCATCGCATCAATTTCTATCAACACCCTCTATCAGCTTTTTGATGATGCGTTGAATCGTCCCGAGATCCTGAATTTTTCAGATAAGTTTCTGCTCATCGGCGACTACATCACCTGGCTCTTGACCGGCAAGGCCCTTGCGGAAGAGACCTTGATCTCTGGCACTCAGTGCTGGGATACGCGCAAGCAAGATTGGGCCTGGCCGGTCATTAAGAAACTCGGCATCCCCAAGCATATTTTTCCGAAAGCGGTAAAGCCGGGTGTGAAATTGGGTAAGATGTTGCCGTACCTCGCCAAGGAGACCGGCTTGGGCAAGACCGAAGTCGTCACGACCTGTGCTCACGACACCGCTGCTGCTGTCGCTGCTGTGCCCGCCACCAAGGGCGATGACTGGGCTTACCTGTCTTCAGGCACTTGGTCGCTCCTTGGCGTCGAACTCCCCAAGCCGCTTGTCAACGAGACTGTCCGCAAGGCCAAGTACACCAACGAAGTGGGCTTCGGCGGAACCTCTCGTTTCCTCAAGAATCTCGTCGGCCTCTGGGTCCTCCAGGAGTGCCGTCGCGAGTGGATGGAGAAAGGCGAAGTCTCCGACTATGGTGAGATCGTGAAGCTCGCGCTAAAGGCGCCTTCACTCTGTTCGTTCATCCGTCCGGACGACGTCCGCTTCGCCAAGCGCGGCGACATGGTCGCCAAGGTCCAAGCTTTCTGCCGCGAGACCAAGCAGCCTGTGCCGAAGACCCATGGCGAGATTACCCGCTGCATCCTCGAATCCCTCGCTCTGCTTTACCGCGTCGAGATGGACGGCATGGAAAAGCTTACTGGTCGCAAACTGAAGCGGCTGCACATCGTTGGCGGCGGCTGCCGTAACGCCTTGCTCAACCAAGCCACGGCCGACGCCACGGGCCGCACCGTCATCGCCGGACCCGTCGAAGCGACCGCTGCCGGCAATATCCTCGTCCAGGCGATCGCCATGAAGGAGCTCAAGGACCTCGAAGCCCTGCGCAAGGTCGTCCGAAACTCTTTTGAGGTAGTGACTTACACGCCCAACCCGACGTCCGCCTGGGTCGCCGCGCAAGCCAAGTTTAATGGTTTAAATAAGTCATAAAACCCCTTACTCACCAAACCTCCTTTCCACGTAATAAACATGTCAAACTACAAATACGTCTCTCACCTCTGGAACGATGCCGAAGCCGCGAAGCTCGATCCGGTCGGCCGTCTGGTCTATCGCTCCAATAAACTCGGAGCGGACCAGCGCATCACGAACACCGGCGGCGGCAACACCTCCTCCAAAATTATCGAGAAGGATCCCCTGACCGGCACCGACACCCAGGTCCTCTGGGTCAAGGGCTCCGGTGGCGACCTCCGCACCAGCAACCGTGAGAACTTCTCTTCGCTCTATCAGGACAAGCTCGTCGGCCTCCAGCAGTCCTACGCCGCTCGGGCGGACAAGGGCCTCAAGTCTCAGGCCGAAGACGACATGGTCGGGATGTATAACCACACCACTTTTAATCTGAATCCACGGGCATCGTCCATCGATACGCCTCTGCATAGTTTCCTTTCCGGCATGCATGTCGACCACATGCATCCTAATGCGATCATCTCGATTGCCGCTTCTAAGAACTGCGAAGCCCTCACCAAAGAGATCTTCGCCGGCAAGATGGCCTACGTAAAGTGGATGCGCCCGGGCTTCGAGCTCGGCCTCGCTATGCAGGACATCTCCCGCCAGCAGCCAGCCATGAAGGCCATCATGATGGGTCAGCATGGTTTCATTTCATGGGCTGACGATGACAAGGCCTGCTATGAACTTACCCTCGCCATGATCGAGCAGGCCGCGGTCTTCATTGATGCCAAGTATCACGCCAAGGGCGGCGACGCCAAGGTCTTCGGCGGCGCCCTCTACCAGACCCTCGACACCGAGAAGCGTCACGCCGCCTTCGCCGCTATCTTGCCTTGGCTCCGCGGCCAGGTCTCCAAGGAGAAGCGTTTCATCGGCACCATCCAAGACGACGAGAAAATCCTCCGCTTCGTCAATTCAAAGGACGCCCCACGCCTCGCCGAACTCGGCACCTCCTGTCCTGACCATTTCCTCCGCACGAAGATCAAGCCGCTCTATGTGAACTGGAACCCCCAGTCCGAAGACGCCGCCGCGCTGAAGGCTAAGCTCGCTGCCGCCCTCGAGCAGTATCGCAAGGATTACGCCGCCTATTACAACGCCTGCAAGCGCCCGAACTCTCCGGCGATGCGCGACCCGAACCCGACGGTCGTCCTCATCCCTGGCCTCGGCATGATCGCCTGGGGTAAGGATAAGTCCGAATCCCGTGTCACGGCTGAGTTCTATAACTGCGCCGTCGAAGTCATGCGTGGCGCCGAAGCCATCGACCAGTACATCGCCCTGCCCCAGCAGGAAGCCTTCGACATCGAATATTGGCTACTCGAAGAAGCGAAACTGAAGCGCATGCCGGCCGAAAAGGAACTCGCCCGTCAAATCATCATCGTCGTGGGTGCCGGTTCAGGCATCGGTAAGGAAACCGCGCACCGTCTGGTCAAGGAAGGTGCCCATATCGTCTGCGTCGACAAGAACGTTGAGGCCGCCCAAGCCACGGCCAAGGAAATCACCGACAAGCTCGGCACGGGTATCGGCGTCGCCGGCACCGGCCTCTCCAACTGCGGCCCTGCCATCGGTCTCGCCGGTGACATCATGGATCGCTCCTCAATTCGAAAGATGCTCGACCAGGTCGCGCTCGCCTACGGCGGCTTCGACTCCATCTGCGTCACCGCCGGTATCTTCGTATCGCCGGACACCACCGGACACATCCCGGACGATAAGTGGGCCCTTACCTTCGCTCTCAACGTCACCGGCAGCTACCTCGTCGCCGACGAAGCCTTCAAGACTTGGACGGAACAGGGTCTCCGCGGCAACCTTGTCCTGACCACCAGCGCCAACGCTGCCGTGGCCAAGAAGGGTTCCGTTGCCTACGACACCTCGAAGGCCGCCGCCAACCACCTCGTCCGCGAGATGGCCATGGAACTCGCGCCCCTCATCCGCGTCAACGGCGTGGCGCCGGCCACCGTCGTGCAGGGTTCGGCGATGTTCCCGCGCGACCGAGTGATTGCGTCGCTTGCGAAGTACCACATTCCTTACACCGATGATGAGGCGACCGATTCGCTGACCACGAAGCTCTCTCGCTTCTACGCCGATCGCACCCTGACCAAGAACCCCATCACCCCCGCCGACCAGGCCGAAGCCTACTTCCTACTCGTGACAAACCGCCTCAGCAAGACGACCGGACAGGTCATCACCGTCGACGGAGGCCTCCACGAAGCGTTCCTGCGCTGATTCTGTGCCCGTCTCACTTCTCATCCCTTGTTTCTTCGATCAGCTGACCCCGAAAGGCGGCTTAGCGACGGACAAAGTATTGAAGCGCCTTGGCCACGAGGTCGAGTTCCGGTCCGCCCAGACCTGCTGCGGCCAGCCTTCGACAAGCAGCGTCTGGAAGGATGCTATGCCGGCATCACTACCTGCGAATCGATCGTCGCCCAACTCGGCTCCATCCTCCCCCACGTCCACGTCGTTGTCGCGGAAGCCTCTCAGGTCGTCCCTGACCTCGGCACCGCCTTGTCCCTGATGATGGTCCGCCATGGCGAACAGATGCCCAGCATGCTGTCGTTTATCACGGGACCCAGCCGCACCGGCGACATCGAACGTATTCTGGTCCTTGGTACCCATGGACCGAAGGAACTTTATCTCATCCTTATCGGCTAATTAAAATGCGTTCGTCTTCATTTGTTGCGATCTTCGTCGCTACGATTGCCGGTATCGGCGCAGAGATAAAACCTGTCAGGTGGTCCGGTCAAGTTAACGTCCCTGATCCCGTCGCCCTCACGGTCGACGAGGCGGGAAATGTCTATGTTTCATCGACGACGCGACGTAAAGCCGGCGACCTCGATATCCGCGAACATGCGCTGTGGATTCCTGACGACGTCGCTCTGACTTCTCCTCAAGAAAAACTGGCGTTCTATCAACGCGAACTGGCGCCCGGTAAGCTGAAGGCCCCGCGCGGCGGACTCAAGGATCACAACAAGGATGGTTCGATTGACTGGAAAGATCTCACGGTCCCGAAGGAGACTATCTATAAGCTGACTGACGCAGATCACGACGGTGTCGCTGACAAAATCACGATTTTTGCAGAAGGCTTTAATTCGCCTGTTTCAGGCATTGCCGCAGGTGTATTGTATTTTGACGGTTGGGTCTACGTCACCGCCATCCCTGACGTCTGGCGCCTTAAGGACACCGATGGCGATGGTGTCGCCGACGTCAAGGAACTCGTCGCCACGGGCTTCGGCGGACATATCGCCTACGCCGGGCATGATATGCACGGCCTGCGACTCGGCCCAGACGGACGTATCTATTGGAGTATTGGCGACAAGGGTCTGAACGTCACCAGTAAGGAAGGTAAGAAGTTCTATTACCCCCATCGCGGTGCCGTGCTGCGTTGCGAACCCGACGGAGCGAACTTTGAGGTCTTCGCCCACGGTGTACGTAACATTCAAGAAATTGCGTTCGATGATTTCGGTAATGTCATCGGCGTGGACAATGATTCTGATCAACCGAAGGAGCGGGAGCGCCTCGTCTACCTACTGGAAGGTTCCGACTCAGGCTGGCGATGTCAGAACCAGTACATGAAACTTCAGAGCCGCTGGATGACGGAAAACATGTGGATGCCGAAGGGAGCGATGGATCAGCCTTTGTTCATAACGCCCCCAATCGCTAACTACTCTGACGGTCCGGCCGGCTTCCTGCACGAACCAGGTCACGCCCTCGATGGCGAACTGCGCGGCCATTTCTTCCTCGATCAATTTCCCAAAGGAAAGATGGACGCCTTTACCTTGGAGGCCGACCTTGATTCCTTCCGACAAACTAATCTCCGGACCCTAAGCAGCGGCATCATGGGTATCGGCATGGCCTGGGGCGCAGATGGTAAAGCTTATTTCGCTGATTGGATAGGTGGCTACCCGCTTGACGGTAAAGGGGCTGTCTGGCGCTTCGATGTGGCTCCGAATATCGACAAGTCGTCTGAAAAGATTCTGTCCAAGCCCTTTTCAGTCTCCTTCCCCAAGGACGAACTGCTCGGGCTGCTTGGCCATCGCGACCAACGGGTCCGGGTAAACGCCTCAATCCGACTGGACCGCCTCGGCGCCTGGGATGATATGCTTGCCTTGGCGAAGAAACCAGAGTCTCCGCGCTTCGCGCGCATCCATGCGATCTGGGGGTATGGCATGGGCGTGCGTCTCGGTAAGGTCGCCGACGTGACCTCGTCATTGGACTTGCTGGACGACGCCGACAGCGAGATCCGCGTGCAAGCGCTGAAGATATTGAGCGAAGCCAAGCCGTCGCCGGCGCTCGCCCGCAAGGTCGCTGCTCAGCTCAACCACGCCGACCTTCGTGTCCGCACCCAAGCCGGCATCACGCTCGGCAAGACGTGCACCCACGCGAACTTTTCCTCTTTTCTGCACGACGCTGAGGCCGACCTCCGCCTGCCTTGGCTGCGTCATGGCCTCGTCAGCGGACTCGCCGGCACGCAGTCCTCCGACGATTTGCTCGTATTTGCCCAGACCAAGACAGGCGCCGAGGCCGTCTTCGCGACGCTGGCGCTCGTTCGGCAGAAATCTCCCTTGCTCGGGAAACTCCTTTCGCACGCGAATCCCGATGTCGTCAACGAAGCCGCCCGTGCGATTCATGACGACGAGGGTATACCGACCTCCAATAAGGCGCTTGCCGAAATCTTTAGTACCCCAGGTCTGCCTTATCAGGCTGCTCGTCGCGCGCTTAATGCCAACTTACGCCAGGGTGATACGGACGCATTGAGCCGCTTGCTTAAGTGGACCTTGACGCAACCCGCCGGCTCGCCTCTGCGCATGGAAGCCTTGCAGGCGCTCATTGTGTTCGAGCAGCCACCCATACTTGATCGGGTCGACGGTACGGCTAAGAAATATGAGCCCCGTAATAAAGGAGAAATCGGCCGGCTCTTAGAGACCCACCAAGATGAACTTCTTGGCTTTCAGCAATCCGATGAACGCGCCGCCATGCTCGAATTGATGGTTAAATATGAATTAGACCTCCCCTTCCCTGTTCTGCTCGCCCTCGCCGAAGACCTTAAAGCCGACTCAGGCGTCCGGCTTCAGGGTCTGCGATTGCTGAGCCGAAAAAATGAACAGCCCGATACCATTATCCGGACCCTTTGTAACGCCGCCGGAGAAGGCAATCCCTCGGAAGTTCGAATCGAAGCTGTCAAGCAACTGTTTGTCCGCAATGCCTCTTCTGCCATGGCCATGGCTCGCTTAATCATTAATTCGAAATCCGCCAAGATTCCCGAAAAACAAGCCATGGTGATGTTGCTTCGGGCAAGAAATGATCCCGAATCTCTCAAACTGATTCAAGAACTTGTCACCCGGCTTGTTACCCGAAAATTAGATTCTGGATTGAAGCTCGACGTGTATATGCTTGCTCGTCAATCCACCTCGTCGGAAGTCTTCCAGTTACTCAAAAAATATGTCGGAGTCGGGCCTAAGGGTGGCCTGAAGATGGCATCACCCGAGATTCCTTATGAGTTGCTGACCGACGGAGGCGATGCGAGCCGCGGAAAAGCCCTGATCAATGGACACCTTGGGGCCAATTGCATCGCTTGCCATCGCGTCGAATCGGATGAAGGCAGTGAGGTCGGCCCTAGCCTCCGACAGGTAGGTCTCCAAAGAACCAAGGATGAAATCGCTGAATCATTGGTCGAACCTTCGGCCAAAATCGTCCAAGGTTTTGGTATCGGTACAATCGTGCTAAAAGATGGGACAACTCTTGCCGGCAGCGTGATGACGGAAAACTCCAAGACCCTTGATTTCAAACTAATGGACGGAAAGACGCAAAAAATCTCGGTTACCCTGATTGCTTCTCGCACCCCGCCCATTTCCGTGATGCCTCCCATGCTCGGGATTCTTACACCAGAAGAAATCCGCGATGCCGTGGCCTACCTTTCAGGATTGAAGCCCAAAACGCCTAAAACTAAGTCAGATAAAGTCCCCAAATAGCCAATGCGGAGTTGAGTCTGACAGCGTTTGGCTTGGAATGCATGCATGTTACTTCGTTTGCTGTTGCTCTCTCCGCTTCTGGTATTCGGTCAGACGTCGTTGGTCAGCGATTGGTCAAAACAAATGGACACTTGGGGAAGGTTGGCCCCCATCGTTCGACTCCAGAACGTTAAATGGTCTGCGAACGGCCAAAAAGTGGTCTATGCCGTTGCAGATACTGAAGGCCGCATGACATGGAAGTATGTTGATTGCGGCAAAGGCCAGGTGCGCCTGGCGTATGATCAGGTCAAATTAGTTGATCAACTTTCGCTCGCATTGAACCAAAGGGTCTCACCGCGAAATCTACCTTTCAAATATATTGAGCCTTTGGATGATGGTCGCATCATTCTTGTCGGGGAAAAACAGTCTTGGACCGTTGAGGCGGATGGTCGGCTTACTCCCAGCAAAGTCTTCGCCGTAGCGTCCACCCGCGCTAATGTGAATACCAATCGCAGTCGTTCTTCGCTTTCGGAAAATTTTGCTAACTCCGGTAAGCTTTCCGAACTTTCCCCAGATGAAAAATGGAAAGTCTCTTTTTGGGAGGGTAACGTCCTTCTGACCGAAGTGGCTCAGCCGAGTCATGTCCTTGTCATGACCTCCGATGGTCAGGCTACCCATCGCTATGTCGGTCCGGTTTCATGGTCGCCTGACAGCACGCACTTTGCGTTGTGGCGTGAACAGGTGGCTGCTCCGCGAATGTATAACGTCGTCAATTCGCTTACAAAAAGCGCGAAGAACGTTCCCTACGCTCGCCCGGGCGATGATATTTCAGAGCGCACCCCGTTGGTCTTTTCCGTCCTGAAAGCCGAAGCTTCGGCGAGACCTTCCCTTGATGTGTTACCACGATCGTACGAAAATAGCCGACTGGATTGGACGGCAGATTCAACCCGTCTGCGTTCGCAGTATACCGAGCGTGGTTTCACCGGACATGGTGTCATCGAATATGATGTGACGACGAAGCAATGGCGAAAGTTGCTCGACGAGCATGATCCGAAGTTTGTTTTTACTTCGGGCAGTCGGTTTCGTTACGACATCGACGAAAATAACACCTTATGGGCATCCGAACGCAGCGGCTTCCTTCATCTTTATCACGTCGACCTCCGATCGGGAGCGACCCTCAATGCTGTCACTGCGGGAAATTGGGTCATGAAACAGGTCAAGTATGTCGATACCAAGGCCCAGGAAGTTGGTTTTATCGCCTTAGGTCGCCAGCCCAACGAAAACCCTTACCAACAACATTTCTGTAAAGCGCCGTTTAACGGAAGCAAGGTCATCGACCTGACTCCGGGCGACGCGGATCATTCTGTTGAATTCGAACCTAATCGTCGCTACCTGATCGATACGGCCTCGCGGGTGAATCAACCCCCTGTTATTACCTTAAGAAGCGGAGAAAATGGCCGCGCCATCGTCCAACTTGAGGCTGCTACGGTGGCACTCTTGGCGAAGACCAGTTGGCAACCCTTGATCCCTTTCCACACTAAAGACCGCGAAGGAAAATACGATATCTGGGGCGTCATCCTTCGCCCCTACCCTTTTGATCCACAAAAGAAATACCCGGTTTTGGAGCGTATCTATGCGGGTCCCCACGGCTCCTTCGCGCCCTACAACTTCAATCTAAATAACCGAAGTTTCTATGAGGCTTCCCTGAGCGGATTCTATGTCGTGCAGATGGACGGACGCGGTACCTATAATCGCGGGAAGGAGTTCCAGCAGCAAATTTGGCGCAACTTGAAAGATGGTGGATTTCCCGATCGTATCAAATGGATCAAAGCGGCGGCCCAGGTCGAAAAAAATATGGATGTCTCTCGAGTCGGTATTTTTGGCGGCTCCGCCGGTGGACAGAATACCGCCCACGCAATGCTCCTATATGGTGATTTCTATAAGGCCGGGGCGGCCGATTGTGGCTGTTATGACAATCGCATCGATAAGCTTTGGTGGAACGAACAATGGTTGGGCTACCCGCTTGGTCCGTGGTATTCGGAGAATTCCTGCGCGACCTATGCGTCTCGCCTAACCGGCAAGCTTTTTCTGACCGTCGGAGAATCGGACACTAATGTGGATGTCAAATGTACGTATGATTTCCGTGATGCTTTATTGGCCGCTGGAAAGAAAGAGCTTTTCCAGCTGCAGGTTGTTCCTGGGGCTAATCACGGGGCCGGCGAAACGGATTCCCTGCGTGAGAAACGGATGCAGTTTTTCGTAGATGCCTTAGGCTTACCACGTTAATTTATGGCCCCACTCTCGCCCGGCTTAATCGAACTCCGAATCGGCCACGTCAGACAACTTTTCAACACTCTGGACACTTCGCCGTTCCATGAGCGCGACCTCGACCACGATGCTGAAGAATTTATCGTAGGCTGGGCACGCGAGCACGAAGATGGCGCCCAACTTCGCATCAAAGTCACGTTACGACAGAAGTTCGATCCTTCCGTCACGGGGCTTATTCAGGAGTCAATTCGACACTATTTTAACTACCGGGCGAAAGTCACCCGCAGCGACTTGCTTGAGCTGTTCCGGGAGGGTCGGACGGCCTTGGCGATTGGGGTCGTTTTCTTGGCCTTGACCTTAGCCTTACGCAGCCTGGTCCCAAGCGAGACTTGGGCGTTCAATACTTGGATTCGGGAGGGATTGACGATTTGCGGCTGGGTCGGCCTCTGGAAGCCCATCGATATCCTATTATACCGCTGGTGGCCTCTCCATCGTCTGCGAGGGCTTCAAAAGCGCCTTGCCAGCTGCCCGGTCGAGGTGATTTTCGAGTCTTAGTCTTCCGTTGGCCTTCTCGGGGCCAAACGGTGAGAAATTTGCTTTGTTACGACTTTTTTACGATGATGCGTTGACAGTGTCAGGGAGTCCCGCAATCCCAGACCTTACGCAATGCAGAATTTCGCGAGCCAGTGTCTGGACCAAACAAAGGCACTCCTAAAACTCAACTTTAGTTCTATCGCAGCGGATGGCTCGATCATCCCTGTTCCCGGAGAGGTTTCTCGCGCCGATGAGCCTGGTCATGCCGCTTTGGCCTTCGGTGAATATTATCGTGCCACGGGTGAACTGACTTTGGAACGTCAGAATATCGTCGAGATCGTGACCCGGACCATCACGGCGCAGGTCAGGTTGAGCAAGGGTTCAGATAACGGGATGGCTTTCGCCTGCCTTGGCTTGCTGGCTTTCGGGCCGACCCGGGAGCGTAATCCGGTCTGGGAACAGTTGGACGAATCGACTCGAAAATCGATTGAAGAGCGGCTGGCGATTGTTCACGACCACCATGATCATGTTCAGGCTTTTGATATCGCGAAAGCGGTATGTCGCTTCTCTTTCGGTCTTACGAAGAAAGATGAAACCGGCCCACTGGTCGATCGTTTCATCGACCGAATCACGGCAAATTCTACCGGGGGTTTTCATGACGAGGCTTCCCGGGCTACCCACGCCGATAATTTTGGCGGCGTCTTCGACCTCTACGGGATCGTCGCCCTGATCTTCATCCGTCAGGCCCTACAGCTTCACGCGAACATCCAAGTCCGGGATGCTAAGCTGCCGAAGCTTCGTACCCTCTCCGAAAAGTATGTCCGGGTAATTATGGATATCGTCCGCGAAGATGGCATGGGTTGGTGCTTCGGGCGCGGCATCGGTGCCTATGGCCAGATGCACTGTACCACCTTGTTGCTGCAGGCGCTCCGTGACCGTTGGATCGCCGTCGACAAGGAGCCTCAGGCCCGCGACTTGGTCCGTCGTCTTTACACAAATTTCTTCACGACTTTCTTTGATGCCGAACATGGTTTAATTGTGATTCGAGATCAGGAGCGGGATACGATTCCCGGACATACGACCCGAATGGCTAATTTTGATGCCGCCCGTTACCTCTCCCAATGGTCCCGCTTAGCTAAGACCATCGGCGGTTCGCTTGATGTCGTGAAGCCTTCGGTGCGGCTCCCCGTATGCCGTTATTTCTCTTTCGATAAATCTCCCCGTAAAGAGCAGGGTTTGCTCTCCTATCAGGATCCGACGTCAGGGTTACATGTGTTGCTTCCTTTGGTTGCAGCTGGCTCGCACCGCTATTGCGATTCCTTGGCTTTCCCGCATATGCCTGGCGTGATGGATTGGCCATCCAATCAGGTGACCTCCCCTTTCATTCCGGAATTCACCTTTGGCGGAAAGATTTTCACCCCTTCCTACTATGGTAAAAATGCTCAAGTCGCCATGGGAACCAAGTCTGGTACTTATCATTTCCGTTACGAACAGCCTGATATCATCGACCGCGAAGAAAAAATTTCAGTGAATTTAGCATCCATGAAAGTCGACTGGGAGTTCACGGGCGGCCGGATGGTCGGTCGTTTTACGCTCACGGCTAAATCCGCCCATGTCTTGGAGGAATTCCGCTTGGTCCTTCCCATTGCTTCGACGCATTCGCGGATGACTCCGGGTAACGCTTTGGTGCTGGGGCCGGAATCGCATCGCTGTGAAGTTCTGAAGGACGATTTTCATGCCGCCTGGGCAGAGACCAAGGTTGTCAGTGAAGACCCCCGCCACCGCACCTGTTGGGGTAAGGTCCATTTCTATCAAGTTTTAGAGCGCGACAAGCCGATGGCTCTCCGGGCAGGGATGAGCTACACCTTAGAAATCGCTTTCCAGCCACATATCGTGCCAGCCAGCGGCTGACCGGTCGTTGCGGTAATTGTGCAAAATCGGGTGGTCCCGGTGCGTTCACCAGGCCTTTAATGGGTTGTTGCGCCTTCGGGGTTGTCCTCCCCCCAAGCTCCCCGCTATCCCTTGACCAAGTATTCATGCCTCGCTCGTTTTATATCACCACCGCCATTGATTATGCCAATGGTGCTCCCCACCTCGGCCATGCTTACGAAAAAGTTCTGGCCGACGTCATTGCCCGTTATCGTCGGATGCAAGGGTGCCAGGTCCACTTCCTTACTGGGTTGGATGAACATGGCCAGAAAGTCCAACAGACGGCCCAGCAGCGGAATATCGAGCCCCAGGTGTTCGTCGACGAGATCGCTGTAGGATTCCGTCAGATGCTCGTCGATCTCGGAATCTCGAACGATGATTATATCCGGACTACGGAGACCCGTCATAAAAAAGTTGTTCAGGATTTCCTACAACGGCTGCACGATCAAGGCCTCATCTATTTAGGCAAGAAGACGGATTGGTATTCTACCCGACAGGAGCAATTTTTGACCGATAAGGACCGGAACCCAGATGGTTCTTGGCCGGACATTTATGGCGAGGTCACGCAGACGACCGAAGATAATTATTATTTCAAACTTTCCCAATTTCAACCTTGGCTGGTGGAGCACCTCGCAACTCATCCGGATTTCGTCAACCCACGTTTCCGGCAGAAACAGGTTCTTGAATTCCTGAAGGAGCCGATGAACGATCTTTGCATCTCCCGTCCGAAGTCCCGCCTGACTTGGGGTATCGAATTGCCGTTCGACCGGAATTATGTCACTTACGTCTGGTTCGACGCGTTGACCAATTATTATTCCGCTGTCGTTGATCACGGGCTTTGGCCAGCAGACGTCCATGTGATCGGTAAGGACATTCTGTCGCCACCCCATGCGGTCTATTGGCCTTGCATGCTCAAGGCTCTCGGCTTGGATCCGCCCAAGCAGCTGCTCGTCCATGGCTGGTGGACGATCAATAATCAGAAAGCCTCCAAGAGCGCCGGCAATGCTGGTAGCACCTTAAGCTACGTTTCGACGCACGGTGCGGATGCTTTCCGCTATTACCTTTGTCGGGAAATGGTCGTCGGACAAGATGCAGATTTCTCTGCCGAAAGTTTCGTCAATCGTTACAAGGCAGACCTAGGCAATAATCTTGGTAACCTCGTCAACCGTTTGTTAAATATGGTGGGGCGTAACTATGCTGGCTCGATACCGGCCGCCGCGGCCGACGAACTTTTAGAGCAAGGTTTGCGCGCTTTGTGGACGGAAACCGAAGCTAAGCTGCATACGTCGATAGACGAATATCAGGTCAGCCACGCCTTGGAGACCCTCTGGGTTTTTATCAGTGCCATGAACGCCTATATCGAAGCCCGTGCTCCCTGGAAGTTGGCTAAATCTCCGGAGGCGGCCGATCGCGCCCGATTGGATTCCTGTTTGGCGCATGTTGCCGAAGGCCTTCGTTTAGTGGCGACCGTTCTTTTACCCGTGATGCCGGTCGCTTGTGCCAAATTGCTTGTAAACATCGGCCGCCCTGTTCCCGGGTCTTTTGCGGGACAGTTACAGTGGTCGCAGGTTTGCACGCTCTCCAAGGTGGCAGATGCCTGCATTCTTTTCCCCCCCGTCGATCTCCCTGCCCCCCCCGCGTCGGTTTAATCGGGATATCAAAAGGTCCGTAACTCTTGAACACCGTGAATGATACCGATGAAGCATGGAAGCTGCTGACCGAGGCAGAAGCCGTTCGCGATGGTTCCGGTTGGATTGCCTATACTTTTGCAACTGCTCCGTTGGATCCGCTGGCGGTCTTGGAGACGCTCGCTGAGCCGGCTCCGCGCGGATATTTCGAAAATCCATCCCGTCAACGCGCCCACGCCGCTGGTAAGCCCGTCATCGAGTGGCAAGGACGGGGTCCCCGGCGTTTTCATGCGGCCGATCAATGGCTTGTTAAGATTAAAGCACAGATTTCTTCGGTCGGGGGCTCTCCGCGCATCATCGCCACTTTCCCTTTCTATCCGGGTGACGACAAGTCTGGGATGGATGCCAAGCTCTTCTTGCCCGCCTGGCAGGTCGTCACGGAAAATGACGTGACTTTAGTGACCTTAGCCGAGCCTGCCTCCGCGGGGTGCGCTAAGCGTTTGATGGGTCGTGCCGAACAGTTTCGTAAATTCACTTACCGTTCTGACCCTCCGGCCTCCCGGGCGCCCATTCCTACCGTCTTAAGTGAGGTCGGTGGCACGTGGTTTCCAGCTGCAGTCCAACGAGCCACGGAACTCATCAAGCAAGGGGCTTTCGAAAAAATCGTTCTCTCTCGGGCCTTTGTCTGGCGGCGTAATGAAGCGTTCAGCACTTACGCTACCCTGCACCGTTTACGTCGTGCAAACTCCGGCTGCCACACTTTCCTGGTCGATGAACCTGACGGGGTTCTCATCGGTTCGACTCCGGAGACACTCCTTTCGGTTTTTGATGGTGAAGTGCGTACTGAATCAGTAGCGGGAACCACGCGGCGCGGCGAATCGGCTTCGGAAGACGCCAGCTTGGCCGAAGCTTTGCTCACGAGTGATAAAGATATTCGCGAGCATAACGCCGTGACGGCTTCGATTCTTCGACGTCTTCGTATGGTGGGCGTCGTCGCTGCCACAACGCGCAATCAAGAACTTTTACGGTTAGGTAACGTCATGCATTTGCGTTCTCCGATTGTCGGACGAATGCCCGCGGACCGGCGTTTCCTCGAAGTGGCGGGCGAGTTACATCCGACCCCAGCGGTCGGCGGTAAACCGCGCGAACTGGCTTTACCTCATATTCCCGGTTTCGAACCCCACGATCGCGGGTTGTATACGGGTGCCGTCGGCTGGGTTAATCTCGATGGCATGACTGGTAAGCTTTTTGTGGCTCTACGTTGCGCCCGACTTCGTGGGTCGGAAGCCCGGGCCTTTGCCGGCGCCGGCATCGTTGCAGGTTCTGATCCGGAGGCCGAATCTAGGGAGACAGAAATGAAACTCCGGACGATTTTGGAGGCTTTGATCTAGATGGTAATCGTCTTGCAAAGGGTTTTATCAGCTTCGGTGGATGTGGATGGCACTTGCGTGGCCAAAATCGACCGGGGTTATTTGCTGCTCATCGGTCTCGCAGCCACGGATACGTCGGCCGAGGTCAAGCGCTTGGCCACTGAAGTTTTCAAAGTGAGATTGATGGAAGACGAACAGGGTAAGATGGGCCGGACGCTGCAGGATGCGCACGGAGAGGTCCTGGCGGTTAGTCAATTTACCCTCTTGGCTAGTTTTGCGAAAGGAAACCGACCTTCATTCCATGACGCCGCCCGCCCCGAGGTTGCCGAGCCCCTTTTTGACCAATTTGTTCTAGAATTATCTGTGCTTATCGGACAAAAAATCCCGACTGGTGTTTTTGGGGCAGACATGAAAGTCGCCATAATCAACGACGGGCCGGTGACGGTTGTCCTTACTTAGTTTAATCTTTGCTTCCTGCCTCGGATAATCTAACGCTTTGTAAGTATCATGCTTTCTGTCCGCATCATCCCTTGTCTCGACGTCCATAACGGACGTGTCGTCAAAGGTATTAAATTTGAGGAATTGCGCGATGCCGGCGACCCAGTGGCGATCGCGGCCGCCTATGAAAAACAAGGAGCCGATGAACTGGTCTTCTTGGATATCACCGCATCGAGTGATGAACGTAAGACCATCGTAGATGTCGTCGAGAGGACCGCGGATCAGGTCTTCATGCCTTTAACCGTCGGTGGTGGCCTGCGCTCTGTCACCGATATCCGCATCATGTTGAATGCCGGCGCGGATAAGGTTTCCCTGAATACCGCTGCCATCCAGAATCCGGAGCTCATCCTGGAAGCGGCCCGTAAGTTCGGTAGTCAATGTATCGTCGTGGCAATCGACGCCAAGTGCGTGGCGCCAGGGCAATGGGAAGTTTTTACCCACGGCGGAAGAAAGCCAACCGGTATCGACGCAGTCGCATGGGCTAAGAAAGTCCATTCCCTTGGAGCCGGAGAAATCTTACTGACGAGTATGGATCGTGACGGAACAGCGGCTGGCTATGACGTACCGCTTAACCTCGCCGTTGCGTCCGCGGTGGAAGTGCCCGTGATAGCCTCTGGCGGGGCTGGAACCCTCGATCATTTGGCCGAGGTTTTAAAAGACGGTGGCGCCAGCGCTGTTTTAGCTGCAAGTATTTTTCACTTTGGCACTTTTACGGTCCGCCAAGCCAAAGAGCACTTAGGTTCCGTCGGTCTGCCGGTTCGCCTCTAATTATTTTAAGCGGGTCCGGGCGTTGCCTTGGGCATGACTAAGACCTTATCGAGTCGATGTCCGTCCATGTCAATGACCTCGAAGATATGGCCGAGGGCTTCGACCCTATCGCCTTCATTCGGGATACGCCCAAGGGAGCGCATGATAAAGCCTGAGATGGCGGTGAAGCGCCCCGACCCTTCGCCGGGAAAGCGGCCGATGATCCCTGTCGCTTCGCGGAAATCTTCAAGCGAAACCACGGCATCGACTACCCAGCTGCCGTCGTCACGACGACGAACGGGTTTGGTTTGGGTTACTGGCGAGCCCTCATTAGGCAGTTCGCCGACGACTGATTCCAGAACATCGTTGAGGGATACTACCCCACGAACGCGCCCGAATTCATCGGTAACCAAAGCCAGATGGATCTTATCTTTCCGAAACCGCTCCAAGAGCTGAGTTCCCGTGCTGTGTTGGGATATCGTCGGAGATTCGGTGAGGAGATCTTTGATGGAAGCGCTGCCAGTCAGGGCTAAATTAGCCCAAAGTCTTTTCACCGAGATAACCCCGAGATGCCGGTCGGTTGTTCCCTTAAATACCGGAAACCAAGTATGACCTGAGGCCACTACTTTTCGCCAATTTACTTCTTCGGTGTCATCAAGATTAAGCCAGACGACCCGGTTGCTTGGCGTCATGAGTTGCTCGGCGGTAATCAGGTCCAAGGACAATGCGCCGTGGACCATCCGATGTTCGGATGCGTGTAAGACCCCGGAGGCCATGCCTTGGTCGACCATCATGCGCAGTTCGTCTTCAGACATGGTGTCTTCGGCCGTACGTTTCTTGCCGAATATTAACATGACCACATCCGCGCAGGCGCTCATGGCGTTGACGAGCGGGGAAGAAATGGCGGCGACAAAAGCCATGGGCCGAGAGAAGTTCGCGGCCAGGCCTTCGGGTTTGATAAGTGCAAGTCGCTTGGGCACAATCTCAGCAAAAATCACAGTGAGGGCACCGATAGCAAAAGAGACGATGCCGCCCGCTAAGGCGTGGGCGTGTGCCGCTCCCCATGTCCAAGGAAGTTGCTCGAGAATGGGCGTGAGACGATTGGTCAAGGGTGTCCCGCCATAGATGGCCGCTACGATACTGCCGAAAGTCATACCAACCTGCACAGTTGAGAGGAACTTCGAAGGGTCGGCCAGCAATGCAAGTGCGACCTTCGCCCCTTTGTCTCCGCCTTCGGCCATTTTTGCTAAACGACGACGATTAGCCGAGACTAAGGCCATTTCCGCCAAAACAAAGAAGGCCGTGATGAGGAGGCAGGCGGCTATAAGGATGATTTCCACTGCCTCATGGTTATGACGGTGAAGACTATTTCGTCAAATCCGCTTGTTGCCGGCCTCCTCTGCCTTAAGTTTTAGCCTGAATGGCGACTTATTACGACGCAATCGTGGTTGGTAGTGGTATCGGTGGCTTGAGCTTTGCGCTCAATTTAGCCAACCGAGGGCTCTCTGTCGCTATTGTGACGAAGAAGACCCGTTCGGAATCCAATACGAATTGGGCTCAAGGTGGGATCGCTTGCGTGACGGATAAGACCGATGATTTCGCAAGCCATGTGCAGGATACTTTGATGGCCGGCGATGGGCTCTGTGACATGAATGCCGTAAAGCACATCATCGAAGCGGGTCCCGCTCGTGTGGCCGAACTGATCGGCTGGGGTGTTCAATTTGAAAACGGTACAGATGGTCGACCGGATTTAGGCCGCGAAGGGGGTCATTCGAAACGAAGAATCTTACACGCCCGCGACATGACTGGCCGTGCGATAGAATCGGCGCTACTGCGAGCGGTCGCCCAGGCACCTAAGGTGGTCATGATGGAGTACCATCTTGTGATTGATCTAATCACCCGCGCTAAAAACGAAACCACCATCGCCCCAGGGAGTCGCGAAGATCGCGTCTTAGGCTTACATGTCTTGAACACCCGTGCGGCGAAGGTAGAAACCCTGGCAGCTCATACGGTGATTCTGGCGACCGGGGGTATCGGACAGGTCTATCAGTTTACAACTAACCCAGATATCGCCACGGGCGATGGGGTTGCGATGGCTTATCGCGCCGGCGCCCAGATTCATGATATGGAAATGGTGCAATTCCATCCGACTGCGCTCAAAGCTCCGGATGGCAGTCGAGCTTTGATTTCAGAAGCGGTCCGAGGCGAAGGGGCTATTTTAAGGGATATTAATGGTCGGGCCTTCATGAAAGATTTTCACCCTTTGGGCGATCTGGCCCCTCGCGACATCGTGGCTCGGGCAATCGACTCGGTCATGAAACGAGATGGTTCGCCGCATGTCTTACTGGATGCCACGCAGGTGGCTTTGGGCCAGCTGCCTGAACGTTTCCCCCACATCTATGAAACTTGCCGTAAGGCTGGCTTCGACCTGACCCAGGAACCCATTCCGGTCGTCCCGGCAGCGCATTATCTGTGCGGCGGTGTTGCGACGGATTTATGCGGACGAACTTCCCTTCCTGGTCTTTATGCCGTCGGAGAGGTGGCCTGCACCGGATTGCATGGAGCTAATCGATTAGCTTCCAATTCCTTGCTGGAGGCCGTGGTCTTAGCTCACGACGGAGCTATTGCGGTCTTTGAGGAAATAGCACGGCGGCCTCAGGCGGCGCCCCCTCAACTGTCCGAATGGATTGATGGATCGGCAGGCGACCCCGATGAACGTGTCGTGTTAATCCATAACTGGGATGAGCTTCGCCGGACGATGTGGGATTATGTCGGAATCGTCCGTTCGACGAAGCGCCTGCAGCGTGCCCAAACGAGAATCCGTATGTTAGCCGATGAGGTCCGTGAGTATTATTGGAATTTTCGGGTAGAACCTCGTTTGCTCGAGTTACGAAATCTTATTCAGGTAGCTCAGCTCATCATCGAATGCGCCTTACAGCGGCATGAAAGCCGTGGACTCCATTACACGTTAGATTATCCGGCCAAATTACCCTTGGCCCAGCATTCAAGCGTTCAGCGAAGAGATCTTCAGTTATGAAAATCGTCATCGTCGGCGCGGGTGCCATCGGCGGTTGGTATGGCGGTTTGTTAGCACAACGCGGCCATGAAGTCCATTTGGTGACGCGCCGTGATGCCGCTTTCATCACGGCCAACGGTTTGACGCTTATGACGCGAGAATCCTCGAAGCTCGTCCGGGTGGCTTCGGCGGTTACGACTACCCTGCCAGTCGGCCCTTGTGATCTGGTCATCGTCGCAACTAAATCTACCGCCAACGGAGTGCTACCCGTCCTTTTACGCCCAGTCTTAGGTCCTAAAACAATCTTGCTCACTTTGCAAAACGGTATGGGGAATGTGGAATCTCTGGCTAAAATCCACTCGTCTTCACTGATTGTCGGTGGACTTTGTTTTGTTTGTATCAATCGCATCGCCCCTGGCGTCATCGATGCTCAACTCGCGGGATATGTGCGTATGGCAGCAGCACAGGGCCCGAGCCATGCACCCGTGGAGACTTGCGTGAGTTTGTTCAAGGACGCCGGTGTCGAGTGTGCATCCGATGAATCCTTCGACGCTATTTTATGGCGCAAACTTTGCTGGAATATCCCTTTTAACGGACTTTCCATCGCGGCCGGGGGAGTGACCACGGACAAGATCCTGGAGTCCCCGGTGCTGGCGGAGCGTGCCCTTAAACTCATGTTTGAGGTTGGTACGGCTGCGGCCGCCTGTGGTCACCCTTTTAACCCGAATCATATACCGTCGCAATTTAAGGTGACGGCGACGATGGGAGCCTATCGCCCTTCCAGTCTGATCGATTATCAGGAAGGACGTGAGGTCGAGGTGGAAGGGATTTGGGGCGAACCCCTCCGCCGCGGAGAAGCGGCAGGAATCGCGATGCCAGAACTTCAGGCGCTGAAAGCCGAAATCCTGACTAAGCTGACCTTACGAACCGCGTAAAGTTATTTATGAGAACCCGCACCTAACTCCGCGTGAGGTAGGCGGGCAAGAATCGCGATGACTTCTGTGTTAGTCCGGGATTCATTCCAGAAGTTTGCCAAAACGGCGGGACCGGAGTCAGCGTCAAAGAGCCGCTGACCGGACTTACTGAAGAGCGATAAAGAGAGAGAGAGGGACTCCGAATCATTACGCACGCCTTCACCCTTGCGGATGCGCCAAGAGCTTCGGAGGGTGGCGTTGGCTTCGTTGCTATTCGTAACAATCGCATAGCCCAAGCGCTGTAATTCCCTGACGGCCGTGTCGTGGACGGCGTTGTTGAGCGAGTTTGTCTCGAGCGAGTTTGAAGCTACGGTGTCGGCCACGTAGATTTTAGTGACGGACTTAAGATCGGCGGAAGGAGTCGAGCTCGTGCTGCAAGCGACCAAAATAACAGCAAAGAGTGCAGTGAGGACCATTTGGCTAAGTCGGGGAAGGTTCATAACTTGTTTATTACTCGTTCTTGCGATTAGACAAGCCGGGACATCATGGAGGATAAATTAACCCCTATTACTTCAACCTTTCCCTTTATATTTTGAGGATTTTCTCAATTCTGTCACAAACGTTACCTCCGCTCTGTCGGAGATTTCAACCGATCTCATAACCCATGGCAATCGTCCAAGCAGTTACCTTTGATTTGGCCGGAACCTTGGTCGTGCCCTATCCTTCCGTCGGAACGATTTATGCCCGCTGTGCCCGGAAGCATGGCGTGGAAGTGCTACCGGCGTTTCTTGATGCCGCATTTCCGCTGGCCTTCAAAGGGGGGCCACAAAGGTCGAAGCCCGAAGTTTTTTGGCGGGAGGTCGTGCAGCGTTGTTTTGGCCCTTCCCTACCGGCCGCAAAACTTGAACCGGTTTTTCAGGAATGCTGGCAGGCGTTTGCAGATGAAAAGAATTGGCGGCTTCAGCCAGGTGCAATCCAAGCGATTACTGCAATCAGGTTTTTGGGCATTAAGGTCGGGATCCTCTCTAATGCCGATACGAGGATGCGGCAAGTCCTGGAGGCTAAGGGCTTAACCAAGCATCTTGACGAAATATTCCTCTCTTCAGAAATCGCCCTGTCCAAGCCGGAGGCGAAGTTCTTTTCGCATGCCGCCCGGCAGCTCGGCATCGCCACCTCCGCATTAGTCCATATCGGTAACGACCCTTTGCTCGATGGAGAAGCGGCGAGAGAAGCTGGAGCGACGGGTGTCATCGTCGGCGGCGCCTATGCTCCCGAGCGATGCTTGCGGGCCGAGAAGCTCATCGAGCTGCCTTATTTAATCCGCGCCTTAATCACCGAGGGAAAGCAAAAGGGGAAATTTTCGCGTACCGTACTTAATCTTTTGGCTAATCTGAGCGGCTTACCCGAAGATCGGGGCCGATCAACTGATCGACCGATTAAGTCAATGGACGATGCGATGGCTGAGGCTTTCAAGAAACTACGGTTAGGGCGGGCTGTTCCGGAGGACGCGATTATTGCGCATTGGCATGAACTTTTACCGCTTAAACTTGCGCAACGTTGCGCCCCCGTGCGCGTGCTTGAAGGCGGAAAACTTGTGATTCAATGCGAAAATGCCGTTATTAAATCCGAAGTCCGTTTTCATGAACGCTCGATGCTGGCCAAGATTCGTCTTCTGCGAGGATGTCAGGACGTTCGCCTAATCAGCCTCGTGAATGCTTAGTTGGAGTTACCGGAGTCAAACGGCTTATGGAAGGTCTCTTTGAAATCATAGACTGCCTCAAAGTCCTCCAAGTTATCTTCGGGAGAACGTCCGAACATACCGGTCTCAATGATATTAAAGACGATGTTACCGACGTCGCTCGACTTCTTTAGGCCCCAGTTCTGAAGTAAGGGGTAAGACATCGGTCCGTAAGTCGTGAGTACGTGCAGTCGAAACCCCTCCAGGAGTTGCGGCCCAGTAACATGGCGGTTGACCAAACTCTTACCTTTCTTGGCTTCGCCGTAGACTATTTTTTGGGCGTGATCCAAGCCGACCCTAACGAGGTCGTACGCTTGCGCTTGATAGCGGGAATCCTTGGCCCGGATGAGACGGACGGCTTCGTCGAAATTCATCGGGAGATAAGTTTGGTGAGCTCGTTTAGTAGGCGCTCATTCTGGGCCGAGGTACCGACGGTGAGTCTTAACCATCCCGTCATGCCGTAGCCCTTGAGTGGACGGACGATTACTCCAGCCCTCTGAAGATGCATAAACACCTCGTCGGCTTGGGGTATCTTGGCGGCCAAGAAATTGGCTTTCCCTTCAATGAATTCGTAACCTAGGGCCTTTAGTCCAGCAGCCAGCTGGGTTAACCCTTCGGTGTTAACTTCCTTGGTGCGTGTGACGAAAGCGACGTCGTCCAGAGCGGCTTCCGCGGCGGCCAAGGCGGGCAAATTCACGTTGAACGGTTGGCGGACGCGATTCAGTAGCCCGCATACTTCTGGCGAACCCATCAGGTAGCCTACGCGTAGGCCAGCCAAGCCGTAAGCCTTCGAAAAGGTACGACTGACCACGACCTTGCGACCTAAAGCCATCAGGGGCCGAAGATCGGCAGACTCCTCAAGATATTCCGCGTAAGCTTCGTCTAAGCAGAAAATCACATCTTCGGGAAGGGACTCGGCGAGCGCCAGGATATCAGCGGGCTCATCCGTTCCGCCCGTAGGGTTGTTCGGGCTGGCCAAGAATAGAATCCGTGTGCGGTTGGTGACCGCAGCGCGCATGGCTTTGAGGTCATGCCTAAAGCCGGGCATCGGTACCTCGACGGCTGACGCTCCAAAAAGCATCGTCGCGAGCTTATAGACGATGAAAGCCTGAGAGCCGAAGACAACTTCATCCCCTGGGCGTAAGAACGCTTGGGCGAGTAAGATCATGACTTCATTGGAACCATTACCGATAACGAAATTATTCGATGCCAAATTCCATTTCTTTGCTAATTTTTCGCGAAGGAAAGTGGAGCCCCCATCAGGATAAAGGTGACAGACTTCAAGGGCTATGCGGGCTGCCGCGAGCCCAAGTGGGGATGGCCCAAGGGGGTTTTCGTTGGACGCTAGTTTGATCACCGAAGCCGGGTCTAAGCCAAACTCCCGAGCGACCACTTCAATCGGACGTCCCGCCTCGTAGATGGGTTGGGTCAGTACCGGACGGTTTGCTAAATCAGAGTATGAACCCATGGATAAGGCTAATCAATGTGACTTCGGATGGTTTTGGCAAGCGTGGGCGATAGCTTGTCCCCGCTTGCCACATCGGTCGATGAAGTCATAAAACAGACCATGAAAATTGTGGTCACAGGTGCGACGGGGTTTCTCGGCCGAGAAGTTGTTCTCTCTGCGCTTCGGCGGGGGCATCAGGTCATCGCGCTTGGCGGAACGCGGCTCCCGGTGATTGAGGGGATGCAACAAGCTTTAGTTCTTAATCTGACCGATGAGATCAAACTCGAGGCATTGCTTCTAGAGGAGTTTCCCCAGGCCATCATCAATTGTGCGGCCTTGGCGACGATCGACGGTTGTGCGCAAAACCCTGAGTCAGCCGATAAGATTAATCACTTATTACCCCGCCAGTTGGCCCAACTGGCTTTTCATGTTGGGGCTAAAATTATTCATTTTTCGACAGATATGGTTTTTAATGGTGAAACCGGAAGGTATCAGCACACAGACATGCCTTCCCCGTTGCACCTTTATGGTAAGACTAAGGCCGCCGGTGAGGTCGCGGTCTTGAAATATGGTCGAGAGCATGCGGCGGTCATCCGCACGACATTGCTTAACGGCAATTCACCCAAGGGCGATCGGGGTTTGCACGAAAGACTTTTCCGCGATTGGGCCGCGGGTCGGCCGACCCTTCTTTTCACCGATGAAATTCGCCAACCTGTGGCGCTCAGTAATCTGGCCGATGTCGCCATCGAACTTTGCGAACGACCGAACCTTTCGGGGGTTTATCATTGGGCGGGAGCCGACGCGCTCAGTCGTCATCAAATGGGCGTGCGGATCGCACAACATTTCGGCCTGGATGCAGATAAATTCGTCACCGCTTCGCTCCGTTCATCCGCGCCTAACTTAGGCATAAGACCCCGCGATTTAAGCCTACAGCTTCATCCCTTGGCCGGAAAATTAAGGACGCCGGTCCAAGCATTCGACGAGCAACTCGGCGAATTACGTGTGCCGCGTGGATACGAAGATTGGTACGAAAAGGAAACGGGTCGAAAGGTCGTGCGTTTGTTAGAAAAAGGGATAGATTACTAATTATGGACGTCCTTCCCCGCCAGTCCGCCGATGCGGTTGACAACATGTCGGCCGACTGGCTGCTTTTGGAGAACTATCCTCAGCCGGATCGTATCAGGTTTCGCCCATTTGCATGGTCCGAGCCGGCTTTTACATTTGGCGTTTCTCAGTCTTGGGCGAAGTATCGGGCCCAAGTGCCCGCGGAGTACTCGCTCGTTCGACGTTGTACCGGAGGGGGCTTGGTTTCGCATTTGAATGATTGGACGTTCGCATTAGTCATTCCGGCAAGACATCCGTTGAGCCAAGCCGATGCTATGGCGAGTTATGCGTTAGTCCACCAAGCCTTAGCTGAGGCCCTTAAGGCCCAAGGGCTGCCGGTGGCCTTGGTGGCTGCGCCCAGGGGCAGCCGTGAATTCCTTGCGCCTGATGATTGTGCCCAGCGAGCTGAACCGAACGATCTCATCCGGACCGATACCGGTAAAAAAGTCGCGGGGGCAGCCCAAAAGCGTAACCGACATGGTCTCCTCATCGAAGGTTATGTCTGGCAACCTTTTTTACCCGAATGCAATTGGTTACGCTTCGAAAAAGATTTTGCCGACGCACTGGGTCG
>Ga0114966_10000328_pt1 | contig 46099 bp, 38 predicted proteins | sample M_130207_XF_Meta_FD_87029 | JGI IMG/M metagenome (GOLD analysis project Ga0114966, IMG submission 87029) | Freshwater microbial communities from Lake Montjoie, Canada to study carbon cycling - M_130207_XF_MetaG | ecosystem: Environmental > Aquatic > Freshwater > Lake | place: Lake Montjoie... | reverse complement strand
TTGGCGATCACAATCTTGTCGCCCTTCACTTCGCCGGAAATCATAACTTTCCCCGCCAGGTGCTTCTTCGCTAACTCCGCGTCCGAGACCTGGTAAACCTTCTGGTCCGCCTCGGTCACGAAAACCGGTGCCGCGCCATTCTTGATGCAACGATCCGTGCACTCCCGCGACGCCTTCTCCGAAGACGCATTCCCCGTCCCGCACGTCGCATCGCTAATCCAACCCTTCAGGTCAGCCGCGTTCGCACCCGCCGTCGCCAAAGCAACCAGCGCCAATACCTGCAAATTTCGCTTGATCATAACGAGGTTCAACTCCAAACCTTATTGTGCCACCAACTCACTACGGATTCATCCTCCTAAAAGTTCCACTCAAGACAACGCGCATTTCGCCGATAGATTCTTTAGGAAAGCCGCTCGCCGGAGTCAGTTATGAGCATAGAACCAATTCGCTTCAGTGGCATCAGTAGCTATTCTGCGGATTTCCAAAAGATCCTTGACCGTACGGTAGCCATCGCCGCCCAGCCCATCAACGCGCTGCAGAACGATCAAACCCGCATCGTCTCGCAGCGTTCCACGGCTCAGGCCATCCAGCGGTCGGTCGATGGCCTCAACGCGGCCGTCACAGCCTTGGGCGATATCGGGCAGAGCCGCGCCGTCAGCGGGACCTCCTCAAACTCTTCCAAGGTCAGCATCGGAGCCGTCACCGCCCGGAGCCCCGCCAACTACAATATTACTGACATCACGTCTCTGGCCCGCTCCGCCTCGGCCACATCGTCCGGTTTCGCCGCGTCCAACTCCGGAGCCGTATCCACCACCGGAGCCGTCCAACTCACCTTCAATGGCGTCACGAAGGATATCGTCCTCTCGACCGGCGAAAACACCCTCACGGGGCTCCGCGACAAAATCAATAATCTCGGCGTCGGCGTCACCGCCACCATCCTCACCACCGGCTCCGGCCCCACGCCCTACTATCTCTCCATAACGTCGAATACCGCTGGCGAGAAACCCATCACCCTCGTTGACGATCTCACCGGCGCGAACACCAATCTCTTGGTCGCTACTGACAACGGCTCCAACGCCAACTTCAAAATCAACGGTGTCGCCGTTTCGAAAGCCAGCAACCTGATTAACGACGTCGTCAGCGGCGTTACCTTCACTATCACCGGCACCACCTCTCCCAGCGAAAACGTTAGCCTTGCCCTCTCCAGCAGCCGCTCCGGCCTCGCCTCCAAGCTCGATAGCTTTATCGCCGCCTATAACGACACCCGCGCCGCCATAGACTCCCAGATTGGCGAAAACGCTGGCCTCCTCACCGGCAGCTTCATCGTGCGAGAAACCGGAGGCCTGCTCCGCAAAATCTCCGGCTTCGAAGGCACCGGTGCCACAAAGAGCCTCGCCTCGCTCGGCGTCTCCTTCGGCAGTGATGGCAAAGCCAGCTTCTCTCGCGACGCCTTCGATACCCTGGGAGAAACCGAATTGCAAGATGCATTCGTCTTTCTCGGCACTCCCACCGCCGGTTTCGGTGCCCTGAAGACCAAAGTACAGCAGATCAGTGACCCCGTCACCGGCCTAATCGCCTCCGAAACCACCCGTTACGACGAGACCGACAAGCGCCTCTCAGCGCGCGTCGAAGAGCTCACTCGGCGTCTCGTCTTTCTCCAGAAAAGTACTTCCGAGCGCCTCCAGGCGGTAGACGCCATTCTCGGCTCCCTGGACGGTCAGAAAAACATCATTGAGGCCAGCTTCAAGAGCGTCCTGCTCGGTATCTACGGCAAAAGTACCGGCTAATCGCACCGCCTGAATATTTTGATGCACCCGCTCTTCCCCCAAATCGCCGCTCTCGACGACCAACTCCTGGCGATCCCCTACGGAGAAGAGCTCACTGCGCCACCGCTCCTGGCCCAGCGCAACTCCCTCATCGAAACCCTCTTGGCTGAACCAACCACGCCCGCCTGGGCCGAACCTTTGCAGGCACTCGGACAAGCCACCCAAAACCTTCACGACCATTTCGCCCATGTCCGCCGCCGCATCGCCTCCGATGCCGGAGAAACCGACTCCCACCGACGCTTTCTCGACACCCTCCAAGACTCCCTCGACCCCGCCCCCTCCGGTCCCCCTTTCCTCGCCTAATGCCGCCACCCCCTCCTCGCACCACAGTCGCACCAACACCGAAGCCAACAAAGCTACATCAGGAGCCTCCCCGCCGTTCTCAAGGGTAAGCCAGGGTCCGTACGCCTTCCCAGCGGGTCATCCTCTTCGCGTAATGCCGCCTCCTCTGCTCCTCCAACCGTGGCCGCAGATCGGATCCCATCCGCACCGAATGTCCGATACAAACCCAACCCCCACTCTGCACACGATTGCCAGCCCGAACAAGACGATCTTTGCCTGAGCTACCATGCCCCCTCCTCCGGCGTCGCCTTGGCTGAGCATTTCATTATGTATCCTCGCTCTAGTCTCTTGCCCCCTACTGATTGGGACGAGCCCGATCAGCTGGGTCGCTCAAGCTCCCATACCCGCCGGGCTCGGCACCGGATGGGCTGGCGCATTCGAAGTTGCCGCCTCGCAAGTCCTGACCCTCGCCAAAGCGACATCCCCGGAAGAAGTTCTCTTTCCGTCCCGCCCCCGGAATCCGTTCGGCCAGCGAGGTCTATATGCATGTAGCCGTCGGCAACTACTGGCTGCTGGCCCAGGCCGGCGTCAAGCCCGGCGGCCCACACCGGCTAGATAAGATACCGCCCGACGCCAAAAAACAAATCGAGACCAAATCCGAGGTCGTCCGCTGGCTCCTCGATTCCCTCGCCGCCGTCCGCTGCTCCCACGGTTCTGTCGAGGGAAGCAAAAAAACTCAAGTTTCTCGGCTCCGACGTCACAGCCGGCGACGTCGTCCACCGCATTCTGGTCGGCAAACACGAACACATAGGCCAAGCCCTCGCCTACGCCCGCATGAGCGGTGTCACCCCGCCAGAGGCAAATAATACCCGCTCTAGAAAGTTTCCATGCTGCCGATATACAGTGCATGGAGCAAGTGACCACCCTCACGTACTGGAGCCGGGCGACAAACCCGATGGGCGATGACGAACTACTGGATCTACTCCGGATCTCCCGCCGCAACAATGCCCGCCGAGGCATCACCGGCCTTCTCCTCTATCGCGATCAGTATTTCCTCCAAGTTCTTGAAGGTCCCGAACGCGAAATCGAATCCTCCATCAAAACAATTGAAGCCGATCCGCGCCACCACTCCTTCCGAACCCTCTGCCGGGAAGCGGGCGAAAGGAAGTTCGGAACGTGGCAAATGGGCTTTGAAAATCTGAATTCCGTGACGGATCAAGTAGAAAATTCGACCATCATGAAACTTCAATTCGATCCCGATTACTTCGGAGCAACTCCAACTACCGCACAAATCCTGGTGCTCTGTTTTCGAGGCATCGCCAACCCTGCGGTCTTGGCTTCGGTTACGCTGTAGTGCCGCGTCGTTCGTGCTCTCTCTATACTCGAGCCCCATGCGACAACTGCGCTTCGAACCCCCACCCCTCCGCGGCAAGGACATCCACGACGGGTAGAACGTCCTCCGCTCCCAGCAATTCTTCTTCGACGCCCCCGACGGTATCTTCGGCCCCTTCACTCTCGACCGCGCCCTTCAGGGCGGCCTCGTCGCCACCGCCGTACAGCTTCGCTCAGGACTCGACGCCAGCGCCAATTGCGCCCCTTTCGCTGCGCAGATTGTCGTCGTCGGCATCCAATTCGTCCCCCGTTATTACTCCCGGTTCTCCCAGAAAATCCTCTCCCTCGCCGAGGCCGGCGTCCTCTCCGCTGTTGGCCTGCCACTTATAACGGTCTATCAGGATTCCAACGACAAAATTAAATGCTTCACCGCCGCCCTCGGCCAGCCAGCCGGGAATGCCATCTACGCCGCCGCGGACTTTGGCCCCTCCCCTGTCGAGGCCAGAGGCCCGGTGATGGAGTATTTCCAAGCAGTCCACGACGCCCTCTCGGCCTCTCCGTTCCAAGTCGGCGTCTACGGTTCCGGCCTCACCCGTCGCCTTGTCCGCGACACCGGATTCGCGAACTTCACCTGGCTCTCCCAATCGACAGGCTTTCGCGAATATCGGGCGTTCCTCCCTCAGACCGACGTCATTCAAGCCGCCCCCTCCCGCGACTTGGCGAAGAAGCTCAACTTTGACGACGACGTCGCCCGTTCCACCGCCTTCGGGGCCTTCCAACTGCCCCCCGGCTCTTCACCCATCGGGTCCAGTTTCCCCCTGCCTGATGGCCACCTCACCGGGCAAACCTTGATGAGCGAGCAAGCGGAAAAGCAGTTCCTGCGCCCTTGGGCAGAACGGGCGCTAGCCGGTGGGGTGCGGATGTTGTCGCCGATTCGAACGGCCTTGGCGCGACGCCTAGCGAAAGAGGGCGCCAGATACGCGGCATCCTAACAGCAAGCCCCAAATTCAAGAGGCTTCGGGGAGGGCTCCCGGAAGACTTGGCTGCCCCTCTGGCACAGGAAGCCGCGGGCGGACGCCCACGATACGAAGCAGGTTGCAAGACGAGGCTCGCTTCGGACGAATGGTGTGTATTCGACGCTGTTGGTCGCCGTCTCCTTCGCCCCCGATGGTCGACAACGGCTACGAACGGCAATTCACCTCTCTCTCGATGGTGCGGTGAGTCCGATGGAGGAAGTATTGAGTTGGATGATCAGCCCGAAGGTGAATGCCGAACAAATGAACCAATTCCGCCTCCAAGTCAGTGCGGCCTAAACGGAAAATTCATCGCCATGATTGTCGGTGGGGCCCGTTCCCACCGATCCAAGGACTTGCTGGCTCCCGAAAACATTCGCCGGCATCGCCTCCTGGGCTATTCCCCTCCACTTAATCCGCAGGAACACGTTTGGGACAAAATGCGCGAAAAGAGTTTTGCCAACAGGGTGTTCCCATCAATGGCGGCAGTAGTAGGCCAGCTCGAAGAGGGCCTTCCCCGGATGGCAGCCAGCACGCAAGCGCTACGAAGTCTGGCCGATTATAAAAACGGCAGTCGAACTAGTTCTAACCGGCGCTTGGCGGCGCGCCCCGACTCGGTGTCGTTGGATGCCAGAGGCTTGGCAGCTCCGCATCCCTTCGCCTTCAACCGTCCTGCCTTGACTATCCAGCCCTTGGAATACCGCCAGCGCACGCCTCTCCGACGCCATCGGGATGGCCTTTTACGAGCATCCGCCATTCCGGGTGCAGTCTCAGCAGGTCACTCACCGCTGCTAGAACGATCTCAGCCTTGAGCCGCAGAGTCGCTTTCGCCGTTTCAAGCTCCACCCGGTAGACCGCCACGCGGCCCGCTTGCTCCTCCGCCATCGCCATCTCCCGCACAAGCGCCTGTCCGACCATCGTCGTCAATGAATACAGGCCCTCGCTGTTCGTCAACACGGTTCGCCGTGTCGAGCCCCTTCGACTGCCGATCGACCGTTGGCCAAATACGTTCTTGTCCAGGAGAGAAAACCGTGAATCCGGCTTCTGGCAAGGCCCCTTGCCCATTGCGCACGATTTGCCAGCCGCTCGCACCCGCCGCAGATATTTACCCCAACTCCGCCGTCCCGCCTTCGCCCTGCTTTAGGCCGAGAAGGATCCCATCAGAATCGAGGGTCTTTCTCAAACCGCTCTCGATGGCACAACCGTTGCGTTTCGGCAAAATCCTGGAATTCAGGCACCCTCCCGTTTTCTCACTACCAAAGACCACTGCAGCCAACATCAGAACCAATCTAGTCTTCACGGCCCAATACGAGTGGTTCTACGGATTCAGCTCAGCCCTCCCGCAACACCGCCAAATACTGTTCCGCCACCCACCCCAAATCATGTTTCCGCCGAACCCGCTCCCGCACCGCTAACCCATACTCCCGCACTCGCCCCGGATGCTCCGCGCACTCCCGCATCGTCTCCCCCAACATCTCCTCCTCCCCCACGCCCACCCCCACTTCTAACCCCTCCCCATCGCTCGTCAACACCACTTTCCCGATCCCCATCATCCGCAGCCCAATCCCCGACGTCTCCCCGCTCGCCGGATACCGCAAATTCACGACGACATCCACCGCACTCCCCACCAGCCAAAACTCCCGTTCCGTCATGTGCCCCACCCGCATCACCCCCTCCCAATCGAGCGCCCGCGCCAAATCCGTCGACCCGATCTCCCCCGCCAACACCAGCGCCACATCCCCCCGCTCCGCCCGCAACTTCCGAAATGTCCGCACCACCGCCATCACCCGCTTCGACTCTCGCAGGTACCCCATGACCGCAAACAAAGTCGTCGACGGCCGCACCCCCCGCGCCGCCCGCCAACGCTCCACCTCCCAGCCCTCCGGCAACACCGGCGCCTTAAAATAATGCGGAATCACCCGCGCTTTCTCTCCCACCCGCCGCGCCGCCTCTACGTTATGCACTATCACCGCCCGCGACCGCTCCACCAACCGTCGCAACATCCCATACCGGAAGTACCGCGGGTCCGTCGCCGCCCCCGACCGCCCCCGCCATAGCTCCCGCCCCAACTCCCGCGCCCACTCGCCGTAGTTGTAGACAAACTCGTCCACATACTCCCCCTCTCCCAGTGACCCCAAAAAAAAGTGATGCAGCACCGCATCATGCAGCACCACCACGCCCGGTTCCCGCAACGCCCGCGCGTAAATTTCCCGGTGCAGTTGATTGTTCCCGACGTGGTACAGATTAACGTCACCCGACTCGTTCACCCGCGCCGGCAGCAGCGGCAACAGATCCGCCGCGTAGTCCGCCACCCCGGATTTCGCCGGCGGGAGCGGCGAAAAAAAACCAACCGTCATGCCTTCTGCCGACGACCAAACAACGCCGTCCCCACCCGCACAATCGTCGACCCTTCCTGGATCGCCACTTCCAAATCGTTCGACATCCCCATCGACAGCCCCGCTAACCCATGCGCCGCCGCCAACTCCCGCAGCCGCGCAAAATATGGCCGCGATTTCGCCCCGTCCTCATCCCACGGCGGAATCGTCATCAACCCCGTTAGCTTCAGGTTCGCGCACCCTCGAATCGCCTCGACCACCGCCGAAAGCTCCGCCGGGTCGCACCCATGCTTGGATTCTTCGTCCGATAGTTTTACCTCCACCATTACCTCCATCGGTTTCCCCAACTCGTCCAGCCGCCGCGCCAGCTTTGGCCCGTCCACCGTCTGCACGACATTGAACAGCTCCCCGGCCTTCTTCGCCTTGTTCGATTGCAGATGCCCGATCAAGTGAAACCGCGCCCCCGGCAGCTCCGGCAGCAACGGTCGCTTTCGTTCAAACTCCTGCACGTAATTCTCCCCGAATTCGCGCATCCCGAGCGCGTAGGCCTCTTCGATAATCGTCGCCGGAAACACCTTCGTCACGGCCAGCAGCAGCACCTCGCTTTCCGCCCGACCCGCCTTCGCGCACGCCGTACTCATGCGCTCTCTCACGCCGTCCCATCGCTCCCGCAAACTATCCTGCATTAACTGAGAGTTTACGCGACTTCACCCAACGTAGGTAGAAATGCCCAAGCCCCGCCGCCCGGTCACCCCGGTTGACCGTGAACACCTCGAAGTAGCCATCCGAGCCTTTGTCGACCGGTGCAAGCAACCCGTCGTCCAGGAACCCGGCGACGACGCCTTCCCCCTCCTCCCCGACCGCCATCAATACGGCCTCAGCGCCGGCCGCCTCATGCTCTCCGCCTGGGACGACGTCCGCAACTGGAACCGTCGTATCCTCGCCGTCGCCCACCATCAAACCGGCCGCCTCACTCTCGTCATCGAGAAATTCGGCGGCCGACAAGCCGAAGCCTGGATCTTTGATTCCGACCGCCCCGAAGCACTCCAATGGGATCGCCAGGGCGACCGCATGATCGTCCGCGAACAGTTCCGCTTGATGCTCCGCCGATCCTTCGTCGGCTGGGAACTTGACGACCTCTCCACTGAACGCGACCTGCAGCACACCCTATCCGCCAACTATCCCCGCGCCGTCATCCGCCAGGGTAAACGCGCCTGGGCCGCCATCCTCGCGCCCCCCGAAGCTCCCCACGCCCTCTCCTTCGGGCTCATCTGGCTCGACTTCGTCCGTCGCCGTCGCCAGCCCAAGGTCACCGTCGAAGGTCTAGCTCTCTTTCTGCCCACCCACGAAACGCAAGCCATCGCCCTGCGCCTCCGCTGGCTCGACCCTGCTAAAGCGCTCTTCACCCTCTTCGCCTACGGATCTGACGGCCACGCCGCTCCCCACGACCCCGCCGACTGCGGCAACCTCCAAACCAGCCTCGAGCGCTGCCAGCACTCGATTCTTGCACTGCCGGACTGGGTCGCTCAACTCGCCGCTTGGCCTAACGTCGAACGCGTCTCCCTCGCCGGCGGCACCGCCAGCTTCCGCGTCTTCGGCCTGGAATTCGCCCGCTGGCGCAACGGCGAACTCCGTGGCGGCATCGACGACAAGCGAGTTCTCTACCCGAACCACCTCCCCGAACTGCGCTCCCTCGTCGGCGAGCTCTCCCGCCTCCGCGGAGAACACGGCAGCATCCTGAACCAGCGCTCGCCGGAAGCCTGGCTCGAGATGCGCCTTCGCGAATCCATCACCACCCTCGACGCCCGCCTCTGCCCCGAACCTATCTACGGCCAGGTTCCCGCCCTCTCCGGCGTCGACCGCGGCATCGCCGACCTGCTCGCGATCGAACGATCCGGCCGCCTCGTCGTCCTCGAGATCAAAGCCACCGAAGACATCCATCTGCCGCTCCAAGCCCTCGATTATTGGATGCGCGTCGCCTGGCACGCCGAGCGCGGCGAGTTTCCCCCCCACGGCTATTTCCCCGGCCACGCCATCTCCGCCGACCGCCCCCGCTTGCTCCTCGTTGCCCCCGCACTCGAATTCCATCCGACTACCGAAACCATCCTGAGCTATTTTTCATCCGTAGTAGCAGTGGAGCGCATGGGCGTCGGGTTAAAATGGCGCCAGGAACTCCGCTTGCTCTTCCGGCTCCACGGCGCAGATCGACCGGGATAAATATGGCCATCAAATCTTTTCTCAAAACCGTCGCTACCTCGATCAAAAACCTGAACCCTCAGGAAGTGCGGAACTTGGCCGAAAGAGAGGTCAATATTGGCCTCACCGCCAGCAGCGAAGACGAGCTCAATCGCATGTGGTCCTTCCTCGCCCCTGACCACCTCTCCGAAAAGAAGAAGAACGAGCTAGTTCGCTTGGTCCATCCGCTCGGACCCCGGCTACCCTCCATGCCGCCTCCCCCGGCCCATGTCGATCTCGAACTGTGGGAAGAAGGCTTGATCCAGCCCCGCCACGCGTTCACGTTCTATAGCCAAGACCCCGCCCGCACCGTCCGCGAAATCATCGAAAAGCACGATGACCTCAGTGTTGCCCTCGCGCGCCATTTCGTCGCGTTCCGCTCGCCGGTCTCCGAAAAGATCATCAACGCCGCCAGCCAGGAAAACGCGCTCTTCTCCATCGCCACTTCGCTGCCCAATATCGCCCCCAGCATTCTCTCGCTGCCCTTCGCCGTCGGCGAATTCGCTAGCGATACCGCCTTCATCACCGCCAACCAACTCCGTATGGCCTTCATGCTTGCCGGGGCCAACGACCGCTCTATCGGCTACCGCGAACAGAAAACCCAGGTCGCCTCCGTTATCGCCGGAGCCTTCGGCTGGCGTGCGCTGGCGCGCGAACTCGTCAGCAAAATCCCCTTCGGCGCCGGCGTCGTTAGCAAGGCCACCGTCGCCTATGCCGGCACGTGGTTAGTTGGCCGGGGCCTGCAGAAGCTCTACGGCTTCGGGGGCCAACTCTCCCGCGAGGAACGGCATCATGTCTACGACGAAGGTCTCGCCAAAGGCAAAACGGTCGTCGCCAATCTCATGCAGCGCTTTAGGAAGACCGCCTAAATGGTCACCGTCGAAATCTTCGAAGACTTGCAGTGCCCCGATTGCGCGCGCCTGCAGCACATGCTCGACGATCAACTCGGTGTCGCCCTCGGCGAAACCGTCCAGTTCGTCCGCCGCGATTTTCCCCTCGTCAAGCACCCCGCCGCCCGCAGACTCGCCGAAGAAGCCCAGTTCCTCCGGCTCACCGAAGGTACTGAGGCCGAATGGGCCTGGCGTCGCCGCTGCCTGTTCGCCATCGGCCAAGTGCAAGCTCCCGACGACGGCCGCGAGTCCGCCGGGGTAGACGCCGATCTGCTCGAAGCCCATTCCCGCGGCGTCGCCAAAACGCCCACCGTCTTCGTCGGTAACCACGTCCTCATCGAAAAGTTCACCGCCGATGAACTCATCCGTGCTATCCAACACAGTGAATGAGTAAACCCGTCGCCATCATCACCGGTGCCAGCCGAGGCATCGGCCGCGGCATCGCCACCGAACTAGCCAAGTCCCACTCCCTGGTCGCCACCTACCGCGGCCGTCTCGACGCCGCCGAATCGCTCCGCGCCGAAACCGGAGCCGAGATCATCCAATGCGATATCGGCAACGGCGAAGATCGCGCCCGCCTCCTCGCGTTCACCCGCGAAAAGTTCGGCCGCCTCGACCTCCTCGTCAACAACGCCGGCATGGCCCCCCGTGTCCGCGCCGACATGCTCGCCGCCACCGAAGAGAGCTTCGACGAACTCATCAACACGAACTTGAAGGGCCCCCACTTTCTCACCCAGGCCGCCGCCAACTGGATGGCCGAACAGGGCGATGGCCGCATCATTTTCGTCACGTCGATCTCGGCCTACACCGCCTCGGTCAACCGCGCCGACTACTGCATCTCCAAGGCCGGCCTCGCCATGTCCGTCTCGCTCTACGCGACGCGCCTGGCGGAGAAGGGAATCAAGGTCTTCGAAATCCGGCCCGGCATCATCCGCACCGACATGATCTCCGCCGTCGAATCCGTCTACGAAGAAAAAATCGCCAACGGCCTGCTACCCCAGCGCCGCATGGGCGAAACCTCGGACATCGCCAAGGCCGTCCGCGGCATCGCTGACGGCCTGCTCGACTACTCCACCGGCCAGGTGCTCAACGTCGATGGCGGCTTCCACCTCCGCAGCCTTTAACGGCTGCCCTGCTCCTTGGCCAGTTTCTCTCGGGCCAGCTTTTCTTTGAACGTCTTCTCGTAGCTCACCACCGCCCTCGTATACCCGTCCGGGTCGACAAACGACTTCTTGGCGTACTTCGCATCAAGGTCGTACTGCGACCCGTGCCCGGCCACCCACGCCGTCGGGTGCAACTGCTTCAGCTTCACGAACGTCGCCTCGTAGTCGGCCACGATGTTCGGGTACGCCTTATTGCCCATCAGCTTGATCACCACCGAAGGCAGATTCACGATCAGCACCCCATTCACCGAATACCCCGCCGCGCCCCGCGTGTGCCCGGGCAGCGAGATCACTCTCACCTCCGTCCCACCCAGTTTCACCGTCTCCCCGTCCTTCAGCCGCCGATCCACTTTCACCGGCTTGAAGCTGAAATCCTGGTCCGCGAAGGCCAGAAACAACGGGTCGCTCTTGCCGCCGTCTTCGAGATAAGCCGCATCGCCCTCGGTCGCATAAACCTTCGCGCCGGAAAGCTTCTGCACGGCCGCAAACGCCGCGACGTGGTCGTAGTGCGCCTGCATCGTCAGCAGAATCTTCACGTCCTTCAAGTCAAAGCCCAGCTTCTTCGCGCTCGCCTGCATCAGCGGCACCGAATCGGCCAAGCCCGTATTGATCAGAATGTGGCCCTGCGGAGTCGTGATCAGGTAACAGGCTAGATCCTTCGTGCCGACGTAGTGTAGGTTGCCGGCGATCGTATGCGCCGGGAAGGGTGCCGACCAATCGGGGTTCTGGGCGGGCAGCGAAACAAAGGCGAGAAGGAGCAAAAGGGTAAGACGCATAAGCTATATGGTATAAAAGTGCATTCATGGAAAAGAGCCTGAGTAAAAGTTTTTACGGCTGGTGGATCTCCATCGCCGCCTTCTTCACGTTTGGTCTGGCGGTCGGTATTCCGTACTACGGAATGCCTTTCTACTACGACTATTACGAGAAAGCGTTCGGCTGGGCCCGCCCAGATATCACCCTCGGCTTCCCCCTCGCCGCCACCCTGACGCTCTGGGTCGGCCCCGTTTTCATGCACCGCTTCAGCCCCCGCAAGCTCATGATTGTCGGCACCGGGCTCACCGCCCTCTCCTTCATCGGCTTCGGCACCATGGGCGGAAACATCTACGTTTACTGGGCTTATTGGCTCCTCTACATGGTCGGCTATCTCTTCTCCGGCCCCATCCCGCACCAGGTCATCATCTCCCAATGGTTTAAAAAGAGCCGCGGTAAAGCTATGGCCGCGACCTATCTCGGGGTCGGAATCTTCGGCGCTATTTCCGCCAAGTTCATCGCCAAGCCACTCGTCACCGCCTTCGGCTTTCAAAACGCGCTCATCATCACCGGCCTCATCCTGCTCCTCGTATGGCCCATCGCCGGGTTTATCATGCGCGACAAGCCTTCCGAAATGGGACAAACCCCGGACGGCGAGCCGATTGCCATCAACGAAAAGCCCGAACCGCCCCGCGGCTTCGCCGAGCTTCTAAAATCCCGTTCGTTCTGGCTGCTCATGGTCGGTAGTTTGTGCTCCATTGGCTCCATCGGCTCCATCAATCAACATATGAAGTTCGTGTTTAAGGAGCAGGGTTTCACCAATCAAGCCACGCTTGACGCCCTCTTTGCCGACGCCCTCTTCTGCATCATGATCTCCTCCACCGCCGGTCGCATTGTCATGGGCATCCTCGCGGATAAATTTTCGAAGAAATGGGTCATGGTCGCCACCTACCTGCTCGTCGCCAGCACCATTCCCCTGCTCCTGCTGGCCACTCCGGAAAACCCCACTTACGTCTATGTCTTCGCCATCCTCTTCGGCTTCGGCATGGGGGCGGACTACATGCTCATCCCCCTCATGGCTGCCGAACAGTTCGGCGTCAACACTCTGGCCCGCGCCATGGCCATCATTCTCCCGGCCGACACCATCGGCCAGACCTGGTTCCCCTACCTTGTTGCCCAGATCCGCCAAGGCCAGGGCTCAGCCAACACAAGCTATGGCCCCGCGTTGAACATTGTCTTTTTGCTCGCCTTCGTCGGCGCGGTGGCCATTCTCCTGCTCCCTAAACACGCTTTTACCAATGCCGCGCCAGTTCACGTACAAAAATCTTAGTCAACTCCAACAGGAAGCCGAGACCCGCACCCAGCACGTCCGCTTCGAAACCGACAAAGAAGTCGTCAAGTCCATCCTCGGCCGCAAAGTCACGATCAGTGACACCGTAACCCTGGGCAACGCCATGGCCATCCATCCTATGGAAGGCTGCGACTCCACCCTCGAGGGCAACCCCGACGAGCTCACGTGGCGTCGCTACGAACGCTTCGCCCTCGGCGGTGCCAAACTCATCTGGTTTGAAGCCACGGCCATTCGCGAAGATGGCCGCGCCAACGCCCGCCAGCTCTGGATCCACGAAGGCAACGTCGACGAGTACGCCCGCCTCCACGCCCGCATGATCCAGCTTCACCAGGACAAGTTCGGCTCCACCGACGACCTCCTCATCCCCATCCAACTCACCCACTCCGGCCGCTACTCCTACCCCAAACGGATCATCTTTTACCACAACCCCGTCATCGACCAGAAGACCGCCACCCCCGCCGATTACCCCGTCTTCTCCGACGCCGAAATGGAGGCCCTCGAAGATCAATACATCGTCGGTGCCAAACTCGCCTGGCGCGCCGGTTTCCGTGCCATCGACCTGAAAGTCACCCACGGCTACCTGCTCGCCGAAATGCTCGGCGCCCGCGCCGGGCGTGACGGCGAATACGCCGGCTCCCTCGAAAATCGCACCCGCTTTATCCGCAACGTCCTCGCCAAGCTCCGCGCCGAATTCGGCTCCGCCCTCACCATCTGCATGCGCCTAGGCTGCTTCGATAGCGTGCCCTACACGAAAAACGAAGCCACCGGCCTCGGCGAGCCCCTGCCCTATCCCACGCCTTATCCCTGGGGCTGGGGCGTCAACGACCAAGACCCCCTCACCGCCGAACTCACCGAAGTCAAGACAGCCATCGGCTGGTTCAAGGAATGGGGCGTCCAACTCCTCAACGTCTCCATCGGCTGCCCCTACTACAACCCCCACATCGGCCGTCCCTTCGAAAAAGCCGACGAGGGCAACTACGAAGAGCCGGAGCATCCCCTCGACGGCGTCGACCGCCACTTCCGCATCGCCGGCGAACTCCAGCGCGCCCACCCCGATCTCCCCATGGTCGGCACCGGCTATAGCTGGCTTCAAATCTACGCGATCAACGCCGCCGCCCACAACCTCGCCGCCGGCAATATTCAAATCTTCGGCATGGGCCGCAACGCCCTCGCCTACCCCGATTTCGCCATCGACGCCGTCGAAAAAGGCGAACTCGAAGAGATCCGCGTCTGCAAAACGCTTACCTACTGCACCTTCCTGATGCGCCAGAAAAACCACCCTCTCGGCCAATTTCCTAGCGGCTGTCCCCCCTTTGACAAACTTGTCTACGGGCCCATCATGAAGGAAGCCCGCGCCAGTGTTCGAAAAGGATAGTCATGAACCGCCGAGACGCCCTTAAGACTGCCGCCCTCGCCGCAGCCGCTGCCACTTTGTCCGCCGCCACCCCGCCGACTCTTCCGAAAGGCAAAATCGACGCGCACGACAAAGCCGTCGACGACCTCATCAAGCGCCAGGAACTCAGCCCCACCCATCGCCATCGTGGCAACGTGGTTGGCGCCGATGGCCTCTTCTACGGCGGCACCCCCTCTGGTATCCTCGATACCTTCGCCACCGCCTACCTCCATCCCCAGTCCCGCCACTTCCATTCCTCCCTCGTCCTCGATCGCCTCAAGCTCACCGCCGAATGCTTCGCCCGCGTCCAAACCCCCGATGGCAACTGGAACCTGCCGACAACCAACTACAACTCGCCGCCCGACACCGCCTTCATCATCCAGGGTATGGGGCGCACCCTGCTCAACGCTCGTCAATACGGCTTCCCCGAGTTCGAAGCCCTGGTTCTTCCCGCCATCAAGAAAGCCGGCGAGGCCCTCATCCGCGGCGGCATGCACACCCCTAACCACCGTTGGGTCGCCTGCTCCGCCCTTGCCCTGCTCAACGAGCTCTACCCGGACCCTCGCTACCTCCGCCGCATCGACCAGTGGCTCGCCGAAACCATCGACATCGATGCCGACGGCCAGTACACCGAACGAAGCTCCATCGGCTACAACGGGATCTGCAACCAGGCCCTCACCATCTGCGCCCACTCCCTTAATCGGCCCGAACTCCTCAACCCTGTCCGTCAGAACATCCAGGCCATGTTCTATCTCATCCATGCTGACGGCGAGGTCGTCACCGAGATCTCCCGCCGTCAGGACCTCAACCAACGCGGCACCCTGTTCAACTCCTGGCTCGGCGCCGCCTACCTCGCCTGGAAGGAGCGTGACGGCCAAATGGCCGCCCTCGCCCGCTCCGTCGAAGCCCAGGCAGCCGGCGTCTCCATGTATCTCCGCTATCCCCAACTGCTCGACGCCCAACTCCCCCCGTCAATGCCTCTCCCCGACAACTACGAAAAGCTCTTCCCCGTCACCGGGTTCGCCCGCGTCCGCCGAGGGCCCCTCTCCGCCACCATCCTCCGCGACCGCGACCGCTTCTTCACCTTCCGCCACGGCACCGCCGTCGTCACCGCCGTCCGCTTCTCCACCGCCTTCTTCGGCAAAGGCCAGTTCAAAGCCAAAACCCTCGAGAAAAAGGGCAGCTCATTCGTTCTCACGCAACAACTCGAAGCCGGCTACTACCAGCCCTTCTCCCCGCCCCGTCTCATCACTACCGAAACCTACGACGATACCCGGGAAGAGCGCCAACGGACCGAAATCTGCCATCTCGATACCGTCGCCGAACTTACCGAAACCCCGAAGGGTTTCCGCCTTCGCATCAAAGCCACCGGTACCGATGAAGTCCCGTTGACCGTCGAGATCAACCTCCGCGAAGGCGGTACGCTCGAAGGGGCGGAGAAGCACCCCACCGTGAAGGACGCATGGGTTCTCCGCCGCGGCCATGCTATCTACACAAATGGAAAAGAAGAGCTCCGCATCGGGCCCGGCAGCTCCCCGCATACTTACGTCGAAGTACGCGGGGCGCTGCCAAAGCTTGCCGGGACTTGTCTTTATGTCACCGCGATAACACCGGTCGATCAAGTGATTGAGTTTGAGCGCGTGGCGTAACGCTTACTGGATCGTCCACGCCCCCACTGCGTGCCATCCGCTATTGCCGCCGCCTAAAGTCTGTGTAGCGCCGTAGATAATCTTCCGCCCGGTGAAGCCGGCGTAGAAGGTGATGTTCACCGTAAGCGTCATTGTATTGCCCGAGGTCGACCGGCTCGATCCCACCGCATCCACTCGACACTGGCTCTTTTCGGTGAATCCCGACGCCGCCCCGGGCGTAATTCCCGGAGTGATCAGGTCCAAACCCGTATCGGTGACCAAGTAAAGCTGGTTACCATTGTTGACATAGGCGATGTAACAGGCGTTCGAAGCATCCAGTGCACTAGCGATCAGAATTTGGGAAGGTTGCAGATTAGTGCCCGCCGTCGCATCCCGATAAGTAATCGCCAGCGTGGCGGTCGTTCCCGTGCCGGAGGTCGGCGACAACGAAACCACCATCGGATTGGTCGCCAGCGGTGTCGCTACGCCAAATACCCCCATCGGCTGCCAGCCAGAGTTGTTCTCGGCCGCGTCGCGCGCCGCCACATACAGGATCTTCCGGCCCGCAAACGCGGTCGTATTAAACTGCGCTACCAGCGTAAGCGTTAGGGAGTTACCATTCGAAACCGCCGAAGAACCAGCGCCAAAAATTGTGCACTGGTCGTTCGATGTGGTGCCAGACCCATTCAGCGCCAGCGAAGTCAAGCCGCCGCCATCGTTGCTGACCAAAAACACCGTGTTCGCCGACCGCGAATACGCAATGTAGCAAGCGTTCCGGCCGTCCAGGAAGTTATTGATCAACACGTTCACAATACCTAGGTCCGCCGCCCCATCAGGATCCGCCACCGTAACGCTAAACGTCTGCTGCGTCCCCGATGTCGCCGTCGGCGTCGCCGAAGTAACGGTGGGAACCTGCGCTCCCGGCTGCAGGTTGGCCGTAAACTTCGTCAGATAGGCAATGAATCCGCTAGGCGGTGCCGATTGAAACGCGTTCTTGGTCGCGAAGCCCACCCCATCTGTCAAACCCGTCACGTAGACGTGACCGCCCGCCGTGGCCGAAACCCCTCCGCCGTAGTCCTCGCCGGTTCCGCCCAAGTACGTCGACAAGTCCAACCCGGTACCCGCCGGTGTCAGCTTGATCACGAAAACTTCCTGCAACGTCCCCGCCGACGCGGCCTGCTGGGAGTCCCTTTGCACGATGTCTTTCGAGAAAGTCGTGCCGACCATCGCCAGGCCGCCAGACGGATCTACCGACACTCCCTGGATATAGTCGTCCAGCGAGCCGCCGATGTAAGTCGAGTAGACAATGCTATTGCCCGCCGGCGATAGCTTCAGCGCGAACCCGTCCTGCGACCCGCCGATTGCATTACGAAAGGGTGATTGTAACGTCAGGTTCGACGACTTAGTCGCTCCCCCGGCGTACAGCGCGCCTGTAGAGTCAATCGCGATAGACCGAATCGTATCTTCGGCTGAGCCCCCGATATGCGTGTAGTACAACAACGCCGTGCCGCCCGGATTCAGCTTACCCAGAATCCCATCTCCCGAACGATTCTGCGCGAGCCCTGGCGGCGCATTAATGGCCGTGTAGGCCGGCCGGCCAGCTTGGTTGTCCCCGCCGAAGTAGACCCCCGACGCATCCGCCGCGACACTGCTCAGAACAACGTCTCCGAGATACGTCACCCATTGCAGCGCGTTTCCGGCCGGCGTGAACCGGAAGAGCACTCCCCGGTTACTCACCGTCGGGTTCAACACCATCGGCGCCGGGGCATAGGTAACCGTACCAGACTGGTAGGCACCGACCACCGCACTCCCATCCGGAGCTACCGCAATTCCCTCAGAAATCGAGCCGTCGCTCGCCCCGAGATAGGTCGAGTAGGCAATATCATTTCCAGCCGGTACTAACTTCGTGACCACCGTATCGCCCACGAGCGGATTTCCCGATAACAACGTTGCTTGCACCGCGGTCCTTACCGGATAGTTCGTTGACTGGCTGGCACCCTGGATATAGGCCGCACCCGCCGCGTCCACCGCTAGGGCATATGGAATCTCCGATCCCGAGCCACCTAGAAATGTTGCGTAAATCAACTCCGTTCCCGTCGGGTTCAACTTCGCCATGAACAAGCTGCTATCTGCATGGGCCGTCTGAAACGGCTTCACGAACGGAAATGCCGCTGTGTACGATTGTCCCAATAAATAAACATTTCCGGCAGCGTCGGCCACCACTGAATTTCCCGAGTTCTGCGCCGAGCCAAGAAAGGTAGAGTAGACTACCACGGACGGATCGATCACCAACGGAAGCGTCCGGTCGTAACGCGCGAGCTCAAAACCCGCTCCCTCGTTCGGCCGCAAAGAATAGCGGGCTTCAATCTTCACTTCCCGGCCGTTCACCGTCTGGTAAACATACGGGCGCTGTTGCACCACTTGCCCATAAACCGTGTCCAGCACCAAGTTCCCCGCCGCGTCTACCGTCATCGAACGCGCGCCATTCCAGGAGATCTCCACTTTCGAAGCGTCCACGCCGGGACCCACCACTAAGTCGTACTCCAACTTCTTTTCTTTGCCGTACCAAACTAAATCCACGCCAGCCCTAATGCCCTTCGCGGTCACCGACTCGTAAGCCGGAACATTCCGTTTCCACTGCGCCGGATCCTGGCCCCGGAAATAGCTGGTCACTCCCGGCAATACTTTGCCCGACTCCCAACCTCGCGCCGGCCGTGCGCCCCGTACGCTCATGCGAAGCGTGGTGTAGTCCATGCCAGCCTTCGGTTCCTTGTCCCGTGCCTTGTACATCACCAAAACCGATTCTGTATCGGTCAGATACATATCGTAGCCACTCGAACGCGCCACGTAGCGCACATCAGACGGGAACTGCCCTTCATTCAGTTCAAAGCGCTGCGGTAAGTCGCCCAATGCCTTTTGTGTCGAGCGGGCAAAGCCCGCGGACACCGACGCTTTGCCGACAGGATCAATCTCGCGACGAATCTCTTGTTTCCTTGGCGCTGCATTCACAGTCACCGCCACCGAAAGCGCAAACGCGCTGAGCCAAAGTTTGCCTGAAACCGGCATGCTCTCGATCCTCCAAAAATACTACCAAGTCCTCGACTCCTCAGGGTAGATCCCAGATTTGCAGATCCTCGTAGTACCAAAGTTTGGCAGGGCCTGCATTACCTCCCTAACTCCACCCCGCGCAGGCGTGCCGCCGCCGCTTCTGGTGTCAAATCCCGCTGCGGCCCGCCTAGCATTTCGAATCCCACCATAAACTTACGCACGGTAGCACCCCGCAACAGAGGCGGGTAGTAGTGACCGTGCCAAGTGAAGTGTGGATAACTTCCCCCGTCCACCGGCCGTTGATGGAACCCCATCGAATAAGGAAACGGCACCCCAAAAAGACCGTCGTATCGCTGGCCGATTTCCTTTAAGAGTCCTGCCAGCGCCCTCTGCTCCATCGGCCGCATCTCGTCGAACCCCGTAAAGTGACGCCGAGGCAACAACAAGATCTCAAATGGCCATACCGCCCAAAACGGCACCACCGCCACAAAGTGCTCGTTCGCACACACCACTCGAACCTTTTCTCGCAGCTCGAGCGCCAAATACTCCATCAACAACGGCCGCTCCATCGCTCGAACCTCTTTGGCCAACTCATTCGGTACGCTCGCGCTGCACCAAATCTGCCCATGTGGATGCGGATTGCTGCACCCCATCATCTCTCCCCGGTTCTCGAAAATCTGTACCGCCCCTATCTCCGGTTCCGCGCCCAACGCCGCAAACTCCCGGCACCACAACTCCACCACCTCGCCGATCCCCTCCACCGCCATCCGCGCCAGCGTTAGACTGTGGTCCGGAGAAAAACAAACCACTCGGCATCGCCCTGCCTCTGCCTCCGCCAGCAGTAACCCGCCCTCTGCCAGCGCACCCGCCGGAGTCTCCGGATACAGCGCCGGAAAGTCGTTTTCAAAAACGTACGCTCCCCGATACTCCGGATTCCGGCCCCCCCCCTGCCGCTTATTCCCCGGACACAAGTAGCACCCCGGCTCGTAAACTGCCGACGCGGACATCGAGACCGCTTCCACCTGCCCCTGCCACGGCCGCTTCATCCGATGCGGCGAAACCAAAACCCACTCCCCCGTTAACGGGTTAAATCGACGATGAGGATGGTCAAAAAGGCCCAAGCCTCTACTCTAACGCTTTCGTCGTCGCCGCCAACATCGCTTCCAGCGACTCCCGCGGCATATCGCGCACCAGCGGCTTCACCGCCCATCCCAGGCCCGTTGGCACGCCACGCGAAATTGAAATCGACCGGCACAGGACCTTCACCCCGCCCTCTGCCGGCGTAATCGTCCAATACGAATTCAGCCGCCACAAAAAACCATGGTCGCCCCCGCCCGCCTCTTCCACCTTCGTACTCCGAGACATCACCCGCCACCCACCCCCATCCAGCGCCCGATAATCCACCTCGTACTCAGTGTTCAGGATTACCGTCAACACCTTCTTCCGCTTTATTTGCAACGACGCCCGAAATCGATTCCCCTCCCGGGAAATCAACCGCGACTCCGTCACCTCCGGATACACTTCCCGGTAACGATCGTAATCCTGCAAAAGCTTCACCACCTGCTCCGGCCTGCGGTTAGCGATGAATTTCTCTGCTGACCAGTCGTGGATCAGCCCACCCTTCACCTCCCGCGTCACCCCCGCTCTCTCGCTCAAATGCGACTCCGCCCACTGTATATACGCGTCAAACTCCATCCCTGCACCTGGCGGCAACGCAAGCAGCACGAAAAGCATCGGGTTCATCACGAAACTACATTCCGCGGCGATTGCCCCGCAAACGAAGCCAGGTTCTCCACTGCCACGTCCATCAACCTCCCCCGCGCTTCGCGGGTCGCCCAAGCAATATGCGGCGTAATTACGCAATTCTTCGCCGAAAACAACGGTGAGCCCCCGGCCGGAGGCTCTACGCTAAGGACGTCAACACCTGCACCGGCAATCGTTCCCGCGTGCAGAGCATCTGCTAAATCCTGTTCCACCACCAGCGGTCCGCGAGAGGTGTTCAACAGAAAGGCCGAAGGCTTCATCCGCTCTAGAGTCGACGCACAAATCATTCCCCGCGTTTCCGGAAACAACGGACAGTGCAAGCTCACCACATCGCTCACCTCCAGCAACTCCTCCAACGGCATCCCGCCTGAGCGTCGGTGCACCACCACCCGCATCCCCATCGCCTCCGCAATTCGTCCCGTCTGTGCTCCAATCCGGCCATAACCGATGCAACCCAACGTCTTCCCCGCCAACTCCACCTGCGGCGACTTCCAAAAGCTCCAATCCGCGCTCGCCGTCCACTCCCCCGCCCGCACCGCCGCGCTATGTACTCCCACCTGGTGACACAACTCCAGCAACAGCGCCATCGTCAACTGCGCCACCGAATCCGTCCCGTACGTCGGCACATTCGTCACCACCACGCCCTGCTCCCTCGCCGCCTCCACGTCCACCACGTTGTATCCGGTCGCCAACACCCCGACATACCGCAACGCCCCCAACTCCGCCATCTCCGCCCGCCCTAACGGCGTCTTGTTCGTCAATAACACATCCGCCCCCGCGGCCCGTTCCAGCAAAAGCTCCGGGGGCGTCCGGTCGTACACCGTCACCTCGCCCCAAGCCTGTAACCCTCTCCAGCTCAAGTCCCCCGGGTTCAAACAATAGCCATCCAATACGACAATTTTCATAGCGATTCCTGAACTATTTACTCTAAACGAAATTGTGGGATCCATCGGGCCTGTGGTACAAACAAAACATGGCATATGTGATCGCTGAGCCCTGTGTGGGCACGAAGGATTCTGCTTGCGTCGACGCTTGCCCCGTGGACTGCATCCATCCCAGGAAAGATGACGCCCGTTTCGAGGAAGTTACGATCCTGAACATCGACCCTGTCGAGTGCATCGATTGCGGCGCCTGCGTCCCAGTCTGCCCCGTCTCGGCGATCTTCGCTCTCGACGATCTCCCAGAGAAGTGGAACGAGTTCACCAAAATCAACGCCGATTACTTCGGTCGCTAGAGCTATAGCGCCGCAACCACGCGGTCTCCCATTGCTGTCGTCGATAGCGTCCCGCCCATGTCGGAGGTGCGGGCGGTTTTGTCTGCAAATACCTTGCTGACTGCAGCCCGAATCAGCTCGCCGCCTCGTCGCGTCTCCGGGTGGTCCAGCCAATCCAGCATCAGCGCCACCGACAAAATCGTCGCCACCGGGTTCGCAATCCCTTTTCCCGCAATGTCCGGCGCCGAACCATGCGACGGCTGAAATACCGCGTGCTCATCGCCAATATCGGCTGACGGAGCCATCCCCATCCCCCCCACGAGCGCCGCCGCCAAGTCCGACAAAATGTCGCCGAACATGTTCTCGGTCACCATCACGTCAAAACTCTCCGGCCGCTGCACCAAGTACAACGCGCACGCGTCCACGTAAACCCGCTCGGTCGCGATCTCCGGAAACTCCGCCGCGATCTGGTCAAAGATACTCCGGAAGTAAGCCATCGTCGGCAACACGTTCGCTTTATCCACCAACGTAACCTTCTTCCGCCGCGACCCCGCAATCCGAAATGCCGACCGGATCACCCGCTCCGCCCCCGCCCGCGTAATCCGCAACCGGTCCGTCACCTGGTCCGCATCCAGCGAATACGGATCCAACCGCGAAACAAACAGTCCTTCCGTCGACTCCCGCACCAAGGCGAAGTCAATCACCGTCTTGCCCTTGATCGGCGTGTCGTCCGGGTGGAATAAAACAATCGGCCGCAGCCCGCAGTACAAATCGAGCTTCTCCCGAATGTCGATCTGCGGTGCCATCTCCCGCCCATCCGGCCACCGAACATTCGGAATTCCCATCGCCCCCAACAAAATCGTGGAATGCTGCGCGATCTCCGCAAACGTCTCCGGCGGCAGCGGATCCCCACTCTTCAAAAACTCCCCGGCGCCCACCGAGAACTCTTTCGTCGAAAAGGCGACCCCGGTCAGCTTGGCCTCCACCGCCCGCAACATCTTCAACCCCTCCGCCACCACGTCGGGGCCAATTCCATCACCCGGCAGCACTGCTATTGAAAAATTCGGCATAAGCCGTATGATATCCCACCACCCCTCATGTCCCGCAAAAAGTCTTATAACCCAGGTTCCCCCCCGGCGCCGGACCCGCGTACCCCTCCCACCCCGCCCGCTCCGTAAACGGTGCCGCCAGCACTTCGCACAACGTCTCAAACGGCCCAAAATCAGCCCCCTCCGCCGCCGCCGCCAGGGAGGTCTCTACCTGATGATTCCGCGCAATATACGCCGGGTTCACCCGTTCCATCGCCTCCGCCCGTCCCTCCGGCGTCGCCCCTTCCCGCGCCAACCGCACCCGCCACTTCTCCCCCCAGGCCCCCAACGCCACGCCCCGACCCAATCCCCGAAAAGTCTGTGTATAGTCCATCCCCCCCGCCTCCATCGTCTGCAGCAACCCCCGCGCCAACTCCGCGTCCCCCGCCTCCTCCGTCATCAACCCCAACTTCGCCCGCATCCCCCGCTCCCAATAGCTTTCATACAGCTCCCCAAACCGCTGCAACTCCGCCGTCGCCGCCTCTACATCCCCGCCGATCAGCGGCAACAACGTCTCCGCAAACCGAGCCAAATTCCACAACGCAATCTCCGGCTGCTGTCCATACGCATACCGCCCGCCCCGATCGATCGAACTAAACACCGTCAACGCCTTGTAGCCATCCATAAACGCGCAAGGCCCATAGTCAATCGTCTCCCCCGAAATCGCCATATTATCCGTGTTCATCACCCCATGAATAAACCCAATGTGCATCCAATGCGCGATCAGCGACGCCTGCGCGTCAATCACCGCCCCCAGCAATCCCAGGTAGCCCGTAACCCCCGGATAGTGCCGCCGAATCGTGTAGTCCGCCAACTGCCGCAACTTCTCCGTGTCCCCCCGCGACGCGAAGAATTGAAATGTGCCCACCCGAATGTGGCTCGCCGCCACCCGCGTCAGCACCGCCCCCGGAAAAGGCTGCTCTCGAACCACCATCTCCCCTGTCGTCACCGCCGCCAGCGCCCGCGTCGTCGGCACCCCCAAACCATGCATCGCCTCGCCCAGCAGATACTCACGCAGTACCGGCCCCAATGCCGCCTTTCCATCCCCGCCCCGCGAAAACGCCGTTCGCCCCGAACCCTTCAAATGCAGGTCCCGTCGTCGCCCCGCCGTATCGACCACCTCGCCCAGCAACAGCGCCCGCCCATCCCCCAACTGCGGCACAAAGTGGCCGAACTGGTGCCCCGCGTAAGCCTGCGCCAACACGAATGCCCCCTCTGGCACGCTGTTACCCGCGAAAATCGCCGCCCCAGCCTCCGAGTCGAGCGCCTCCGCGTCCAGCCCCAACTCAGCCGCCAAACCCCGGTTCAACTTCACCATCCGAGGAGCCGGAACCTGTGCCGCCGCCCCCGGTGCATAGCACCCCGTCAACTCCCGGGCATAGCTGTTGTCGAAAGCGAAGAAATTGTGTCTCAAACCAAAGTATAGTATCTCCATGCGAAACCCGGGCCTTCTCGGGTTTCTCCTCGGCTCCCTCTGCTACGGCGACGACAGCCGCCGCCTCCTGCGGCTCGATCACTACGTCCCCGTGAAATCTACCGTCCCCTCCATCGCCGGCCAGACTACCCAGATCTACGTCCGTGAAGTGGTCCCAGCCGGAACCCGATGCGCGGCGGCGGAGCCAAAGTCGTCCTCTTCATCCACGGAGCCGGCACCCCCTCCGAAGTCGCCTTCGACGTCCCCTATCAGGACTACAGTTGGATGGCCTTCCTCGCCCGCGCCGGCTACGACGTCTTCGCCATGGACATGACCGGCAACGGCCGCTCCACCCGCCCCCTCGCCATGAACGATCCCTGCAACCTAGCCGAAGACCAACAAAAAGCGCTCTTTGACAAGGTTTGCGCCCCCACCTACGGCCAGCAGATGACGACTCTCGCCTCCGACTGGAACGACATCGGCGCAGTTGTCGACTACCTCCGGCTCCACACCCGCGCCGCCAAGGTCGACCTCATCGGCTGGTCCCTAGGCGGCCCGAGAGCCGGCAGCTACACGGCCCATCCTCCCGACAAAGTAGACAAGCTCGTCCTCCTCGCCCCCGCCTATCGCCGATGCGCCCCGCTCGAAGCCCCCGCCCAAGTCCCCCATCCGCGAAGACCAGAAGGTGGGTCTGGAGCTTGTCCCTGGAACGTTGGTCGAGCTCTTGATTGTTTATCCACCCCATCTCACCCTAAAAGTCAGTGTGGCTCACGACAAACACTGGGTCTTGAGTAGACAGACACTTACACATAAGCCCACAATCCGCATTGCCTCACAAAACTATCGCCCGTTTCTCTCTGCCGAGGAGTCGCAGATGCTGTTGTTCGGTTACTCAGACGAGGTCGCGCGAACACGTTCGATACTCGACCAGCTCGTTACGCGATGAGATGTTCCCCAAGGACCAGCAATACAACTATTCGTTGGTAGTGGCAAGGCGGGGAATGAAATCAAGCGACGATTTCACGAGGTTGAGCGAGGGTAACCCTGAGGCCGCCAGTGTGGCCGCCTGTTCGGCGTTCGGTGTCTGCGCCAGAATGATGTATTCCACATCCTGCAGCAGATCTTCCACACTACCGGTCAGCGCGCTACCAATATGTGGCAGCGCATTCAATAGAAAATTCTTGTTGCTACCGTAGATCGCTTCCAGATTCACATTCGGATCATAAATCCGAATCTGCCGACCTTTGCCGATCAATGCCTCAATGAGAGCCACCACGGGACTCTCCCGCAGATCGTCGGTATCTTCCTTGAAAGTAAGGCCGAAAACCCCCAATCGACGCGCCGGCAGGCTCAGCACCGCCTGAATCGCCCGATCTAAATGCCGCTGGTTGCTATCGAGCACGCTGGCTAAAAGGGGCAACGTCTGGTTAACCCGCGCAGCACGGTAGTTGAGCGCACGGAGATCCTTGGGCAGACACGAACCGCCGAAAGCGAAGCCAGGCCGCAAGTAGGTTTTGGAGAGGTTCAGCCGCGTATCCACACAGAGCGTGTCCATGACCTCTGCAGGGGAAACATCGAGCGAAGCAGCCAAGGATCCAATCTCATTAGCAAACGCAATTTTCACCGCATGGAAGGCGTTGCAGGCATACTTGATCATCTCGGCGGTGCGCAACGAAACCAGCGATGGCGCAAAACCAAGCGACCCGTATAGATCGGCTACGCGAGAAACCGCCTCACGATCCTCGCCACCGGCAACGACCAACGATGGTTCGATAAAATCTTTGACCGCGGTGCCTTCCCGGAGAAATTCGGGATTGGAAACGATGCGCACCAACGGGTTATCCCCCACATGGCGGGCCATCAATTCCTGACAGGTGCCGGGATAAACCGTGCTTCGGACAGCGATGATCAACTGCCGGGTGCGGGTGGGCAGAGTCAGGGCAATCTGGGCAAAAACTCGATCCAATTGCTCAGTACTGAGATTGCCGTAGCGGTTCGACGGAGTGCCCACACAGACCAGAACGATATCGGAGCTGGCGACACTGGCAGCCAAATCGAGTGAGGCCGTCAAGCGCCCCGTTTCGACGGACCGCGCGACGACAGCATCGAGATATGGCTCGTAAAATGGAGCCTTTTTCTCTAAAACACTGTTGACCTTATGGGCGTCCGTATCGACGCCGATGACTTGGTGTCCAAGCGCCGCTAAACAGGCACTGGAAACGCATCCAACATAGCCAAGCCCCATAACGGCAACCCGTGCGGGACTTGTATCCATCGGCCAATCGGCCAAAAGCGAGGGCTGCGGGGCGATCACTTCATCAGTATGTCACAAGCCGCTCTAGCCATTCTTCTATCAGCAAGTTGGCTACCTTCAACGCCTGCCGAAGAAGCCGGTGTAAACTCGGACAAGTGTTCCCCCCTCTCGCTGCTAACAAATTGCCAGAATCGCTCTATATTCGCAAAGCACGCGTGTTTTGGTGTGTCCTTTCGGCCGCTATCTTGCAGTCCGGTCTGGTTTGTTACTTGCCCACCCAGCAGTCGACCGTCTACTGGACCATGCTCGCCGTCGTGTTGAGCCTGCTGACCAGTGGCTGGGCCGTTTTCGGTCCTGCGACGCGACTCCGCGGCAATCCGCGCCTTCTCCTGTCCGCCCTCTTTATGGTGTGCCTGACTTCCCTGCCTTCGCGATCGAATCTGCTAGTGAGTTTCTTGGGCGGCAACCCGCCGACGTGGCTGACTCAGGCACTGTTTGGTTTGGTGATCGTCGGGATCTCCTTCGTCGCCTGGCGCGGCGGCCCTCGCACAAAGACGATCCTATTGCTCCTGTTGGGATTGGTGTTTGTCTATAGAGCGCAGTACGCCATCCGAAACGTTAGCGAAAAGCAGTTTGACGTCGTCTCCTTCCATCATGAGGGTTACCGGCATTTCCTGAATGGTGTTGACCCATATGCCCCGCCGTCGCCACTGTATATAGATCTCGAGACCGCCCGGAAAATCTACCCGCCCGAAAGACTCACCGCCAATTCCATTCTGACGGGCTACCCCTATCCGCCACTGACGTTTTTGCTGGGACTACCCTTTTTTACACTCCTCGGGGACTTTCGTTATGCCGGAGTTTTCGCTCTATTACTGATCGCTTTCCTCCTGCATCGGGTATCGCCGGACTCGGATGGATGGCTGACCGCCGCCATCACCCTCACAAACCCCTTTGGCATCCAGGTGGTTTCCTTCGGGTGGATTGAGACAACCTTGGTCATGCTTCTGTTCCTCTTTCTGCTTTGTTGGCGCCGGTGGCCGGCGCAATCCGCCTGGCTCTTCGGTCTATTGATCAGTAGTAAACAGACCATGGTGTTTTGGATTCCGCTGGGATTGGTATTACTTTCCACCCGGTTCCCGCGCTGGAAAAATCGTTTCGTCTGGCTGGGCAAGAGCGTACTCGCCGCGCTCCTGCCGATCCTGGCATTTTCTCTGCGCTGGACTCCACAGACGATTTTCGACAGCACCGTGACCTTTATCGCACTCACTCCGCTCCGCAACGATTCCCTTTCCATCGGTACTCTATTGCTGTATTCCTTTCCCGGAGCCCTCTGGATCGTTCCTCTCTTCGGTGTCGGTGCCCTTTGTCTGATTCTGTTCTTGGCCATTCGCAAGGGGTTGCCCCTGTCTGTAGGGACGTGGACAATAACCTACGCTACAGGTTGGACAGCGTTCCTGATCCTAAATCGCCAGGCATTCCCGAACTATTACTTTCTGGTAATCCTGCTCTGGCTCGTCGGCTCAGCCCTGTTGGGCGCCCCTGAACAGCCAGAAACGGACACGTGCACAAAACCAGCTTAGCGATGCTACCGGTAGCGGAGATAGATTCGCAACACGTCGAAAAACGCTCGCACAAAATCCTGTGGGCGGACTCTTGAACCCGCTACATCGCGCCATTCTTCAAGCGGAAATTCGTAAATAGACTGCTGAACCAACTGCATGTTGTAGCCGCGAAGCTGGATAAACCGCGCCAGAATTTCCACGTCAAACACCCAGCGCGTGCAGAACGGTGACTGAAAGAGCGCAACAGTCTCTTCGCTCACCCGGAAGATCTTCGCCCCACACTGCGTGTCGTAGATTGGCAAGCGAAGAACCGTCGACACCACCGTGGCAAAAATCCTGCCCAGGTAGTGCCGAATTGCCCGGCGATCAACACGCCTCCCGAGCAGCTTTACCCGCGCCCCGAAGATCATCGCTAATTCCGGCCTGCCCGAAATCACTGTCGTCAACTGGCTGATTGCCTCCAACGGCGTAGCCAGATCAGCATCCCAAAATCCAACATACAGGCACCCTTTCCGCCGCAGAGCCGCCAACACTCCTGCCCGCACCGCCTCTCCCTTGCCACCGTTGACGGCCTGATCCAAAACGCCAACTTGGTCTTCTCGCCCCTTGCTGGCCCGCTGTAGCAGCGCAATCGTGTTGTCCTTGCTCCCATCGTTAACCAGGAGAAAGTGCATGGCCGGGTTCTCCTCGACAAAGGCCATGAAGTGGTCAAACGGGAAACGGGTCGCCTCGTTGTAACAGGGGATTACGATCGTGCAGGGGCGGTTCATGATGATGGCTGTAGCAGGGTATCACCGATAAGGAATTATTACAGTTTCGCGCATTTTTTCCTGCGTTGCGCAAGCTTATACCGGTCTACCGTCCAAATCCGACAGGCCATACATCGCTTACTGCTCGGCAACCGAGATGACACCGAGCCGCTTATTTGTGTTGGTCATCGCTGCTTCGTTCCCGCCCTGTCTGGCCAGCTATGGCGGTATAGGTTGCTATCATCCAGGCTGGGGATATCGGGTGGTGCAGTAGTGGGAAGGTCAACGGGGATTGTGGCGACAGCTTGCTTAAGGTGGAGCGCCCATACTCGTTTGACCAAGGTTGCACTGCAGCCCGCCAGTTCCGCGGTGTGCTTGATGGTCCCGCCGCTAGCACGCAGCGCAACGATGCGCTCGTGCGTCGCCGTGTCGTGGACACGCCGAGTAAATAGCGGGCCGGTCTTGACAAGCCGCCCGCCTTGACTCTGACGGTCACGGCGGGCTTCATCGCCGTCACGGGCTATTTGCAACGCCACCTTGAGCAACAGTTCCTGCGCCGTCTCCAGCAAGATAGACGTTGCCGCATCGGTAGCTTTCGCCAGGTCGGTGAAATCGACCACGCCGGGCACGGCCAAACGCGCGCCCTTGGCGCGGATCGAGGCGACCAGCCGCTCGGCCTCAGGCAGCGTCAGCCGGCTGAGGCGGTCGATCTTCTCGGCGACTACGACATCGCCCGGTTGCAGGTCAGCAATCATGCGTAGCAGCTCGGGATGATCAGTGCGTCCGCCGGCCGCCCTCTCGCGATAAACGTCAGTGATGTAATAGCCGGCTTGGTGGGCGTTGCGAACAATCTCGGCTTGCCGCGCAAGGTCTTCATCCTCGTTACTGCAACGCAGGTAGAGTCGGGCGATTTGAATCTGTTGAATAAACAAGTTGGGTATCCCTTACTTGGCTACCCCTTGGGACGTAGCCGATAATAACATTTTTTATAACTGGTCTCACCTAGTTTGACCATTTATCTTTCTAACGGATTGCCTAAATCTTGTCCTGATCAGTTTCCCCGCCGCGAAACAAACGTTTCTGGAGTATGCCCCCGGCTCGCGGATTGTATGGCCGATTCGAGTGGCGGCGGGGACCGTTGGGCCAATTGCTTGGCTTGAAGTGTGCCAGCGCGGCACGTTGGCCGCGCGCTGGCTGGAAACGGGTTCCAGTTGCCTGCGGCGTTTATGGTTCTGGATGGAAAGGTGTTCCGCGCGTTTCCGGCCACGATGGCGGTATCGAGGCCGGATTACTGCAAACTGGCGCGGTTTAAAAGTAGAATTTGGCGGCGACCATGATGCGACGGGGGCTCCCGGACTGGCCTGTGATCATCCCGATGGTCCGGGACAGAATGGCGTTGCCGGGAGTGCCAGGGTTCATTTTGTTCAATAAGTTCTGGGCTTCCATGCGCAACTGAACGCTCTTGCCTTCCCAAGGCACGCGGAAGTTCTTCAGTAGCGACATGTCCCACTGAGAGAAGCCGGGGTTGCGGAAATTGGGTTGCGTGGATGGGGCGTCGCCGATTTCGAAGTCGCGGACGACGCGGATGGCATTGGCGTTTAAGAAGGGCGTATAGCCGGGTGCGCCTTCGAGCGCGGTCTTACCACTGACGCCATTGTCGAGATTGACGCCTGGTACGATGACGGGCTGAGAGTCGCGGCCGTGGCCGATGTTGTACCAGTTGGAGCCAAGGCCACCAACCGTGTTAGAGGGTGTGCGAACGGTGACCGGGGTGCCGCTACGCAGGGTGGTAATGCCGGCGACGGTCCAGCCTCCGACCACATAATCGGCCAGTTGCGCGGCCAAGGCGTTGGTAGCGTTCAGGTACCTTCGGCCGCGGCCGAAGGGAAGGTCCACCGAGTAGTTGAACAGCAGCTTGTGCGTGATGTCGCTGGTGGCGATGCCGTAGGTGTTGGACACGGGAAGACCGGCCTGGGGGTAAGGCATGCTGAAGGAGCCGTCGTAGGAGCCGACATCGTTCAGCATCTTGGAGAACGTGTAGTTGACCAGGAATCCGTAACCGCGGGCAAACCGGTGTTCGGCCTGGACATAGCCGGCGTGATAGTTGGAGTTGCCGAGCGGTTCGCCGAGCGTCCAGATTTCGGTCCACAGGGGGTTGCGCTGGAAAAGGCGGCCAAAAGGAATTTTGGCCGAGCCGACGCCGGTGAATTCCGGGATGAAGCCGAAGTAGGGGTTGGTGACCTGGTTGTTCAACTTTAAGCCGAGCGGGCCGATCTTGTTATAGGCGTCGGGGAGGATGTGTTCGCCGGTGCCCAGATAGTAGGGCAGGGTCCGGCCGAGGTTGCCGCTATAGTTGGCTTCCAGCAGCCACGAGTTCGAGCCGGAACCGACTTCGCGCTGGACGCCGATGTGGAAGGCGTGCTCATAGCCGGGGCTCAAATTGGTGGCCGAGGAGACGAACCAGTTGCCCATGACGCTGCGATTCAGCGCGTCAATATTGCGAGTAAGCCGCACCAGTCCGGCGCCGCCGGGCATAGGGTTGGAAAAGCGAAGGGGGAAGGTGACGCCGCCATCGGCGGTGCCGCCTTGGATGAGCCGGGCGGCATCGCCATAGCCGATGTTCCAGGGAGAGCCATTGAGGTGGAAGCTGCCGGTGAGGGTCATCCAGATCAGACCGTAACCGGCGCGAACGACGGTCTTGGGATTGACCGACCAGGCGACGCCGAGGCGGGGGCCAAGGTGGTTCTTTGGAACCTGCTGCATGGAGCGGCCGGGATACTCCTTGGTGCCCATCAGGGCGACGCGGCCGAAAATGCCGCGCTGGGCCCAATCGGGCGTGGGCGCGTTGCTGCCGACGGCCTGGGCTTCAGCCAGGGCCTGGTTCCAGTTCCAGTTGCCGTTGGCGGTCACCGGCCATTTGTAGTCACGATCCCAGAACGTCTGGCGGTCGAAACGTTCGGTGCGAGCCGGTTCGATGTCCCAGCGCATTCCAAGGTTCAGAGTGAGGTTTTTGCGGACCTTGAAATCGTCCTGCACGAACGCGCCATGGTACTGCTGCAGGGACGCCGGGCCGGCCAACTGGGTGCCGCTACCGCCGCCGACCACACCGAGCATCCACGAAGCGAAACCTGAGCCGAAACCGTTATTGGGCGCGTCGAAAAACTGGGACGTGGCGCTGCGGATGCTGGAGGAGGAGAAGGACCCGCCAGAGTAAATGTTGGAGTAGTAGCGGCGATGCTCGTAGCCCGCTTTCAGCGTGTGGCGGCCGAGCTGTTTCTGGAGGGAGGTCTGAGCGGAATAAATGGTGTCGCGGTTGTCGGTGACGCTGCCGCCGCCGATACCGGTGACCGTATCAGCGGTACCCAGAGACGGGACACGGCCCTTTGTGCCGCCGATGAGATTCAGGACTTCGGGAGCGAGGTTCCAGGCGGTCGAATCGGCATCGACCTGGCCGCCGGCGAAGGACTTGGAGCGGACGCCGCCGAGCTTGACATTCACGATCGTGGAAGGGTTGATGAGGTAGCTGTGATCAAAGGCCAGGGTGTAGGCGAGGTCATCGTTCGTATTGACTGGCTGGAGAGCGGAAAGCCAGCGGCGGCTGGCCGAGAACTGATCGAAGTAGGTGATGGTGAAGCGGCTGATATGCTTTTGCGACCAGTTCTGGTCGAGGCGGCCGGTCCAGCGGTTGTTGTCGAGCGGCGTAGTGGCAGAGCCGACGAAGTTCTGGTCATGGGAGGAGTTGGGGCGGGCGGCCTGATTGGCCTTGGGGTAGAAGCCGAGGTAGATTTTCGACAGCGGGTCGATGCGGTTGGCGGGAATGCGGTTGCCGGGGAATGCAGTGCGAACGACGCGGCCGGCCTCGGCGCGGGCGGTGAGCGGGTCGAAGATCTTGGCCGGGATGCCGGTATCGATCAGCGTCTGGGAGAAATCGCCTTCCCGTTCAAGATCGCTGGGGACGCTGGCCAGTTGGGCGTTGGAACCGGTGCGTCGGCGGGTCGCTTCGTAGTTGACGAAGAAGAAGGTTTTGTCCTTGCCCTTGTAAACCTTGGGCACCCAGATGGGGCCGCCGAATGCGCCGCCGAAGACGTTGTCATGGAAGACACCCTTGGCGCGGCCGAAGCGGTTGGAGTTCCAGTCGTTCGCGTTGAGCTTATCGTTCCGGAAGAACTCATACAAAGAGCCGTGGAATTGATTCGATCCAGCGCGAGTGGTAAGGGTGACGACGCCGCCGGAGAGGCGTCCGTACTCGGCGGAGAGGCCGTTGGTGATCACCTTCATTTCGCCCACCGCTTCCATGGACGGGATGGAGGGCGGGACGTCATGCCGGAAGCCCGTCGTGACGGCAACGCCATCGATGATGTATTCGGCCTTGGCGGTGCGTCCGCCATTGATGCGGAAGTCGGAAGAGTAGCCTCCCTGATCGGAGGTGCCATTGACGTTGGGCGCCAACTGGGTGAAGGCCAGCGGGTTGCGGTTGTACTGAGGAAGTTCCTGAATGCGACGGTTGTCGATTACCAAGCCGGTCTGGGCGTCATCAACGCGGAGCAGCGGGGTTTCGGAGTTGACCGTCACCGTTTGGGCCTGGGCGCCGACCTCGAGGCTGAGATTGATGCGAATCCGGTCATCCACGCGCAGTTGGATGTTCTTTTGCAGAAGGGGGCGGAAGCCGTCCTTTTGCGTATTGAGCGTGTAGACGCCGGGTTGGAGAACCGGAATAACGTAGAGCCCCTGTTCGTTGGAGGTGACGGCCCGGCTGACGCCGATGGCGTCACTGATGACAGTGATGACGGTATTGGGCACGACCGCCCCCGTGGCATCGGTAACCTGGCCGGAGATCTGAGCCTGTTGCCCGAACGCCAAAGCACTGCCGAAACTTAGAACGACGGAAAGGCGGGCCGCGCAGTGCACTAGATTCTTCATGGAGAGAGTTTTAAGCAATGGTCGGCGTGCCCAAGCAGCAGCCCGGAGCGAGCTGGGGCTTACACTATCAGAAATCGGGCATATAGTCAACCGCTCAAGCGCTCACGGCGCTCATTTCAAAGCAAAGTAGAAATGTCCCCTTTTGCCTGGGGTTGTTGAAACGTGCATGTTGGTCTTGGCCTACCGGTGAAGCGGAGACGGGCAATGCTGGCGACCACCCCTATCAAGGATTAGCCGGTCGGAACTCATCGCGAACGATGGGCAGGACATTTTCCTACCGGTGTATTCTCTTACCTGGCCCGACCCGCAGGAGGCGGTGCGCCGGCCCAGGGTTAAAGCCACATCGGGTCGATAGATTCCGCAATGCCTATAAAACGCAGTTACCAGTCCGTAGTGAAGTGGCGGGAACGAAGTCGTCGCATACCCTCTTTCTAAGGATGACAAAAGCCCTCGGCTACTTGACGCACTCCCTATTGGCCGGTTGTGGGTGACTGCCGAGGCCTTTACCGCTCGGAGAGGAGCCGGTTCCACGTCGTAGAGCGTCAAGTCGTCCAGAGAGAAAACAGCGGGCGCCCCTCCCGCCAAGTGAGGCGCCCGCCCAAACAGTCAAGCGTGCCTGCTTCTCCGGAAACTCCGAACCCTGCCACCTTCAGGTAAGCTACTTTGCGGGTCCACTGCTGAAACAATCGGCGTGTGCCCTCCTCGGCGGGCGTTAGGGCCGAATGCCCAAGCGAATGCAAATAGGTGAGAGGGCTAACCTGCTCTACGTCCACACTCACAGGACAATCCGGGACAAGGCACGCAGCGCAAATTCGCCAGAACCGAACAAGTTAAAATGCAGTGTGGCGGGACCGGCCAAACCCGGCTTGCCGTAGGGGCCGGTAACGAAATGCTACGCAGCGTGGTGCTCTCGGGTGTATCCGCTGAGCAGAATGCGGAGCCCCGCGCGGGGGAGAACGTAGCGCCGGACTAGCCAGGGGAATCGGAAGGATCGGGCATGAGCCAATTCGGTCGAAGACAGAACGCTCTCAGCCAAATCGATGCTCCGCGGGGCTGCCGATAACTCTAAACGCCACACGTGTAATTCTCCGGTACTGAGTGGGGGGGGGGAATAGCAAACGGTTACTCTGTCGGTAACGGAGGTGTTGTCTTCGTAGCGCAGGGCGTTCGGGAACGCTTGGCCCCATTTGCGCGGGCTGTCCTGCCGCGGACCGTCTCCCGCACACGCCTACTCTCCCAAAACTCCAGTTGACCAAACGCCATCGGCAACACCCGACCGGCAAGATGGAAATAGGACCATCGTGGGTGGCGGCTATAAGCGTCTCACCCGAGGCGTCCAGTTCGGGCAAAAGTACTTCATAAAGTAACGCCGGAAGATCGGATCCTGAACCGCCGCCCATTCATCAAACAACCGGATCGGTTTCTGCTCCACAATACTACCAGGGCGAGGCGCTTGTGCTACCGGGCGAGTTCTACCGGGTCGGTGAACTTTAAAAAGGTCTAGCCGCCAAGGTGGATGCCGGAGGTTGGTCCGGCTAAGGCGACGGCCGGAAGGCCGGAAGGGAGGTGGCGACGGGTCATAGCTGGCTCGTCTCATGATACTCTCGAAGCAATGTCGATGCGTCGAGCTATCTGCGCGATCCAGCGCCGCTGTTCCAGCGGTCTGTTACTCGCGCTGTTTTTGCTGATGCAATCGATGCCGCTGTTCGCCATGTGGTCCGGACCGAGCCTGAAGGGCATGGAGTGCTGTCGCCGTTCGGCGAGCGGGCATAGCTGCTGTAAGCGGCAGAGCATGGGCACGGTGATTAAGCCGACGAACGTTTGTAGCGGCTCGTCCTGCTGCGTCAGCCCATCGATTAGCGTTTCGGTTCGTTTTGCGATGGCGATGCCGCCGATTGTGGCCCTGCCGGTCGCTGTCGTATTGCACCCGGTGGACGCGCCTGAACCTCGGACTGCCCCCACGCCTGGCTATTCTCCGATCCGTTTTCAACGACCCCCGCCCGTGGCTTAAGCCAGAGCGGAAGTGCGTCCTGAAGACGAAATATCTGAGGAGAAGTGCGTATGACTCGACTGCTTTTGTGCGGTCTTGCGGGAGCCTTGATGCTGCCCGCCCAGAGTATTAGTGCCAATGTAATCGGTACCGTGGTGGATTCCCAAGGGCTCCCGGTATCGAAGGCGCAAGTGAAGGTGATTTCCAAGACTACCAACGCCGAGGCGCGGGCCGAGTCCGGCGGGGAAGGAGGGTTCCGCGTGGCCTCGTTGCCTCCGGACCAGTACTCGGTGGAGGTGACGGCGGCTGGTTTCGGACGCCTGATGTTTCCGAGCGTCGGGTTGGTGGTCGGGCAGACCCGCGACTTACGCGCGGTGTTGCAGCCGGAGTCGACCAAGCAGGAAGTGACCGTATCGGCCGAAGCGATGAGCGCCTTGACGGTGGACAGCGCTGGCGAAGGAAAGAACTTCGGGCAACTGCAAATGACGGACCTGCCGATGGCGATGTCCGGCGAGGGCCGCAGCTTTCGGACGCAGGCTCGGCTGACCCCGGCCGTGACGCCCTCGACAGCCGCTCATCGGCCCTTTGCCGTGGCCGGAGCAAGGAATCGGAACAATAACTATTTGATCGATTCGAACGACTACAACGAGATTGAAGGCGGATTGATGATGGGCCGGGGCGTGAGCGAGCAACTGATTCCTTCGGAGTCGATCGAGGGAATGCAGGTGATTACGCATAACTTCAAGGCTGAATACGGGCGGCAGAACGGCTCGATCATCAGTCTGGTGACGAAGAAGGGCGGCAACGAGTGGCACGGGACGTTCTACGAATACTGGCGCAATGACGCGCTGGCGGCGCGGAACAGCTTTGACCTGACGAAGCCTCCGCTGAAGTTCAACTTCTTCGGCGGCCAAGCGGGGGGCCCGATCAAGAAGGACAAGGCGTTTATCTTTGGCAATTGGGAAGGCTTCAACCGTATTCAATCGACGGCGACAACGATTCAGACGCTGCGGCCGGAGCAGCGCGCTTTGGCTGTTGCGTCGGTCCGTCCGCTGGTCGCCCGCTACCCGGAACCGAACCTGCCGGGGACGAACCTGTTCCGTGGAAACCTGCCGCAGGGTGGGTTTATGCAGACGTTTTTAGTGCGGGGGGACGTCAACCTCACCGAGACGCAGCGGTTGTTTGCACGGTCCACCTATCTGACTTCGGACAACGTCAACAAGAGCGGCGCGGCGCTGAGCGAGTCGAACGTGGGAACCGGATCGCAAGGGCATTCGCTGCACCACATCTGGACGCCGAAGGCGAACGTCGTGAACGAAGCCCGGTTCAACTATACGCGTTTCCGGATTCTGGACACCTTCAAAGAGAGCGTCCTGCTGGGCGATCCGGCGATCAACGGGCAGCTTGGTTTTTTGACCGTCAACGGACTCACCTCGCTGGGCTATCAAAGCTTTCTGGGCCGGGTGACGGCGCAGAATAATTTTCAATACACAGACGACCTGACGATCGTGAAGGGTCGACACACCCTGAAAATGGGCGCTGCTTTGCGGCGGTTGCAGTTGAACAATGGAGTGATCAACGCGCAATTCAATGGTTCCCTGCGGTTCAACAACATCAATGATTTCTTGGCCGGGCGCCCGGCGGCCTACACGCGCAACGTTGGCCAGCCGTCGATCGGCCTGCGGGCGTCGGAGATCAATACGTACTTCCAGGACGACTGGCAGGTGCACTCCCGGCTTACGTTAAACCTTGGGGTTCGCTACGAGTACAACACGGTGCCGCGGGAGGTAAACGGCCTGATCGCCGAGAGGTACCGCTTCAACAACGATCCAAACAATCTGGCCCCGCGTTTCGGCTTCGCCTGGAAAGCGGACCGCAGCGGAAAGAGCGTGGTGCGGGGTGGGTATGGCGTTTACTACAACGTTCTCGAACTCGTCTTCGTCGGGCTGACCCGGTTCAACCCTCCGCTGATCACATCGCTCGCCAACGCCGCGCCCCGGTTGCCGAACCTGCTCGACGGTGCCGCGGCAGGCATCCCCAGCGGCCTCGTCCTTCCGAACACGAACCTGCGGAATCCTTATTCGCAGCATTTGACGCTGAACTACGAGCGGGAGCTGTTCAACCCGCAGACGACGTGGAGCGTGGGCTACATCGGAACCATCGGCCTGCGCCTGCCGCAGACGCTGCGGCCGAACGGCGGCGACGGCCTGGCTCAAAGCCTGAGGCCCGATCCGACGGTTGGCGTGGTGAATCTGCTCGATACTTCGGCCCGATCGAACTATCACGGCATGCAGACCAGCCTGACCTGGCAACGGAACGGCATCATGGTCCGCGGCAACTACACCTATTCGAAGGCGCTGGATACCGTGAGCGATATTCCGAGCGGAAACCAGAACCTGGACCGCGGCATTCTGGCGCTGGATGAACGAAATACCCGGCTCAACTACGGGCCCGGCGATTTCGATGTCCGCCATCTCGCGAATGTTGCGTTCTCCTATGAACTGCCTTGGATGAAGCGGAACCGGCTGCTGGGTGGTTGGTCTGTCCAAGGGATCATGACGATGAACAGCGGGCGGCCGTTTACGCTGTATTCGGGCACCGACAACCTCGTCGGGAACAACAACAATCGGCTGCTTCACCTCTCCGGAACCCTGCTGCGGAATGGCGGCGACCAACGCCGAGCGATCGATTTCGCGCCGACTGTGACCCCGGCTTTGTTGACTCCACGCGTCGGCACTTTGGGCACGATTGGACGAAACACGGAACGCGGCGACACCCTGTTACAGGCCAACGTTTCGTTGTTCAAGACCTTCGCGATTACCGAGCGCTGGAAGCTGCAGTTCCGCGCCGAATCCTACAACATGACCAACACTGTGAACTACGATCTGCCGGACGGCGTTCTGAGTTCGGCAAACTTTGGCAACGCCCTGACCGCGGGCGATTCCCGGCAACACCAACTGGCCTTGCGGCTATCTTTCTAGGGAGAACTATTCATGAATCGACGTTTTCTGTTTCTTGTCCTGCCCGTGTTGCTGGTAGCAGCGGATAACCGCATAGGCGTGCCGGCAGCACCATCTGCCGTCTTCGAAGCCGAGGCGCAATCGATCGGCAAGTCGAAGAGCCCGAAGTTCTTCGCCCGGCGCGCGCATGGGCTGATGATGGTGAGCACGGTGCCCCAGGCGGGAGGCGGGGCGGACCTGGTTTTTCAAGCCTCGAACGATCTTGGCGACAGCTTTGCCGACCAGATGCGGGTGAACGATGTGGCGGGGGAAGTCAGCGACCATGGGGAGAATTCGCCTCAATTACTCACCTCACCCGATGACTCCATGCTCTATGCTGTCTGGGGTGCCAAGGACCCGAAGAACCCCGCCGGCAGCGTGATTCGCTTCTCGACGGCGGGTTCCATGCGGACGCTCTGGTCGCCGGCGAAGATCCTAAACGATGACGGGTTGCCAGTTTCGCACTCGTTCCAATCCGCTGCCGTAGGGCCGGACGGGATCATCTATGCGGCTTGGCTCGACGGTCGAGACGGCCGGTCGACCACCGAAGGGGCGACCGGGGGGACGACTTCGATCTACTTGACGAAATCCACCGACGGCGGCAAGACGTTTTCGAAGAACGTGCGGGTGGCCAGGAACGTTTGCCCTTGCTGCCGGGTGGCGTTCGGCTTCGTTGAGGGCAAGGTGTTGCTCGCTTGGCGACAGGTGGAAGCGGGCGATATCCGGGACATTCACTTCGCCTCTTCGATGGATCGGGGCGACACCTGGCAGACCGGTAAGCCGGTTTTTCGCGATGGTTGGAAGATCAAGGGGTGTCCTCACGTGGGTCCGTCCATGGCGACGTTGAATGGTAAGGTCTACGTCACCTGGTTCAGCGAAGGAGCCGACGATCCTTCGATCTATCTGGCGGTATCCAGCGATGCGGGAAAAACGTTTGCTCCGCGGCAGAAGATTTCGGTGGGGACGACCGACCCGACGCATCCGCAAATTACGCTGGGCGAAGACCGCATCGGGATCACCTTTCAAGCTCGCGACGCCAAGGTAAAGGGCGGATGGGGCAAGGTGAGCGTATGGTACCGCGAGGTACGGGCGGATGGGGCTTTGTCACCCCTGACGAAGGCGGCGGAAGGCAAGGGAAACCTTACCTATCCGACCGTAGCGCTCGGCCTGTCCGGTCGCGTTTTCCTGGGTTGGACGGAGACGGTTGAGGGCCTATCGAAAGCGATGCTCCTTCGGGGGCGCATCGGCAAGTAAGTCGAGGTAATGGGGCAGATCCGACGCGGGTTTTTATGGGTGATTGCCCTGATCAACCTGCCGCTGGCGGCCCAGTCTAGCTCCTTTACGATTGCGGTCTCGGACCCGATTCCGCAGACGATGCAGGGTCGGGCTCGCGACTTTCCGGAGCCCATCCCCGGCGGCGTGGCACCCTATACAATATTTATTTATCGCGAGAGAACTGGTGCCAACCGGGATTTCGCTCGAGGCGTCAACCGGAGTTTTGCGAATCGTGGCTCCTGCCGTAGGCTACTTCCGGCTGGAAGTCTGCGCGGTGAATGTATCGAACGCGAACGATTGCGCCCTGTATCTGATTCGCGTTGGCGCGCCGATTGTGCCGCTGAGCGGAACAGTCGGTAATTTTTACGACCGAGCGCTGGAACGCGCCTCCGGTAACCAGGTGGAGTTTTCAGTGCCAACGACACACTACCGCCCGGGTTTCTGATGAACACATTCAGGCGCCTCGTCGGCGCACCCACTGCTGCGGGCACCTACGGCTTCACGCTCCACGCTCGCAATACGCTCGAAGCCAAGACGACGAACCGCGAATATTTATTCACAGTCGATGGCCCGGTGTCTCTAAGAGCGAAGCTGCCGAACGGGTTCGTCGATAGCGCCCATAGCGCCTCCCTGGTGGCCCTCGGCGGCACAGCCCCTTACACTTAGGCCCTCCTTCGCGGCGCACGGGCCGTATCACTGGGCGCACACCCGTAGCTGGCCAGTACGTATTGCTGATCCGCGTCCAGGATACTTACGGAAACAATGCGGACGGCGAGGTGCGCCTGAAGATCGAGTCACCATTGAAACCGCTTCTGATCACGACGACGACTTTACCCGCGGCCGCGCTGGCTCTCGCGTACCGATTTCCGTTTGACGCGGTGGGGGATCGCGCACCGTTTCCCTGGCGTGTCTACCTCCAGAGTTGGCGATGCCGAGCGCAGGGGTCACGACCGGAACGCCTGCCGCCGCCGGTTGCGATACGGTGCAGGTCGAACTCCGAGTTCGAAAGTGCCCGCTTATGTCCTTTAAGTCCCAGCTGACTTCTCGGTGAATACGAACGCAAAACTGCCCGCTGGGAGTAGCGGGAAACCCTATCGGGTTGGGGTCGCCGCCCCGGGTGGTGCGCCGCCCTACCGCTGGCCCTTCTTTACGGAAAATGCACCAATGGCAACACCCTCGGGGGCGACGGTGTGCTGAGCGGCATACCGTCGGAAGACGGCCAGCTTCCGTTTGCCGTTCGGGCTACCGACGCTGGGGCAGGCACTGCGTCGGCCAATCGCAGCGTGACGTTCAATCTTGCACCGCCCGTCATCACTTCGGGCGGAATCGTCAATGCCGTCAGTTTCAACGGCGGACCAATCGCTCCTGGCCAAATCATCACCGTCTTTTGCGGCCCGTTCGCCGAACGCGCCCTCCGCCTCTCCACTGTGAATGCCAAGGGCAGCTGGTTGACGGGGTGCCCGCTCCGCTCCTCTACGTCGCCTCGGGCTAGCTGAGCGCGACCGTCGCCAGCCGTGAGCGCAAAAGCCACCGTCGCGTTGGAAGCTGACGGCCTCGTTGCGCCAGCAACGCAAACCATTGTAGCTACGAGCGCCCAGAGATTTTTACGGTCGAAAACCCCGGAAAGCCACTACCGCCGCCTTGATTACCCAGGATGTGGTGCCCTTTATGTGGCGGGTGAAGGTCGGATCCAGCCACGACCTGTGGATGAATCCGTAGCCGTGAAGCCCCTACCCCAGCCCGTCCTGGCCGTAAGGGTTATTCTGGGCCGCCCCGATGCCGAAGTCTTGTATGCCGGAGGCGCTCCGACCCTGGTTGTCGGTCTTATGCACCTGAACGTCAGGGTGCCGGAACGAACTCGGGGCGCACCAGTTCCGGTCACAGTGCAGGGTACAGCAGAAACTCCGGCCGGTCTAAGCCTTCGCTATCCACCAGAGACGTTCCCATAAAAGAAAAATCACGAAAACATCATCCAGGCAGCCAATCGTCATCCGATTGTGCTAAACTTCAATCTGTGCCGCAATTGCGGTCAGCGATTTTTGATCGCTGAGTTGACAGGCTTGTCCTGTCAGGTTACAGTTGTAAGGTTTGCTGTTAGCGGTTCCCTGAATCTGCTTTCGACTACCACTTCACGAAAAGCCTGAACGCAATGTTCGGGCGGCTTGGAAAGCATTAAATCCAGGCGGTTGAAGTCCGGTTGATAGCCCGCCCCGAGGTTCCTTCGAGACTACGAGCTCTGAAGGGGCATGGGCGAGTCCCAAGATCCTCTCCGCACCGAATCCGGCCCCCCAGCATCACGGCCGTTCATCACAAAATAGAGTTCTGTGGTCGCATATAAGAAGGCTCCCCGCCGGAAACTGCTTGACCGAGAGAGCTCGATCATCTCGAAACAAAAAGATTTTTAAGTTTTTCTAAGAGGGTATTCGTGCCTACGTTTAACCAGCTCGTTCGTAAGGGTCGTATTGCGATCCGTTACAAGACGGCTAGCCCGGCTCTGCAGGCTTGTCCCCAGAAGCGCGGAGTTTGCACCCGCGTCTATACCACCACACCGAAAAAGCCCAACTCGGCGCTGCGTAAAGTGGCCCGCGTTCGGCTGACTAACGGAATCGAAGTCACGACCTATATTCCGGGTGTTGGCCACAATCTGCAGGAGCATTCGATTGTCTTGATCCGTGGCGGTCGTGTGAAGGACCTTCCTGGTGTTCGCTATCACGTTGTCCGGGGAACCCTTGACACCGCTGGCGTGGCCAATCGTAAACAGAGTCGCTCCAAGTACGGCGCCAAGCGCCCGAAATCGTAATTTTTTGAGGATTTAACGACCTATGCCGCGTAGAAGAAGTGCGGAAATTCGCGAAGTTCAGCCCGACCCGATGTTCGGTTCGACGCTGGCTGAAAAATTTGTCAATTCCATGATGTGGGATGGCAAAAAAACAGTTGCACAGAAAGTGTTTTACGCTGCCATGAATAAAGTTGCGGAGCGATCTGGCGAAGATGCTCTGAAAATGTTCAAAAAGGCTGTCGAGAACGCAAAGCCGATGTTAGAAGTAAAGACCCGTCGGGTTGGTGGTGCGAACTACCAAGTCCCCGTCGAAGTCCCCCAAAACCGCAGAACTTCCCTGGCGATTCGCTGGATAGTTCTAAATGCCCGGAATCGCCCTGAAAAGGGTATGCCGGAGCGGTTAGCTGGTGAATTGCTCGACGCGGCGAATCTCCGCGGCGGCGCCATCAAGAAAAAAGATGACGTTCACCGTATGGCCGAAGCCAACAAAGCTTTTGCCCATTACCGTTGGTAGCTGCAGAAATCGTTTACCTATTTTTCCTATGGCACGTACCATACCTCTTCTGAAAATGCGCAACATCGGCATCATGGCCCACATTGATGCCGGTAAAACTACGACTACTGAGCGGATCCTGTATTACACGGGCCGCACCTACAAGATCGGCGAAGTGCACGAAGGCACTGCGATCATGGACTGGATGGAGCAAGAGCAAGAGCGCGGAATCACTATTACCTCCGCAGCGACGACTTGCCAGTGGCGCGACATTCAGATCAATATTATCGACACTCCGGGTCACGTGGATTTCACTGCCGAGGTCGAGCGCTCCCTACGCGTTCTTGATGGAGCGTGTGCGGTGTTCGATGCCGTCGCCGGCGTCCAGCCCCAGTCTGAGACCGTGTGGCGCCAAGCCGACAAGTATCGGGTTCCGCGGATCTGTTTTATTAACAAGATGGATCGGGTCGGTGCCGATTTCTACCATGCTGTCGATACCATCATTGACCGTCTAAAGTGCCGTCCGGTCGCCATCCAGATCCCCGTTGGAGCGGAAGAGAACTTCCTCGGCATCGTGGACTTGGTAACGATGACTGCGCGCATCTGGCGCGACGACTCCCTCGGTGCGGAATTCGACGACGTTGCGATTCCCGAGGATCTTCAGGAAAAGGCCGAGGAGTATCGCGCACTCCTGGTCGAAGCCGTCTCGGAAACCGACGACGTACTGATGCAAAAATTCTTTGATGGGGTAGAAATCACCCAGGAAGAGTTAATGGCCGGCATCCGCAAGGCCACTCTGCTCCAGAAGATTTTCCCAGTGATCTGTGGCTCGGCGTTTAAAAACAAAGGTGTCCAGAATCTTCTCGACGCCGTTTGTGACTACCTGCCCCACCCATTAGATATCCCTTCAATCGAAGGTAAGAATCCCGACAATGACAAAGTCGAACACCGGATGGCGGACGATGCCGCTCCCTTTTCTGGATTGGTGTTCAAAATTATGACCGACCCGTTTGTCGGCCAACTGGCTTTCATTCGTGTCTACTCTGGTAAGCTTTTCGCTGGCACTTCGGTTTACAACGCTGCCAAGGGCAAGTCGGAGCGTGTCGGGCGCCTAGTTAAAATGCACGCGAACAAGCGCGAAGACATCACCGAAATCCTCGCGGGCGATATCTGTGCATGCGTCGGACTCAAGCAGGTCTCAACCGGCGATACCATTTGCGACGAGAAAAATCCCGTTCTCCTCGAGCGGATCGACTTCCCCGCACCAGTGATTCAATTGGCGATTGAGCCGAAGTCAAAGCCCGATCAAGAGAAAATGGGTATGGCGATCAGCAAGCTCGTCAACGAAGATCCTACCCTTCGCGTCACGACCGATATTGAAACGGGTCAAACCATTCTTGCGGGAATGGGCGAACTCCATTTGGAAATTATCGTGGACCGTATGCGCCGCGAGTTCGGAGTTGAAGCCAATGTTGGCAAACCGATGGTGGCCTATCGCGAAACCATTCGGACCAATGCAGCCGGCGACGGTCGACACGTTCGGCAGAGTGGGGGTAAGGGTCAGTACGGCCATGCCAAAATCCGGATTATCCCGCTTGAAGAGGGCAAGGGCTTCGAGTTCGAAAACGGGACCGTCGGCGGCACCGTACCGAAAGAATACGTTCCGGCCATCCAAAAAGGAATTATCGAGGCGCTCGAAGGCGGAATCCTCGCTGGCTACCCGATGTCCGACCTAAAAGTCACTCTCTACGATGGCAGTTATCATGATGTTGACTCTTCCGAAATGGCGTTCAAGATTGCAGGTTCGCTTGCTATCAAAGATGCTGTGAAAAAGGCCAAGCCTGTTCTACTGGAACCGGTTATGTCAGTCGAAGTGGTTGTGCCGGACGAGTACATGGGGCCTGTCAACGGCGACTTGATTTCTCGCCGTGGCCGCCTGGAAGGTATGGAAATGCGCGGTACCACTCAATTGATCAAATCTATGGTCCCCTTGAGCGAAATGTTCGGTTATGCAACTGAACTCCGCAGCAGAACCCAGGGACGCGGCAGCTTCACGATGCACTTTGGACGGTACGAAGAAGTCCCCACCAACATCGCAAACGAAATTATCGCAAAGGCGCAGGGCAAGCCCAACGCTTAGGCGGACTCAGTTTTCACTAACCAGGAGAATCCCGGAATACCATGGCGAAAGAAAAATTTGATCGTAGCAAGCCGCACGTAAACATAGGCACGATCGGACATATTGATCACGGCAAGACGACCCTGACGGCCGCGATCACGAAGGTGTTGTCGAAGCACAACCCGAAGAACTCCTTCCGCAGTTTCGACTCGATCGACAACGCTCCGGAA
>Ga0114966_10000326_pt1 | contig 46189 bp, 44 predicted proteins | sample M_130207_XF_Meta_FD_87029 | JGI IMG/M metagenome (GOLD analysis project Ga0114966, IMG submission 87029) | Freshwater microbial communities from Lake Montjoie, Canada to study carbon cycling - M_130207_XF_MetaG | ecosystem: Environmental > Aquatic > Freshwater > Lake | place: Lake Montjoie... | reverse complement strand
GGTGATGAGTCCGTCGGTTCTTCTTCCAACAAGATCAAGCTTAAATTTAACCACCCCGTTAAGGAGCTTATCTGGGTTGTCCAGCCCGACAAGAACGTTGACTACTGCTCTTCTCTTGAGCAGGGCACTATCCTCAACCGTCTTCTCGGCGCTCAGCCCTTCAACTACACCGATGCCGTTGATGCTCTCCCCAACGCGATCCACGCCTTTGGCGGCCAGGACTCTGTTGCGGGAACCACCGGCTCCTTCATCGATGCCTCCGGTCTCTTCAACGATGCCGGTGCCAACGACGTTTACACCACCGGAACTACTTGGTGGGGCAACGCCGCTGACGCTGTTTCGTCCAACCTTCCCCACTTCTCCAACATGTCCGGTGTCGCCTCCGGTGTTTCTGATGCCGGCACCTTCGTGCTCACCGAGACTTCCCTCGACATGCACTGCTGGGGTGAGAACCCAGTCGTGACTGCTAAGCTTCAGCTTAACGGCCAGGACCGCTTCTCTGAGCGCGAGGGCACCTACTTCGACCTCGTTCAGCCTTGGCAGCACCACACTCGTGCCCCAGACACCGGAATCAACCTGTATTCCTTCGCTCTGAGGCCCGAGGAGCACCAGCCTTCCGGCTCTTGCAACTTCTCTCGTATTGATAACGCTACCCTGCAGCTTGTTCTCTCCAACGCTACCGTTGAGGGCACCAACACTGCTAAGGTGCGTGTCTATGCCGTGAATTACAACGTTCTGCGTGTGATGTCCGGTATGGGTGGCCTTAACGCTACAGTTATAGTAATGATGATGATCATACTATCAGCTGTGAACCAGGGCCTAAAAGCAGCATGCCGTAGTAATGTGAGTTCTTACTGCGGAAAACCATTTGCGTCCTCACAATCGTCACTTTTGATGATTTGACTAGCTGCTAGTGTTTCCGACTTGTTGTCGTCGGGAATGCGACATTTCTTGTTGTTCGGGAAACCCCTTAGAGCCTTTTCTACCAAGCTCATATCCGAAAGGAATGAGTGGCCAAGAGTAATGAACTTGGGTATGGTAATAATGAAAAGGATTGGGCAATCCGCATGCTCACTACCTAAAGACGATATGCTAGTCTATGGTAGGGCGTCAGAGACTGAACGGAAATGGGTTATTGATGATGGTTTAAGCAACCGGAGATAGCTTAAGATACAGTCCTCCCCCTAGGGAAACTTAGGGGAATAAGAGTGCTTACAGCAATTAAATTGTTTGTATGCGTTACACTATATTTTAAATTCTAATTTTATGTTTATCATATGATAAATATAAAACTGTATGTTATAAATAAAATAGTCGTTCATCTAATAAAATTGAATATGCTATTGTATTTATTAATATATTCATTATAACATTTCTACTCAACAATATGCTCCACTTCCAAGAACAGCACAAATACATATGTGATAAATATGCATCTGCGTCAGTTACCTTTACAACTTCCTTAACAACCCATCAATACTGTCCAAATCGGTCAAAAACCGCGGATATTTCGCATGAAACTCGCACATTATTATCCAGCATTCTGGATATGAACGGTCGAGAAGTTCTTCAGTTACATCGGACCACTCATTCACAAGAAGACACGGAAACGCCGCGTAAAGTCGGTCAAAAACCGTATTCGTACGGGTAACAATCGGAACACAACCCAGGTAAATACATTCATAAAAACGATGTGTATCAACACCGTACCCTCTCGGACATAATGCATACCGACTTTCACGTGTTTTTCTATAAACTACATTCAGTTTAATTGCTCCACAAAAGAATGGATTTTCAAAATTGCTACTAGCATTTGCATCATTATCGTCATTTAAATTGTAAATAAATGGTTTGTTTTTAAAAAAATAATAACATTCTTGTCGATATTCTACGTAAGTCCCAACACTAAAACATAAAATGCAGTTAACTGACCTTTTATAAGTTAATGCATTAGTCCCTTCTTCTAATAATGTCGCATGACTAAAACCCTGATGCACGTGAGTTATTGTTCCACAGTCTCGTATTCCAATCGGCATAACATGCACATTTGGCAAATCATATATATTATTTTGAACAAATATACGAATTGCAACAGGTTGTAACATTTGTATCATATCTAATGAGGCTAATGGTTCTTGCATGATATAAAATATTACCTTAATTTCTCTAGATTCAAGAATTTTTACCATTTCATGTAAAGATACATCTGTTTCTGATGTCGATATAAATATTTTATCACCATATTTAACTTGTGCGACATATTCGACCTGATTGTAAATACCAACATTAACTCGATTCGTGTAACATATATCGCTATGAAGCGCAAATCCTATTTGTGATAACTTGAAAATGAGCTGGTTATTTAGCATGTTAATATTCCGCGTTATTTGTTCCATGAATGATTGTAGTTGCGTTTATAATGTAGTAGAATATTCGGATTATACAATAAACACTTTTTTGTTTAAATAATTTATTGATATTATTGATATTATTGATATTATTGATATTATTGATTCTAAATTGATTTATAATGTCAGTACAAATATGTGATAATATGATACATAATACATCTAATAATCGAGAATATAAGCGCGAGAGAAAACATAACGCGCAATCATTACCGCCAGGGTTGTCTCATGAAATGATGAAAAAATATGTTGTTTATTACCGAGAAATGTTCGATTCTAACGGAAAAACGCGAACGAGAGAATATTTTAAAGTTGAAGGACACCCAAAATTATTAAAGGTGAGCATTAAACCGTGGATAAGTACGAAATCTGGAAAAGTATGTTTAGCCGATAAGCTATCTGATGCAAATAATGTAGTAACAGATTTAGAAGATAATATATACCCTTCATCACATTACATAGATCCTACGACGAGTATCGATCCTCAATCTCTCGAACATTCTATTTTAACGGATCAAAAAGATATAAATTTTAACATGAATGAGAAAGTAAAAAGTTGGACAAAACTTCTACCAAAGTATGTCTCAATTCGTGATGTTCGAGAGATTTCGGATAGTAGTATTAAATGTATTATGACATTTGATAAAAAGGATAGAATGAACAGTTATAGATGGTCGATGAGTCATCGGTTTGTCTTGCAAACGCAGTTAATAAATAATACTAATTTTATAGTTGTTGAATTAGAAAAACTTAGGAAAAAGGTAATCGAAAAGTATGAAATGGATATTATGTCTATTGCATAAAAGATATAAAAATATATCTATATAATATATAGCTATAACGTATTGTATTTTAACTATAATAAATATGTCTGCAGAAATTTTTCATTCCAATATGTTACTTCATGATGAAGATACGCCGATAGTTCCAAGGGGGAAGCGGAGCGATGTAACAGAGAGTGATCGTCTTATTTTTGTTTCATCGTTCGGCGATTTACTGAAACTACTTGATGAAATTGATGATAATCAACACAAATGCGAAATAGGCGAGGATATTATAGAAAATATAATAAATGCATAGATCGATAATTATTATATTTTTTGTTTTTTATTTCTTTTTATTTATTTTCACTATTTTCATGATATGGTCCAAAATAGTGAAATCCAAAAAAAATTGAAATGTTTTTTTCTATATAGAGCAAATGATAGTGCTTCAGACTACCATCGAATACAACAAATGACTTCCAGACAAATGACTCCTTCCAATACCGGCAGCAGAACCGGACACAATCAGGCTCAACGTTTCATTCACCGCGACCACCAAGATTCAAGACCCGCCGCCGCTGCTCCCGCCCCCATTTCAGGTACAAATTCTCTTCCAGTCGGCCAGCGCAGATTTCCCGATGGCTGGATTGGCCCAGCTGATTCAAAATTCTGCAAGGTTTGCTGGGACGCTGGTCTCCAAGTTCCGGACTACACCGATCACTTCGTCAAGGACCAACCCGGTCCTGCCGGAAAGGTGGTTTGTCCGACTCTTCTCAAGCAAGCTTGCCGAATCTGCGGCGTTCCTGGTCACACTTCGTCGTACTGCGCGAAATCCAAAGCTCGTCGCGAGGAACCTCGTCGTGAGGAACGCTACATCGAGCGTGAGCCTCGTCGTGACGACCGTTACCAGCGCGAGGAACCTCGTCGTGAAGAACGCTACATCGAGCGTGAACCTCGTCGTGACGACCGTTACCAGCGTGACGAACCTCGTCGTGAGGACCGCTACCAGCGCAACGACGTTTCATTCAACTCTCTTCGTGAGGACACCGAACGTCGTGAGCGTGAAATCGATGAACGAGACCGCGAATACTACCGCAATCAAGAACGCCAGTCAAAGCCTTGGTTGCAGGCCGCGACGAAAAAATCGTCTCAACCTCACGAACCGTACGCTCACCCTCACGGACCGCGTGTTCGTCTCGAACTCGAATCACCGGCGCTGTCTGCCGCAAAACACGCAGAACACCACCCGGTGATCATCGATGTTCGGACTGTACAGTTGAATCATGCCAGCTCATGGGCCGACGAAGATGCGGCTGCTCCATTTGTTTGCGACCCTGTGAAATCCGCCCAAGAGTTCTTGGAATCGACATTCGTTACCGACGCGGAGTTTGATTTCATGGACGCATGCGACAACTTCGGCGGTGCAAACTGCTTCCCAGACTCACCCCGCTACTAAACCACATTAACCTCACATTAACCAACACAACCTATCTTAACCACCAAAAACTAAAAAAAATTAACCAAATCTATTATGTATGTGTTTATGTTACTAACACTTTTTTTTATTCATTCGTATCGTTATTCGTTAGAAAAAAAATTGAAATGATTATTTCACATATACTAGATTAGCAGGTTACCGCAGACAACAAACAACGAACATCAAAATGACACATAGAGCAAAAGCAGCAGCAGCAGGAGGAGCTCCCTCAATCCCAGAACTCGATGAGACGAAATACAAGAAACTCGATTTTTCCAGACTTCCAAAATATGCATGCGTTTGCATCGGAAATTTCAATCGCTGCGTGTGTGGTGGACAAAAAGGAATTGACCAGATGATGAAAGAAGAAATAGCAGAGACCACGCGTTCATTCAAAACACAAACAAAGCCGCAACAAAAAAAGACATTCTGCAAGTTTTGCTACAATCGACGCAGGCCGGCAAGTGAATTCAAGTCACATTTCACCAAAAGTGGCCCTGAATTTGGTGCCAAGGTGGTGTGTCCACTTCTTCTTCAACAACAATGTGCCCGATGCGGCGAAATTGGACACACGCCAAGGTTGTGCAAAAGTGAACATTTTCTGCGCGACTCAGCCAACTTTGCTGAAAATTCGCCATACCATCAGTTCTATTATGGAGGATTATCTACGCCAATATACTGGCAGCACCCCATTCCGCCAGCTCTTCAAGCGAAACATGCAGAATTTGAAGATGAAGAAGTCAAAACAAGCCGTCTGTGGATCATGATGTCTGGTGACCACAGTCGATACACCAACGATCTCTACTTGTGTGAAGGTGGGCCAGATTGGATTCCATACAACGAGAAACCGAAGACCGAGTACGAAAATTATGTGATGGCTAAATACTTGTGGATACGACGACACTTCATTTCTGAAAAACCACAAAGCAGTTATCGGGCGCCGTCGTCGTCATCGCAATCTGACCGATCAACCAGGTGGCAAGATATCACACAGGACGACATTCGATCAATCATTCAAAAATATACTGTTGCAAAAATATAAGCGTGTAATAATCAATAAATCTAATATTTTTCTTTAATTATCTTATAAAAAAAGTTAGAAACACACACACACATACATTTTACTTACTTATAATACAACTTTTAACAAAATATCTTTTCAAGTTTCTTTCATTTCTGCGACTTCCACTTATCGATCCACTCCACAAAGACCTCACATGCTTCTTCCGTCGTAATTTTCCAATCTGCAAACACACCGGCAATTTCGTTGAAGCCTTTTTGCTGTTCTTGTTCGGGTTCAGGGTCCAATATATCGTCGGCAATTATTCCCACATCGCGGAGTTTCTCAATAAAGGCACACGCTTGTTCCGGTGTGATTTTGTCAGCCGCCAACAGGTTGGCGGTGTCTTTGAAAAGTTGTTGTTCTTGTTGTTTTCTGTTCATGTCTGGGTCGATGTATTCTGTTATATCAAAGAAAATCATTTCAATTTTATTTGAAAATAGATACAAAGTACAACATCATGAAAAATAATAAAAAATACATACATACACGCAGACATACACGCACATACACGCACACATACACGCACATACACGCACACATACACGCACATACATATGCTACTTACTGAACATACTGACGCGCCCAAAGATTCCTTTGATGAACGAACCACGTTGTGGTGGTTTCGCCGACGTTGCCGCACTCGTCCAAGTGAAACACCGGAATCGGGCTTCGATGAAACTCTGCAAACAAATCCGGATGAGTCCATTCGTTTTTGTCCTGCCAAACGGTATAGAATCGAATTCCGCCGGGATACAGTCCAGCTGGGTTCGGTGCGTAACTTGCGAAGCGAACAAAGTTGCCTGCTTCGTCATCGTTGATGTAGACCTTCATTTTTTGTATTTTGCGTCGGCTTACGATGCGATGAGTGGCCCACGCCTGATGACGTTCGCTTTGTTCGTGTTTCTTCCAGTGTTTGACTTTTCCAAGGTAGCCGCATACGCATTCCCACTTCGTGTTGCCACCATCTTCATCGCTCCAAAGTCCGACCGCGTGACGTGTGATGAAAGGATAGAGCGACGGTTCTGGTGTGCGGTGAAACGGCTCTTTTTTGTTGACAAAATACTCCGTCGCTTCACGCAAGAGTCGATACCGGGTATCGTAAGATAGAAGCATCCATTCTTCTGCACGAATTCGATTTTGGAAAGGATCGGGGTGTTCGGTTATCACACGTTCCCACGCACGCGTTTCTGTAATGTTGCCACCCATGACTTCCGGCACTCCAGCCGCAAATAACCCAGCATCGGCGGCGGGAGGAGGACGGGCAACAACCGGTATCTGCTGGGGGGGTGCTTGTTGATGGGGAGCTGGCATTTGACGATGAAGTGCACCCAAAGCATTCATCGCATCTAGATACTCACCTTCGGGCATCTTGTCTTGATGGTCTTCAATCACGCGCATAAGCGCAGCCAAATTCGGGTTAACGGTCATCTTGTATTGTATCTTCTTGCTTTGTTCGAGAACGCTGGATTAGATGTATTGTAATAAAAACATTTCAATTTTTTTACAATACGGTGATTTCACATGAATAATCGTAAATTTAATTTAATGTAAAAATTGTATACCTCTATCTGTTGAAGATTTTAAACCAGATTTGGGTTTAAAACAAAACATGGTTGTCGAATTAGTACTTAAAATATTAGTAGTATCAACACTCCTAGACACTACATCAACAGAAACGGAAGATGTAGTAGGTACTTCACGTTTTGTTGCGGTCTTGACATTAGCAAATACAGGCAACCCCGGAGAAATTAATTTCCCGGTCATAAGTTGAGGGATTTGTGTGTATTTATTTACGCGCATAAAATGACGAAGATCGCGGAGTAGACTGCTCCAGGAGTATGTTCGAATATCATTTGCGCGAAGTGTTGACATTAATGCGTATGTAAGTGCGCCGGCAAATTGATTATTAATGTATGCATCGGCCGATGTTTGTTCATCGCGAGAACCGCTTATCATATAGATGTCACCATTAGATTCTGCATATTTTGATTGAATAAATGCTTTTTGTTGAGTATTCCAGCGTAAAGTAGGACGAACCGCGATAAGGGTGCTGAAATCTTCGTATTTGTATCGAATATCGCAGCCGGTTCCGTTGTGACAACAGTCGAGAATAACGTATAATTTTACGCCCTTGGTAATTTTATTAATAAGATTTATACGAATATCATCATCTGATATAAGACCTGCGGTTGAATAATCAATAGGGCATAAACATGAGTCGAATCCACTAGCTTCGTCGCCGTTTGTGTCGCGAATAAGTGTTCCATGCCCAGAGAAATGGAATACTGCCTCATCTCCTGGAAGCAGATTCATTACTAGTAATGACATATTATCAAGTATATTTTGACGCGTAGGGTGTATCGATGCGGGCAGATTTAATCCGCGATTACCGTCAGTAATAATGGTTATTGCTTCTTGTGAGTATCCTAAACTTGAACGCAAATATTGTGAAACGTTTACTACGTCATTATAACAACCATTAAGCTCATTTACTGTGTTTAAATAATTAATACCTACGAGGAGCGCCAGACGGCGAGGAATACGAATCGAAGACATTTGTTATCTAAATAAAATTATTATATAATACACAAATAAATAATAATAATAATATAATGAGTCGCAGAAATAAGAATTGAAGCGTTTGTGGAAATCGGAAATGTCATGGAGAATGTAGAAATGGTGCTCAAGCTGGTGCCGGTGACAGATTTGGCGGTAATAGTTAATTATTTAGCATCATTATGAAGTTAATATTTATAGTATAGTATTATTATATTACAAACAACGTCATATGAAACGCGCAGATCTTGCTAAGTGTCTTTCCGATCGACTTATATCGGAAAACCCTAATCTAAGTAAATTATTATCTCAATCATCATGTGATGATCATCTACGTGAAGCAAAAAAATGTAATCATAAAAGTGATTCTTCTAGTGGTAGTAGCCCGAAAAAACACGATAGTGATGATTTTCGCGATGTACGGTGCCATAATAGTGAAAGTCCTGAATTATTATTATCACCAAATACTGCGGATACTATTTGTTCTGCAGCACCAATCTCCCCGCGTAGACGAAAAAAAATGTGCGATTCAATATACACGCGAAGTACTAGTCGACGATATGATCCAAATATGGTAGGAGAATGGCAAATTAGCCCTTTCAACCATAACTCTAGAAAGACTCGCAAATAACAATAGTATAATGGGAATATTTTAATGATACGCGACAAACAAGCGATTTCACCTGAGACAAAAAATTGATTTGATTTGTTATACTACAATAATTTACTATTGATCTAACAACAAATCAAGAATATACTGCTGTCTCACAAATGGAACGAAGAGAAGAAACATATCGTTTCAAGCTTAAGAGGAGGATCTACGACAAAAACGAAAATAAGAAAAAAATATTGTTTATAATGCTTAATCCGTCTACGGCGAAAGAGACATACACCGGCACAAACGACGACGACAAAACTATAAGAAACATTCGAAACATCATCGACAACTGGAAAGACTATGGTGGAAAATTTTATGTAGGAAATCGCTATCCTCACGTTTCATCAGATCCCAAAATACTAAAATCGATACCATATCCGGATAGCATTCGAAAGGATAATGAAGAAACAATTCGATACATGGCGTCCAAATGTGACCTTGTAATATATGCATGGGGAACATCAGGTCCAGGCAAAAACCATGAAGAACCAAAATGGTTAGCGGATATAATGAAAGACCGGGATATATATTGTTTAGGAAAAACAAAGGACGGATCTCCAAGGCACCCTTCACCGCGTGGGTCAAGTATAAAAGATCTATCGGATACTCCGATCTTGTTTAGAAAACAACAAACTCCCGTGGAAAAGTGAGAATTTGAAATCACCACTTGTGATGTCGTATAACAAATCATAAACATACTCTAATTGTCTGACACAAACAAGCGATTCATCGCACATACTTCTGGTTTATCTTCACTTTTCATCGCAGTAAAGATATGCTTAATAATATCATCGTGTCGCACACGAACTGTATAATCCTGTTGAATTGCACCACGTCCAATACGACCCATCGATTGAATCGCTTTCTCTTGTGTCATCGTTTCTAGGTCTTTTCCTAGATATCCGTGACAGAACTGATAATTAGTACCATAGATATAGTCAGTTGCGGTAATAATTAAGTACAATTTCTGATGTTTCGCGAGGCTTTTCATGATGTCGGTATATTTCTGATTGGTATTGTTGGTGATCGCACCAATACCCATTAACAATAGTAATTTCCAGTGTGTTTCTACATTCAATAACATGATTTGTTCGACGAATTCATCTTCCACAAACGATGTAAATTCGTTTGATATTGCGGTCTTGGGGGTCCATCGTTTCAAATGTTCGAGTCTATTGGGTACAAAGAGATCATTTAGTGCGGTATATTTGACAGATTTTCTCAGTTCTTCAATTTTAATATACATTCGCTCTGTTTCCGGATTAACGCGAGTATCTGATGTGAATTTGCGAGTTTTTTTATCATCAGAACCAGCAGCTCCAGAAGAATCCTTGCTTTCACCCTCCAAATCTTTGATTGTTTTTTCCAATTTTTCGATCTCTTCTAGAACAGCCGAATTGAAATCAATTGTAGACATGATATCTTCCATGACGATAGTGGGTATTTTCGCAATCTGCAACATATACGCTGCTACTTTATCTACATTCTCGGTAAGATAAATTGTAGGCCCGTCAGTTAAGGTGTGAGCGTCACTTGTTGACAGATTAATTACTGATGAATATATCGGTTTTCTAACTCCGATAAGGGTTTCATAAATTAATTTCCAATATTTAGGGCGGATATTCTCAAGAAGTAATAAGTAATACTCTTTAATGCTACTCATCGTAATGTCAGAGATTGAACCGAACATGTTTTCTGGTAGATAACGTTCAGATGTGATAACCAAACCACGATTATCATCAGTATCTGGATCTTCGTCCACGACAACTGCTTTGCTTCCAGTATTGTTACCCTCCTCATTCTCGTCGTCGTCATCGTCGTCACTTTCGCTTTCGCTGTCGTCCTTTTTGATTTTCTTTGTTACAAGACCGATAAACCGTAAAATTTCACGCAAATCGAAATATCTCATGAGTGTCTTGTATGTTTTACAGTGTTCAACACACATAATAACATTCGAGTAATCTTCGCCAAACATATAATGTGGAAGCTCGACAAATCCCGCCTGATTTATTATTGGAATTGATTTCTTAAAATCATGACTTACGATACTATATATTCCGGGTGGTTCATCTGCATTCTGGAATTTTACCTTAAAATCCTGAATAACATTTATCATCTCGTCTTCACGAGGAAGTGTAGCAGATGAAAGAACTACATTCGGGATTTGATTTTCGGCCCAATTCCGATGAATAATTGGGTGTAGCGAATGATCCAGATAATCAAGAGATATCGTCGGCTCGTCCCAGTACATAAGCAATTTGTCAGTCGGGTGAAATGCCATCATATATCGCATGGCCAGTAAGTATGACCGAATGTCGCAGATCATCATTTCAACGTTGTCACCAATACTATTATCGACTTTTCGGATTCGACCGCTTCTTTTATCTCGAATCGCCTCTTTTGCTGCAAAATAATGCAAACGAATGTCGTCTATATTACTACAGCCAAAAGCAAAGGCGATGCGTTTTTTTACAGAAATAGCTGCCTTTGCGAGTGCAAGGCCAACATGTCGTGCCGCGCACACGAAAATAACCTTGTATCGCTCCGACAGTCCAATCGGTGATAATGTTTTTCCGGTTCCAGTAGGTGCAATATAGAGAACAAGCTTTGCATTATCACGTTTTGTTACCGTGAATAGCTCCTTTTGATGTTCGTATAGTTGATAATCCGCATATTTAAATACATTTTCATTTTGCTCTATGAACTTATATGAATTTCGTATGAATGCAGGTATATTCACAAGAGACTGATAATGTTCCAGTATATAATTTGAAAATTCGACGATGTACGTATTGACATCATTTACAGATTTTTGGAGCATCAACGTTAGAGTATAATAATGCTTCAACCATTCGTTTGATGCAGCATTCGCATTTTTTGCCACAATAAGTTGTTCCAACGTTTCTAGAATTAAATGATCAAACGTATTTAACGAGTTGCCAGAACCGGATTCACTTGTATTTCCAGCGGCCGTTATTGGATTATTACTCACGTCTTTTAGACCGCCACTACCAAACATACTATTCATATTTTGAATTCTCATCAAATCAACCTTTTTCATTTGTTTTTTAGATTTTGGAAGAGGAGCAAATGTAAAGCTCGGGTTTTCAGATATTAGTTTTTCGACTCGTTTTTTAAAATATTCGTTATACAAATGATCAACCATCTCGGGAGTTGGCGTAACCTTTAATCGCGATGCAAGAGATAGATGTGTGTTAAATTTATAATTCACATCATGAAACCCTTTTATGATTAAATTCAAAATTCTCATTTCATTTTCCGGTTCCATTATCTCAACTCCGTTCCATTCGTCACCTGTAAGTTTTGTTTGAAGAAGTTGCGATTCTTTTGCAACAACTTGAGAAATTGTCTGAGATGTCGTCGTTGGTTGACTCATTTCTAATTATGATAACAATAAATGTATAAGATACCGGTATCCTGATGTTAAATGATATATATCGTATTATTTTTAATTCAATTTTAGAGATTTATAGTATTACAATTATTCATAGAAGATTTAGTGTTTTACGATTTAGGGGTTTTAAAATTGAATTAAACATACTCATCTATTAACTGTATTATAATTCTATAATTATTACTGGATTATGAGTACTTGTATTAAACCGCGTAATGGACCAGTTATTGTAAGTGTTGATGGAAATATTGGTTCGGGGAAATCTTCAACCGGTGAGAAATACGAACAGTATGTAAGGGACTGTTATAATACATCGAGTACGAGTAATCCAATATTCCCTTCAATTTCGTCGATTGATGAAATCTGTTTTTTAGATGAGCCTGTACATCTTTGGTCGAAAATATGCGACAAGGACGGTGTTGATATTTTAACAAATTTATACAAGGATATTCGTGCAAATGCGTTTAAGTTTCAAATGATGGCTTATATTTCGAGGTTATCTTTGCTGCGAACTGCGATCAAGAATCCTAATATCCGTCTTATTATAACCGAACGGAGTGTTGAAACTGACCGTAATGTCTTTGCAAAGATGCTTTATGATGTAGGGGATATTGCAGAAGACGAGTTTTCAATTTATACACTTTGGTTTGATGAATTTCTTAGCGATGTTCAATTGTCTGGTATCATATATGTAGATGCGTCTCCTCATGTTTGTATTGAAAGGATTAAGCAAAGGGCGCGTCCAGGCGAAACGATTCATGCTGATTATATTCAACGTTGTCACGAGTATCATGACAAATGGATAAACCAGCATTCTAGCCCGATTCTCACACTTCCTGCGAATGATGACGTGATCGGAACGCCTGAATTGTTAAATGATCGCATTAGTAATATTACAAATTTCATTAATGGATTATTCGCATAAAACCGCGATTGTTAGTTTATTTTTCATTATTTTTAACGATGAATAAAAATAATGACGATTAAAATATTATTTCTTATATTTTCTGGTTATCTTGTTTCTTCCCTTTCCGCCACTTTTAGTACTGGTGAATTTTAGTGTTCTATTTGTTGAAGTAGCACCAGTAACATCTGTTAAACCGATCCATATTGCTTTTACTTCGGGTGTACATTTTTCCTTTAACACTTTTGATTCGTATAACAACTCTCCCTTTTTACTAGATGGTTCTTTCGAGTAAACTAAAAATGTCATTCCTGGAAATGTAATGTATTCATCTTCTGATGGCGTATCCGAAACAGATTTTAATGATGGTAAAAACAGTTCTTTATTCGGGCGAGAAACGGGTTCATATATTAAAAAGTTGGGAGTTCCTCTACTGAAAAAACTGCAAACTTGGTCTAGCTTTAATGAAAAACTAGAAAATCCTAATGTAGAATATATATTTACTTTCGGCCTGGACCGAGATGCCGATCTCGAGGAAGACCGAGACGCCGACCTAGAAGATGACCGAGAAGATGAACGAGACGCCGACCGGGAAGATGACCGGGACCTGGATCTAACTTTTGGTTGTTTCCAAAATTCGTCACTTTTGTCAATAGATACATCGATACCTCTATACAAACGAACTGTCGGTTTAGACCCTTCATAATTTTTGTATAGTTTTTCAACAGGTTCAATTAATCCATTCAGACCCTTTAAAAATAAAAATAACCATACATTAAATATTTTCTTAGAGTTATCATAACTTACGCTATTTATATTAATATTGCTTTTTGTAACATTTAATTGTAATATATGTCGGTTAATCGCACTATAAAATTGTAAATCTGCACCGCGTACATCTTTCGTGTATAAATTTGTTGCAAAAAATTCAAGATGAGAAACCTTTGATCCGGGGTGTACGTGAGTAAATGTTTTAGTAGGCGGAGGCATGCTAGAAAGAAGCGGTCCAGTAGAACCAGTTGATCTTGGTATCTTACTCAATATTTTGTTTATAGCAGGAACCAATTTATTGTTTTGAAAATCAACCCATTTATCTGTTTTATATTTATTTTCTTCATCTTGAGAAAGATTAGAAATTTCAGTCTCGTAATTTTCACCATAAATATATTTCTTTATTTCATCATTTACATCTTGGAATGATTCGCTTTCTATATTATACTGTTGAAAGTCTGATATTACTTCATCAATAACAGGATTCTTCCCTAAATCTTCTTTTGTACCTTTTAAAACAAATGGTAGAGGTATTTTCGTATCTTTTGTTTCTGGTTTGGAAACAATTTTCTCTGATGGTTTTTCAATCGTAGATTCCACAGGTTTCACAGGTTTCACAGGTTCCACAGGTTCCACAGGTTCCACAGGTTCATCTTTTTTATCTTGAGGAGCTTCGATTGGTTTATCTTTTTGTGAATCCACCGGAGTTTCCGCCGGTTCAGGTATATTTGTATATGGACGTTTTGTTTCCTCAGCAGGAGCCGGCTCAGTAGCAGCAGGAGCAGCAGAAGCCGGCGCAGCCGCAGGAGCAGCAGAAGCAGGCGCAGCCGCAGGAGCCGCCGGCGCAGAAGCAGGATCTGCTGACATCGGTTTTTCTATTTGTGAATTATCTACTTTCGGTTGATCCATTTGTTTTTTATATATTAATAATCATATAAAAATATATTATTATTATTATTATTATTATTATTATTACCAAAAATGATTTTTGAATCAAATTGCAAATTTGTATCCAGTAGAGGAATATTAAAATCGTGTATTATTCGTCCAAATCCACCAATATCAAGTTGTGCAACAAATACGCAATATTTAAAGGACTTTATTGCAAATCAAGAAAGATATGAAATCAAAGTTCGAGAGATTAGTAAACTTGAAAATACTCTAGGTGTAAATCTGGATAATAAAATACCTGTTTCAATATATGTTTGCTGTGATGCATTAAACATGTTTATCAAAGATATTCTCCCATTTATTCGTATTCCGTTTTATCTTGTATGTGGTGATGGCGATTTGACGGTATACAAGGAAGCGGTTGCAAATCCCAACCAATTTTTAATGTGTATTTTATCTCCGTTTCTTCGCGGATTTTTCAGTCAAAATATGGATATTCAAGACTGTCGCGACTTTTTAATAGATAACATTACAAAATTATGGTTTGCAAAGGCACCAATCATGCGTAATGAAAATCAAATAAAAATACCAACAACGCTACAAGAAGCAATTTCATTCTATACTACTAAATTGCGACAAATACCTATCGGGTTAGATTATCATACAATATTTTCAAATCCGAATCATAATTGGCGTACTACGCGTGATTGGAATAATGGAGAAATGGTATCTGTGCATGAAGGAAATACGCCAATCGATCAAGAATCGATATTGGTCGAGATTCGAAAAACGATGCGTCCTTTTTATAAAAGAGAATGTAAAATTTACTCGAATGTTATGCTATGTCCAGATAGATTTAATGACCGAGTATCTGCTGTAACAAAAATACCGAATAACGTGTTATATCAACAAACACATTTTGTACCAAGAACAACTACATGGAAAAATACAACAAATTTTGCGTTCGTTCTTTCTCCTTTTGGTAATGGAATGGATTGCCATCGAACATGGGAAGCACTTCTTTGTGGTTGTATCCCCATCGTTCGAACGTCCGTTTTCCGCGAATTATTCTACGGATTACCGGTTTTAATTGTTGAAGACTGGAGCGAAATAACATTTGAATTATTGAAAAAAACAATACAAGAATTCAAAGAAAAGCATGATAAGTCCGAATTTCAATACGAACGTTTAAATCTTGCATATTATACAAAATTATTTACTTAAAAGCCACTTTATAATGGAAAATCCAGAAGATTTGTCTTTTTTCTTTTTGTGTCGGTGTTGACTCTCTTTATCGCTATCACTTCCGCTTCCGCTCTCACTTCCACTATCACTTCCGACGTCGCTTCCTCCGTGACTTCCGCCGTTACTTCCCCGATGATTCCGTTCATTCAACCCGAATTTTGTCTGCATGGGAATATTAATTGCAATATCTGGTTTATATCCATTTGTATTATTTTCTATAAATGGAATATTTCCGGAAACAGACCCCCCACCCCCTCCTGTATATCCAGGCTCTGCTCCGAAATTATAACCTTGCGCCATAGATTGCAGTAAAAGTGATTTAGTTCGATAACGAAGATGATCGCGCTCATAACCTTTTATTTTAAATAAATCTTTCCCATAAATCTCATGAAGAATCAACCATTCAAATATACCACCGGTATAAATATATACATTAGTAAATCCTAATTTCACAAGTTGTTCATATTTATGTAATATAGTAATATCATTTGAGTTTTTTCCATAAACAATTATCATTATATTCGGATTGTTCGTTATACAATCATTTATAATTTGCTCTTCTTGTCTAAAATCGATCGTTGATTGAATTAAACAATGTTGCATTCTCTCGGGTAATGTGTTAATAAGTAATACAGAATATGCAATATTTATATTTCTATATACAACCATCTGAATATCTTCATAACTAACTTTTGGAACGAGGGACACCTGATTTCCCATAATTATAAAACAATCTATGTAATTACAATAAATAAATTCTTTTTATTCTTTAATTGAACGATAAAATAATATTTACGACCTCCTTTTTTATACCCTTTGTTGCAGAAACCGATAATTCTTCACGTTTTTTTCTATGTTTGGTTTTTTTTGCTGAATCGACTGTTTCCGCGTCTTGATTATCATAATTAATATTCTCACATTCTTTCTCGTGTCCTGCTTCATTATCAGCATCGATGTCAGAGGTTACCAACTTGATCTCACAACCGTCTATTGTTGCCGACGATGTATGGTGTGATTTTGCCGCTTTTCTAGATGTGTTGTTCCGAATATTCATATCGGTTTCAATCGCGGTGTAATTTTCTTTTATATACCGTATCACTTCGTTTTCTATCGACCATTTAAAGAAATTTAATTGACCTAATGTTGTCTGTATGTATGTTCCGTTTTTATATGGTACATTTATTCTATCCCAACGACAAAATGGATCAAATCGTTTTTTAGAATACGCTCGGAGTTTTAATTTATAGTCAACATATACCTTGAAACGCTTTGGTGTATTTGTATTTTGAATATCATAAACAGTATAATGTTTCTTTGCATAATTTGTTGCAAACCAGTCAAGAATTCTTAGTGAAATACATGTTTCACCATTAATAACTGAAAGCATCTGCTCCATATGATCATTTTCATTATAAAACTTAAGTACCTTATGCAAAAGTAAGTCATTCTGTGTATTGTAAATAGAAGTAGAATGTACGTTATTATTTTTTATAGGTGTCTCTACATGTGACGATGTATGCTGCTGCTGCTGCGCCTGATGCAGGACTTCGCTACCGCAAGTTGCGTTACCAGATGAACCCATCTGAAATATGTCGTTATTCAGTTTAATACATGCAAGCATTTCTTATAGTCTTTAAAAATCATATGTATACATAGAATTTAGTATTTAAACTCTTTATAGAGTATACGTTAAATTAATATATAAACCCAAATGAATAATGTAATATAGTAATTTCTTTTCATTATACGTATAATGTCATCATCAAGTGATACAGATGTTGTAGCCCAGATAGAACGCGCTGATTCGGTTAGTTCGTCGCTAGATAGTCCTTCTTCGAATAGTCCTTCTCTAGATAGTCCATCTCCGAATAGTCCATCTCCGAATAGTCCATCAGAACCGGTAGAAGGATTAGCTGAAAATATTGATGTTGAATCTGATAGTTCCTCCGTTGTTTCTGCGAAAGAACAGACGTTTAAGCCATCATCTATGAAAGACGGAAATTACGTTTATTATTTTACTAGTTCCTTTGGTGTTGATAAAGTCATGACTTATCTATACCATACGATAGAGAATCTAACACCGATTAACAGAACGAATAACATTCAATTTCATATCACAAGAACACCTTATAAATACGATGCAAATGACGTAGGTTATGCAAGTATCGGATTTGGCACTTATAAATATAATTTTAAAGGACATATCTTTGATATTGAATATATTCAAGAAATTAAAGCTGTAGGCACAGATGATGAACCAAAAAAGTTTAAATGTCTTACAGTTTTATCATCATCTTGTGAGATGTTTGACCAATTTTTCAGATGTGTTTCAAATCATAATGACGATAGTGAAATTGACGAATGTAAGTTGAATGTTTATATTATGAATAAATATGGCGAGTGGTTGAAATATAATAAGATACCTAGTCGAACGTTAAAAACGGTATATTTTGACGATAAACTCAAACAGAAATGTCGTGATGATATTGCAGATTTTCTCACGAAGGAAAAAGAATATCAAGAGTTTGGAATTCCATACAAAAAGAATTATTTGCTTACAGGTATTCCAGGTAGTGGTAAGACAAGTTTGATTAAAGCGTTGTGTAAAGAAATCGGGCATCATTTGTGTATTTTCTCGATTAATCATGATGTAGATAACCATACTGCATTATGCGCCTTTCGAGATATACCTCCAAAGTCGATCCTCTTGATTGAGGATATTGATTGTTTATTTGAGAAGAGGACTGGTACAGATGAGAATAAACATTTCACTTTTAGTAATCTCATCAATTTACTTGACGGAGTTCTTTCCCGACAGGGTCTTATTACATTCATGACAACGAATCACCCAGAAAATATGGATCATGCATTATTGCGTCAAGGGAGAACCGATTTGATCATTCATATGAATTATCCTAGAAAGATAGACGTTAAGAATTTATTTCGAGACATCATGGTGAAATCGTCTCCATCTGTAGATGAAATTGATAAAGAGTTCGATTTGTTTTATGGGCACATTCAAAAGAAAACAATTACGATGGCCGCGATTGTAAATTTCCTCTTCAGGTTTAAGAAAGACTGGCAGGAGAATATTAACGAATTGCTTGACGCAGATCGGTTTATTAAGGAAGTTACGAAAAATATAGAAGACAGTAAATTGTACGCGTAGTATACGTAGTACGCGTAGTATACGTAATAAGTCCGGGTAATAAATAATATTTATAATTACTATATAAGTATGAATATTATAGTTGCGGATAGTATACATTATTTACACATATTATTGGTAATATATGTTATATCAGGTTGGATTATAACTCCAGTAAAATGGATTCATTTTTATATCTTATTTGTTATTTTCATTTTATTAGATTGGAATGATTACGATGGCGAATGTTTCTTAACAAAACTCGAACATCATTTTCGAAATAAATCGCGGGATAGTTTACCTGCGATCGAAAATGATAGTATATCTATAAATACTGAAAATGGACAACCTGAATTTTTTAGACCATTAATAAATAAAACATTCAATATACAAATGTCGTCACAAGACGCTTCAAAACTCAATTATTTTGTCTTTGTTTTTGGTATTTTACTTGCATTTTTGAGATTATTACACCATCATAATATTATGAAATACCGTGTTTAAAAAGGTGGAAAGTCCTGAAAATTGGGCACCATTTTATCACAACTGTATTTTTACCTTTGAGAATTCCGATTAATTCGCCAAAATAAAATGTTTAGGTATAGTATAATATAAAATGCCCGAATTTGAAACCCTTGACTTTTCCTCCACCGCCGAAGCTAAGCTCAGCTTTCCTTCTTATTCGCAAATCCGCCCCCACTTGGTTCAACCTGCAAAAGATGCAATCAAGGTGATTAACGGACTTGCTCCCGCAATTTCCGCTTTTCGCAAATAAATTATTCCTTATTCATTCTAGTTTCTGAAATGTAAATTGTTTACCCATTCGAAATCTCTCGGAATCCATATTTCCACGCTTCAAATTACAGTCTAAACATGCAATAACTACGTTCGTATGATTATGTCCATAGTTATTATCAATTCTATCTAACGTCCATTGCTTGCGACACATCACTTCCTTATACGTCAACATACAATTCTCTCGACAATAATAACAATATAGCTCGGAATCGTGTATAAGTGTTATAATTTGTTCGAGAGATATCGTATATCGATCATCATATATAGAATGTAACTTATCTTGATAAATATATGCCTTTCGTTTATTTTCAATCTCTCGAACAATATGTTTTAAGGCTTCGGTTCTATCATCTTTCGGTGATATTTTTTTAGTAGATATTATTTCTGGATTATATTCCTTTAATAAAGACAATCCGAGAGATTGGTCGCTATAATATATTTCATCTATACATTTACTGTTTTTTGTCGTCTTTTTTTCGATTGCTGTATTTGGATCTATTTTCTGTTTCATTCGATCCTGATTTCGTTTCCCCAGAATATCTATTTTTTTCATAGCAGTTAATCGTATTTCAAGTATAATATATCGTAATAGCATAATCAAATAAAAAATATTATTATTTTCAACGACAATTCTTGTCTTACTTCACATAATTTAAATACTAATACATTATTATTAAATATGCCGTTGTAAATGAATGCTCAAAATTATGGTTTTATATATAATGAATTACTTATTGATACATCAGCCAATACGCTTGTGAAACGAGTTCGTACAGATATAGAAGATGAATTAGTTCGTGTAACTGCAACCCAAAAATTATGCAAAGAAATCTATTTTTATAAATGCATTCAGAGATATAATCGAATTCCGTATCCGTTTGTAATGCCGCGTTTATACAATATGTCACCGTCTCCTGGTAGTAATCCAGAACTGTGCATACAATATTTTCCAAATCATGAACCGATTACGGATAGATTTCCATACTTTAATAAGATAAAGACGAGAGAAATTGTTCGAGAGATTCTTGATCATATAAGGCCATTACATCGGCATTCACCGTATATAAATCTCTCGAACATAGAATATAAAACTGCAATAAAATCAGAAATAACAGATAAGTTAATGAGTAGGTATTCTTCTGTAGAGTGGACAATATTATATCCGGAGTTCGAGAGAATAACCTATGTAAACGAAGTTCCGGTCCGACCATTTGTTGATTATGTGAATATCATACAAAACCGTATTTTTGATATTATTGATAATATATCCAGCAGAGGAAGCCAAATATCATTTTCATATATTCATGGCGATATTCATCTCGGTAATATTCTTGTTCCAAAGACGGATCGTACTATAAAATTCGCATCATCATTAGCTAAATATGTTTTTATTGACCCGCGTGGTTATTTTGCATCATATGATGTGTTTGGAGATAAACGATATGATTATGCAAAATTATTATTTGGTATATCCGGTTATAGTAAATTTGATCAGATGTGTATTGATGATTGTGATATTAAACCACTTCAGGCATCATTATATTCATCTAAACAGGACGCGACCGTTACATGCTTAAACATTAATATTCCGTTTATTGATGATTATTGCAGTATATATAATACGTTAGATACGTCGGAGTGGAAAAAACATATCCCAGAATTTGATGAGTTGACTATTCTTTTTTCTTTTACAATATGGTTGGGAAATAACAGTACATTTGCCTCTCCGCATAAAAAATTAACGAGTTTGATGATTTCGAGATATATTTGCGAGAGATTTCTCTACACGACCGCGACGTCTTCGTCATCGTCGTCATGAAAGACTTACAACTTGTTTATAGTCATCAAAAATATAAGCGTCTTTTTTGTAATACCATTTGTCGGTTTTAGAGTATTCATCATCATTATCTACATATAAATATATAATTTTTGCAGAGTGTTTGAGAGATTCATAACCGATGTTTGTATTTTCAAATCCGATAATGTATTGTTCATTATTATAATAACGTTTCAAGGCCAAATCATAACTTTCAGGGTGAGGTTTCGGGTTGGTATATGTTTCTCGAAAACACCAATTTTTTATCTTATTTAAAATAGGAACTATTTCGCATATTACATCTATTGTTGCTTTACTACTGTTTGTCACTACTACTGCGTTCACCGTATCTGGATTTTTTTCGATAAAATCCAATATTTCATGGCAATTTTTAGTTGGAATTACATAAGTGAGTGCATATATGCGAAAAGCTTCTAGTTTTTCATTACGTAAATCAGAGAGAATATTTTGTGTTTCTATGATATCATGATTTGCGAGTTCACATGCAATATTTTCCAAATATGTATGGATATTTTTATAATTAATGAATCGATTCCATTCCTGGTAGGTCATAAAATTCAAATTTCTATTACGAAAAACGTGTAAATAACTGCGATAATGCGCATATGATGTATGTACAAGTGTACCGTCCAAATCGAACATTAAAAAGTAAGACGACTCGGTTGTTCCTAATCGCGGGTGTTTAAATCGTGAAAACCCACATTCGATCGTCTCATCAAACTCGCTGCTTGAAAATGAGGATATATTGTATTGTGTATCTTTAAGATTCGTATCATATGGGCGTTTGGCCATACCAAGGCGTTCTTCTGTATAATCGGGTTTAAATGGAATAATATGTAAATGCGGTAATCCTAGACAATTTGCGATTTTTACAGTCATTTGGTATTTTGTGAAACAATTATCGGGGTGATAATAATGATATACTCCGGAAAATTTGTATTCTTCTGAAAGATAATTTATTGATAATAGCGCGATTGCTCGAATAAATAAACATAAATCGGGAATATAAACTGGGCGTCGTATGTGATGATCGTCTTCATTTTTTACAATATGTGTTCGAAGATCCATTACATTTTTTGCTAAAACAGTAACAGCATTATCGTATAAAATAGAATTAGTATTCATAGAATACAAGACAGGTGTCCGGATAATACAATAATTCGGATTGTTATTATAATTCGCCTGGACTCGTAACTCGGAAATATATTTAGATATTCCGTAATTTTGAAGCGGGTTTGGTGTTGAATCGGGAAAGTATGGTGACGACGATCCATCAAAAACATAATCGGTTGATAAATGAATGAAATATATACCATATCGGGCACATAACGACGATGTCATATCTACTGCATTTATATTAACACGCATGATTGCATTCCAATCATTTTCGCAAACATCAACCAACCTTTGAACTACTAAAAATATGCATACCGTTAACTCTTGTTTATGATTTGAAAAAAAATCGGCAACTTCGGACGGATTTGTAAAATCAACTCTAAACATATTTTCTCGTTCACAGAACGTTTCATCATTACAAGAATGATATGTTCCATAATAATTGATATTTTCTCTGTCAAATAAATCACATAAATCGCGGCCAACTAAGCCAGATGCGCCACAAATAAGTATCGTCATTACTATTAATTATTTCTATATTTATTATTTAATATTTATTCGCCGTTTTCACGGATATTGTTTTCAGATCGACCTAACAATAACAAATTTGATACGTTGGATCGTTTGGCCATTTTGTTTCCGTAATCCACGCGCGTACCAAGCAGGCATTCCTCGCTTTTTTCCCCATTTTGCAATCCGGCGTTTTTGTTCGGATAAATAATAACTCCGATATGACGCAATAGCGTCGAAAGAGTCGTTTCCGTGGCTGGTACCGGTAGCCATGAGAGGCCCGCGGTTAGAAATACGAACTTTATGCTCATCGGGCATCGCAAGCGCAAATGGTGTCATGATACCGTCGATTTTGACCTTTTCGAATTTTGAAGCATCGGGTATATTGTCGCGTAAATACTGTGCGACAATATAAGATTTGTGTTGCTTTGATGCGGGGTGCCCATATCTATATTTCCATTCGGCATGCATCGCATCGATTAAATCGAGGGTCCACACAAAATTGGCTTTGGCTGCCCGGCACCAAATTGTGACGGGGTGATTCTTGTGTGCAATTTTATAAACACACGAATCGATTCTTGCATTTCCAGATTCCGACTCTGATGCTGAGTCGAGCAAACGTTTTGTTGTACAGAGCATTTGTACCGCTTCTAATATAATTTTGGCGATATGCTTGTCCATCATATATTCTGCGACTTTTGCAGGATCAAGCGAAAGAATAAACAAGTTCATCGTTACCGTATCTGTATCTGTATCTGTATCTGTATCTGTATCTAAATGTTTCTCTGACTCGATATGCATACCATAGAAGTCAAAGTAAAAATATTTCAATTTTATTTACATGAATGTTGATTCTTCAGTTATCGGTGTAAATCTTGACGAAGATTGAGCCTTCGATATTATATTTGTTGTGCTTTTATTTTTTATATTTTCAAATAATACGATTCGTTTCAGAGAGGGGTGTTTTGCACGTATTTCTGATTCAGTATAATCAGATCCTTTAAACCATATGTCCGGTTTAATTATTAACATTATATTATCAAGCTCTTTCTCATATGTATTATCAGTTTCATCATATAAAACGACGTAATTAATAAATGGCATGGTAAGCAACATGCGCGCTCTATCTTCGATATTATTTACGGGTCGCCCCGACCCTTTAATATCTCGAATCTGCTTATCCGAACTTAAACAAACAAAGAAAACATCACACATATTATTACTCTGTTTCAAGGTTGAAATATGCCCGCTGTGAAAAATATCAAAACAACCTGAAGTTAATCCATATATCGATCCAGGTGTTGATCGTAATACAGAGATAACATCTCTAAGATGTGTTTTTGTATAGATTAGTTTACTGTTGTCATCTTTGTATAAGTTAGTAATATGTAATAACGATGCAGATGAACTTACAATATTGCCGGCGTGTATCTTGTCTGTATTTATCGTAAGATCTGTTATAGAACCAGGTGACAATATTGATCCATTTTTTGTCTTTATTTGACCTTCCAATAATATGTCAATAAAACACGAACGATCGGTAAAATCAACTAAATGTAAATTATTTGCAGTAATTCTAGATATTGTTGTTGATCCGTAAATAATATCGGTTTCTTTAAGATTAAAAAACGGATAAATAATATCATTCCCTGATGCATCTCCGGTTGTGTATTCGATAACCGACCCCATATATGTATTTTTATCTCTAGTATAAAAATCCTTTAAACGAAGAAGATCGTTTTTATCTGAATATGTCAGCCCTTCACACGTTTTATCGTATATTTCCACTTCTAATATAATTGAATTTGGTGAATATGCATATATACCATGAAACATAGATGCGGGAATGAAACAAACATCGCCTTCATTCAGTATTTTGAAATCCTTGTACAAATCTATTCGAAAAGTGCCAGAAATCACACATAATAATGTATCCTTGTAAAAGTGACAGTGCATAGATGTCTGTAAACCTTGGTTTACATGAAGGATCCAAATCGCTAAATCACAACTTTGAAAAGCCATATATTCATACCACCATGGTTTAATGTATCCTTTATTCGAATAGTCATAAAAAGGCGATACTTTATATTTTTTATACTCTTCTGAGGATTGAGCAACACATTTTTCTTCTTCGATTGGCGATAATTGATAATACATTTACGTTAGTGATGTATTTATGAAGTAGTTTGTTTATGAAGTAGAGTGTTTATTATATAATATATAATATTTACGTATATGTTTACGTAAATATTTACGTATATGTTTATTATAAAATATTTGATATATCATTAATATTTATAAATGACAATATTTCCTTAAACTCCACGTTTTCGAGAGATGGTTCCGTTTTATGAACTGAATTATAATAAGTTTTAAACCAGTTATTCATTTTTAGTGCATAATCATTAGATGTAGATTCGTGATTCGTAATATAAATCGGATTTTTATGATCACGATAATAATGAAGCAAATGTTGGTTGAACCATATCCACGAAGCGCCACAAAATTGCGTTATTATAATATCACAACTTCGCGCGATACGTTCTAAAACAAATATATTATAAAATGACAATTCCTTTTCAGCATAACCAAACATTTTATCGCAGCAAATTATGTTTGGAATTAAATTAAATAAATCATTACTATTTGGCACAATAAATGTATGTGTAGTTGAATGTGTTTTTGCCAGGTTTGCGATAGTTTCATTCATATTATAGTTTACTATTATTGATCTTGGAGTAAAGTTAAATATAAAAACCAGTTTTTGTCTAGAATTAACATCAACATTTGATAATGTTTTCGTATGAAGCGACGGAATACATTTTATAATTTTATTGTCATCATTTATAGGTTCAACTATCCATGTTTCTCTTTTGCTGTTGATATTATTGTTTATTGGTGTAACAATATTATGTTGTATGGATTTAAAATTATGCAACCAGGTTATAAAGCCATTCTTAATGTAAATTTCATTTGGTATATCTACTATCGGCATAATTTTATTGTCTGGTACAGGTGTATTAATATATGACTCGTTATGCGTTGTGTTTATAATATCAAGTGTTTTCATAATTCCAGTTTTTAGTTCATTAAATATAACGTCTTCTTTGCATTCTAACGCAGCACACCATACGTTGAACATTATAACCGAGCGAATATGATCTATTTTATATAAAAAAAACCGATCGTTCATATGTTTTGATATTTCGTAACGTATATTTGCAAATAATGATTCGTACTGTTTTGAACCATCATTTTCAACGAAAGAATGTAAATTTGTGATCGATTGTTCTCCTTTAAATATATAATCTCCAAAAAATGAAAAATAACAAAATTTTCGATTTGAATTTGAAAGACAAATATGACGAATAAATGGAGATGAGAACATTATATCTCCAAAATGTGCAGGGTTATAAAAACATATAATATTGTTCTTTGACATTATATTGTTAATGGTGGTTATTGTCATTATATTATTTTTTAGGTTTATATATGTTTTATATTATTATACGAAAAACCATATAAAAGTAATTCTCAATATATATTATAAAATGCACTACACGCGTTCTACCTCTTCTCCCAACTTTAGCGCTTCGGCGTCTGGCTCTACCCAGTTTTCTGGCCCTGTTACTAGGTCCAGGTCCAAGTTGGGTTTTGGTGCTCCAAGCACCAAGTCTTATGTGTCTAATGGATTTACCATGAATTCTAACGGATATTTGGCAAATCCTACTCGTGCAGCTCAGCAAGCCGCAAATAATGCTGGTGCTCTTACTCGTAGTGAGGCAGCCCGTATGGGCTTGTCTATGGGTGGTCGTCGTTAAAATTTACATTATTGATACTATTCTCAAGTATTAACCATTAATATATACTGTGTATATTTATATAGACAGTATATATAGACAGTATATTAGATCAAATGCCGCCAAAGAAGTCATCTCCTCCAGCTAAGCAAACAAGTGAGGAGGCTAGTCAAAAATTTATGTCATCACTACTATCACGCGATGATGATATACCACGCGGACCGACTGTATCCTGGGGTATAGTAGGATTGCCGGTAGAACCATTATCACGCGAAGAATCTTGTATGTGCGATCCAGATATGCGATCTACTAGAAAGAGAGAACTAGTAAATTCTGCACGTGTTACACAAGAGTGCAAACCTTATTTAGAAGAAGGTATTCGTGACCGGCGACGTATAGCAGAACTTAAACGTGAAATAGTTCAGATTGGTATACAATTAGAGAAATTCAGTATTCCTCTAAAAGATAGACATGGTTTGGTTAGTTCAAAAAAAAAAGAAAAACAAGAACAGCTATTTACTCTACAATCGTTATATGCTATTGAACGTTTACAAAAAGAAGAAGAATTAATGCGCCTTCGAGACCGTTCATTAGAAATAAGTGAAGAAATCAAAAGCATATTAAGAAAATACGAAGACAAGAGAAGGTTTGTTCACACAAGAATCGGAGGTACACGCAGACGCACGCGCAGTAAACAAAAAAAGACAAATGGTCGCTAAAATATAAATCAAAAATTAAGTGCAAACATTCCAACGGGTTTTCGCAAAGATAATTCGACAAATACATTATTTAACAATTTATGATATAAAAATAAAATATTATAGTATATCATAAAATGTCTTTGAATTCCTCCTCTGCTTCTGCTGCTTCCGCTCTCCCTCTGCACTGTTGTGCTGGAGGACAGCGTATGTTTGTTTCTGAAATGCCTTCTGCAAAGTTGTCTTTTAACATCAACGCTTTTAACGGTAACACTACGAATTTTAATAGACGCCCGTCTCCAAGTTCGAAGTCGATTTCGGCGCCAACTGTTCTCCCGATCCAACCTCATGAATCTCCGTTTGGTTTTTACAAAACTCAGCTTCCACGAGTCGGATTAATTAGACCGATGTAATATTGCATTCTATCAGAAATAAAGCCAAAAGTCACAATACATTATTTAATATAATAATATAAATTAATATAAAATTAATATTATTTATTATTTATAAAATGAACATTACTTCTGAAACTGATAACAAAAAAGGCAGATCGTCTATTACAGGCAAGGAAATATTTGCATCTACGTCTATGGCATCAGAGATACCATTCGATGCGAAAAATAGTAATGAATCGCTTAATCCGACGCAACCAGTATCAAAATGGACAGCATGGTTTAACTGGTTTAATAGTAATTCTCCGTTTGTAAACTCAAAAGGCGATTCAAATAGTAATCCTATGTATGTAACTGGTCATTAATTTTAGAATGTAAATCCATAATATACAAAAAACAACTTTAAGTCATCTTCGTATATTATGTATATACCCACAACCTATTTAGACTAACGTTTTACAAATATAATGCCTCGTAACTCAATTTCATCTTCTTCGAATGAAGTAATCTCAGCACCTTCGTCGACAACAGACATTATTGATAGTAATATTGCGAGTACATGCGTATTGGGTTCAAAAGCTGCTGCTAGTTTATCTACGAAGACAACTGCTCAAGATGATCAAGCGCTTAAAAACATCAATTATAAAAATATGCTTCTTACTGGTAATTACGGTATGATCAAACCTGATATTGTTACGCACCCAAACATAGATGCAATTTTGGAAAATGAAAAAAACACGAATAAGAGTGATCCGTGGAACAAGCTTGATAAGTCTGCAAAGGTTGTTAAACTTCGGGATTTTGCATCAAGACATGGAAAAGAACACGAGCTTACCGAACGAGAGACAACTGCGCTTTATCAATTTCTTCTTTCTAATTTGGAACAAAAGAAACTGGTTCGTGCGAAGGACGTTATTTATGATAAAGTAACCGGATTGATAGCAAGCATTCCGTGTCTTCTTTTTAATTCGGCACTTAAAAAATTCACGCTTAAAAGATGTGATAAGCGTCAATCTACTTTAAAATCGCTTGCGCCGACTGGAATGTCGAAGAAACGAAAATTGGTTGTAAAAGGTAGTGGGGCTACTGGAAATGGTAATGAATCTCATCATAGCCAAGGTTCAGTATCATCTGCTGGCGGTAGCGATATTGAATCATAAATTTATTTTTTACGCATGATACTATTTTTACGAGTTCGGTGTTTAAGGCGGTGTATTATTTTCCCGCTGGACGATTTACGCGTGATACTTCGATATTTACTTTTGTATGTATTATGCTTCTTACTGTGTCTACGTTTTGGCATAGAAACCACACCACTTGCACTAATTTTGCGCGCACTAGATGCATCACATTTTGACGAACATTTCATTTTCATTAAATTTTTTGTTATCATATCTTCGTGCGCTAATACAACGTCAACCATATGTTGATAAAATTTTCTAAAACTAGATTTATTTTTGCGCAATTCTGCAAATGTAAACCACTTTATTTCCGCTTTTTCTAAAAGACCATTTGTCGGGTTATTTTTCGCACCTGGCAGATATTTCTCGAAAAACTTATAATTATTTCTGTAATATTCTTCCAATCTCTCGTCGTAGTGAGTTTTAAAGACAATCGTAGTATATGAATCATATTTCAATTCTGCTACTTTCTTTTTCGTCGCGATATGTTTCATTTGACTTTGTGACCCCAATAAACCATTTAATTCTTCACTCCCTTCTCTTGCTGCAGCATCTATAATTGATTCTTTTGGTTTTGTTCCACCACCAAAATCAGCCCAACCGGGAGTATCATTTAACTCATTCTCTCTACCAAACAATAAATAAACGCAGCCATGATGAAACGCCGCAGGCAATAATCCAGCGCCGACCATTAAATTAAAAAATACTAAATATACTTTATATGTATAAAATTGATATTATATATAGCGATTTAATAAATATTAAATATTATATTATATGTATTTGATATGACATATGATATTACAAAATTTGAGAATATGGGGCGCGATTCTGACATCAAGAAAGATACGCGATTATCTGAGACAACCGACTCTGAGACCGATACCGATGAGACCGATAGTGACACCGATACAGTCGGCTCAGACTCGGGTATTTCGCCATACTCCATACTTCCCACCGAAGAAGAACAAGACGTCATAGTAAATGAAGCGCTTGATGAGATCACCGAATATATGGAACAAAGAGCGTTAGATTACAAACGTGAAGATTTTAGCAATGACGTTCTAGAAGATGCAGTCTATAGTTATTTATGCTCGCATTTTTCAGAATTTGTACCGCATCGGTCTAATTACTCTAAAGAAACATCGGCGGAAGCTGATTCACTAAATGATGTATTTGAAATTTATCTTCATGAACTTTATTATGTGATCATCGATAGATTTTATGAAGAAGTTGCCCCTCCAAGGGCATATCCCGATTCCTTTATTCGAGATACCAATACCACAGAATGCGAAGTAACAACCAAATTGGATATTTTACGTGCAAAACCCCAACCAGAGCAAAGAACAACTGATTGGTATTTACGTCGAAATAATCTAATTACTGCAAGTGCTGCATCTAAAGCATTCGGGTCACAATCCGCCGTAAATCAGCTCATTTATGAGAAATGTAAAAACTATACAGCGGTTTTCGATACGGGGGAAACACATGAAAATAATACGTTAATTATCGAAAAATTAAATGTATCCGACGATTCGACAAGTGAAAATACAATAGTAGATAATTCCGGTAATAAAGAAACGCACAAAATTATCATATCTAGTGAAGCGATTATTCCTACAGCGCTTCAACAACAACAACATGTTTCTGTGAATTCTCCGCTTCACTGGGGGCAACGTTATGAACCGGTAACGGCTCAGTTATATGAATATAGAAACAATACCAAACTAGGCGAATTTGGTTGCATTCAACATGACGCATATGCATTTATAGGTGCGTCACCTGACGGTATTAATATTGATCCGAATTCTCCTTTATATGGTCGAATGGTTGAAATTAAAAATATAGTAAATCGCGACATTACCGGGATTCCAAAGGAGGAATATTGGGTTCAGACTCAGATCCAGATGGAAGTGTGTGATATTGATGAAACCGATTTTGTGGAAACTCGCATTAAAGAATACGAAGACGAAGAGTCATTTTTAGCTGATTCTCCGAATGATTTGCCGTGTTCTAGAAATTATACCGAAAAAAAACTGGAAAAAGGAATTATTTTATGGTTTCAACCATCACCTGTTAAAAATCCAAACGGTTCGGGGTTTATTTATTCGATGCCATTATATGAATATTCGCCTCTAGGTTTATCACAGGACGAATATGACAAATGGGAACAAGAAATATTCGCAAAACACGAAAATACTTGTTGTTTTTGGGTTAAAAATATTTATTGGTATGTAGATCAGTATAGTTGTGTTCTTATATTGCGGAACAGATTATGGTTCCAAGCAGCGGTTTCTGTTTTACAAGATTTATGGGAAACGATTGAAAAAGAACGCAAAACTGGTTTTGCGCATCGTGCACCAAAGAAAAAGACGACGAAATCTTCGATAGATTGCAGCGATTCAACCACCGAATACGTTAATGTTGTAAAGGTTGATCTAACAAGCACCGCAGATACTACTGTTAATAAAACATCAAATAATGTGATGAGACCATCAGATGTTTTAATAAAATGTTTTAAGATTGATAATTTAGATATGGTCGATTCATAATTACAGTCGTGTAGATGCATAATAACCTACTCGTTTATCTGGGATATCAAACGGAAGTGGCTCGGGTACTTTTTGTTCAGCGGGCTCTTTTGCATCATATAACGCACCACACATGGAAGCGGGTCTACATGTTCCGTTATCAGGCGTAACCCATTCACGAACATTATTTGTCGCCTGATCATAACTGCTAACACTTCCAGCAACTGGATACAGTTTTGAATTATTTTCTGAATTATTATCACGAAAAATAATACCATAATTAGATTTTTTTTTGGGGTATATTGGATATAATAATGGTTCATCTACTTCATGAGGAAAGTCGCCTGACGGAACACGATCCGCAGTAAATCCGTCCTTCATATTAAATCTCTTCAATATATCGAAATTCGTTGTTTTTGTTATTATTAAATACAAAAGAGCAGAAATCCCTGCTAAATAAAAAAAAGCAATAAATGTTAAGAATATAACACGATTAAAACCCATGGCGTAATAATAAAATTTTGAATAATAATGTACTTTAATTATATCGTATATTATTATTTTGTAGTTATGTAATAATAGTAATAATAGTAATTATGTAATAATAGTGTTATTATTAACAATTCATATATAAAAGATTCACTATAGTGTATATACTAAAACTGAATTAAACCGTTATTACGTAAAAATATATTCAGGACTAAATACGCGATAATGCATAATACGCAAGAACCTAATGACGATATGCAAGACATGCGCGTTATTAAACGTAATGGTAATCGCGAAATCGTGGCATTTGATAAAATACTAGCTAGAATAAAAAACTTGGGATCACAGGCGCAAATTACAGGTGTAAACTATACAACTCTTGTTATTAAGATTATCGATCAGTTATATGATGGAATCCCTACAACGAAAATAGACGAATTGACCGCTCAGCAATGTGCGATGATGTCGGTTCAACACCCAGATTACGGTACACTTGCGTCCTATATTATTATTTCAAATGCGCATAAAAATATATCAAATGGTGGATTTCATCAAGCGATGCAATTATTGTATGAATTTCGTGATGCGAATGGAAAACATATGCCGATTATTGACAAACGTATTTGGGATTTTTTAAATACACCGTATAATAGAGATGAACCTGTATTAACGAGCCTTCTGTCGCCGAATACGGACACTAAGACGAATTGTCGACTGATCGTCCACGAAATCGAGATGATGATAGATGATAGTCGTGACTTTTTAATTGATTATTTTGGGTTTAAAACACTTGAACGTTCATATTTAATGCGTGTTAATGGAACTATAGTTGAACAGCCACAATATATGTGGATGCGTGTAGCGATAGGTATTCATGCATTTCGTAAAGATACACAATCACAACATGAACTTCTTACGTTTATTAAAAATACATACGATGCGATGTCTTTAAAATTTATGACACATGCAACCCCAACTCTCTTTAACGCCGGTACTCCTCGGCCGCAATTAAGTTCTTGTTATTTGATTGCGATGGAATCTGATAGTATCGACGGTATTTTTGATACATTAAAGGACTGTGCTAGAATATCAAAGCATGCGGGCGGAATTGGGCTACACATTCATAATATTCGTGCATCTGATTCGCATATACGCGGCACAAATGGAAAATCAAATGGAATCGTTCCGATGTTACGCGTATTCAATAATACTGCACGATACATCGATCAAGGTGGTAGAAGAAATGGTAGTTTTGCTGTATATTTAGAGCCATGGCACCCCGATGTAGAAGAATTCCTTGAAATGAAGAAAAATCACGGCGATGAAGAAATGAAGGGTCGCGATCTGTTTTATGCATTATGGATTTCAGACTTATTTATGGAGAGGGTTCGCGGTGGTGCGGGTGTAAATGACATGTGGTCGCTTTTTTGTCCAGATGAATGTCCCGGTCTTTCAGATGTATACGGTGACGAATTCAAAACCTTGTATGAAAAATATGAGAATGATGGACGAGCAAGACGTCAAGTAAAAGCACGTGATTTATGGTTTAAAATTCTAGATAGTCAAATGGAAACAGGGACACCATATATATTATTTAAAGATTCGGTTAATAATAAATCAAATCAAAAGAATGTCGGTACGATAAAAAGTAGTAACTTATGCACCGAAATTATGGAATATTCCGATGAAAATGAAACGGCGGTTTGCAATTTGGCGAGCATCGCACTAAACCGATTTGTAACGGTAAAAGCCGCTGATTCCGGTACTTGTAATTTTGATTTCGAAGAATTGGAGAAGATTACTGCACTTATTGTAGATAACCTTAATCAAATTATAGATATTAATTATTATCCTACCCAAAAAACAAAAACAAGCAATTTGCGTCATCGGCCTATTGGAATTGGTGTTCAGGGATTGGCCGATGTTTTTATGATGATGGATATTCCATTTCATAGTGAAGAAGCAAAACAGCTTAACCGAGAGATTTTCGAAACGATTTATTACGCGGCGTTACACGCATCTATGGATATTTCATTTCGTTGCGGCTCATATGAAACATTTATTGGTTCTCCAGCATCAAAAGGCATTTTACAATTTGATATGTGGAATGTTGATCCAACACTCAGAGAACCAGTATATCGCAAAAAAATATATAATTGGAATAATTTGAAGGATAAAATAAAACAACATGGTCTTCGAAATTCTTTGTTACTTGCACCGATGCCGACAGCAAGTACATCACAAATTTTGGGAAATAATGAATGTTTTGAACCAATTACTAGTAACATTTATACACGTAGAACACTTGCGGGTGAATTTATTATTGTGAATCGTTATTTAATACGTGAATTGATTCAATTGGGTTTGTGGAATGAGCGTATAAAAACGAATATTATTGCAAATAATGGAAGTGTTCAATATATTGAAGGTCTGTCCGAACATATTAAACAGAAATACAAGATTGTATGGGAAATGCCGATGAAACACATTATAGATATGGCGGCGGATCGAGGTGCATTTATTTGTCAAAGTCAAAGCATGAATTTATGGGTGGAAGAACCGAATTATAATATTCTTACATCTATGCTTTTTTACGCATGGAATAAAGGACTCAAAACTGGTGTATATTATTTGAGACGAAAGGCAAAACATCAACCGCAACAATTTACGATAGAGCCTGAAAAGAAGGGTACGGGAGATGATGAACATGAAATATGCGAGTTTTGTTCTTCGTGAATATCTTCGGAACGGATAGAATAAAATTGAATTAATATCTTTCATTTATCACAAAGATATTAAAGAACAAACCAAGATATTATTACTACGTCGTCGTCGTCACCACAATCCCCATCATAACATGTGGGCAGCAATTGTAAAAGGAACTGCAAAAGCGGGAGAAATGTTCGCCCAAATAGAACATTCAATACAAACAAAATTCACGAAATCGGATCATGTGAATAAAGAACCTAGATGCCCATGGACCAACGTTGTCATATCCCAAGAGGAACATGAAGAAAATAAGGGGGATCCACATTTTCCTCCAAAATGGAGGCTTCGAAGAAATCCAACGGATACTATTGGTTTACCCACCGAAAAAAATGACAAGAAATATTCTGATGAATTACATATCGAGCGCATTCGATTATGGGGGAAGAAGAACAGATTCCTCCACCCACCAATATTAAATTTAGACTGTGGGGTGCAGAATTTAACCAAAATAGAACAGCAAATGCTGAGCAGTTTCAAAAATAGAGGGTTTTCGGTGGCGTCAAATAGTTTCGACGATAATTCAAGTAGTGAAACCATAGCCACTATAGGGTTTAGTATAGACAGACAACGGCTTTCTGCATATAATCCGTGGTTCGTATGCAGCAAAATGGACTCAAATCGGCCTCATCTTGAATCGAAAAAAAACGACATCTGCTTTACTGTCCCGTACAATACTCCCGGTGATGATTCATCTATCGATCTCGCCAACTTATATCTCTGGCCTTTACTGCACTCTAGATCAGAGGAAGTCGTTGCCTGTCGAACATTTGGAGATTGGAAGCGATTATTTTACGCTACGATCCATTTAGCATTTCCTTCATACCACGAATGGATTTTACTGAATAATACAAAGTCAATATTTATATCAGCGTCCGAAAAGGCAAAATTTCGTATGTTTGAAGAAAACGTCAATCCGTCGCGAGCGTTATATTTACTATCGATCAAATCCAACTTTTGGCCCTATGGACACGAATCGTATATTCCGAAATGGACCATTTTGCCATACAAGCAAACATTTACATCTTCAATTTTAAAAGAGAGACTCGCAGAAATAGAAGAAATGAAAAGAAAATACCCTAAAAATGCAATTTTCACAATATACAAAAAAACGGTTAGACCGTCGTCTGTAAATAAAGACAATCACTTGAATACCGCAGATGGCGGCGCAGAATCGGACGCAGAAGGTGTGCAAAGAGAATTCGCGATCGAAGGCGGGCGTAATGCAACCGGATTATGTTCCGTGAAAAAACTGAAGATTCATGGTGATTCTGCAGAAATTACATGGCTTGTGAATGCAAAGTTTCTTCGAGAAATGAAGCGTGTACATATATTTTTAGAGAAATCTCCGTGGCCAAAAGTACATGATCATTATTATATATTCGACAATTAAAAATAGTAAGTAGTACCCGAAATATAAACTTTTGTCATTCTTGTTACTATTTTTTTATCTATATCAAGCGAGTTTCCTTCATTTTGACGTAGCATTTCAGACACACTTCCACATCAATCTTTGAATTATGCAACCCCACCGGGTCAGGCTCCTGATCACCAAACAAGAATCGATGCAACTCGATCAATTTGGGATATTTCAAAGAAACTGAACCATCGTCCCACATTTTCTTAATCTGGCACATTTTTGTACCCTCCTTCATCGTACAGTATTCGCCCATCGGAAAACGAAAATTAAATATTCTGTTTCTGTGTAATTCAACCTTCAACATATTCATGTCAAATTCCAAGTTATGTGCAACAGCGACACCACAACGATCAGCCGCCCTCTTAAAATCAAATAGCGCAACCTCAATTGCAACACCCTGTGCCCTCGACAGTTCGCTCGTAATGCCGTGAATCGCGGTAGATTCAGCCGATATCGGAATATGTGTTCCGATACATATAATATTGTCCGATTCATCTTCAACCTGTTTGGTTTCATCATTATAAATGACCCAACTCAACTGCACGATGTGAGGCCATTTGTCCACCACATTTACTGCGACATTCTTGGGTGCAAGACCGGTTGTTTCAGTATCAAATACAAGAACGCGCATTCCAGAAATCGTTGTTTTGAAAGTTCTTGATATAAAGAAGCATGTTATTTCTTTATATCAAAGATTTGGAATCAATTTTTTAATATTATTATTCGTGTTTACTTTCCGAGAGCTGCGGCAACAGCAAGAACTGCAGGGCCACCGGGCAACGTTCCGATGACTGCATTTACAACTGGCCTCACAAAGGGTTTCAGCGGCCTCAGGACCTTGCCTAACTTCAATTTTGCTTCGGGAGATTGTTCACTAGAGAAATTCATTTCAAATATTATTATACTATATAGAATTATTATAATTTTATATCATATTTCTAATTATTTGTATTTATTTATTAGACATGCGAAATATTCTAAATAATAGTATCTATCCACAGAATGCATTACCAAATGCAACCACCGCAAGAATTCCCAATACTAATCCAATATGATAATTATACTGCATCGTGCGATATACATTCAACCATGCCTCTGTTTCTTCACCTGATTTCAGATGAAGCACCATCCAATCGCTTTTAGGTGTCAGAATATAGTAAAAGTAATTTACGCTAAATGTAACTGCGGCAATCATACACAATAGTCCTCCTTTTGATCCAACAAAATATTTACGGCAACATACCATTAGTATCATCGCTAGAATGAACCCAAGAAATAACCCCATAAAATATATACCTTGTCTTTCTTTGGTAATAGCTGCATATCTATTCTGGTTCTCCGGTGATAATTTTGCAACAAAATCTTGGATAACTTGCGTTTTATGTCCAAATGAACAACAGTATATATTTGCAACGATGAAAATAAATGCAATCGAGCAACTTAACGCACACACCATTTTACGTACGGTGAAAATATATAAATATATAAATATATAAATATAATAAATATTATAATATACTTATATAAAAAATTGATTAAAACAACTCTGTATAATTTTAAATTTACTAGTAGTATTTTCATTTATCTATAATGTCTTCCCCATCGTCTGTCTGCGAAATAAAAGAAGATCCTGTTCAAGATCAGGTCAACGACCCCAAAAACGAAAACTCACTTGAACTATGTAATATTCTTAGACATACGATTACTGACCTTAACCATACTATAAAAAATATGGAAACCGAGATCATCTTTCTTCGGAAAGAGAATTTTCGCCTTGAAAACGAATACCTTAAATCATTTGAAATGATCACAAATCTAAATATAACAAACAGAGCAGCCGCAACACAGCAACAAGATCGAACGCATGAGCGCGGTTTTGGTAACTACGGAGTGAATGACTGGTAAACCGGTGAGATATGATATTGATATTTTCATTCAAATGTTTTACAAATCCCATATGACCTTCTGTGCCATTGTGTTATTCCATGTTCCCGAATCCCGTCCATGTGTTTTTTTGCACCATAACCTTTATTACCGCGAAGTGAATATAGTTCATCGAGGACAGGATATTCGTCGCATAATTTCTCAATATATTCATCACGAGCCACCTTTGCTAGAATTGATGCTGCTGCAATACACGCATATGTGTTATCACCGCCTTCTACACATACATGCGGTATGTATTCCATCTCACCAGATTCTTGATTGAATTTCCCCATAGGTATAAAATCATTTCCATCTATGAGAAGCATATACTCTGAATTCCGATATGTCGAAGGAGAGGTTAGTTTAGAACGTATTTTCGAACCATCACTTATTTTACTGGAGTGTGCGTGTTTATTCATTACCGCATCGATCGATGCCCGCATACTTTGTAATGTTGCTCTACGAATATTTATACGATCAATAACATCTGATTCTTCATATGTTATCGCCCATGTAACGCCTGGGTGCGTTTTTATATATTCTGAAACTGATTGAATCTTTTTTTCAGAATGAAATTTTTTACTGTCTTTCATGAGAGAAAAGTCGAAATTACTATCTTCCTCTGACAAAGGTTGCACCGGTAAAATTACCGCCGCAGTATACACCCGGCCAAATAACGGCCCTCGCCCCGCTTCGTCCACACCAATTATTGATTGTTTTGTTATTTCACAACCACTTGCATCTATATATCTTGTCGCAAGAACCGACGCCGGTGTTTTTCGTTTATTTGTAATGCAAACGACTGCAGCGTCTGTCATATTAATCCGCAAGAATGTGACTTTATCCTTCATTATAATATTTAATAATCAAATCAATTATTTTTAAATAATCATTTATATTTTTATTATATAAGTATATACATAATATTATCATTACATACAATAGAATGAAATTGGAGAAGATTCATCTTTTTTTGATTTTAATATTTAGTTTAATTCTAGCATCAAGTTTAGGCAAGTATGTCCGCGATGGTTTTGATAGTGCCCCCCGTCCACCACTTCCTGACGCGTTAAAACCCGTTGACACACGTAGTCTGGAATCTAACACAAAGTTACCAACTAACGTAAAATATGACTCAACAATAAATGGCGGTATTAGTGCTTCATCTGTCGGTTCGCCCGTTTCAGCATTATCCCCTAGCACATTCCCTTTAAACATGCCTAGTGGAATTCCAGGCATGAATAGTGTTTCTGGTAATGACCAAGCCGGATCCGCTGCCGCTGGTGCAGGTGCCGGAAAAGCCGACAAATGCCCACCTTGCCCTGCTTGTGCTCGTTGCCCAGAACCGGCTTTTGAGTGCAAGAAAGTACCAAATTATTCTAGAACTGAAGACATCAACGCACCAAAACCAGTTATGGCGGATTTTAGCCAATTTGGAATGTAAATACTATATCATACGCATATACATAGATAAAAAATAATTTTACTTTTTTATATATGATACACACATTTCATCACATATATTTCTTACCTATCCTCTTATGCGATCGTGTTCCGCTTCTCTTCTTCTTTCTTCTTCAAGATCCAGATACGCATTCACTCTGTCGTTGTTCTCCAGCCAGTATGGGATTATATTCTCTTGATTCTCGAAAATGTGCTCTTGCGCGTGAGGATATTCTTCAGGTTGGTGATTATTGAGAATGCGCCCCAGCATTTGATAGTTTTCGACACCACGTGCCACAGCGCGGCCCCTGTATTCATTTTCATTATTATCACCCCCATCATCATACTCCATAATGACGTCGTGGTAAATTCCGGCAAAGTCATTCACAGGCGGCGGCGGCGGAATTGCAATCTGTTCTTCTTCTTCGTCCCAATCTTCGTCCCATTCTTCTTCAACTTCTTCATCACGGTTTGGAAGGAGGAGAATATCTCGAGTAATACCACAACAGGGGTGATCTGGGACTTCCTGCGGCGGGAGGGCATACAATCTTGATTGTACTCCTGGCATGAAGACTTCTTGCATCAAGCAATTCACCTGATATCTTTCTGCGAGTAACCCCAGCATGTCGTATTCGGTACATTCGCTAACGAATGCATTTCCTGTCAAATCGAAGATATCTCCAATCCGATCGTACTGCTCGCTGTCGGGGTATAAGTCGTACCGAACCATGTGTCCGTAGCGAAATGCCTGATGCGGATTCACGTAAATGAAGAAAATCGCCTCGTCAATTCCATCATCGTTGACATTCACGTTGATCAAAAGGGCCACTTCCAAATGCTCAACACACACATTCGAATGATTTGCTTCATGAATCAATCGTGCTGCATATGTATGCACTTCGTCTGGAACTAATTCTGCGTATACGCCACCAAAGAGAACGTCCCAGTCAGCTTGATCAACCATCTGTATCGAGATGAGTTGATGACGTAGATTTCCGGATTGATATCCGTCGGTATTGTTGATGTTTGCCGAACGCTCATGAATTTCATCTTTCACGTCCTGTCTTGAGTTCCATGTGAGCACTTCTTCATCGTGGAGATTGGCTGCACGTATCGTTTCTTCTCGTCTGGCTTGGCGATCGTCGTCGATCGGTTGTTGTTGTTGGCCGTCGTATTCGTTGTCTCTTTGCATCGTATTCTCTCTTCTGATCGCTATAATTCACTGTTTCTAAAAAAAACATTTCAATTTTTTCACGTTAATAATTTTATTTCATAGAATTTAAAATCTTAATATATTCGGGGTCTGCATTCGGGTTTTTGTCTGGGTGGTATTTCTTGCAAAGTTTTAAAACACATGATCGATATGAAAGATCTGGAGACTTAATGTGTAACTCTTCAATTTCGTTGTCCAAAAATTGTCTGTATTGCAATTGACGCATTTTTTCCTCGTGTTTTCGTTGGTTCGCTTCTTCGAATCGCCTCTCTTCTTCGATACGCCTCATTTCTTCTTCGAGGCGCCTCATTTCATCAGCTCGTTGCTTTTCATCGGCTCGTCGCTTTTCTTGAGCTCGTCGAAGTTGATCTTCTTGTTCTTTTTCTCGGCGCTTTTGCTCTTGTTGTCGTCGTATTTGTTCGTTTTCTTTTTTGCGCGCAATTTCGTTAAGTCGTTCTCGTTCGACGCGTTGTTGTATTTTTTTTTGTTTGTATTCTTCTTTGCGTCGTTCGTCATCTTCAAATTGTTTACGCATCATTTGTACCTCCTCGGCGTGTTGTCTTTCAATCTCCGCTCGCTGTTCCTCCGATAGTTTTCGGAGTTTCTTGTTGGCTTTCCTTTCTTCATTATTCTTTTCTTCTGTTAAACAACGAAACATGATTTGATATGCGATGTTTGTCTTTGATGTATTTGAATATATACAATAAAAATATTTCAATTTTATTGTATATCTTATATTCGTCCATTCGTCTGTATTATTATAGATACTTACATCTTCCCAGGGGCAACATACTCGTGGAATGACTTGATGCTTCCTCCATTTTTGCGGCATAGTTCCCATTCACAGTCTCCAGTTCGCGGCAGGTGAACTTCGAATTTTTTGCGTAATTCTCCGAATATTGGGCATCTTGATGGAATGTGATTGTCTAGTGCTGCTGGTAGGTCATTTCCGTCATAACGACAAATCGCTAATCGGGGCGCAAGGTACTGGTCGACCATACGCGGTTCAACTGCTGCAAATGCAAGTAACGCTGATCTGCAGCCAACGGCGAAGTCCGTCAACAAGTCAATCGTTTCCGCATTTGAAGACAAACGAAGAAATGACTCAATTGACGTTTTCACCAAACGCGAATGGCTTGCTGAGTATACTCTCAACATTTCAGTACAATACATCAGCGGAAATTCTGCAGCAATTCCCATGAGTTTATTCAGGCAAGCAACCCTTGTTTCTCCTTGGCACGTTTCCTGAAGAGCCATCTGTTTTTTCAAACAATAAATCCAGAGTAGAATCAGTCGTCGAAACTCTGGTTTTGAGTGAATGTCGTCAAGATTCAAAACCCCGCGATTGAATTTCTGAATCATTTCCATGATTTTTGGTATTTCGCTTGAGTAAAGTCCGCGCAATTCTTCTCGCGCCATCTCGACTGTCATTTCTGCATCGTTTATCTTGCCGAGGTTTTTTGCGAGTATGTTGGACTCGTCACTCGCCTTTTCTTCATGTTTCCACAATTTTCCGTAACGGTTATCTGCGAATATTTCGCATTCTTCTTCGGAATGAACGCGTCTCGCGACCATGCGCGAGTGTTTCACACGAGTTTTGTATGTAGAACCTTGAGTTCCTTGAGTTAATAGCCATTTAGGGTTAAATAACCGCGAAATGGCTATACCTGCAATTCCTGAATGCGCCAGAACCATGTCTCTTTGCAAACCAGACATCTCCGTAAATCTTGTAATCTGAAAAGTGTCCTGTGCGTGTTTTTTTGCAGCAACAAACATTCTCTGGAAATGCTCATTTGTATTTGTTGGCATGAAGCCGTGTCCGAAACGAATTCCCGTGTTTTCGGTATTCCACAGCGCTCTTTCAAGAACGGAGCATGTTGAGCTTTGAGAAGCCATCGCAAGCGCGATGTGGCGTGGGAATACAAATGAATGTGTCCCAATCTTTTCATGCTTCAAGTAATAGTCGTCAATCAGTCGACGATAATGCCGAACAGTCATTCCTTCCGGCGTTTTGAATGATTCGCGGAATTTCTCGTCATTTTTCACTTCACCTGGTCGGTTTGGTCGGCCAAACGGATATACGACACCGCCATCTGTTTCCATGTAGGGAGCTGGTGCTGATGGATTTGGAGCGCTCACGCAAAAACTTCGTTCTATTAGAACTCGGTAGCGCCTTTTTTCAACTGCGCCATTTCCACAAGCGTGGCGCAGAGGATCATTCTTTGCAAGATGGCCGTTTCTTTCGGTATATTCAGCCAATTCTTGTTTTTCGATTCTGATCGATCTTTCGCGATGCTCTTTTCTTTCGCAGATGGTGTGCTTACCTAATTTTTGGTCCATGCATTTCCGGCACTCACAGTTTACCTCGTCTTCCTTCTTTTTGGCGCTCTCTCCGCCAACGCCTCCACCGGCGCAAGCTGCTCCTCCTCCGCTGCACCATTCGCCTTCGTCGTCACTACTACCTCCGCCACCATAGCCGTCATAGTCATCACTATCATAAAAGTGTCGGTCGTCGTCGCTACTGTAAGCCATTTGTTATTGTTGTCGTTGTCTGGATCGCTACTATTCTATCTAAACATAAAAAACATTTCAATTTTTTATGTTTACTTTACATGATTGTTGTTCCTACCTCTTTCTTCTATTTTTACTACTGCGCCGCTTATTTTTATTACTTTTTTTACTACTTTTTTTACTAGCCTTTAAAGGCGTCTTTTTATTATTACTACGGCGTTTTCTCTTGTTTTTTAATGTCGCACGCGAACCGCCTCTGGAACCGCCTCTGGAACCGCCTATGGAACCGCCTCTGGAACCGCTCTCCCATGACGGGGTTTGCCCTCTAACCTCCTCAGCTACTAGATCTAAAGCGTCTTGTTGTAATCGATCAGCAATTGTGGAAAAATCTACGAATCTTTCTCGAATACCCGAATAATAATTCGTAAAAAAGGTTTCTTTGTAAGAAGGGTCTATACATTCAAATATACACTTCATAATTGTTGTAAACTTTCCACTAAATTCAATCAATCTACATGAATCAATATTCTTAACATTTATAAATTTTTGAACAATAAATCTTTTAATACCAAGAATACTTCCGCACGGATTAGAAAGTCTATCTTTCAAAGCATTAAACCATGATTTTACATTTTTTGGGATTCTGAAAGCAATAGATATAGGAGACATATCAAAAAAGAAATTTATAATAGAATTATATAAACTTTCTTGGGGAACTATATCTCTCATATGCCGTAAGGTTTCTTGACTTGGTGGTGGTGTGTGCCTGTGCCTTAAAAAACCATAAACTATAAAACCCATCGCAATCAAACCGGAAGGTGATGATACATACCCAGATACTGCACCAACTGCAACATATATAGGAGCAGGAAGATATCCCGATACAAATGTTATAGCATTTGCAACCATCGTCCCACTATCAGTCAAAGCACTATGTAATAAATTAATAAATAACGGCAAATATGTTGCAGAATATCCAGCTGCACCTGCACAAACAGCGGTTGCAACTTGTTCTCCAAACGTTCCCCCAAATATAGATCGAAAATAAGCTAATAAAAGATCTTTATTATTTAAATTCGTAGTAATACACTCTACTATTACAGTTTCAATTCGATCCATTTCATCATCATCATCGTTATACAAGTCATCAGTATGAAGTTTTAAAATTGAAACTATTTCGACGAATAGAATTAACCAACAAAATAGTAGAATGGATCTGTCGTTTGGATCGGCGGCGGGATTAGGGTCAGGGTCAGTATCTAGGAACGATATAAATTTTAAATTAGCACGGTTTGTCCACTCCTCGATAGACCTAGCTCCGCCATGTTGTATTCTAGACCCACCGCATTTACTACTACATTTCGCTTCTATTATAGAATTAAAATCTTCTTCTGCTCTTTGTTGTTGTTCTTGTATTTCATCATTCGGCTCCATACTGTATAATACGTCTTCTAATTATATATACATCTATATTATTTCCCCACGTTTTTTGATACATTTATCATCTACCTGAAACGTTGGAACTTTCACTTCCTGGGGAACGATCGAAATAACGCATTTGGCCTTTTTCCCGTAAAGTGGTTCTGTGCAGCCTTTTTCGGGCGTTTTCCCCTTTTCACCCGTTTTACCAATCTTACTAAAATCAAATATTTTGGGGGTCTCTTGCGTACATCTTGAACGAAAATGTTCATATCGTTCTCTAACATCGCAATAGGTAAGACCCGATTTTTTTCCGAGCATCTTATTCACGATTTCGTGCAATTCATAAACAAAGCGAGAAAACGTGTCCCTACTAGCCATATGACACATTTTAATCGGCTTTGATTTTAAATTATTTGTTAAATTCATTCTGCAATATTTACAAGGAAGAACATTCCTTAAATTCAATATAAAATCCATATAGTGTTTTTTTTGTTGATGTGTTGGAACTACCGGATAATTAAAACTCATCGTGTGCAAGAAATGCCACATACTCGGACCCCATACAGTAGTAAGCATTCCATCTCCACTATAAAAGTCCTTTTTCTTAAAAGTATATTTCATTTTTCGTGTCTTCTGTTTTTTATTTTCGTCAATTAGTGACTTGCCGGTAACACCTGCATCGCCCCCTACTACCGGATCCTCTGATTTAATTTCACCACCACCAGCCATATTTAATTGCGCTTCATGACGCGTATTTTCATTATTCATTTCGGGGAGGATCGATGATGACGTAGTTCGCCTACGCAATCGTCGTCTTGTTCTTGATTTTCCTATAT
>Ga0114966_10000325_pt1 | contig 46193 bp, 39 predicted proteins | sample M_130207_XF_Meta_FD_87029 | JGI IMG/M metagenome (GOLD analysis project Ga0114966, IMG submission 87029) | Freshwater microbial communities from Lake Montjoie, Canada to study carbon cycling - M_130207_XF_MetaG | ecosystem: Environmental > Aquatic > Freshwater > Lake | place: Lake Montjoie... | reverse complement strand
TTCTTCTTCGTCTTCTTCTTCGTCTTCTTCTTCGTCTTCTTCTTCGTCTTCTTCTTGGTCTTCTTCTTGGTCTTCTTCTTGGTCATCTTCTTTTTTCTCTTCTTCTTCATCTTCTTCCTCATCTTCTTCATGTTCCGCTTCGTATTCATACTGAATATCAAGTATTTTTACATTTGCCTGATAAAATGAAATACAGTCTGTATTAAATACAACTACGTTATAGTTCTTTTTTTTTTTAAAATGAAATTTTCCAGATTGTTGCGGCTCTGTTGTCATTGTTCTTTTTCCAAACCGGGGATTATAATTTGAAAAAAGCAACAATTTTTTTTTCAATAAATTTACTGATTGAAACTTTTTTTCGGAACCATGAATTAAAAATTTACTCATCAAATATAACTGCAAATACGGTCTCATAATATTAACTAAAGTGTCTTCTGGGAAATCTTCATGAATACTTATTTTGTTCATAAACAAATAATTTTCATCTATCATATCAAGTACAGAAGAATGTAATATGGAATAATGGGACCGAAATACATAATTTTTAATATGAATATCTCGAATATAATTCTCATTATTTATTTTGAATGCACATAAATCAAAATTGGAATGAAAAAATAATTCAAACAAAAGTGGCATAGAAAACAAATTAGAATGAATAAAATAATAAAGATTATATAATATTGTATTGCTCAATGGCATGTTGTTATAAGGATTTTTGATTTGTAACGGGTCTGCAAAATAATAAGAACAATTAGATAAATTTGAATTAATAATATTAATTAAATCATTTAATACGAACAAATATTTTACATTATTTTGAATAAAAACAAATACATTTTTTTTATTTACATCAATTTCGTTTAATAATAAATCAACTTGAATTTTTACAGGTGTTTTTTTTATTTTATATATATGTGCCAACTTACCAAAGGCAAAATAGGTTCTCTGTGATTTATTAAATATGTCAAATAAAATATTTTTTGTTTCTTTGGAAAAGAAAATATTGTCTTGTATTTTTTTAATTTCAGTTAATTTTATTTTATGAAATTCACTTACATCATTTTGAAAACAATTTGTTTTAAAATAAAGCGCAACAATAAAATTATATAAAAAATTTATATTTGTATCATTTTTTATTTTTTCTGATAATTTATTGTGTATAGTGCAACAATAATTTATATAATTATTGGTAGTTGTATATTCTGGTAAATAAACATCTAAGTCATAAGATTTTTGGAGTATAGAGCAAAAAATACTCATAATATATTTGCTGTTCTTCCATGTATTATAATCATTTGTTTAATATTTTTTATTACTATTTGTAATAAAAAATACACATATTCAAAAATACAAATTTTACAAATTTTACAAAATTAATTTATTATTGTGTTATAATACATTTAAAATCTAGAATCCAGGATTGTAATCATTGTCCGCACCTAAATCAGTTGTTTTTATAGTAGTTACATTATTTTGAATGATTAAATTATTTGTACTGCACGGCTCATCCGGATTTTCTATTCCGCCAAACATTTTCTCAATCGTTGCCGCATCATCCGGCTGCTCATATACGGTAGTTTCCTCCAATTTCATCATTTCCTCCATATCTAAAATAACCTGGAAAGCACTTGTTCCGTATAATCCCTCTTGTCCAACCATAACATTTGCAGAAATACCGCGCATCGTATCCAGTTCTGCATGTCTGGCTGCCTTCAAAAACATTTCCGGGGTTTCCTCAAAAGACGCTTTTGCAATAGGTCCAATATTATCATTATTTATACCATGACGGAATATAGATATCATTTTATTTGTAAATGTCATTCGGTCACATAACAGACATAAGTGGTGATAGTTAATATACGTTCCATCAAATTCTATCACCTCCGCCAATTCATTATAAATAGTTTGCCGCGCGGCTTCTATTCCGAAGATTTCAAATATCTCAATAATATCATTGCTAAATGTGCGACGCGAATCAATGTAATCCAACGCTAAAACATCCATCATATTGGTGCCAATGGTATCAAGTACCCAGATATCTTGTTTCTTATAAACACCGGATTGTTCTACCACATTATCCTGCCCATTAATTCTTCTAAGAATGACCTTATTAATGCGCTTTATGCCGCGAATAACAATATTCTTTAATAGCTGTTCCTGGAAATTTTTCAATAAATAGATTTGGTCGGATTGGTCCAGCGAATTTACCTTGGGTTTCTTTGCACCTTTACTAGTGCTTTGTTTTATTATATTATTCATGCGAATTCTGAAAACCAACTTATCCGAATTATAATCCGAATAAACACAACTAATATCATCTGAATAACTATTTTTGAGTGTAAAGTTAATATCGTCCATCGTAATATTTTTTTCTAACATGACCTCGGGTATCATTTCCATACGAATAACCCACTTGGATTTTTCATTTGTATCATCCGTGATAGAAATTTCCGCACACTCGTCCATCATATTTTCAAAAGCGCGATACTGTTCCATAGTTGTTGCATCCTCATTAATGAGCGTATTTAAATCATCCGGGTCAAAACAAATTTCCACCGAACTCACCAATTCTTGCAATTTTGTGTGTTCCAACATATACATAATGGATTGCGCTTTTTGGCGGTCTGCCTCATCTTCTGGTTTTAAATATACGGTTAGAGAAGGGTTCTTGGGCTCCGATGAAAGCGATAGAATTTCCTCAATTCTGGGGACACCACGCGTCACGTTGGATTTGGAGGCGACGCCGGCAAAATGAAAAGTGTCTTTTTGCGTTATGCCGTTGTATATATTAAAGTTTCTTGTATCGGCAACTGTTAAATCGTAAGCATATTTTGTTGTGTTTGAAACTTCTTCTATTTTTTTAACTTTATCAAATAGGACATTTTTATATTTTTTATCTGTTCTTGACTCAAATACGAGTTTGCCATCTATTTCATTGGGAATTGTTAAATAATTTTTATTAATTTCATATCCACATTTAAATGTGTGGTCTATTATGATTTTTGTATTCACGATTTTGTAATCTATTTTTGTATTTAATATTTTCGCTAAATTTTGTGCTTGTTTATTTGTTACATTTAATCTATACATTTGATGAATATTTTCACTCAATGTGCCTCTACTATTTGATTCTTGTTTTTTTTGTTTAGAAACAAAACTATAAATACCAAGAATATTCAATATTTGTTGCACATCAATTAACATATCTTTTGACACTGAAAACATTATAATACTTTTAGAATCCGCGCTTACAGACCCATCTCCGCCAATATATGCGTCCAAGAATCCCTTTAAACATTCTTTATTGGAGAACACAATTTTATCGCTAACAAATTTATTATGACTTAACTTGCCGCAAAGATTTTCTAGAATTCTGCATAATACGGTATTGTAAATGCGCAAATCTTGGCTAGTCCATCCTTCTTGGCCTTTATTTTCGTGTCTATATACTTTTGTAGTTATATTCCACTGATTGCATAGTTCCAAAATGGGTTTGAAATATTCTGCGTCATTATTTGCAATTGACAGCTGAAATTTTGTCATGCATCCTTCTGCCGCATATGCACCTACCAAATATCCAAAATTATAATCAAGTGGAATTAATTCCGGAACATTGTAGGCATTCATATTTGTTTGCATCATATATACACATCCAGGAGTGAATCCGGTCTTTGTTTTGCAACCATTTCTTAATTTTTCACCCACTTTTGCAGCAAATGTGTCGCTACGTTTATAGGGAAGATTAAATGTGGTTCCTTGATGTTTTGACCACCAACGGTGTTCGTGCATTACTTCTTTTGCCTTTTCAATTTCAGATGCATAAATATATTCGGTTGGAGGTAAAATTTCTCTTAGATTTAACATGGTGGATTCTTTAAAATCAATTTGTTTGGTTGATACCGGAATATAATCTCCCACTTTTAGTTCGTCTCCACTAATTCCAATTATTTTTCCATTCACTAATTTTAAAATACCTTTCGCTTTAGTTACTATAACTTCACGCTGTTCGTGTGTTGTAATTTTTAACATAGTATTTGTTCCATCCGTATTTATAACAGGATGCCGAGTCACTGCTTCAATCTCCTTCCATAAAATTTCACCATCTTCGGTGCAAGATGGTATCTCATAATATTCCGGTAATTCAGCATAAGTCGTGTCTTTATCCGCATAATATTCTAATTTTTTCGGAGCGGCAATATGTTTTTCAATGAAATCTCCGATTTGCACTTTTTGAATAATTCCTTCGCGATTTCTTACGATAATATGTGTCTCGTAAGTAACTGAATTCAATGTATTATGCACAATAACACCATAATCCGTCATAAATGTTTGATTTGCTGGAACTGTAAAATCATAAACATATTCTGGTTTTTCTTGTGTGTAAAGTTCAATCTTCATAATTTCATCCCAAATCACATTAGATGTGGCCGCTTGTTTCAAAATTTTTAGTTCATCTTCAATCTTTTTGGAATCTTCGTGAGATTCAAATATATGGATATATTTTTCTAATGTCCTGCGTCCAATCGTGTTCTTTTTAGCCCAACGTCCATAATTGCGACTTTGGCCAGGAAGAGCAAGCAATTTTCCACATTTCGCGATTATCTCGCCAAGACCTTCAATCTTGTCAATATCATCCGACAAACTATGTACATTTTCTCTGTCATTATATTCCACTAATTCTCGTAGCTTTTCTGCATGAACTAACGAACCAATACATGTTTCGTATTGTTTGGAATACTTTGCAGATATAGCCAAATGATAAATATTTGACCCTCTAGTAAAATTTTCTTTGATAGAACCAAACATATCAAAATAATTTATTAATAAAGCCATATCTTTAATCAGCTGTTTAGAACGGCTGCATACTCTAATTTGGTGATGAGCCTTATCGTTTTGGAAATTGCCATCGCCATCAAAGTATGCTTGAATTAAACCAGATTTGAAATCATTTGGCGCCAAGAATGCAAAATCGGGAACGTGTTTAACGAAGGACCCATTATTACATGTGGCGAGTAGGAAATCCGCTAATGATTTGCAAGAGAACTTAGATGAAACGGATGGACCATATTCTCCTTTGTATTCTCTTACTTTACTATCTTTTTTAAATCTTGCAGCAAATGTTTTGGTATTTTCAATGAAATGTTGTGACATATTTGTGATGCATATAGAGTTACCATTAAGATTCCCTTCTGCCAAATATGCACCAATAAACCATCCAAATAAATAATCTAATTTATACTCCTGATTTCCAATAGTTACACAATTTTGAACAAATGTATTATCAATATGTTTTGCAACCGGAATTCGCATGCCAGTTGTCATTTCAGCACCTACAATCGGTACCACTTTCTGATCTCTACGAACCAAATGTGAATGACTAGTAGTTGTTTCTACTATACGCCCGCTACGTGTTGTAACTTTCATCATTTGTCCATTTACCGGATGGCGACTCACGTGTGAAATTTTATTCCAATGCGTTTTCTCTTCCGCATCTACACCTACGATATAATATTCATCATCTAGCGCATCTAACAAAGTTTCTACACTATCTACGTGACCAGTATTGCAGGTAAAGTGTGGCAATTGTTCAATAAATTTATCGCATAATTCTCCGATTTCCTCTGAGACCATAGAAATTATTTTTGATTGTTTATTTTTTTTAACACACCTAATACGCTCACAACTACGAGCCGACATTTGTGTGGTTGGCTCGCCAATGCTCTGCGCCGCAATCATTCCAACCATTTCACCAGGCGCAACAATACTGCGCTTATAATTAATCGCAATTGTCTCCAACAAAATAGTGAGCGCGGCCTGATTGAATCGCTTTACCATAAGTAAGTCTTTGGGTGACAAGTAGAAATAGTAGAGTGTCTTGAATAAAAGTGTTGGTGGAGCACATTGAATTTTTTCTAAATTGGAAAATGTGGCGTCAATCATTTGTAGTGCCTCAAGGGGAGTAATATCAGAAATAGAATTTCCTGTAATATTTTGCTGTCCCATGATATTTGTAATAATATATGCAAATGCAACAGGAGTATGTACAACACTTTCCCCCTTATTCTTGAAAACATATTTTACAATATTATCACGATTCTCAATCATTTTATCCGTAATTTCTTTCAAACGTACTTGAGTTTCCGCGAGTTGTTTGCTGTACCGTTTCATAACATTCTTCAGGAATATGTGCGACAATGTCTTGCCTTTTGCACCTTCGTCTGGAATATTAAAATGGGCATAAATATCTTGAATACTCATGGTTACAAGCGGAATGGATTGATTTTCTACTTTTATCGGATCTACACCATCATCACCATACGTAAATTGTACAATTTTTCCCTTATTGGTTCTAACAGTTGTATCATACGATACCATTAGGTCTTCTAAACCTTTGATTAATCTGCGCTGAATATATCCAGTAGTAGAGGTTTTGACAGCAGTATCAATTAAACCAATACGACCACCCATTGCATGGAAGAAGAGTTCTTGTGGTGATAAACCATTAATATAAGAACTCTCCACAAAGCCACGAGCGACAGGACTATCGTCAAACTTGGTGAAATGAGGTAAAGTGCGTTGGTCAAAACCGTATGGGATACGTTTTCCATCTACATTTTGCTGGCCTAAACAAGAAATCATGAATGAAATATTGAGGTCACTGCCTTTTGAACCGGCATTTACCATGGTAACAAATCGGTTATCTTTATTTAAACTTTTAAGTCCAATTTTACCTGCTTCTGAAGTAGCTTGATTTAGAATATTATTCACCTTTGTTTCAAATTCCTCCACATTCGTTTTACCAGTATTATTCTCAAAAATACCCAGTTGAGTCTGGTCAATTAAATTTTTAACATCATTCTTTTTTGCGGTAATTGTTTTAATAATATCTTGATTGGTCTTTTCGTTTGACATTAAATCACTTATTCCAACACTAAATGAACTTCCTTTCATATATTCGGTAATAATATTTTGAAGGTCATCAATAAAATCGGCGGACTTAAAATTGCCAAAATCATTGCATGCGCGATGAATAAGACCTTTGGTGCCTGCACCAAGAACACTTTTCTCTAACTGACCGCGAATATATTTTCCATTTTTAATTTCCAAGACATTGTTAGACGTTTTTGGGTCGTCACTATCATTAAACAGTTTGGTCTTATAATGCAATGTTAGTGGTGGTAAAATTTGTGACAAAATATCAAAATTTGTAATTTTTTCTCCGGCGTCTCGTCTTTGAACAAGTGCTTGTTCATTTACGCGAGGAAACATCATTAAAATGTTCATTGCGTCGCGCGGCGAGAATGCAATATTTTCACGTGTAAAACGGTAACACCCTAACATAGAATCCTGATAGATACCGATAATGGCGGCATTGTTTGCCGGACTAATAATTTGATAAGGGACCGCGGCTAAATATCTCAGTTCCGCGTCCGATTCCGCATCTTGCGGCATGTGAAGATTCATCTCCAATGAATATTTTATTGGCCAATAAAAGCCACCTAATCTTTCGAATTAGGATTGGACTATACCTTGTCCCGCATCAGGTTGATTAATCCTTCATTTGCGAGCTGTAACCATCTAGTCTCTGAACCTTACCCAGTGCTCTATCATAACGAGTTTAGGGTCTTGGCTGCGGATTGCCCAATCCTTTTACATTTTTACCGCTGGGTTCGTCAATTAAACGAGTTCCTCACATATATTTCTAAGTGTGAGTGGTAGTAAAAGGCTCTAAGGGGTTTCCCGCAATTTGATCACATTGCCATTTAATTAATTCTTGAATAAAATTATATGCTCTCTCTCTTATATTTTCTATACTTTCATATCTACCAATGAAATTGGTTTTAATCCTATCAATTACCACTCTAATGTACTGATAGTTTAATGTATTATTATTAATGACGAATATGTATTTTTCTATATTTTCTTTGTCTATCACCGTATTTTTGAATCTTTCAAATTTTGCATTCAAATGTTGATTTTGTGTTATTGCCATTTGTTTTTCGCGAATAACATGGTTACTTTTGAATGCTTTTAATCTGTCAGATATCAAAGATTTTGTGTAGTCACTTTTTTTTTGATATGTTTTTTCTTTTATAACCGGTTTTAAAATTTTGGTTTCATCTAAAAGGATTTTGGTTCCTTTCAAACTACCGCGACATTGACCACCATCTGTTAAATTATAGCCATTTGGATATTTTGTTCCATACTCTAATATGTATTGTCTTTCATATGCATCCAATTCATTCACATTACATGTATAAATTGTTTTGCATTCAAAATTCTCAATTCCATATTTTAATATTGCAGAATTTAAATACCTTGATTGATTCTTCTTATTGGAAGAAGCCTCGCTTATGTGGTCTTTAAATCTACATAAAGAACCAAATGGTCTATATTTACCGCGATTTAGTCGGTGACTTCTAGTTTGTCCTATGTAGGATTTACTATTAATGTTGTTTGTAATTTTATATATTTCTCCGGTTACATTTTCATATTCGTCTAAATTTAATATCATTAGTTTTATATAAAGAGAGCATTTTAACTTATTTTCAATAATTAATTATATGACTAGAGGATTATATTTACCCATTACCATATCTTCATAAAGGCAATGGGTAAGCAAACATTACAACGTTTTCCTAATTAAGTCTTGTTTGCAACTTAATTAGCGTTCCCCTGTTGGCGACAAGATTTATCGCCATCAAAATCCGCATTGTATGGTTTGGTGTCAGCAACATTCATGCGAAATGTATCACCGCGACTCATAATTTTTGCAATGTGACACATCATGCTCATTCTGTGTAAAGTCGGCTGACGATTAAAGAGGATAGGGTCACCGTCCATCATATGGCGATGAACTGTATCTCCGTCCTCTAACACAATTGATTTGCGATCCACATAGCGCAACGTAATAGAATCGCCATTTTTCTTTTCCAAGATTTTCGCGCCAGGATGAACATCCGGACCATTTTGTACTAATTTTGTCAAGAAGGCGCGATTCACACGATTCACAACCACTGGTTTCGTAATATTCTTTGCGATTTTCATTGGAATGCCAAGTTCGCGAATAGAAATATTTGGGTCTGCAGTAATAACCGAACGCGCGCTAAAATCCACACGCTTCGCCATGAGATTTCCTCTCATGCGTCCGCCTTTTCCATTCAAACGATCCTTGATTGACTTTAACGGACGTCCAGAACGCTGTGCAACAGAGGCAACACCAGGAATTTTGTTATCCACTTGTGTCGCAACATAATATTGCAAAACCGTTGTCCAATCATCAATCACATTCGCCGGCGAATTATTATGAATTTTTTCTTGCAATGTTTTATTTGTTTTAATAATATTAACGAGAATATGACTCAAATCATCCTCTGAGCGTTGTTGCGCATCATGCTTCACGGAAGGGCGAACAGCTGGAGGAGGCACGGCCATTACTTGACAAACCATCCAATCGGGTCGCGACCAAGTAGGACTGAACCCCATGAATGACACATCTTCGTCCGAAATACGTTTGAAAATTTTTATAACCATTTCTGGGGTTACTTTGATGATTAAATTTTGTTCATTTGGTGTATCATTTTTCCATTCTGCAATAATAGTCGCGAGTCCTTCTTTCCTGATTTTGTGAGGTTGCAAGCAGCCACAACCATTATCAGTGTCCTCACCACAACGCTTCATTTTACTCGCCAACGCAAATACATATTTCCAACGATTATCTCCGACCAATTTTAGCGCTTGTTTATATTTTTCTTTACTAACTAATAATTTACTGCATTTAAAACAAACACAGCGTAAAATTTTTAAAATAGTGCTTAAATATTGAATATAAAATACGGGACGCGATAATTCAATATGTCCGAAATAACCCGGGGTCTCCATATAATCTAATCCATCGGTGGGACAGATTAGACCGGGTTCCAATACGCCCATACGCGGATCAAATAAGCCGCCGATAACGGGTTTATTATTCACATACGTATCTCTGGTTGTAATTTCCGCAACAGAGCCTTTTCGTATTTCATCGGGGGATAATATACTAAACTGGAGCCCCAGAATTTTACTAACATTATTTTCACCAACCATTTTGTGGTTTTTCGACATTGTTCCTTATATTAATACATTATATTTAGATTGTTTCATCTTCAATTTTTTATTAAACAATAACCATTATAATAATACAATTCGTAAAATATTTTATGGATTACACAAAATATTTTCATTTGGTTACTTCTTCTAAAACTTTTTCACGGTGGGTTGATAGCTCTCTTACATAAAGAAATAAAATCGTTAAACACTGGAATATTTTGCGTAGGTACAGGATTGCCTGGATTTGCAGGTGCTTTTACAGGCGCTTTTGCAGGCGCAGATGAAGACGCACCAGTTTTTCCAGTAAAAATATCCCATGCTTCTGGAATAGGTGACCCAGTTATTTCAAATTTTATTGGTTTTACTAACTCATTATCTGTTGATTCGCAAATATCATATGGTGCTCCTGTAAATTTAAAATTTGGAATATATTTTGCAAAAAGACTATAATCCGTGGATGGGTTTAATGTAAATTCGTTATTATTAGTATCACTGATAGTAAAAGTATTGAATGAGGTCATTCCATTCATTCCACGATTACATGCTAACCCACCTTTTTTATTTGGATATAGATATGCTGATTCTGGTCCATATTTACCCAATTTATCTAAAGTTTTTACTTCTGCTACAGTAAAAGGAGCAACAAACTCTAAATATGCATCTCGGTTTGGCATGCGTTGTCTAACCTGGGATATCTCTTCTTCGGTTAATGGTATAGGTGTAGTATTATTATTACCCGGGTGTCTTGCGTTTTTAATCACATAATCATCCCAAGGCCATAAGCCTTTTTTTGCAAATTCAAGTGCTTCTTCGTCACTAGTACTTTTTTGCATTTCTTTGATATACGCATCTATTGCTGCTTGCGATGGTTTTCTGCTCTCAGGGGCCCCAGGAGGGCCAGGTGCATTAAGTAAAGCATTTTTAAACGTATCTATCGTACTTTTACTCCACGTATTATTATCTGGTAATTTTTCTAGATATTTATATTCCGGAGCAAATCCTTCAATTACCTTTGTATAATTTAAAAATAGTGCCAATAATGTAAAAAGAATAATAAATAAAATTATATATCCATTTTTTGTAATTTTCATTTTATTATACCCGTATATTAAATATTTTTTAATTTAAATTCTACATTTAGCACTCACATCAAAAAGTATAAATTATAAGAATTTATATAAATTTTTATTTATAAAATAAAATTGATTCCAACTTAAAAATATATATTTCCTAATAATATACAACAATTAAAAATGCCAAGAGACATGCAAAGTAAATTAAAAAAGGATAATAAACAAAAGAAACAAGATGAACGCTCGCGCCGTAGAAAAACGAATGAGCAATCGGATAGTGACGACGATAATAGTTTCTCAAGTGACGATGAGGACGAGGATATGGACCCGCAAGAATATAAAAAATTTTTAGCAAAGATGTTTCCTTCCAAATATATTAATAAAAAGATTCAGAAAGGCGAAGATATTAAAAAATTTCTGAAAAATCTTCCACACGAAGAAGATGACTCAGAGGATGAGGAAGAAGAAGATGAGGAACCAAAGAAAAAATCGTCAAAATCAAAAAAAATAAATAAAAAATTAATCAAAAATAATAAAAAATCAAAAAAAAATATAAAAAAAGGAAAAAAAGAAGATGAAGAAGAATCTGACGAAGAAGATTCTGAAGAAGATGATGATGAAGAAGAGGAAGAGAACTCCGGAAAAAAAATTAATATTATATTTACGATTGGTCATGGACATGATGATGAAGATGAAGAAGAATGGTTAGACGAAGATGATAGCGAATGGGATGATGTAGATGATGAAACCGAAGATGAAGATGAAAGTGTTTCTACGGATGATTCGGATTCTGACGAAGAAGATTCTGATGATGAAGAAGATTCTGATGATGATGAAGAAGAAGAAGAACCAAGTAAGAAATCACATAAAAGAAAAATTTTAAAAACAAATAAAAAAGAAAAAGTGGATGAAGATGAAGATAAAGATGAAGATAAAGATAAAAAATCAAAGGATGTTGAAGAAAATATAAAAATTTCATCAGAAGAAGAAAAAACATTGAAAAAATTAACAGAATTGTATGAAAATGATAAGGATAATAAAGTGTTGAAGGAATGTTTGGAAGTATGTAAATCTAAAATCAAGGATAAAAAGAAAAAAACTGAAAAAAAACTGCAAAAACAAAAACAAAAAAATGGACGAATTTTCAAAAGAATTCTCCGCGATAAAAATGCAATGAATGATTTCACCTTCTTTGAAAAGATGAACAAAGAAGAACAAGTCAAGATTATCAAGGAGGTGCGAGAAATCAATAAAATTACACGCGTTGAGAAGCCGTATCGTATGACCTTATTGGAGTCAAAAATTCCTCCCATTTTCAAGGCTGCCGCGATGAAGAAAATTAATTCATTGCGCTATATGGAACCTGGAAGTGGCGAATTCTACAAAATCAAAAATTGGGTAGATACTTTTATGCGCATTCCTTTCAACAAAATTGAAACATTGCCCCTCACCATTGATAATGGCGTAGAAGAGTGCCATGAATTCATGGAAAATGCTCAAAAAACGCTTGATTCCGCGGTTTATGGTTTAAATGATGCGAAAATGCAAATTATGCAAATGCTTGGTCAGCTTATTACCAATCCATCTGCTATTGGAACTGCTATTGCTATTCATGGACCACCGGGAACCGGTAAAACGAGTTTGGTAAAGGAAGGTATTAGTAAGATATTGAATCGTCCATTTGCCTTTATTGCCCTCGGTGGTGCAACGGACAGCAGCTTTCTGGAAGGACATTCTTATACATATGAGGGTAGTGTATGGGGTAAAATTGTGCAGATTCTAATTGATAGTCAGTGCATGAATCCTGTTATCTACTTTGACGAATTGGATAAAATTAGTGGGACACCAAAGGGTGAAGAAATTGCTGGTATTTTAACACACTTGACGGATACCGCACAAAATAGTCAATTTCATGATAAATATTTTGCAGAAATTGATTTTGATTTGAGTAAATGTTTATTCATCTTTAGTTATAATGACGAAAAACTAGTGAATCCGATTTTAAAGGACCGTATGTATCGCATTGAAACAAAAGGATATGAAAAAAAACAAAAGACCGTGATCGCAAAAGACTATTTGTTGCCCAAAATCCGAGAGCAAGTTCGTTTTAAATCAGAAGATATCATTATTCCAGATGAAAGTATTCATTATATTATAGAAACTCATTGCAATAAAGAAGATGGAGTTCGTAATTTAAAAAGATGCCTGGAAATTATTCACACAAAGTTGAATTTGTATCGTTTGATGAAACCTGGTGTAAATTTATTTGAGGGCGAAATGTCATTAAAAGTGGAATTTCCTTTTACCGTTTCAAAAGATATTGTAGATAAGTTGATTAAGAAAGATAGCAATGATAATGCTAGCTTATACGGTTTATATGTATAAATTAAAAAGTTTAAAAGAATAAAATTATATATATTAGCAAGGTTTAAAAAATGACAGATGGAATAATAGAAAAAATAGAAAAAAATAATTCATCCATAAGTTATCTAATTTATATGAGAAATAATATTGAAAGAAATAAATTAGATTTTTTATTTGAATTGGAAAATTGTGGAGAGCAACATGTTCCAAAATTTCAAAATTTAATCGCCGGGTTGAATGAAATTCTGACAAATATAACTGCAATATTATCTGCAGATTGTGTTCATGATTATGAAGAGGACTATATAGATATTACACCAGACCACTCACAACAAATAACTTATTGCAAGACATGCGGATGTACTTTTTAGATTTTATATGACATTTTTTTACTGCAAGAATAAAGCAGTAAAAAAATAATGATTATTCTTCCAAACTCCATATGTATAAAATATATATATAATTATTACATTGGTATTATTTTTTGCATATTTACAATATTTGCTATTGGTAATATATCTGTATTTTTCTTAGCATCTACGTCTATCACTTTAACTTCTACATACGAATTATAGCCCATCTCTATATCCGCAGTATTTATTTCAATATTTTTTTCTTCGTTTATTATCATTGTGGATATAGATTTTACAATACACGCGAAATCATGAATGATGCCTTCACCAACCGTTTTAACGACATAACATATTAAAACTACTCCCCCCATAATAGCCATACCTCCAACGGATACAACAATAATACCAGTTCCAACTATTGATGCAGGAATAAATAATATTTTTTTTATAATTTTATTATATTTTTTAAACATTTGTATTTTTTACTACATTGTACCAGCATAATTATTACATCAATTTTTATTGGAATTCGGTTCAATTAATTTGTTCGGATAAATATTGGGAATTTCTGGATAAGGTGGTATTTCAGGTATATTCGGAATTTCTGGTATTGCCGGTTTTTCTGGTATTGCTGGTAAAGTAGGAATATATGGTAACATTATTTTTTCAATTAAATCTTCCATCATAGTAACGTTTGGAATTATAGTTACACCTACTAGAAAAAGAAAGAATGAACACCAAAAAATAAAAACAAATTTTTTTCTATTATTTAATGAGATAAATAATGAAGATGATATTGTTCTACTTATCGGGATATTATTATTTATTGAAGAAAGTGATAATGTTCTAATGATAGCATTTGGCGATACGTCTAAAGACATAAAATAATACTAATATCTGGATTTATAATAATTAAATAAAAATAAAAAATACAATATATACTCATTACCATTTTATAATTATTTGTATTTTACTTTTTTAATTTTGTTTTTATTTTTCAGTTTTTATTTTTTTTATTTATATTTATTTAATCGTATTTTTTTTAATTAATTTTTTCTTTTCTTCTGCGAAGAGGCGGTGGTGAATACACGCGTAAATATTTTTCCATATTTTGATTTTCTATTTCTTCTGGAAATAAGTAGGGTATAATCTCAATATTTCCCTCCGGAAATTTCCATGATACCTCATGTGTCGACGGACAAAAGTAGTATTTTCTTCCAGGAATTACGTTTCTAGAAACACTTTCTACCCAAAACTCCACATGTTCTTCTGGTCTAAAAATAGGAACTAATGACAGCTCATATTTGCGTGAAATATTACCGATATTGTCCATATGAATAGACAACGTTGCAGACTCCGTATTTGTTGCAATTGTACTTACTGACATTTTTTATAAATTTTAGAATATATTAAAGTTGTTTTTAGATTTTATGAATTGCGAAAAATCCTTTTCAATTTTTTTTGAAAACCTTATTTTTACAATTGTTTTATGTAATAAAAATAAAATACTATAATTTTGTATAGTATTTTATTTTAGATTCACTCTTTAATACTCGCTATAAGGAACGTTATTTCCACCACGATTAATTAAATAATTGTATTGCGGAACGGTCATACAAGCGCATCCCATACTATTAGAATAAGTATTGGGGCAACATTCCGGTTTAAACGGTGTTTTTGCGAACATGGATAACTCACCCTCAGGTAAAGGAATCTGTTGTGGAGGACGATTTAAAATATTTTGAACAGCTTTATCTCCTTTTGACCCTGGTTTATATGTTAAATTTGGCAAGAACCATGATTTTGTATTTATCGGCTTATTTTTAATATCAGAGAAGGACGATGATTGACCGTAATTTGTATTTGCCCCAGTAAATCCTTCATTTAACGTAGGATAAGACATTTCTAATGCAAACTGATGTTGATTGGGCGTTAAATATTTTTTTGAATAATGTGATATAGTCGCCGGAATGCTAAATCGGCAGCAGGACGAAAATGTAAAACAAAACAAAATAAATAACAAAATTGCAATCAAGAATAATATTTCCACTCTTACAGTAATTTCCATTATATACATATTTCATAGATAATAATTTTGTTATCGCGCTAGTTATCTAAAAATAAATCCAATACAGAATTGTAATGATAAAATTGTATATCTTCTATAAAAAAAGTACCTGTATTCGTCAATAAATGATATAATTTGTTACTTTTACTAATTGAATTGCTAAAATATTGTTTATTTGAATTATTCATTTGATGAATATCCAAAGTACTTGTAAAGGATTCCGCAGAATTATCGCATATTTGTAAATTGGGTCCGCCTTCCACTATTGTATCCCCTAAATGGAACTGAAATTGATTTATAATATGGACCCCATCTATTTCTACTATACCGCACACAATTTCTCCATTTTTTAATACATCATGTATGCAAATATCCTTTATTTCTTTTCGTGAATTATTTTGCAGTGTTACCAGAGTGGATGGTGTAAAACCGCCATCTAAATAATTATGTATCCAATCTATTTTTTCGTCCTCTAAAATCGTAATATTGTTATATTTTTCTTTTAAAACCGTTTCCAAAATCATCAGTTCTTTTTTCTCAACTTCATCCCAATCAAAAAAGATGCAATCATTTATAGTAATTGTTTTGCTTCTAGTGTTTAAACAATAAATAAATGGTTCCGAATAATTATGAATAAATTGTGAATGAGGATGTTGCAAAACAGGAATCCAAATACCGTGAAATTTTATACGATGAAATCCACTAACAATAACACCATTTAATTTATACATATCCATATTTGTAGAATCTAATGTTAATTTAGCAGTAACCATATCATCTCCATAAAGCATATCTCCCGGTTGAATATCTACTATTTTTTTCTTTTTGCCATCATTCATTACTAACATGGTATTTTTATCAAAACACATATTGGGTTCTGCCGGAATAGGACTGTCAATATGCACGTGTAAAACCTCCGTCATAAATCCCAACATAATCGCTAGTGGAATACTAACACTGACAAAAATAGCCGTCATTGTAATTGCAAATGGCCATGTAAATGGTATAATCCAAAATCCAATAATTAATGCCGCCAAAATAACCAACAATATAATTATAATTTGACCAACAGCTCCAAGAAAACTTTTCAATGCATAATATGTTCCTAGACTCGTATATAATGCGCCTGTAAAAATACCTTTTATTTTTCCCATTAAATCGTTAATCACTATAAGAATATGCTGAAGAGGAACCATTACATTTGCTACACGACCCATCACATTTTGACCTAACGTTGCAATACTTGTTCTTATATTTGCCATCATGTTATTTATGAAATATAGTGCCTTTGCTAATTCTGCAAAAATATTATTTAATAACCCAGTCGCGTATGTAATTGGTTGAACCGCATAACCTGTAATAGAAACTAGAATATTTTGCATACAGTACTGAAAATTTTGTGATGTATATTCGCTTACAGACATTCCAGCAGGTCTATTGATGAATCCGGCAAATGGTATATTTCTTGGATTACATCGTTGAGCCGGCCAATCTTCTTTAATAGGTTTAATATTCATCATTACAACAGAATAGGAATATCCAATAAATAATAAGATGGTTAAAAGAATAAATAAAAATACCGAACTACCATATTCATCAAAATAAGTAACTTTTTTATACATTTCATTTATTTTTTTTGAACTGTTTAATATGTCATCTATATTATCCATATATATACTAGATAATATACCTTTTCATAAAAAAATAGGTAAAAAACCCGATTACTGTAAGCAATCATCTTCCCAATCCCAGAATAACTGTTTTCCTATTTTAATTTTATGGTCATCTGTAATCAAACAAGAAAACCATTCACACTTAATTTCATCTTGTATTTCAGCATCTTTGTATTTTTCAACTTTCATAAATTTGGTTCCGCTATCATCAGATGCAATCATATGAGTTCCCGTTACATAAATATCAGCACCATCTACACCACGTCCTTTTAATTTATATAATTTCTCTTGATAATCGCGATTCTCCAATCTCATAATTATTTGAACACGACTACCGTTTTCTAAAATGGCGCCTAAATCTAGATCCTTCATATCTAAAACCTTTCCATTTTGTAATTTTACTTTTGTTTCCGGATGAAAGCAATTACCTGATAATTTTTGAACCATTTGCCCTGGCGGGCCATTCCAGGCACTATTCATCGTTTTTACACTTCCGTCTAAAATATATAAAAGAGCAACCATAATGCCAATAATTTTCCCAATCATATCTTTGATTCCAATAAAAATCCGTTGGAACTCTATAATAATATTCAAAAATACACCAAAAATACTCCCCACTAATTTTGTGAAAAATGTTCTTATATTACTTAATAAATTGTTGGCAAAATATAAACTGTCTCCGAATTCACTACCCATAGATGTCAAATTTGAAATAATGTACGTAATCGGTTGGAGTAGATAACCCATGAAACTTGTCTGTGTATTCTGTACGCAATATACAAAATCCTTTTCTATGTCATCAGACAATGGCATGTATAATGGATTGCAACGATATTGGGCCCAGTTTTTCTTTATATCCGCTATGGCACTAAAATAATACATGGCTAGTATTTGTGATATAAATCCTAAATTGACATATATAAAATTTATCCAATCACTTCCGGTGGGCATATTATACTATAAATATATAATTCTTATATTTTGGCATTTCTTCCGTACCTTATTTTGTTTTCCTTGTTTTCCGTGTTTTCCTTGTTTTCCTTGTTTTCCTTGTTTTCCTTGTTTTCCTTGTTTTCCTTGTTTTCCTGGTTCTACCACCACTATAACAACCCCACGTTTGATTGGGTCCCATAATATGGGTACCGCCTTTTCTTCTTTTCCCTCTTTTTCTTCCACCAAACTTATCACACCCACAACCACCTAACTGATTCGCTGGTATTGGTTCTGCTGGAGTAACTACAGAACCAGTCAAATCATTATTCATTTTAGATTGATTTATTTGACTTACCCCACCAAGAGTAATTGATTGAACTCCCTGCGGATTACTCGCATTTGGGTCATAAAATATTGGTTTTATAACAGGTACAACTATATCCGCACCACCTTTTTTTTTTCTCCCACCAGCAGACGTCTTACCTAGCGCGAGTAATAATTTTGCATTCTGTCCATTAATAGCCATTGCTGCATCACGCGGTGACCCGGCATTACCAGGAAACGCAGTACTTATTGGTGGGTCAGCATATTTTATATTTTCCATTGATATATAATATTATAATAAATTAATTTTTTACTAATAATTTATCACTAAACAATAGCTTAAATAATATATTATAAATATTATTTAAATGGAAATGGACGACAGGCAAAGACTTCAATTGCAAAAAATGATCAAGGTAAATGATGTTCAAGACCAGACTAGCTTAATACGCGAATTAAAACATAGTCACCTTCTGCAAGCAGACATTAATGCTCTTCTAAAATTAAAAATGAAGTACAAGAATAATGCAGAGGAAATTCAACAACACGCACAAACAGAATGCAATTTCTTATTCATGTATTACACGGATATTTATAATAAAATTCGCAAAGATGAAATTGATTTGAAAATTTTGAATCGTTTTTTAAATGTATTGCGACAAATTGAGGACGGTGAAATGGACCAACATGAAGGGGCCTTTGTAGTGGGAACCTTGTTAAAGGAAATTTACGTAGATAGCGCGCTAAGAAAGGCAGACAAATTGGACGAAGAGCATGAAAACACAATTATAAAACCATTGGAACCAGCCATTCAAATTTCTTGGAAAGAATACAAAAACGTATATCTTTAAAATTTATTTATATAGTAAGTTAAACATAATTTGATATAATTATATATCACATTATGCCAACAAGTCTTGTAATTGTTGAATCCCCTGCCAAATGCAAAAAAATAGAATCTTATTTAGGACCCGGTTATAAATGCATTGCTAGTTACGGTCATTTACGAGAATTGAAAAGCTTAGATGCCATTCACCGCGATAACCAATACAATATTACATTTGATATTGCAGCGGATGAAAGAAAACAGAAACATATTGAATATATGCGAAAAGATATTCTCGGTGCAGCAGAAGTCATTTTAGCAACAGATGATGACCGTGAAGGAGAGGCAATCGCATGGCATATTTGTATGATATTTGATTTACCGCCATCCACTACGAAACGAATCGTATTTCATGAAATTACAGAAAACGCTATTCAAAGCGCTATCGCTCATCCGCGTTTTTTGAATATGGATATTGTTCATGCGCAACAAGCGCGCCAAGTTTTAGATTTAGTGGTGGGGTTCAAAGTTTCTCCCATGCTTTGGAAACATATTGCAAGTAAAACACCAAATAGTTTAAGTGCCGGTAGGTGCCAGACGCCTGCCTTACGTATAATATATGATAATCAAAAAGACATTGATGAATCGCCTGGAACAAAAGTGTATAATACGGTGGGATATTTTTCCAATAAATGCATTCCATTTGAATTAAACAACACCTTTGAGAAAGAAAGCGATATAACAAAATTCTTGCAAGACTCTATTCGTTTCTCTCATAGTTTTAGTCGTACAGAACCGAAAAAGGTATATAGAGAACCACCTGAGCCATTGACGACATCCAAAATACAACAAATGGCAAGTAATGAAATGCGTATTTCCCCCAAGGAAACAATGAAGGCTTGTCAAACATTATATGAAGCCGGTTATATTACATATATGCGAACAGATAGTAAAAAATATAGTCCAGAATTTATCGGCGATTGCAAATCATATATAGTAAAAAATTATGGAGACTCCAAATATATTTCTGCCAATATAGATGCATTAATGGTTGGTTCAAAAGAAGATACAAAAAAAGCAGAGACAAAACAAACTAAAAAAAAATCAGATAAAAAGGCAAATATTCCACCACCGCAAGAAGCTCACGAAGCAATTCGTCCAACGAATATTTTATGTAAAGACCTTCCAGAAGAAATGACACCAAGAGAGAAAAAGTTGTATCGCTTGATATGGGAAAACGCATTAGAAAGCTGCATGTCAGCCGCAGAATTCTATACATTTATTGCGAGTATTGCTAGTTGTATTCCAGATACAACATATTCTTCCACGATGGAACTCATTGATTTTCCGGGATGGAAAATAGTGAAGCAAAAATTCTCTACCGTAAATAAAGAATACAGTTATTTGCAACAGGTGAAACCCGGCATTATAATGCCATACAAGAAAATTACAAGTAAAGTTACGTTAAAAGGTACAAAACAACACTATACCGAGGCAAAACTAGTTCAGTTATTAGAAGAAAAGGGTATTGGTCGCCCATCTACTTTTTCTATGCTAGTGGATAAGATTCAGGAACGCGGATACGTGGTAAAACAGGATATTATAGGGAAAAAAATGGTATGCCAGGATTTCTCTCTTGAAGACTCAGTTATTAAAGAAGAAAGTGGAGAAAGAGAGTTTGGCAATGAAAAATCAAAACTAGTTATACAGCCGATGGGAACCATGGTTATCCAATTTTTGGTAAATCATTTTGATTCTCTCTTCAACTACAATTATACAAAGGAAATGGAAGATGACTTGGACAAAATATCAAAAGGAAACATGGCTTTGTGGTACTCTCTGTGTGAGAAATGTTGGCAAGATACAGATACCATTTGCAGTTCTTTGAAAACGGATAAAAAACAAGAAATTCGCATTGACGATAATCATATTTTTATGATTGCCAAGTATGGACCCGTAATAAAATGCATAGAAGATAATAAAACGAGTTTTAAAGCGGTAAAAAAAGATATTGATCTCGGAAAATTGGAACGAGGTGAATATACATTAGACGATGTTGTAGAAGATAAAAAAACTGGTTTATCTATCGGCGAATATCAAGGTTATCCACTATTTGTTAAAAAGGGTAAGTTTGGCAGATATGTTACCTGGAATACAAATACGAAATCTCTCGCTGCATTTGGAAATCGCCCAATAGAAAACATTTCATTAGAAGATATTATCGCGGAAATTGAAAAAAATGGCGTTCCGGTAGATGGAGAAAAACCAGAATCCTCTATTGTAAGAACGGTGAATGATAATATAAGTATTCGCAAAGGACAATATGGTGACTATATTTTTTACAAGACAAAAAAAATGAAACAGCCTAAATTTTTGAAGCTAGACGGCTGTAAAGAAAACTATAAAATATGCAATATTATATTGTTGAAAAATTGGCTTCTAGAAAAACATGGAATACAATGAAATAAAATACAATGAAATAAATGGGTTACCCGATTGGACCATAAGTTGTCTCTGGAGTATACATATAATACGAACGCGGATTTTGAGGGCGAAAAAGTACAAATTGTAGTGTAAATGAGAACCCCTTATTTGCAAATTGTACTAATGTTCCATTATGATATCTTAATCTAATTCTTAGTTTTCTTATTCTTTCTGCGGGTGGATTAAACAATTTATATGCTGCAACACTCACCTCTATTGTTTGAGCTTCCAAAGATACATTATAAAGAGAAATTTTTGCAAAAGTAGAATTCACTATTCCACTGGATTCATTAGTATGACTTGTAAAATTATTTAATTCGTATGGAACTAATTCGTCTATATTATTCAGCAAATCAGTATCCATATAAAAATATTTTGGTCCATATATATTTATTAGACACGGTGCTTCTAAATAAAAAACGGGTTTTTCACCATACACTCTACCATTAGTTAGCCACCAACTTTCAGTTGGTTCCCCTTCTTGATAAGCTCGCGGATACTGATATTTATTTCTATTCGTATTGAATGGACTTTCAATGGATACTGCGGGTTGATTTTTATTAAATCCTAAATAAGCACCTAACCCCCATAACAAATACTCTGCATATTGAAATTTACCCATTGAAGCATTTTTCAAAAACACATTTTCTTCAGTATTATGAATCACAAATTTTGCACTTGGACAATTAGTTAGATTCGTGTTACCAAACCATAAATGATTTCGGGTTGTATCAAAATATAAAATAAAATTGGTATATCCCTTACCTAAAACAAATTCATCTATTAAATCGTCTCGCCCAATACCTTTTAAATATCCTATTAAATATTGTGTAACTGATGCATTCATACGATTTTGAATTTCGGTTGCAATAGTATCGGCATCATCATATTTTCCAGATGAAATAATAATGGTATATTCATTTTTTATATTCGCCATGAGTCCATTAAAAATAGCGATTTGAAGTTCCGTTTCATCTGGAATATTTATTTCTAAAAAAGAAAATGTCATTTTAACATTAAAATTAGATGGAGAAAACGTATCAGCCGTAGATGGAAAAGACCATGTTAGTAATTTAACACTTTGAACATTACAATAATCTTGCGGCAATTCAATTTCAAAATTACTAGAACATGGATATTTTACTACATCTCTATCTTCTGAATGAATAGAGACATATTTTTGTTCAAACATATATTGCTGGGCATTTGGAATTATTGGATGATTCGTGGAGGTATTAAATTTGCTCATAATAGTCCCAGATATAATTATTTAATATAAATATTTATATCTTAAAATAAATCAAATAAATAAATTTTGTATTATCCGATTGGAGGATGTGCAACTGTTTCCGGAATATACATTTGATAGGAACGTTGATTTTGAGCGAGAAAAAGTGTAAATTGTAGCGTAAAAGTAAATGCATTATTTTCAAAATTTACCAATAAACCATTATGATATCTTATTCTGATTCTTAATTTACGTATTCTTTCTGCAGGCGGATTAAACAATTTATATGATGCAGAGCTTACATCTATTGTCTGTGATGCTAAAAAATTATTTGAAATCGTAATCTTTGCAAAAGCAGAATTCACCATTCCACTTGATTCATTGGTGTGTGTCGTAAAATTATTTAATTCATATGGTACAAGCTCATCTATATTATTCAGTAAATGAATATCCATATAAAAATAATGAGGTCCATCTATATTTATTAAACACGGTGCCTCTAAATAATAAACCGGGTTTTGACCATATGCTTGCGGGTCAGTTAGCCAATAACTCGTTGAAGAACCATCATAATAAAATCTAGGATACTCATATTTATTTACATCGGAATTAAATGGACTCTCAATAGAAACCACGGGTTGATTTTTATTAAATCCTAAATAAGCACCCAACCCCCACAACGAATATACCGGGTATTGAAATTTACCCAAAGACGCATTTTTCAAAAATACATTTTCTTCTGTATTATGTATGACAAATTTTGCACTTGGAGAAACCGAGGTGTGATTGTTTCCAAACCATAAATTACGTTTTACTTGATTAAATATAACTACAAAATTTTTATATTCTCCTGCTGTAACAAATTCATCTATTAAATCAGTACGATCAATACTTTTTAAATATCCAAGTAAATAATTTGTAACCGCTTCGTTCATGCGATTTTGAAGTTCTACGGATAGATAATATTCCCCTGTTACGAGTATTGTTCTTGCATAAGACCCTGATGAAATAATAACCGTATATTCATTCTTTAGATTCGCTATAAGACCGTTATAAATATTTATTTGAAGTTCTGATGCATCTGGCGCCCGCGGCGGTGTTATTTCTAAAAAAGAAAATGTCATTTTGACATTAAACATAGAGGGAGAAAAAATATCATGAGTATTTGGAAAAGACCATGTTTGCAATTTTACTCCTTGAACATTGCAATAATCTTGCGGCAATTCAATTTCAAAATCACTTGAGCAAGGGTATTTTACTATATCTCTATCGTCTGAATGAATAGAAACGTATTTTTGTACATACATATATTGCTGGGCATTTGGAATTATTGGATGACTTGTGGATGTATTATATTTGCTCATAATTATAATAGTCCCAGATATAATTATTTATTAAAAATATTTATATCTTAAATAATTATATAAATAATTATATAATAACAATAATGAACTCAGTAGAATATATATATTATTCGTTAATTATTACTGGACTTCTAGTTGTTATCATTACATTCGGGTTATCTTCTATTGTTGGATATATTGTTGGATATTCTTTTATTTTAGCCGGTTTTTTCTTTTTGGGTGGGTATCTCTTACTTACGATGCCTAAAAATACAGGGTTTTTATCAGCCATTTTAAGTATTTTACCATTTATATGTATTATTGCAGTCATTGTTGCTTACTTAGTTCAAATAGGTAAATTTAAAGACCGCATTACAAATGGGCATATATCAAGGAGTTATTATTCATTTTCCAATATTTTTCTTATATTGATTTTATTGCAAAGTTATGTTTTTTATACAGCACTCCAAGATAATCAATTTAAGGAAACACATACAATAAATAAGACATATAGTGGCATATTAAATATACTTAGTTTATTTGGTGCAATGACGGTTACAACAATTTATATTATTCTTGCTTTTTATTCTACTGATGGTTAATCTTGACAAATTTATAGGTAAGACCATAATATTGGTCCGTTTCCCATATGCCAGAAATTTTCAACATGAATAAATTATTTGTTTTTTCAATATTATCTGAAAAAATTTTAATATTACCATTTTTCATTTGCTCATAAATTTTAAATTGTGCTATTTTATTTACATTATTTACATTTTTTAGTATATTTTCTTCCATTTGTCTTATATTTTCTATCAAAGCATAATGTATATCCACATTAAATGAGCATTTAAATTTACTATAATATTTTTCAATAAATATATTATTTAATGATATTAATAAATTAATACCATTTAATGAAAAATAAGGGGTTGAATATATAATTCTTATAAAACTTCCATCGCTAATTACATTATTCTTGATCGGATCACAATAATAAATATTTTTATTATCAAATTGGTCAAACGTTTTTACAATATTCATGCAATACAAAGTATAATTAATAATTATTGGTAAAATGTTTTTAACCTGATTATAATATAATTCATACTAATTTATATTATGAATTATCTCATAATTGCAATAAGTTATATAATTGTAATAAGTTATAAAATGGAATAAAGAATGTTTTCATAAGATATATAATTACTACGAATTATTTAATGAAAATAAATGAAACGCATTTTGAAGAGTATTTGCATACCAATCAGGAGGAAAATTTGCATCCAAAATTGGATAAAATGATTCAAAAATTTCCAGCAAGACTACAAGACATTAGAAACATCATTTTTTATGGTCCAAGTGGCGTTGGAAAATATACACAAATGTTGCGATCAATCAAAAAATATAGTCCAACTGAATTAAAATATGAAAAAAAACTATGTGTTACGTTTAATAAGATTCCTTATTACTTTAAAATAAGCGATATTCATTATGAAATTGATATGTCTCTCATAGGATGCAACTCTAAATTGTTGTGGCATGATATTTATTTACAGATTATTGATATTATTTCCACTAAAACAGATAAAACGGGAATAATTTTATGCAAATATTTTCATGAAATACATAGTGAATTATTAGAAAATTTTTATAGTTATATGCAACAAAACAGTGCAAATCTCGTGAATTTGAAATTTATTTTAATGACAGAAGAACTTACCTTTTTACCGGATAATATATTAAATTGTTGCGAAATTATTAATGTTCCAAGGCCTACAAAATCGGTTTATAATAAATGCATCAAAAATGTGTTACCGCTTAGTTTAAAACCAGAAAACATTACAAATATTAAAAATTTGCATTTTATAACTGATGAACTAATGAAACCGCACAAGTTTATTTGTGATAAAATTATTGATTCTATGTTACATGTAGATGATATTAAGTTCTTGAAATTTCGTGATCTTCTTTATGATATTTTTATTTATAACTTGAATATTACTGATTGTATATGGTATATTATATCTACACTTATTCAGCTGAAACATATTCAATCAAAATACATTTCTGCGTTGTTAATTAAGACATATATTTTTTTTCAATATTATAATAATAATTATAGACCCATTTATCATTTGGAACATTATTTATTTAATATAATAAACCTCATGCACTATGAAGAAAACAAATGTAAATTATAACTTTGAAAAACTTAAATGTAATCTATATTTATAATGTAGAATACCATGTCAAAAATGAAAAAAATTGATATTATAACCGCATATAATATTTTAGAAATAGAAGAGGGTGTTCATATAACAACTATACAATTAAAAAAAAAATATCATAAACTGGCATTATTGCATCATCCGGATAAGAATGCGAATACAATTGAATCTACTGAAAAGTTTAAAGAAATTCAAGAAGCATATGAGCTATTGAAGAGAGAAATAGTATTTGCGGATTCTTATGGGGAACCTGAAGAACCTGGAGAAAAAGACCTTAGTTCCGGATATATGTGTATATTAAAAATGTTTATAGATGGAATTATACAAGGCGCATACAATGAAATCATTTATTCTATTATTAAAAATATTATAAATGGATGCAAAGAAATTTCTTTAAAAATATTAGAAGATTCTGACCGTGATACTTCTCTCTTCATTTACGACTTTTTTGTAAAATATAAAAATATTCTTCAAATAGATGACGCCACTTTTGAAAAAATAAAACAAATAATTGTAGAAAAATGTAAGAATACACAATTATTTTTATTGCATCCGAAATTACAAGATTTGCTGGATAACAACGTGTATAAATTATCTATTGATAATAAAATGTATTATGTTCCTTTATGGCATGACGAGTTATATTTTGACGGAGATATTATTGTAAAATGTGTTCCTGAAATGCCAGAAAATATAGAGATTGACGATTGTAATAATATTCATGTTCGCGTTCGCGTTTCATTTACTTTTTCTCTCTTGGAACAAAATGAAATAAAAATAAAGGTAGCCAACAAAGGACTTGCGATACCTATAAAAGATTTAAGTATGAAGAAAGTGCAAAATTATGTTTTTGCGAATCAAGGTATCTCTTTCATCGATGAAAGAAACATATATGATATTGGAAATAAATCAGACATTATTGTAAAAATTATATTTTACAATTTATGATTTCTCAGATATAAATAAATAACAGTTCCTTTTTTATAAATACTATCAATCTTAATATTATTTGCAGATGAATTAAAAAAATTAATATAAATATCGGAAATAGGTAATCCATACCCAAATCCGGATAGTGGCGAAGATTTATTAAAATCGGTTCCTTCCACAATATCATTTGAATCTATTACAGATGTCGTAAAACTATAATACCATATTTTATTCATATTTTGTTCTTGAATACCAATTCCATTATCCTCTATTTTAATGACAATCCAATTTTCATCAACTTCAATAACAGACAATTCAATTTTTGGAACATAATTATTAAATAAACCCTTTTTTTCTATGGTTGCCTGTATGCTATTTTTAACCAATTCAAATAATATATAATATAAATAATGGTCAATACACGGTAAAATAATATTATTTTTATCTGATTTTATTTTTACAATATCATTTAGTTCCACGTTTAATTTATTTTTGTTGCATAAAAATTGTATATCTTCTATTACGGTGTGTAGAATTTTCGCAGGTTCTGATTTTAAATTTACTATGCCAATATAATTTTCACCCTTGGGTTTTTCAAAAAAAGATAAATATTGTTCTATCAATATACGAATCTCCGTACGATTTGTATAAAACCGATTTAAAAATAGTTGCATTGTTGGTGCTTCCAAATCACCAATTTTATTTTCTTTTTTCAGTTCATTTAATCCTTTTGAAATTGTCATTAATATAGTGCTGTGGCGGTTATAAATTTTATTTAATAAATTTTTATATTCTATGATTTCATTGGTTGAATTCGGTTCTTTTGTTTCCAATAATTCTAAAAAAGATGTTAAGTACCATTCACGTACCGTATTAATGGTATGATTTTTAGATAATCCAAATGGTAGATTATTTAAATCGGTCACTCTATTTGCCAGTCGTATTGGTAACTCTTTATAAAGATGTTTTGTTGTTAATGTAATTCTATCATTTTCTTTTACTTTGCTACTTCGTAGTATATCTATCAATTTTACATGTGTCCCCTTTTTTAAACTATAATCAAAAATTTTATTGTAAAATTGCGGAAATTTGTTATACATATCTACTATAATATATTATTAAATTATAACATGAAAAAATATTTTAATTATTTATTTTATAATTAAAATATTCGTTTTTTTGTTTTTATTTTTTTTTGTTTGTTTTTATTTCTTTTGTTTGTTTTTATTTTTATTTTTGTTTTTTGGTTATTATTTATTTTTTGGTTATTATTTATTTTTTTGTTGTTATTATTTATGATTTTATTTATGATTTTATTTATGATTTTATTTTTATTTTTATTTTTTGTTATTATTTATTTTAATTTATTTTTTATTCCTTCTTCTTGACAACTTTCTTCTTCTTGATCTCTTCAACCGCAGGAGAAGCCGCAGCAAATACAGTTTCTACAGCAGCTACTTTAACTGGAACTGGTTCTGGCTCTGGCTCTGTTTCCTCATCAGAATCTTCAACCTCTGCGCTAGCCGGCATATCATCCTCATCACAAATATCTGAAACAGGTGCAGCAGCTGTCTTGAGTTTTGCTTTTTCAGCGGGCTTTAACTTGATAAAGCATGCACCAGTTAGAGAAGACCTGGGTTTCTGCACAACTGCTTGAATCAGTTTCCAGGTAATACCAAACTTTCCATTGGCAAACCATAACCCACCACATTGCATCAAAACCGCAACATTGATTCCTTTTTGAAGATAATCAAGCGGAGTACTTGAGCTATTATTAGAAGGATACAATTTTGTCTCCTCCTCATCATAAATCTCACACTTCCAAGTTCCCTCCCAAATCGGAATTTTCACGCGTAGAGTAGGAGCCTTACTAGTATCTGGCTCACCACTTACCTTATCTTTGCTGTACTTTAGCATGGGAGTCCAGAGCGCATCAACAACATCCGCAGTTTTATGTGTTTTACCGAACCACTCCTTAGTATTTGTAAGAGCGTCGTTCTTAATCTTTGCCTCAAATGCCTGCATGTTTTTCAAAAACGCTGCTGCATCCTCCGTATTATAATCTGCGCTAGGGAATTGCAACGATAATTCATACTTACCATTTCCCTTTCCGGTACCAGGATCTACGAAATCGGAAGCCCCCCAAGTTAGCAACAACGGTGCTGCAACTCGCAATCCACTATTCGTATCCTTATTCAAAATATTAATGCTCTTCCCACCCTGAGCATTCGCCTTTGGGGCAGAATAGCGAATATTCTGCGCATTAAATATAGTTCCATCAATGATAGTTTCTGCCATCTTGCTTTTGTGTATGTTTATAATTATATACTATGGTAATCTTTAAATCAATTTTTTTTTGAATGAAAAATACCTAGATAAATGGAGTCCAAATTGTTAAGAACTCGCAAGAACAGTCGCATTTTTATTTACATTTATATTTAATTTTGCAAATGATTCAAAAACAATTCTTTTGTATTATATATACATGAAAGAATCTATTTCTGTAGATAAGTATTTAAATATGATTTGCACTAAGTGTGAAAATAATATGCCAGTTGTAAAAAACGCAAAAAAAATAAACGACGATTGTTTGGTTATTCCCAAAACGAGCGAATATGATTTATTAATTACAAATAATTATAATCAAAAACAGTTGAAACAATTTGCAAAAGAATATAAATTGAAAATATCCGGTAACAAACCGCAATTAGTTGAACGATTATATTCATTTTTAAAGTTGTCATCATATGCAGCTATTATTCAGTGTATATTTCGCGGCAGATTGCAGAGAAGATATAATAAATTTCACGGCCCGGCCTATTTAAAAAGAGAACTATGTACCAATGATACCGATTTTTTAACTGGCGATGAAATTAAAAACATTCCTGCTCATCAATTTTTTAGCTTTAAAGATGAAGACAACTTTATTTATGGTTTTGATATTTTATCTCTTCATAATTTAATTGTGAAATCGGGAAAAATAATTAAAAATCCATATAACCGTAATCTTATACCGGTTAGGGTAATTATAAATATAAAAAGTTTAATAAGATTAAGCAAAATTCTTAAAATTCAGATAATTACGGATATTCAAGATATTTCTCAAGATATAACTAGCAAAAAATCATTAGAGCTTAGAATTCTTGATTTGTTTCAAAATATTGATTCTTTAGGAAATTATAGCAACCCTGAATGGTTTCTCTCTTTAAACAGAACGATGGTTCTAAAATTTATAAGAGAATTGTCTGATATATGGGAATATCGGGCACAAATTACGGATGAAACCAAAAAATTGGTATGTCCTCCATATGGGAGGCCATTTAGGAATATGAATGGGCCTTTTTTAAATAATGAACAAAATTTAGATAATATTAGAAAAGTTGTTTTGGACGTGTTGGAAAAAATGGTAAATTCCGGAGTAGATAAAGATAACCGATCATTGGGGGCATATTATGTTTTAGCGGCATTAACTTTAGTAAGTGAAAATGCAGCAAATACACTACCATGGCTGTTTCAATCGGTTTCCTAACTTTTATACTTTTTATTAAATTGTACGTTAAAAACTTATACTTAGAACTTTTAGGAAGTTAATAGATATATTCTGATGTCACACCATCACAATATAATATATTTTGCGTTAAATCACTTAAAAAGTAAATACTAGAGTATAGTATAATATGTCAAAGACAAAGCAAACAAAGACTCCCGTTGAGGCCGCCCCCGTTGTTGTTACTCCCGTTGCAGAGAAGGCTTTGAAGGCCAAGAAGCCCAAGGCTGAGAAGGTTGTTGCCGCTGCAACTGCTCCGGTTGTTGCTGCTTCTTCTTCTTCTTCTTCTTCTGCTCCTGCTGCTCCTGCTGTTGAGGAACAAGCTGTTGCTGCTGCCGATGAGTTTGAGACCTCTGTGGAGGAGCAATCTACCGAGTTCCTCGCCAAGCTTCAGCAAATGAGCTCACTCCTTTCATCATTAAAGACTGAATTCCGATCACTTGAGAAGAAGTGGAGTAGAGAGCTCAAGTCAGTGAAGAAGCAAAGTTCCCGCAGAAAGAGAAAGGCCGGAAACCGAGCTCCTAGTGGATTTGTTAAGCCCACCCGAATCAGTGATGAGCTTGCGTCCTTCCTTGGAAAGGAGAGTGGGACCGAGATGGCGCGAACTGCAGTAACTCGCGATATTAATGCTTACATTCGCTTGCATAACCTTCAAGATACCAAAAATGGGCGAAAGATCAATCCTGATGTTAAGCTTGCTGCCCTTTTGAAGCTTGGCAAGGAGGATGAGCTCACTTACTTTAATCTCCAGCGTTTCATGAGCCCCCATTTTTCCAAGAATGTGAAGGTTGATCCCGCTGCTCCTGCTGCAACTGCATAAATTCATATGATGAATTAAAATAAAAAACAAATAAAAAATAAATAAAAAATAAATAAAAAACAAATAAAAATATATAATTATGTTATATATTTTTCAAAAACTTACTTATTTAATCAACAATATTATATAAAATTTCGGTTGGATAAATTTCATATCTATATAATAATTTACTTATCATAAGGTCTTCATAAATTTCATTTTTATATAATAAATCTAAATTTTTAGAATTATATTCTTTATTAATACATTGCATCGCTTTTCTACTCAAAATATAACTTTTACCTCCATTTAACCAAGGAACAAACACTCCATTATATGGTTTATTATGCCATTCTGAATTAATAGATACTTTTCCATAATGATATGTATGTGTCCTTGACCCAGACCATTCCACTATGTTTTGACCAATATAATTACCATTTTTTATTTCTGAATATTTATATAAATTTTTTATTTTGTTTTCTGTTAATTTTGATGCATCATAGTCATCTATTTTTAATATATGCGTTATATCATTGAAATACTTTTTACCTAATATTTGTTCAATCATGCAAATCACTTTTTCTGGCAAACATTCATACGTATCTCGGCAATTTAAATATAATATTCTTTCTTTTTCATCATACCAATTCTCCTTTTTCGGACTATATGAAAAAATAATTAAATCTTTTTTTATTTTATTTTTTATGTCATCCCATAAATGCCAATTTTTATGGCAGGACATAACAGTTACAAGAAGTTTCATTATATAATATAGAATCATAATTATAAAATTCAACATTTTATTTTGGAAACAGAAAACCATCTTCCATCAATATTTTTTGTATATCATATTTTTGATAATAACTATTTGTTATCTTTATTTTTTCAAAAATAGCAACGGATTCGTGGTCATCCTGCAAATCAAATAAATTGTAAATCCGTTTCACTAAATTATAATCTGTTATATACGTGGTATTATTCATTAACCAATCATAAAAATCTATGTCTGTTGATTCTAATAAGCATTTTTTATGATATTTTTTAAATATTTTTAAAGTGTTATATAATTCTATATTTTGATTTGTATGGATATTATAATCAGTACCCGATAATATGCAAATTTGACGAAACTCTTTTTCTGTTATACCGAGTTCTTCCAATATTTTTTTTGTATGATAAACAACTACATTGTGTTTCAAAAGACTGAAATAACGTAGGACTCTTGGACAACCATACACAAATAAATCCATATCTTCACTCATGCAGCCCCATACCTTCTTTTTAATTGCGAGTAGTGCGCATAATTCATCGGCTTCACCGGGTGCATCAAAATATGTGACCCCAAATGCTCTCATTAGATTTTTTACCTGGTCAATTTGTTCTTTTTTAATATAAACAAATTTTTTTTTCAATAAATCCATTGCTGTGGAAATTTCTAGTTTTTCTTCATTGTCCAAATTTGCACCGGTTTCTAATTGTTGTTTTAATTCATTATATTCATTTTTTGCTTGATTCTTATCTTTTTTACGCTTTTCAAGTAGTTCCTTTTTTTCATCTGGCGGTTTCCCATCAAATATGAATACCGGAATTACCTTATAATGCCGAAATATAGATAACATTAAATATATATTTTCAATCAGTGTATCATCGCTTGCAAATTTATATAAATAAATACTTATATCAACTGCAATTTTTTTACCTGATAACTCAGACATAGAGGAACACTTTATAGAATCTGTACAATTTGCACGCAGAAATTTATTTAGATTACGAATACCCATTTTTGTTTTTGTTTTTATTTTGTTTTTATTTTAACGGTAATACTACTTTTAGATGATTATATGTATTCAATTTTTTATTTCATAAATAAAAAAATTGAATTGAATTTTATACATTTTTTACCGTATTAACTTACACTTATACGATACATTATTAAAAATGAGAACCCGTTCGCAAAAAGAAATAAAAAAAGAAGAAGAGGAAAAGAAAGAAGAGGAAGAAGAAAAAGACATTTATGAAGTAGTTATTGACTTTGATGGAGCAAGTGCTGCGTGGAGAGCAAATAAGAGACGTATGGGAAATGGTTGTTATAAATATGTTTGTGAATCTATTACAAAAACGGGTAAAAAATGTACAAAAGACTGTATCACCAGCTCTACCTTTTGTAATATCCACTCTAAAAATAAGTGTTCAATATAAAAATTTTAATATTTATATAATATATGAAATCTAGAAAAATAAAATCTATAAAAACACGTAATAAGAAAAATAAAACAAAAAAACAAAAAAAAAGAAAATCTCGTTTTTTTGCTGGTGGTCCAAAAGATGACGATTTAAGCCGTATGGAAGAAGGTATAATTAAAGGAGAAAGAGAAAGAGAAAGAGAAAGAGAAAGAGAAAGAGAATATATTTTAGATGATATGGAACAAGGTAAATTACCAAAAAATTATTTATTGAACGAAATAGAACAAGAAAAAGAAGAAGACGAAAAAAATAAAAGAATAAAACTTGCAAATATCCCATTCTCTGCATTTGCACATAAAACGGAAACAGAAAAAGAAATAGATGCATTTCGTAATTGGAAAGATACACAAAATTTAAAATACTTAAATACAATAAAAAATAATGAACAATATTTAAAATATAATCCAGCCGAAAGTCTTCGCCAACGAGAATCTGGACATTCTGTTACAGTTTCTGCGGCTATAGATCCAGAAACGGGGGAGCCTTTTGCTAGTCATAAAGACCCAGACATTAGACCTATAAATCTACATGGAGAGAACCTAGAAAAAAATGATGATTATGGTTTTTATGCACACGATTTTGATGGCGGAAAAACAAAACGAAAACGAAATAAAAGACAACGGAAAAATACTCGGCGTTCTATCCCATTTCGCAAATAGACATGCGCATATTGTTCCAAATAAATTTCATTTTTTTACCAGTTATTTTCTTTTTATCAAAATACATATCTTCTGCACATTTAACACCATATAACATAGATTTTGTTTTGTAATTACGCTCTATAAATAAACATAATTGGTCCAAATTTCCAACTGTTTTCTTGAATTGCAGTAAAGATAAATTGTTCTTACTACACCATTCAAAAAAACCCTGATAATTATTCAAAAGGATTGTTTTAATAATATAATAAGCCAAAACATTAGAATTTTCTTTATACAGTGTTTTTCTCTCAATATGAGAACTTGGTAAATACAAGTCCTTATATACCAAACCCATAAATCTCAATGCTTTCGCCAATTGAAAAAAACTATAAGTTCTTTCAAAATTGATAAAATATTCACATGTTTCCAAAAACTCTTGCACGTTTTGTTTATTATGTAAGGAAAAATAACTGAAAAATGTAGCATTTAATATTTCCGCCCAAAATTCAGTGTATGCTTCATATAAATTTACTTCTGATTCTACAGGAAATATAGATAATATTTTATTATGACAATTATTATTATTCATATCTGAAAAATCTAAATCAAAATTGTGAAATGTTTCATGCATTAATACTTTAAACCATTCTTCTTTACGAAACACAACTATTTCTGATACTACCGGACACGTATAAGTAAATGCCGTATTCACATGATTTTGGTCTAAAATAGAAATATTGCTTTCTGGTAATTCTTTTGTGAGAGAAATCAAATATAAATATAATGTTAGTTTTTTTGCGCATTTTTTTGATGCATAATCATTTACAAAATAAAGCCACATAAATATTTTTTCTACATAGGCATTGTATTTATCAATGTGAAGTTCAACATCCTCTTCTTCTACCATAAAATGAATTGTTATTTCTCTTTCAAAGAGAGAAAAAGTATATGATAATGTATATTCTATATATTCATCTATATGCTCTCTTACTATTGCTGGAAAACTATTCGCATTAAATTGTGTTGGTTTAGGAATTTGACGAATGGTTGAAATTTTAGTAATGTTCATCTTATAAAATAATAATTCTTCTTTCTTTTTTTTATTTTCTAGATATTCATGCGCATTTTGAAATTCATGGAATATTTTTTGCAGGATTTGTTTTGTTTTATTTGTTAAAGGAACATGATTTATGCATTTATTATGGAAGAAAAAATCCATAAGTATCTTACTATTTTTAGTAAATTTCATATTATATTATATTATGAGGTTATTTTAATTACATTTTAAGTTTATTATACAATTATTTTATTATTTATATAAATTATAATGGAACAAGAAAATATTATTGAAGATACAGGGAAACCTGTTTCAGAAGAACTTATAATTCATAATGAAAGTACGGTGGATACTTTTTTAGAACCACCTATTTTAGAACCACCTATTTTGGAACCACCTATTTTGGAACCACCTATTTTGGAATCACCTATTTTGGAACCACCTATTTTAGAACCACCTATTTTAGAATCACCTGTACATGAAGAATATCAAATTGTAGAAACTCCTGTTATAGAAACTCCTGTTGAAACTCCTGTTATAGAAACTCCTGTTGAAACTCCTGTTATAGAAACTCCTCTTATAGAAACTCCTGCTGAAACTCTTATAGAAACTCCTGCTGAAACACCTGTTATAGAAACTCTTGTAGAAACTCTTGTAGAAACGCCCCTACAGGTAACAAACAATAGTTCTAGTTGGCTCCACCGTCTTATTTTTCCAGCTGCAGTAACTACTAAAAAAGAAGAACCTGTAAAAGAAGAACCTCTAGAAACAATTCCAGAAGAAAAATCAAATACGGTAGAAACACAAGTGGAAGAAACAGATTTACAAATTAATAAGCCCGGTTGGTTTAGTTGGCTGTTTTTTTCAAGTAAAGAAAAGTCATCAGTTGTTGAAAAAAAACCAGATAAGGACCTTCAATTAATAGAAGAAATATTAACAACTCTCTTGGAAAAACCAGATAGTACAAATGATATACCTGTTATTGATTTGGTTATAAAGGAAGAAACTAAAATAATAAAATCCGCATTTATAACGGCAATAGAAAGTGTTCTAGAATCTACTGAAAAGCAAGAAAAATATATAATAAAGGCAGATGATGAAATGAAAACGCTTCTTCAAAAATTAATTCAAACAAAAACAACCGTTTTTGACTCTATTGAATTAACGATAAAAAATATCATATCAAATGTTTCTGTAGATTCAAAAGATATTCCAAATTTAATGTTGTTATTAGTTGAAATTTATGAATTTGCCTTTCAAATGAAAAATAAAAATAATATTATTGATTTATGTGGGAAAACATTAAAATTTTGCATTAATGTGATCATAGAAGAAAAAATAATTCAGAATGAAAATACAACAGATTTTATAATAAATATACATAATTTAATAGATACCGGCGTCAATCTCATTAAATTAAATAAAAATTTAAAGAAAAAAGGTAAATGCAAAGGTAAGGGGAAACAAACTTTATCAGCTGTAGTATTTGAATTATTTTGCAACAAGAATACCAAATAAAAATATGAAAGAAACATTTTATTTATTTTATTTTATTCATTTTACTTTAATAATGAATAAAATATTATTTTTTCCGCAGTTTATCCCTGACCATCATTAATGGTTCTGCCAAATCCGATTCCTTCGCTTTTTTATAGTGCGATAATTTGGCATTCTTTGTCTCCAATAATAACTGCATCATTTCCTCATTTTGCGTAAATTTTGCTTCTAATGCATCACGTAACGCCTTTTCTTTCTGTTTCCCATTTAAATCCGAATCCATAGATACTTCTTTCGGCCGAATTAATTCACCCTTCAATTTACCACTCGTTGATGCTGCCGCCTTTGCAAGTTCAGGGTCTTTTGATAATTTTGTTCCGGATTCCGCAGTAAATGCCAAATAAAAATCTGGCGTGCCGCGAAATTTTGACGCCTGATAATAGTGTTCTACGCTATTCCACTGATGACCATCTAGAACAAATGGTACAAGCCAAGTGTTATCCATTTTTTTACGCCAATTTTTAATGGCAGCAAGTTGAGAAAACTCACGCATCATTTCCTTTGCCAATTTCTCATTTGACCCTTTTCCAGGTACTTTATCTGCACTTGCCTTGTAAAAAATAAATTGAATATCGTCATCATATAACCCAAGTATTTTTGCCTCAGACAATTCATCAAATTTTGGAACTTCTGTATGAGGATGAAGCGCCTTTAATTCTTTATTAAATTTAATAAAATCCGGTATCAATGAAAATACACCAGCATTTTTTTCCATACATTTTTCTGAAATTTTCTTTTTAATGTCATAAGGAATTTCATTAAATGTAAAGATCTGTTTTTTTTTATAACCAATCAATTTATAATGATATCCATTATAATCTAATATAAAATAATAATCTGGTTTAAATTCTCCCTGCTGTTGTAAAATAGCATCATTTAATTGGCCGCAATTGACTATATTGTTCATATCTTTTTCTTTCCAAGCCTCGTGCGATAATAAAATAAATTTTACACGTAATATTCTCTCTAGTGTGGAAAGAGCCCACGTTTCACCCCAAAATTCACACGTTGTAATTCTCTTTTTGAATTCTTCCAAATTAGAAATTTTTTTCATATATTCATATTCATTCATAATTTGATGCGATACTTTTTTTTCGTTTAAAACACGTTCTCTTTGTTCTGAGATTTGTTTTGCCGCATCTATAAATTGTTTTTTCTCGTTTCTATCCAACGTTTCACTAAAATGTTTTCGGAATTTTTCATATTCAATTTCTAGTTGTTTAATATGTTCGGTATCTTTTATAACAGACTTTTTTGCATCTTCATATTGTTGTTTGTAATTAATAAATAATTCTTCATTGGCTTCTCCTGACAATTTTTTTCGTAAATTTTGTACAGTAGTTTGTTGTCCAATTTGCGAAAACCCGTCACGAATAGTTGCAAAAAGGCAATCACCTCCACCTTCATTATCCACAATATAATAATTTGGATTTTCCATAAATGTTTTTACCCATGACTCACCTTTTTGGAATACATATTTGTCTCGTTGTTTTTTTGCGTCCATTTTGGTTTCATGTTTTAATCGGGAAGGAAGTTGTATGCCTTGTGTCATTATAAAAATATCTTTTCTAAATTCTGGTATTTCTGCGACTTCTTTCTCTTCTTCTTCTTTTTCTTCTTTTTCTTCTTTTTCTTCTTTTTCTTTTTTCTTTTTATTGTTTGCTTCTTCTTTTTCGGAAGAACTACTTTTCTTCTTTTTCTTACCTTCTGAAGAACTACTTGGTTCTTTTACCGGAACTAGTCGCAAGTCTTCCAACATTTGCTTACTTACAAATGAATAAATTAACGGTCCATCTAATTCTTCTACATCTAAATTAGAATCTTCATCCATATAATTTACTAGGTCGGTTGAATAGATTTCATAGACACCAATTTGTATGACACCGTTATCAGATTTAACCAAATAAACGGGAAAATAAGTTATATTTTTATTTTCAAATGTATTTTTTGCACTACCAACTGCGATAATAATATCAACCCCTTTTGTTACTATTTCATAAAGGTCTGCTTCTTTTTTAATATCTTCCGCATCAACCGTTTTTAATTCAGGGTAACTTATAGTACTATCTAATTTACTTACAACCATTATTCAAAGAGTGTATAATATATAGTTTTCAAAAAATTTTATATCCTTTATACAAATTTTATAATTATATTCAATAAATAATAAAATTGAAATTTTATTATCTATATTAGAAATTATAAAATTTATACAATGATGCAAAACGAACTTTCTACTATAAATAATGATAATATAAACAATTATATTATGATTGATGCGATAAACTTTATTAAAAAAACACCATTTTACATAGCAATAGACAATGATTTTGACACTGAGTTTTTGGAGGAATTACTCAAAAAAGGCGCAGATATTAATACTGGTCAGCTTAGAAATAATTATTATCAAAATCGCCCCCCACTTTCTAACGCAATCAAAAAATCAAGAGGAGTAAAAATAATTCGTTTCCTTTTAGAAAACGGCGCGGACCCGAATTTTCTAGAAACCTCTACCTGGAAGACACCATTAGATTATCTATACACAAACAAATCATATAGTTCGTTGGAGAAAGAAATTATAAAAAAAATGTTGTTAGATAAAGAGGCAAAAACTTATATTGAATTAAGTGAATGGAATAAATTTACAGAGGTTGAATTAAATTAAAATTGTATTATTTCACCGATGTTTAGTAGTGTAAAATATTTTTACTTTTGATAAATCATGTAAATTTTTATGCGCCAAATTATTTCACAAATTTTATCATTGGTGGTATTATTTTCAGGCGTGTAAAATATTTTTACATGTGATAATTCATTCAAATTTTTATGCTCAGCATTATTCGTTATGAGTAATAATTTCATTTTCTTATTATATATCGTTTCCTGAGTTTGAATAAATTCATTCCATTTCCAATAATCTTCTTTCTCTCTTGTCAAAATATTATTATAGTAATTATTTGGAGTCAATGGTTCTTCTACATTATCGCAAATTCTAACAAATAATATTGATTCGTCGTCCCCACTCAATGCTTGATTTAAACGCTCAAATCGCCGTTTATATTTTTGTACGACACCACTCTTTTCTGCATCATAATTTTGAAAATCATGCAACATAATTGCTTTTTTATTTTCATCAATTAATTTATCATGTTTATAAAGATACGATTCGTCGTCAAAATTAAAAAATCTTTTAAAATTATTAAAAGAACGTATTACAAATGACTGTGTTGTAATTAACCAATCGTACGGATATGCAGGTTGGTTTAATTTACGCAAGGCTTTGGCCAATTCGCAACCGCAAATACCTCCTAAACTTATTATTTTCATATTATAATATATATTTTCAATTATATTATTATATTTTTTACAATATTTTTACTACCAAATTATATATTTTTTCATAAACTTATCACTTTTTAACTCATTCATAAAATACCATAATTGTTTCCGCTTTGTAACTATATTAAAATTAGACATATCATTTTCAAATAAAATAATTTGTTCAATTATATCTTGTTTCTTCATCTTATTTAATTTTATGCCTTTAGAAATATTGTAGTATTCACAAATGAATAACAATTGTTTCAACGTGTAGTTCAAGTCATAATTTTTAATTTCAACAAAAACATCATCTTCATTCTTCACATTTATATTTTCAAATTCTTTTAATAAATCCTTTAAATGGATATCCATTTCAGTATTATTCTCAAAATCTATTGGGCCATTATCATCTATTTGATAGCTTATATTATCTTTCATTCTGGTTTGTTTTAATATTATTATATACCATGATTTGTTTTTATATATAATAACATTCAAATATAAATATTTATTTTCTTTTTACATCTCTATCATATCCATAAACTTGAAAATAGATTTGTTAGATAAACTAGAAAACATTTTTGGCTTACTTACTGCTAAATTTTCTATTGTTTGGACAAATGTTTTACCATTTGTCATTAATTCTTCCGATTTTGCAAATATATCTTTATTATATAAAATAGCAATATTCTCTACCATCTCATCCACTTCATTCTTTTTACCTTCTTCATAAATAAATTTCAATACTTGTTTTAATAAGTTTGTAGCAAACTCAAAAATTTTTTCATCCGTAATAATCTTTGTCATAGATAAATTTACAAAGAATGTACTCAGAGATTTTCTCTTTTCATTATCTACATTAATTTTACAAAATTTATCATAATTCTCGTCAGCATTAATATATTCTATCTTTTCAAACAATTCCATAAACGAATTTAAATTATTTTCAAATACTACCTTCATAATTGCATAATTATTGATAAGATTCGTGTATAGGTCTGCATAAATCTTGGAATAAAATCTATTATTGGACGCAATTTCAAAAATGGCATTACCAACTCGCAACATATCTTCTGCTGCGCTATCTCCAGCGTTTAATTGATTTAAAATATCATTAATCTTACCACTTTGTTCTACATAATTTTTATCTGTAATCTTATTCAAACAAGAACGAATTAAATCAAAATGTGCCTCAATTCCGACTTTTTGCTCCATTTTTGTCGCCTGAAATGTGCGCAATGATTCCCAGTCTTCGTCATTGACAACTTCATTTCCACGCCGCTTCTTCTTAAATGATGATGTATCGCACTTTTCACGTTCTTTTTGTTGCGGTGGGTCCTTCTTTGCAAAAATAGGAGTCTTAATATATGTTGGAGAACCAACTTGCAAAGCAAGCTCAGTTATGATAGCAATTGTTTCATCGGGTAATTTAATTTCAAACCCACCAAATGTAATATTGTGGAAATCCGTTAATGTGAATGTATTTGACATTTGCGAGTGCATTAGCATAATTGGTACTATATATATATTATAACATCATTTATATCAATTTTTTTGTATATAATAAAATACCAGAATACAAAATTTTGAATAATATAATTTATACTGATATAATTTGTATTACTGTTAAAATAAATCAACTAAATTATCACTTAAACGCATGGTCTTATAAATATTATGTCACTAGAGAACGAGCATTTTACTAGCATGAGTAACAATAAAGAAGAGTGTAATAATGATTACTCTTCCACAGAAATTAATAATTGGGATGAACTTGAGATTGATCCCAATTTGCTTAGAGGAATATATGCATACGGATTTGAAAAGCCAAGTCCTATTCAAAGAAAAGCGATTAAACCAATGGTTGATGGCAAGGACCTAATTGCGCAGGCTCAATCTGGTACGGGGAAAACGGCTACATTTACGATTGGATCGTTATCAAAAATTAATTTAGAACAAAATGAAACGCAAATTTTGGTATTATCGCCTACACGTGAATTGAGTATTCAAACGGCTGCGGTAATGCGTGGTATTGGAACGATGATGACAAATCTACGGATTCAAGTGATGTGCGGAGGATCATCTATTGATGAGGATGCCTCATTTATCAAGAATAATGTTCCGCATGTTATTGCTGGATGTCCTGGGCGTGTATATGATATGATTCGGCGAAATCATATTAATGTAAAGACGGTAAAGCTTGTCGTTATGGATGAGGCGGATGAATTGTTATCTGCCGGGTTCAAGGACCAAGTATATAACATATTTCAATATTTTAAAAATGATGTTCAGGTTTCACTATTTAGTGCATCAATGCCGGATTCTATTGATGTTATCACAAAAAAATTTATGCGCAATCCAGTTATCATTAAAGTAAAAACCGAACAATTAACTTTGGAGGGAATTTCACAATATTATGTAGCAGTTGAAGATGATGCACATAAATATGCTACTCTTAAGGATTTATACACTTTTATGTCGGTATCCCAATGCATTATTTATTGTAATAGTATTAGACGAGTGAGCGACTTGTATGACGCCATGGTTGAAGACGGTTTCCCTGTCTGCAGAATTCATAGCAATCTGGAAAAGGCGGAACGCGACAAAGCATTCACTGAATTTCGGATTGGAACATCGCGTGTATTGATTTCGTCAAATGTGACAGCCAGAGGAATTGACATTCAACAAGTAAGTTGTGTTATTAATTTTGATGTTCCAAAAGATATTCATACCTATTTGCACCGGATTGGTAGAAGTGGGCGATGGGGAAGAAAGGGTTCCGGAATTAATTTGATTACACGACGTGATGTACAAAAATTGAAGGAAATTGAGGAATATTATTCATGTCAAATCAAAGAACTTCCAAGTAATTATAATAATTTAAACAAGTAGAAGTATAAATATAAATATAAATATAAATATAAATATAAATATAAATTTTTATATGCAAAAATTTATATAAAGCTATAGTAAATGAATAATATAAAATTTCCAAGCAGATATTTACCAAAAAATATAACAAACAATGATAAAAAAAAACAATTTAAAATGTTAATAAAATCAAAAAAATTATATAAAAAAAATCAATATTATACGCGTAAAAATATATCATCATATAAAAATAAAGAATCAAAACATTTGTTACATGCTCGTAAAATATATAATATACAAAATGTTACGCCGAATGCACAATTAGCCCGGAAAACCGGCTGCAAAATATCCGCATTAAATCAGATTGTAAAAAAAGGAGAAGGTGCATATTATTCATCGGGTTCAAGACCAAATCAAACACCACAATCGTGGGGATTAGCCAGATTAGCGAGTTCATTAACTTCTGGAAAAGCGGCGGCGGTTGATTATGATATAATTAAACAAGGTTGCGATCATAAAAAAAAAGCATTTATTTTAGCAAATAAATCACGAAAAAAATATAAATTTGGACATTCAAAAACAAAAAAATCGGATTTTAAAATCTAAAAAGTAGAAAATATATATGTATATTAGTAAGAATAATATCCATATATGAATAAAAAAACAAGAAAATATCAAAAACATGCGTCAATCAATATGAAAAAACATAATTATACACGAAAACAAAAAAAACAAATAGCCAACCAATTATTTTCTCTAACAAAAGAGGAAGCAATATCCGATTTTGAAAAATTAAAACAGATTGGATGTGATACAAAAAAAAAATTTAGCAAGGTTGGAAATAATACAGTAAATTATTTTACGATAGAACAGCGTCTAGAAACAATTGGTAACAAAAAATGGAGTTTTTATGATGTGTGGAAAAATCACGCCAAAATAGCGCGCGAATATCCATATGTCAAAAAAATCTTAGCTCATTACGCGAAAAATTACAATACTTATCCGCAAATTAAAATATGGAAACGCATTTATGATATTTATTATGGTTCCATCACTATTTTTCGTCCTTTGCAAGCGATGGAAATATATTGCCGGTTTAAACCAACATCTATCCTAGATTTTACTATGGGGTGGGGGGGGAGACTGGTTGGCGCATGTGCTCTAGGAATACAAAAATATATCGGAATAGATAATAATAAACAATTACAAGAACCATACCGAAAAATGGTTTCTATGTTGGAAACCGTGTCACAAACAAAAATAGAATTATTGTTCCAAGATGCGCTCAACATAGATTATTCCAAAATGAAATATGATATGGTTTTAACTAGTCCGCCTTATTATAATTTGGAGTTTTACGGAAATAAATATGAACCCAAAGACAAAGAAGAATGGAATTCTACCTTTTATGAACCCATTATAGAAAAAACATATAAATATTTGCAGCGAGGTGGCTACTATTGTTTAAATTTACCTATAGAAATATATGATAATGTAGCCAAAAAAATATTAGGCGCATGTCGTGTAAAAATACAAATGAAAAAATTCAAACGAACAACTGGTCGCCAATATAATGAATTTATTTATGTGTGGAAAAAATGAATTTTTTATTTTGCGTTATTCGTTTTATTCATTTCGTAAAACAACTATAATATTATTCTAACTTTGATATACATATGTTCGTATCAAATTTAGAGCAAATAAATGAACATTTTCATTTACCCATTTCATATAATTCAAAAAAAATGGGATTAAGAAAGAATATCATTCAAGACCTAGAACTTATTGAAACTGTAGATCCGTCTGGATGTAGCATATATAATACCGCTTTTCAACCATCTACCTGTTTTGGTAAAAAAGTATTGGAACAATTCCCGAATTATTATACTACCGACGTTCAATATTTGAAAGATACGCAACAAATTTTAAAAAAATATAATCCGATTGATTGTGATATTGATTTGTCCAATATCATGGAAATTTGGGACGAAATTAAAAATGATTCCGGATTCAAAGAAAAATATCATTACATTGATTGGCCTATGTGGGAACATTTAAATAAATCCGAATGGTTTTTGCAGGCAATGAGTTTATATAACCTAACTTCTCCCGTTTTATCCTTTATTATTCCCATCATTATTTTAATTATTCCTTTTTTCATCATAAAAGCAAAAGGTTTGGAAATAACATTTACGGAATATCTAGATGTTTTAAAGGTAATTGCATCCAAC
>Ga0114966_10000324_pt1 | contig 46461 bp, 34 predicted proteins | sample M_130207_XF_Meta_FD_87029 | JGI IMG/M metagenome (GOLD analysis project Ga0114966, IMG submission 87029) | Freshwater microbial communities from Lake Montjoie, Canada to study carbon cycling - M_130207_XF_MetaG | ecosystem: Environmental > Aquatic > Freshwater > Lake | place: Lake Montjoie... | reverse complement strand
TGTAATAGGATACCAAGCAGCAACTGTAGCGCCTGCATAAACAGCTCCTAATCCGCAAGCTGAATTGCCATCAATCATGATAGAATTACCAATCAAATTACGTCTTTCAACACGAATATCTAAAGGGTATTTAAAATTTGCATAAATATAATCGGCACCCAATTTGAGGGCTTTAACGTTGGCTGGTATTAATTTTTCTTTGCCTTTAAACTGTTCTCCAAGAAGTTCCTCTAACACATCAAACTCAATTTCGAACAATGCAGCAAGCGCTCCTACATAAACTATGTTTTTAAATAATTGGCGTTGTCGTGGGTCAGTATATGCTTCGTTACACATTAGCATCAATGGTATGCCAATATAATTGATGTCTTGACGAATATATTGCTCATGTAATTTTTTTGAGCTGTCGTATAAAAAATATCCACCAGCTTTAACGCTTTGTACATCATTTAACATGCTTTGTGGATTCACAGAAACAACAAAATCGATACCTTCTCTGCGTCCTAAATATCCTTTTTCACTAATCCGTACTTCGTACCATGTAGGTAAACCTTGTATGTTGGAGGGGAAAATATTTTTTGGAGTAACAGGGATACCCATTCTGAAAATTGCTTTAGTAAAAAGAAAATTAGCACTGGCAGAGCCTGTTCCGTTTACATTAGCAAATCTTACAACAAAATCGTTTACTTTATTTTCAATTAATGACATGCTTTTTTTTCTGCTTTAGTTACGTTATAAAAGAATTTGGTCATATCCCATGCTGCAGTAGGGCATCGTTCAGCACATAATCCACAATGCAGACATACATTTTCATCTTTTACCATTACTCTTTTTGTTGGTAATTCACTTGATACATAAAGGCTTTGACTTAAATTAGTAGCTGGCACTTTTAACATTGACCTTAAATCATTTTCTTCGGCATTCTCAGTAAAAGTGATGCATGCAACCGGGCACACATCAACACAAGCATCACATTCTATGCATTTATCAGTTGTAAAAACAGTTTGAACATCGCAATTAAGGCAGCGTTCAGCTTCTTTATAACCAGTAATATGATCAAAGCCAAGCTCTACTTCTTTTTTTCTATTAAGTAGCGTTAATTTTTTATCCGCTTGCGGAACAATATATCTATCGTCATCTACAACAGCGCTATCAAAGGCCCATTCATGAATACCCATTTTTTGACTTACCAAATTTACATATGGAGAAGGGCGAACATTTAAATCTTTATTCATGCAAAAAAGATCAATAGATATAGCACCTTGATGACCTTGAGCAACTGCTGTAATAACGTTTTTTGGTCCGAAAGAGGAATCACCACCGAAGAAAACTTTATTATTAGTAGATGCATAAGTAACAGGATCAACAACAGGCATGCCCCATTTATCGAATTCAACACCAAGGTCGCGTTCAATCCAAGGGAAACTATTTTCTTGACCCACTGCAATTAGCACATCGTTAGCCTCAATAAAAACGTCAGGGCCACCTTCTGCAATAAGCTGTCTTTTGCCATTAGCGTCATACACAGCCTTTACAATTTCAAAGGTCATTCCAACTAAAACACCATTTTCAACAACAAAAGATTTAGGAACATGGTTATCAATAATAGGAATATCTTCATGAGCGGCATCTTCTTTTTCCCAGGGTGATGCTTTCATTTCTTTAAAAGGACTTCGCACAACAACTTTTACTTGTTCCCCTCCTAATCTACGGGCAGTGCGGCAGCAGTCCATTGCTGTATTTCCGCCACCTAAAACAATTACTTTTTTTCCTATATGTTTCGTATGCTCGAAGGCAACACTTCCTAACCAATTAATTCCGATGTGAATATTTGCCGCTCCTTCTTTTCTACCAATCAAATCAGGCAAATCTCTCCCTTGGGGTGCGCCGGTACCTACAAAAACAGCATCATAATCTTTAGAAAGTATTTCTTTAAGACTAGAAACATAAGTATTAAAATGGGTATGAATTCCTAAATCGAGAATAAAATTTACTTCCTCATTTAGAACAGTTTCGGGAAGGCGAAATGCTGGAATTTGGCTTCTCATAAATCCACCACCCAATTTATGTTCATCGTATAAATGCAGTTCGTAGCCTATAGTAGCAAGGTCGCGAGCAACAGTAAGCGATGCTGGTCCTGCGCCAATTAATGCTACTTTTTTACCATTAGAAGGGAAAGGACCTTGTGGCATGTGTTTTTTTACATCCCCTTTATTATCAGCAGCAACACGCTTCAAGCGACAAATAGCTACAGGCTCCTCGTCAATACGCCCTCTACGGCAAGCTGGCTCGCAAGGACGGTCGCAGGTGCGGCCAAGCACTCCCGGAAATACGTTAGAATCCCAGTTGATCATATAGGCCTCTGTGTATTTCTCTTCTGCAATCAGTCTAATGTATTCAGGAACTGGAGTATGAGCAGGACAGGCATGCTGGCAGTCGACTACTTTATGGAAATACTCCGGGTCATTAATGTCGGTTGGTTTCAAATATTTTTATTTTAATAAAATGTGTAATTTTTTTATAAATTAATTTCATCAAAATGTGTCAATTAAACCCATTGATTAAATTAAACTGTAACGGTTATTTACTGATTCAAAAGTACTATTATTAATTTAAAATATACAAGGATATATACATAATTTTAAGCATAGAAATTCGCAACAAAAACCAATAAATGTAATTTGTTGATATACAAACTTTTGAGCAATATGTTTGGGAATAAATTAAAATAAAAATAAAGCACAATCTAAATAAAAACGCAAGCTTGGTATTGGATTAGGAAGGTTTAGAAAATGAGTTTTAAAAAAATACAGGTTTACTTTTTTCTTTTGAAAGGATATTAATTATGTTGTATTCGATAAAAAAAAATAATATATTTGTTTGAGACTAACTAATAAAGTTTATCATGAAAAAAATACTCTACATTATTTTTATTTTTATAAATAACCTTCAGGCACAGGATAATTCAGCTTTGTGGAAACCAATTAATGAATCAGAAATTGTTGTAAGTGCTGAGCGCACGATCATTCCTAAACTTTATAAAACATATCACCTGATTGATCATAATTTAAAGACACTTCTTTTTTCATCCCCTAACGAAAAGAATATGGCGCTTGCCAATTCTCCTGTAATTATTGAATTGCCATTACCAGATGGTTCTATTCAACAATTCAGAGTTGTTGAATCTCCTGTTATGACTCCTGAACTGGCGGCTCAATTCCCCAACATTAAAACATTTAATGTAAAAAGCACTGATGGAACCAATTTTTTCGGGAAATTGGACTGGAATGATTTTGGGTTTCATGCAATGATCCGGATGCCTGCCGGTGATATTTTTATTGATCCTTATTGTAGAAATAATGTATCGGATTACATTTCCTATTACACTGCTGATTTTAAAAAGGATGCAAGCAAAATAATTCCTGAAAAAAGTGTAATCATTCCAGAAAAAGTTAAAAAAAAAGAAGATTTTTCAATAGGCGCGAAAAAAAAACTGAGAGTAATGATATGCGCAGGTGAAAACTTAAGAACTTTTCGCTTAGCAGTTGCATGTACTGGCGAATACGCGCAAGCAGCAACTGGTTTATCAAGTCCTAGTGTTTCTCAAATATTGTCGGTCGTAGTTACTACGGTAAATCGTGTTGACGGTGTATACGAAACCGAAGTTGCAGTTAAATTAATATTGGTATCGAACGAAACTAGTATTTTATATGCTGATGAAAACAATGATCCTTTCGCAGGTAATGATGATGCCAGTATACTTATAGCTGAGAGCCAAACCGTAATTGATAATTTGATTGGTGATGCCAATTATGATATTGGCCATACGTTTAGCACTGGAGGTGGCGGGCTTGCTTATTTAGGTTGTGTTTGTTATTCAGGTATAAAAGCAAGTGCTATTACGGGTGGTTCTAATCCGGTAGGTGATCCTTATGATATTGATTATGTTGCTCATGAAATAGGCCATCAATTTAGCGGAAATCACACTTTCACGTCAAATACTGGCAGTTGTTCCGGAAATGCAAATTTAAATACAGAAATGGAACCTGGCAGCGGGGTTACCATCATGGCTTATGCTGGGATATGCGACATTAATAATGTGGCTTTGAACAGTATTGCCTATTTTCATTCTGTTAGTTTTGACGAAATCATGGAGTTTACAACTAATGCAGATGGAAGCATTTGTCCTGTTATTACTTCTACAGGAAACAACGCCCCGGTAGTTACAGGTTCGGCAACATACACCATTCCTCAATCTACACCTTTTATCTTAACAGGTTCGGCAACAGACATAAATGGTGATGTGCTTACGTATCAATGGGAAGAAAATGACCTTGGACTGGATAATGACTGGAACTCCGGAGCAGCTCCTTATTTCCGTTCATACGCACCTGTTAGTTCTCCCAGCAGAATGTTTCCTAAATTAAATGTTGTATTGAGTGGTTACTATAACGATACTATTGGAGAATATTTACCATCTACACCGCAAACCTTACAATTCATATTTACAGCACGTGATAATAAAATGGGAGGAGGGGGAGTTTGTTATGCCAGTTCACAGGTTATAATTGCTTCTTCAGGTCCATTTGCAGTATCATCACCAAATACAACCGGTATTGTATGGGCTGAAAACAGTTCCCAAACAGTTACCTGGAGTGTAAATGGAACCAATTTATCTCCTGTTAGTTGTTCAAACGTAAATATTTTGCTTTCAATAAACGGTGGTTTAACATTCTCTACCTTATTGGCGAATACACCAAATGATGGAAGTCAACTCATTATAGTACCAATAGTTGGTTCAACGAAATCCAATTGCAGAATAAAAGTGGAGAGTATTGGCAATGTATTTTTAGATATTAATGATCATGATTTTACAATCACTCCGCTAACAAGCGATATTATCTCTTTTCAAACATTAAATTCAATCATTGTAAAATTTGTACCCAATCCTTTTACGAATGAAATACAACTATCAATTAATGGATTGGATAAAAAAGTAAAAACCAATTTGATAGTTTATGATGTTTTGGGAAATGTGTTAATGACAGATATTTTTATAGGTAAAGATGAAATAGATCAAAAATATGATTTGTCGCTCCTAAGTAAAGGTGTATATGTTATTGAAGTTTCAAATGCTAAACAAAAAAGGATATCACGATTAGTGAAACAATAAATTACGATCCATTAATAATTAATTGGTTCTTCGCCATTCTTAACGGGTAATTAATTAATTTTCTAAAAACTACTTCAATCCATATTTAATTTTATATTTTTCATAAAGTATTTTTTGAGTATTATATAAATCAATACTAATACCTTTCAAAAAAGCCATTTCTATATTATTGGTTTTCATATCCAATGCATCTCCTGTTGAAATAAAAATGTTTGCTTCTTTACCAAGTTCAATACTCCCTGTAGTTTTATCGATGCCTAAAATTTTCGCAGTATTTAATGTAATTGCTTTTAATGCTTGTTCCTTTGTTAAGCCATAAGCAGCCGCTGTTCCCGCCATAAATGGTAAATTGCGAGTTCCCATAGCTTCCTTATCGCCTCCATTATTTAAGCAAAATAATATTCCGGCTTTTTGTAATAAATAAGGAAGTTTAAAAGGTAAATCAATATCGTCTTCAGGATTTTTAGGCAGACTGTGCACTCTTGAAACAATTACAGCAATATTATTTTCGCGCAACAAATCTAAAATCATCCAAGAATCTCTTCCCCCAACAATTACTACTTTTTTTAAGTCGTATTGTTTTGTAAAATTTACAGCTTCAATAATTTCTTTAACATTATTACTATGAATAAATACTGATTGAGCACCATTAAAAACAGCCTTCATAGCTTCGAAACGAAGATTTTTCTCTTCTTTAAATTCCGAATTGTTATATGCTTTCGCCTCGGCAAATATTTTTTTTAATTCATTAGTTTGTCTAATATATTCTTTATTTGTATCATCATAACCATGATACATATTGCCCTCCTCTGAAAATTTATGTGATTGTATGTGTGGCCAGTTAATGTGAATTCCATCATCAATTTTATAAGCGGCATCCTCCCAGTTCCAGCCATCTAACATCATAATACTTGAAGTGCCTGATATTATGCCACCGCGGGGAGTTATTTGAGCTAATAAAATTCCATTACTTCGCACTGTAGGAATAATTTTCGAATCGGTATTATAGGCAATTAATGAACGTACATTAGGTATTATTGTTCCAACTTCATTAAAATCATTCGACGCTCTAACAGCATCTACCTCCGAAAGTCCTAATGTTGAATTAGGTGCAATAAAAGCTGGATAGATATGTTTACCAAAAACATTTATTATTTCATTAAATGCAGTTTTATCTAAAGTAATGGATCGTGCATCGCCTACCAGAATAATTTTTCCATCTTTTATACCAATAGCGGAATTCTGGATGATGCTATCGTTACCTAAATGGGCAACACCATTCATCAGCAAAATGCTTTTATTTTGCGCCGATGTAATTACTGTAATTAAAAGTAGAATAATAAAAAGGATGTTTTTCATTGCCTTAAGTATTTAAAAATATTTAAATTATAGATTTAGCTTTTAATAATTTTACAGGCGCAAGATTTATAATTAATAATTCTTTTTATCATGGTATAAAAGCCTATTATTATTTTCATACTAAATCTTCTAAACTTCGATTTTATAATGCTTATAATAGATATTAGTCATTGTACTTTTTTATCTAGGAGTTTTTTTTATTCCTTCAAATAATCTAATTCAATAGATTCACAGCCATCTAATTTTTTTATTTTATTGTGAATTTTTTGAGTTGGCGCACCACCTTTTTTATCACTTAACATTTTTTGAATAATACGTGAACGTTCTTTTTGAATATCCTTACGTAATATCAAGTCCTCCTCCTTATCGAAATAAATTAGTCCATCAATAATTGTTTTTTCAACTTTTGCATAAATTGATAAAGGGTTATCAGACCATACTACTAAATCAGCATCCTTCCCTACTTTAATGCTACCAACTTTAGAATCGATATGTAATAATTTCGCTGGGTTTAGTGTTATCAATTTCAAAGCATCCTCTTCGCTCATTTTCCCATATTTAATAGATTTTGCAGCCTCCTGATTTAATCTGCGACCCATTTCCGCATCATCAGAATTGATAGCGGTAATAATACCCATTTGATTTAATAAGGAAGCATTGTATGGTATAGCATCCTGCACTTCTATTTTATATGCCCACCAATCGCTAAAAGTAGAAGCACCTGCGCCATGTAGTTTCATTTTGTCGGCTACTTTATAACCTTCTAAAATATGTGTAAAGGTGTTGATTTTAAATCCCATTGAATCAGCAACATGCATGAGCATATTAATTTCAGATTGCACATAGGAATGACAAGTAATAAATCGTTTGTTATTTAAAATTTCGGCCAAAGCCTCCATTTCTAAATCTTTTCGATAAGGTATTGTGTATGCCTTTTCTTTTTCAGATAATGCAATAAATGATTTTTGTTTTAATATATATTCTTTAGCGCGAGTAAAATAATCATAATAAACTTGCTCAACACCCATGCGTGATTGGGGGAATCGTGTGGTATAATATTCCCCCCAGTTACTTTGTTTAACATTTTCGCCCAAAGCAAATTTTATAAAACCATCGGCTTTTGCAAACTTCATTTCTTCCGGAGCTTTACCCCAGCGTAATTTAATAATTGCCGATTGTCCACCAATTGGATTTGCCGAACCATGGAGCAATTGCGCAGTAGTAACACCACCAGCTAATTGACGGTAAATATTAATATCCTCAGAATTTATAACATCCTCAATTCTTACTTCGGCACTTGATGCTTGGGTTGCTTCATTTACACCATTTGAAATTGCTATATGTGAATGTTCATCAATAATACCAGCAGTAAGATGTTTACCTTCCCCATCAATTATTTTTGCAAAAGCGAACTTAGTAGCATTTATTTCATCGGCTATCCGAACTATTCGGCCTTCTGTAATATAAACATCTTTATTTTTTAATATTCCTTCAGCTTCATTTGTCCAAACCGTAATATTCTTAATTAAAATAGCATCATAACGGTTTTTAAAATCATAAACTATTTTATTGAACCCATCACGGTCCTCTAGTTTTTTACCAAAGGCAGAAAATGGATAAATAACTTGTCCGTAATTTATTGTTTCTATTTTTATTAATAAATCTGTTTTAGAAATATAAGGCAATTTGTATTTAGCTTGCCAGTCCAACCAATCGCCATTAGGTGTTTGAGCAGTGCCAATCATTTTTAATGTTTCATTATTTATATTACCACTTAATCGAATAGCTCCGGAAAAACCATTTTGGCAATAATTGGCATTAGTAGTATTAAATGAAATTGAAACGGAGTTTCCAGCAATGGCTATATTAATTGGGGTATTAATAGTATCTATTAAAATAGAGCCTTTAAGTTTTTCTATTTCACCTTCAATTTTTAATTTATAAATATCTTTATTATCAATAATTAAATCATAATCACCTCTAATATCGAGGCTATTGTATTCATTTAATTTATATGAAATTCCTTGAATCCAATTTTCAAATATTATAGTTGATTCATCAAATAAATTTCCGGAAGTTATAATGAAATTAGCTAAAAAACCATTTTTTAATCTGCCAATTTTATCTGAAAAATTAAGCATTTCGGCTGGAGTAACAGTAAGTGATTTCAGTGCTTGTTTTTCTGATAAGCCGTTGCTGATAGCTTTACGAATATTTTTCCAAAAATCTTTTTTATCTTTTAAATCAGCTGTTGTAATTGCAAATGGGATAGAATATTTTTCTAATGCAAAGGGATTACTAGGTGCCATTTCCCAATGTTTAAGTTCTGCAAGAGATAGATTTAGAGCATCATATGCATCTTCTACATCATATGCAGCAGGGAAGTTAAGTGGGATAATAAATTTACAATTAGTAAGTTTTAATTCCTCTAAGCGCTGATATTCGTTTCCTGAAGCTTTTATTATATATTTTACATTAAATTCCGCAGCGATTTTATCAGCACGCAATGCACTTAATTTATCGGTTGTTTCAAAAATTTGTGGTAGTTTTTGCAATTTGTTAAAGCCTTCTAAAGAAAAGTTAAGTTCGGTATGCTCTATAACATTTTTGATAGTACGATTCGGAATATATGCAGAGGAGGAAGTTTGTTTTTTATACCAATCGGCATCCAAATAAGTTTGACGTAACAGTGCAACAGAACCCATTAAGGAGGATGGGTAATCTTGTGTAGAAGTTCCCTTGTCAAAAGAAAACATTGCTGCTGCTTTCTCGCATATTATTAGTTCGTTCTCTCGTCCATCCGCTAATGAGACAAAAGCCGCTGAGCCACGCACGATACCATCTTTTTGAAAGGTAAGAACGGCACCAAATCCAATTTTGCGCATTTCTTCAGCAGCTTTACTATTGGAGTTGAAAATTCTGTGTGCTTCAAATTCAGCTTTAACGGACTGATTCCAGCCACAAGCTCCTTTAGAATTACTTTCCATTTGAGGTATTGCGCCTTTCGTAATTAGCCTAGGCTCAGGCATCCCATAGTTTGTATAAGCATCAATTAAAGAGGGATAAATAAATTTCCCTTTTAAATCGAATATGACAGTTCCTTTAGGTAGTTCAATGTTTTCACCTATACCAACAATTAGACCCTCTTTAATTAACAAAATTCCATTTTCAATTATTATTTCGTGGTCAACAAATATTTTAGCATTGGTAAAAGCATAAAAAATATGCTTATTGTTTGAAACACCATTATATGGAAATGTTTGCTGGGCAACCAATGTGGTATGGAAAAGATAAAAAAAAAGATATAAAACTATTTTTCTCATAATTAAGTTTTAAAATTTCCCAGTTGTTATTTAATTTTTTTTGATTATATTTTTCTTTAATTAATATCTATCTCTAGCATGTTTGTTAAGGCTACAAAATCAGCTACTGACAATTCTTCAGCACGTTGAGTGAGGTAAATATGATTTAAGTATTCTGGTTTTAATTTAAATGCTTTAATTGAATTTCTTAATGTTTTTCTGCGCTGATTAAAACCAGCTTTTACTAGTTGTTTAAACAATTTTTCATCACAGTTTAAATGTTGCACAGTATTTCTGGTTAACCTTATAACAGCTGATTTTACCTTGGGTGGAGGGATAAATACATCTTCATTAACCGTAAATAAATATTCGATATCATAATAAGCTTGCAATAATACGCTAGTAATACCGTATGATTTTTTTCTAGGCTTTGAAGCTATTCTTTCAGCTACTTCTTTTTGAAACATGCCTACCACCTCAGGAACTTGATTTTTATGATCCAATACTTTAAATAATATTTCGGTAGAAATATTATAAGGGAAGTTACCAATTACAGCAAATGAATCATTTTTAAATAAATTATTGAAATCGAGTTTCAAAAAATCACCTTCAATTATATTATTACTGAGACTAGGGAAATTACGCTTTAAATAGGTAATTGATTCTCTATCTATTTCAATAAGATGTGTATCAAAAGCAGGTTCTTTAATTAAATATTTTGTGAGGACACCCATTCCTGGTCCTACTTCCAATACATTTTTATAAAGTGAATGATGCTTCAGACTTTTTACAATGCCCAGAGCAATCATTTCATCTTTTAAAAAATGTTGCCCCAAATGTTTCTTGGCTCTTACAGTAACTTTCATTGTATCTGCTACCTTCATTTATAGTTTGTATTTATGAGGATTTGAAAGTTAAATTTATAATATACTAGCTATTTTTAAAAAAAGTCTGAAATAGATTTTTTTATAAGACCTCAAGTAAGGTACGAAAAGATACATATTTATTCATATATCTATCGGAATGTTCTTTTTGTAAACGAGGCGAATGCTTTAGTTGATACTCTTCTAATTTCGCTATGCTTTCACAAATATATTGTACTGAATATGTTGTCCCTTGTTCCTCATCCACCAATACTTTACAAATTTTATTTTCTAAGAAATAACCTGTATTCATAACATCAGGCATGTGCTTTTCTTTCATCCATTGTAACCATTCCTCACGCACATCATTTTCGATATTTACTGTGATATTATATATTATCATTCCAATTATAATTTTAAATATTGCGTAATAAAAATAAAGTATTAAAGTAATTTAATAAAAATGGTATTGGGATTAATATTTATTTGATACAAATTGTGCAAGTTCAATTTCATTGTTTTCAAAAACTACAAATCCATTTATCTATTAAATAATGACTGTTAAAATTTCTAATTAAAACTATCACCTCTCAATTTTCTAAATTGTTTTCTTGCTTCTACCACGTATAGACTGCCTGGATACTTTATTATTAATTCCTGATACAATTCTTTTGCTTTTATTGTATTTTTAATTTGATATTGGTTTAATTCAGCAAGTTTAAAAAGAGCGTCGTCTCCTAAAATGTCGTCCCCGTAATATTTTATAATGGTATCGTAAAATTCAGCAACTTTAATATAATTAGAGTGTTTGAATTCTATTTTCGCTTTTTGGTAAAAAATATTATCAGCTAATGCGTGATTAGGAAATAAAGTATTTATAGAATCGAGTGTTATTTTTGCCTGTTCATCTTTATTTTGAAATGCAAGTAAATCAGCGCGTGAGAATATCATTAATGGAGCAATATTAGTATCAATTGCCAATGCGTCGCTAATTAATAAAGATAAATCCATTGCATCGTTAGCAATTAGTTTAGCGGTAGCACCTTTTAAAACATCTAATTGTGCTTGTGCCCATATAAAATCTCCTGTATAATAAGATATTTTGGCATTGCGAAATTTCGCTTCCTGTCCTATTATATCATATTTATATGATTTTTCAACTTGTGAGTAGCGTAAAGAAGCCTCCCAAATATCTCCCGACATAAGTAAGATGTCTGCTAATTCTAATTTATAGACAGCCTGCATTTGTGAGTTTACGCTAGTTACTAAAATAGTTTTTTCTAACAATTCAATTGCTTCATTTGTTTTATCTAAATAAAATGCTTTTAAATGTGCCAGATTTTTTATCATGGAGCTGGTACCATCAATTGAACTTATTTTAGCAGAGCTGGCGTCTAATCCGAGTTCAATAATAGCGACATTTAAATTTTTCTCTAGTTCCAATAAATCCGTTGTATTGTAATTGCCATTCAGAACTATTTTCTTGTAATATAGGTCTAATAATTCGGTACGTGCTTGTTTATAAAGACTATTTGCGACACCTTTCGCAATAACATATTCATATGCCTTTATTGCAATATCATAGTTGTCGTTTTCTGCACTAAGTTGTGCCAAGCCTATTAATCTTCCACCTTCTTCTTTTTTACGTTTATCAATTGCTTTTGCTTGTAGAAATGCCCCTCCAAAATCTTTTTGTTGAATTTGCATCCATATTAGCAGTTCTGAAAGTATTATTTTATCGGGCTTTCTAGCAATACGTTTTAATAATTCATTTTTTAATATTTCATTTTGCTTGATATCAGCATCATTACCAAAACTTGTTTGTAGTGAATTTTGAACACTTTGTATATATGAATCTTGAATTTCTAAAACATCTAAATATTCATTTATCATCGCTATTTTGTCTCCAGTGATATTATAAATATCAGCCAATTCAAAACTATAAGGATAATTGTTAATTGATGTTTTTCTACCTTTTAAATAGGATTTAATGGCATACTCATATTCTTTTATTGCTATAAAGGCTTTAGCAAGAGGAAGTATTTGTTCATCGGATTTAGAAGATTTGATACCCTGTTCCCAAGTATTTTTAGCTTTATCGGGATCATTGGTATAGGTATAAACTATTCCTAGATCTACATAGAATTCTGTTTTTTCTATATTTTGTTTTATTTGTTTTTTAACAATTTTCTCGGCTTTTTTAAAATCTTTAAGTTGAATTAAACAATTAAAATAATTTAAATAGAATTGTTCCGTTGATTTTTTATTGTATAATTTTTCGTAATAATCAAGAGCTTTGTCATATTCTTTGTTCTGATAAAACTGTAATGCTAATTGTTCTTCAATACTTATTTGCGCGCGTATATTTAAATGCAGGAAAGCAAATATGCTAAGAGATAATATTTTTATTATTTTTTTCAATTTATTTTTTCTGTCCCCTATTATTTTACTAGGTTATGGCACCTGAAAATATATTTTTGGGGGAGGGTTAATACTTTATTGTATCTATCAATTATAAAAATAAATTTAATTTATAGATTAAATTCTCTTATTCTTTAATACTAGGTTTAAAATTTCTTAAATTATTAATTCCATAGATTTTTGGTGATTCCAATTTCCATCTAATTATAGCAAAGTTAATAAAAGTCTTTGCTTTAATTTCTAAGGCTAATTAATTATTACAAAAAGTATTAATTTAAATATTTCAATATTTCATTTTCCACTTCTACGGTATTCCATATTTTTTCAATGTCGGGCATGGACATAATTTTTTGCATAATAGTTTCTTGTACACCCCCTATTTTTAAAGCTGTAGAATATCTTATGTGAGGACTATATGTAACCATGGAATAGAGTGGGATCCATTTATCAGGATACTTTTCACTGAAGCTTGCTTCAATTTTTTTTTGCAATAAAAATTTGGGATCAGCCGTTTTATCTCTCATTTCTATAAAATTCATCGTTGCCATATCAGCAATAGCGTCAGCATCAGGTTTTCGTAAATCCTGGTATTCCTGAAGTATTTTTCCCCATTGGCTGTTTTCGTTTAAATCTAAATCATTCAAATTGGGGTCCAGGTATTTTTCGATAAGCTGATTGAGCACTACGCAGTCTTCAAATCCACAATTCATCCCCTGACCGTAAAATGGAACAATAGCATGTGCAGCATCTCCAATTAATCCTATTTTATTATTAAATATCCAAGGGAAACATTTTACCGTTACCAATGAGGAGCTTGGGTTATTAGTAAAATCGCTTATAAGGGTTGGCATTAAAGGCAGGGCATCAGCGAATTCAGTTTCAAAAAAATGTTTTATTTGTTCTGGGCTTTTTAAATTTGCAAATGATTTTTCACCTTCAAAAGGCAAAAATAAGGTGCAAGTGAAGTCCCCATCCATATTTGGTAATGCTATCATCATAAAACTCCCCCGGGGCCATATGTGCAGGGCATTTTTTTCTAATAAAAACGATCCGTTTGCACCTGCAGGTATTAATAATTCTTTATATCCAGCTTCAATAAAATGCTGGTTGTATTCAAAACGATCATTTGCGAGTTGCATATTTAATCGTGAAGCAGCAAATGCTCCATCGGCGCCAAAAAGTAAATCGCTGTTTATAGATGACTTTTTTTTATTATTGCCGTTTTCGAAATGAGCAGTTAAATTATTGCTTTCAATGCCAGTGCATCGTTCGTCAAAATAAATAGTGACATTCTTTTGTTGTTCCGCTAGATCCATCAAACGCATATTTATTTCGGCGCGTGATACAGAATAAATTGCTTGCTTATCTTTGCCATAAGGTTGGTATGCTGTTGAACCATCTTTATGATGAATGGCCCTGCCGTACATAGGTATCGCTATTTTCCGAATTTCGTCAGCAATACCAACACCTTCTAGGCCTTTCCATCCACGATCACTTAATGCAAGATTTATTGATTTTCCAGCGGCAATTTTTGTTTTCCGCATATCAGGTCTTCTTTCATAAATATTTACATTATAACCACGTTTGGCTAAATATATTGATAAAAGTGAGCCAACTAAGCCGGCGCCCAAAATTGTTATGTTTTTTTCCATTGTGTAAATTTACAGATTGCTTTCCAATTTTGATTTATTTTTCGATTCATTTTTTAAATATCAAACGTACAACTATTTTTGATTAAATCATATGGATTATTTTCAAATTAATTTCCTGTATTGATATGGCTTTTAAACTTTTGTACTTTAGTATTTAAACAGAATAATTATATTAAATAAAAATAATATAAACTGTTCTCAAGCGTTAAATAATAAGTACTTTTAACATTGGCTATTTTTTAAATTATTATCATATAATTTAATAATATTTTTTTATTGATAAAATAGTATGCTTTTTAAAAAAAAATTGAAATTATTTTAGTTTCCAAAATAGCTGATAAAAATAATAAATATATTAAAATTACAAATGAAAATGAATAAGCCAAAAATACTTTTCCCCTCAAAAGCCTCTAGCAGTAAAGAAATGCATGACTATATATATTCCAAGAAATTAAAAGATATTGATTGGAAAAAAGGAAAAGCATTTTGTTTAGTATATTATCCAGGTGATGATCGTGCTAAATTGATTAAAGAGATCTACGACTTATATTTCTCAGATAATGCATTAAATCCGACAGCCACACCGAGTTTGGCGGAGTTGGAAGCCGAGACTGTAAGTATGTGTGCCGACTTATTTAACGGGGATGAAAATGTAAGAGGAAATTTAACAACAGGTGGCACCGAGAGTATTTTGTTGGCAGTGAAAACAGCTAGGGACTGGGCGCATAAGCATAAGCCTAATATTAATAAACCCAATGTTGTGCTTCCTGTTTCTGCTCATCCTGCGTTTATGAAGGCGTTTCATTATTTTAATATTGATTTTATCCCTGTTGAACTAGGCATCGACTATCGGGCAGATGTTAAGGCTATGCGCAATGCTATTAATAAAGATACCATTATGCTTGTTGGTTCTGCACCTTCTTATCCTCACGGCCTCCTAGATCCTATTTCGGAAATTGCTGCTATTGCAAAAGAAAAAAATATCCTTTGCCATGTAGATGCCTGTATAGGAGGGTTTATGTTACCATTTATTAAAAAATTGGGATACCCAATTTCTGAATTTGATTTTTCTATTGATGGTGTTACTTCAATCTCTACAGACATTCATAAATATGGATACTCTTCCAAAGGTTCATCGGTTATATTATATAAAAATGCTGAAATACGAAAATTCCAATTTTCAATATATACTAAATGGAATGGTGGAGTTTATGGCTCACCTACTATGACTGGTACAAGAGCTGGAGGGAGCATTGCAGGAGCCTGGGCGGCATTAAATGCCATTGGTATGGATGGCTATTTGGAAATGGCAAATGCTACTATGGAGGCAACAAATAAATTAAAAGCAGCGATTAAATCTATCAAGGAGCTCGATATAATTGGTGAGCCCGACATGAGCATAATAGCATTTTATTCTAATAAATTAGATGTTTTTAAACTAGCAGATATTCTCAATAAAAAGGGATGGCATTTTGAAAGACAGCAGCTTCCTGCCAGTTTACATTTCACATTAAACTATATCCATCGATTGGTAATTGATGATTTTATAAAGGACCTTATAGAATCTGTTGAATTAGCAAAAAAATTTAGCATAGATTCTTTTGCAAATAATCTACAGACAAAAACGGTAAAAGGCTTAAGTAAAATATTGCCTTCAGGTACTATTGCTAAATTTAAAAAAAGTAGTTCTGCCTCACCAATAAAAAAAGAAAATACAGCAGCTATGTATGGGATGTTAGGTGCTTTGAGCGGAACAGATGATTTAGAAGAAATAGTACTTGATTTTTTAGATAAAATAAATTCTGTGAAATAAATATTTTTATTGCATGTTGGAAGCTATTTTTCAAGGAATAATTATGGGTTTAATATTAAGCACTTTTTGTGGACCTATTTTTTTTATGATTATTAATCTTGGTATTACAAATAGTTTAAAATCAGTTTTTTATTTATCCTTTGGCGTTTTTTTAAGTGATGCTCTTATCATATTTTTTCTTCTTTTTGTTGCCCTGGGTTCTATTGCAGAACTAAAATATTTAGACATTCTTTATTATTTTGGTGGTACCTTATTAATTTATTTTGGTACCCGTAATTTAATTAAAAAACCTAAAGTATTTGAATCGAATGAATTTTCTACTAAGGACTTAAATAAGTTAATGCTAAAAGGATTTATTATTAATAGCTTTAATCCTACAATTTTATTTTTTTGGTTTGGAGCATTGATGTTATCTATTAACAATTTTCATAATAATAGAAATCTTGTTTTGGCGCAGTTTATTACTGGACTGATAGTTACATTATTTACCGACTGCTTAAAAGGATATTTAGCATTTCAATTAAAAGGGTACGTGAAACCAAGTTTTATTAAAATATTAAATATATTTTCAGGAATAATAATCATTGGATTTGGTTTGAAATTGATATTTTTCCATTGATTATATTTTTATATAAATGGTCTATTTTCTTGGGTACTTGCAAAGCAACCATTATTAGCAAACATCGCATTGCTGATATAGATAAAGCGAATGACACAATTTAATTCACCTACAAGGATTACAAAAGTAATAGACGATAGAAAAAATTTCAATTAAATTCTATGGAGTTTCTAACCCGGTTTAGTTTAGATATTTTACCAAAAGCATTTCTACGTATCAGACATTTTGATTACCTCAACAAAAACTAAACTTATAAAACTACAAGCTCCCCCTTGCAACCCCTAAAAATAATCATGCTAAAAGCATGGAACAATGGTACTAATTTTAACTTTTGACCAAGGCAGGCCAAGAAAAATCTGACAGGTAGTAAATAAACAACTTTTACAAAGCTAAAATATGAATTAAATTTTTACTGCTAAACAGCTGGAGGGCTGCGCATTGCGCATTGAGAAAAAACAAATATGAAAAAATGTTTGAAAAATTATTTAGTCGGAAAAATAAAAAAAAATGCGCCAAACCGTTTTAAAAGTAAGAGGAAAACAACAAAAAAAATAAAAGCGAACCTCCTAAAAAATATTGCGTTTTGATAAACAAAACTTAAGCCTCATAACAAATCCATAACCCGATATCCCCTACCCTACCGAGCGGTTGCGGGCAACATTGGTTTCATTTTTAGCCTTTATAGCGCAAAAATACCTTAGCTATTATGGGCAGTGCTAAATTGATTTTATAATTTACCAGCACATAACAAGAGATGGAAACTCGGAATTAAATAATTAATCCTCCTTAAACTCCGAGATAAAGTGAAATTTAATATCAGGATTTTTCTCTTGCGCCATTTGCAATGCCCATGGCGATTCAGCCAAAAACACAGGACGCCCTTCTTTATCGGTAGCCATGTGATGCAGTTTCTCGAAAATAAATTCTTCTATTTTTTTCTTATTTTTACTACTTATCCAGCAGGCTTTAAAAAGTGCAATGTGTTCAAAATTACAAGAAGCCGAATACTCGCTCTTTAATCGGTGCTGAATAACTTCAAATTGCAACGCACCAACAGTGCCAAGCACTTTACGATTATCGGTTTTTTTAGTAAACAATTGCGCTACACCTTCGTCGGTAAGTTGCTCGAGACCTTTATTTAATTGTTTTGTTTTTAAAGGATCGGCATTTACAACATATTTAAATAATTCGGGAGAGAATTGAGGAATACCTTTAAAATTCATTTTTTCACCTTCGGTTAAGGTATCACCAATTTTAAAAATGCCCGAATCGTATAATCCAATAATATCGCCAGGAAAAGCTTCATCCACTACATTTTTTTCCTGCGCCATAAAAGCTGTGGGATTTGAAAACTTTAAAGTTCTATTTTCCCTTACATGATAATAATTTTTATTTCGTTCGAAGTTACCAGAGCATATTCTTAAAAATGCTATTCTGTCGCGATGTTTGGGATCCAAATTAGCGTGTATTTTAAATACAAAACCAGAAAAATTTTTATCCTCCGGCTTTACAATCTTTGTATCCGTTTCTCGTGGACGTGGAATAGGCGCAATTTTAATGAAACTATCCAACAATTCCCGGACCCCAAAATTATAAACAGCACTACCAAAAAAAACAGGCGAAACCATCGCTTCTAGATATTCCTCTTGCTCAAATTTAGTATATACACCATCAATTAATTCTATATCATGTCTTAATGTATTTGCGAAATCTTCACCTATAATTTCATCGATAGCCCCATCCTTTAAATCTTTTATTTCAATTGTATTTTCAATGGTTTGTTTTTCACCTTGGTTAAAAAGTATAAGACTTTTTTCATGCAAATTATAAACTCCCTTAAATGTTTTTCCAATACTTATCGGCCATGTTAATGGTCGTAAATCTATTCTTAATTCTCTTTCAATTTCATCTAATAAATCGAATGGGTTTTTCCCTTCACGATCCATTTTATTAACAAACACAATAACGGGAGTATTGCGCATACGGCACACTTCAAGTAATTTTCTTGTTTGTGGTTCCACACCTTTTGCACAATCGATAACCATTATTACACTATCAACAGCTGTAAGCGTGCGATAGGTATCTTCTGCAAAATCCTCGTGACCGGGAGTATCCAATAAATTTATTTTAACACCCTTGTATTCAAAACCCATTACCGAGGTGGCAACTGAAATACCACGCTGACGTTCTATCTCCATAAAATCGGAAGTAGCATGTTTTTTAATTTTATTCGATTTTACAGCACCAGCTTTTTGAATAGCGCCACCGAACAAAAGCAACTTTTCAGTTAAAGTAGTTTTTCCTGCATCAGGGTGAGAGATGATGCCAAAAGTTCTGCGTTTTTCTATTTCTTCCTTCAAAGCCATTCTATAATTTTTTTTATTCGTTCATATAAGAAAACAATAATGAATACAGCTATCCCTATTAATTTATTCTATTATTATTTAAAAGAAAAATAATGCCGGAATTATTAAATTGGTATATAATTACGACCTAAAGATTTTTCAACTTAACCTACAAAAAATGGTTTATTTATAAATATAGCATTTATAATTAAAAAAAATTAGTATATAAACAAAAACCCCTACCATCCCCAAAAAGGGATGGAAGGGGTTTTTGTAGACATTTATAGTATACTTATTGTTTTTTTTCAACGATACGAGCAGCTTTGCCCGTTAAGCCTCTTAAGTAGAACATGCGCGCTCTACGAACTACACCAACTTTGTTCACTTCCACTTTGTCAATATATGGAGAACAAACAGGGAAAACACGCTCCACACCAACTGAATTGCTCATTTTGCGCACAGTAAATGTTTCTGTAGCACCAGAACCTTTACGTTGAATAACTACGCCTTGGTACTGCTGAACACGTTCTTTTTCACCTTCTCTAATTTTATAATGAACAGTTACAGTATCGCCAGCCTTAAATTTAGGGTGTTCTACTTTTTTTGTTAATTGCTCCTCTACGTATTTTAATAAATCGTTCATAACCTTTGTTTTATAGTATTAAAAATATAATATCCCTCGAAAAGGACTGCAAATATAGTTTATTTTTATTAATAAGAAAAATTATATATAAAAATATCCAAAACAGGGATATTAGAAATGAAATAATAAGTAACTTTGTTTCTCAAAATGATTGTTTTAATTAAGAATTAGGACAATTATAATGAATTTCGACTGATTTTAATTAGATTTTTTTTATTGATTTCAATTATCTTAATTGCAATTTCCTATGAAAAAACAATAATTATATGATTTTTAATGTTTTTTTCAATATTTGTAATTTTTTAGATTAAAATTGAAACAAGTAAAAAGCTAAGGTTTTGTAACGAAATAAAGTGTATGGAATTAATGCAATAATTTTATTCTTTTTCAAGGCATAAAATCTGCGAATAGCCTTAGCTGCTTAAATATTTTATAACGAAGACGGCAACCAGCTGGTGGCTGGGTGAGAGAGACTGTATGGTAGCAATAAAAGATCAAGTCAAAATGTATAGTTTATTTCTTTACAATGCCTAAGATCAAATATTTTTCTATTATTATAATTAACAGCAATTGTTAAAAGAATATCTCTGTAAATTATTAAAATTTTAATTATTCATTTAAATAGTAACCATGCTAACAAAAATTTTACCTCAAACAAGTAAGGAGGAAATTCTAAAAAATAATTTAGAGCATACTATTTTCTCCTGGTCGAAACAAAGTGGATTAAATCCCTTAAACATAGCCAATGCTAAAGGTGTATACTTATATGACAGGAGTGGCAAACGTTATCTGGATTTCACTTCTCAGTTAATGAATGTTAATATAGGTCATGGCGACGCGCGCGTAAAAGAAGCTGTTGTAAAACAAATGAATGAGGTTAGTTACGTAAATCCAGGAATGGCTACCGAAGCGCGAGGCTTATTAGGTAAAAAGTTGGCAGCAATTTCGCCCGGAACATTAAATAGAACATTTTTCACAAATGGCGGAACAGAAGCTATTGAGCATGCAATTAAATTAGCAAGACTGCATACCGGAAGGCATAAAATAATCACTTTATTTCAAAGTTATCATGGTGCCACTTATGGTGCATTGTCTGCCGGAGGTGACCCAAGAGGTTTGCCGCACGACAGCCAGGGTATTCCAAATATTATACATGTTGAAAACCCATATTATTATCGTTGCCCATGGAACAGTTCAACGCCTGAAGAATGCTCTGAAAATGCCGCTGCTCACCTAGAACGCATAGTAAAATATGAGGGTCCTCAAAATATTGCCGCCATTTTAATGGAGGGGGAAAGTGGTTCATCAGGTTGTATAAAATATCCTATAGGATATTGGAAAAAAGTAAAGGCAATTGCTGATAAATATGGCATTTTAACTATTTGTGATGAAGTAATGAGTGGCTTTGGTCGCACAGGGAAATGGTTTGGAATTGACCACCATGGTGTGGAACCGGATATGATGTGCATTGCTAAAGGACTAACAGCCGGTTACATACCATTGGGCGGTATCATAGTAAAAGAGGAAATTGTAAAAGCATTTGATAACAAACCTCTACCAATAGGCTTAACTTATTCGGCCCACGCTGTTGCTTGTGCTGCTGCCAATGCAGTTATTGACATTTATGAAAGTGATAATTTAATAGAAAACGCCAAAATAATGGGTAATTATTTAGATGCCCAAGTTGAAAAACTAAAAGATAAACATCCAAGCATTGGCGATTATAGGAACACGGGGCTTTTAGGCTGTATTGAATTGGTAAAGAACAGAAAGACGAAAGAACCAATGGCGCCTTGGAATGCTACAGCAAATGAAATGGAAATAATGAATAAAGTGGCTGCCAAATTAAGTGATTTAGGTATGTTTACCTTCGTTCGCTGGAATTGGATATTTACAGCACCACCATTAATAATTACTAAGGACCAAATAGACGAGGGCTTAGAAATTATTTCTAAGGGAATAGCTATTGCCGATGAGTTTTGTAATTAGAGTCTGTCTATAATGTCCAATTTCTAAGTTATTTTTGACTCTATGGACAAAACGCTAATTAATTTAAAAAAAATTACAATTGAACTTTGATTTAATTTTGAAAAATCAAAAAAACATATTTTTATAAAAAACACTAGCCTTTATAGTGATAAATGAAAAGTTTTAATATTCCCACATTTTATAAGAGTCCGATAATTTCAAAAGTAAAAGAAATGCGGAAAATAACAGATCCAAGAAAAAAGGATTTTACCCCTACTATTCTTGATTTTGGTACTGTGCGTTTTTATATTGCTCGTCATTTTGGTTTTTGTTATGGTGTAGAAAATGCAATAGAAATTGCATACCAGGCAATAGAAGAAAATCCGGACAAACGTATTTTTTTGCTCAGTGAAATGATACATAACCAATATGTAAATAAGGACTTGTTGGCAAAAGGTGCTAAATTTTTAATGGATACTGCAGGTAATCAAATTATTCCTTTCAATGAACTTAGTAAAAACGACATCGTTATAATTCCTGCTTTTGGTACCACATTAGAAATTGAGAGCGGCCTTAATGAAATAGGTATTGAGGTTCGAAAATATGACACTACTTGTCCGTTTGTAGATCGTGTTTGGAAAAAATCTGAAAAGCTGGGCAATGATAATTACACAATAATTATTCATGGGAAACATAACCACGAAGAAACCAGAGCAACCTTTTCACGTAGCAAAAAAAATGCACCTTCTATTATAGTAAAGGATATAATTGAGACGAAAATTTTGGGTGAATTTATTTTAGGAAATATCTCTACCGATGAATTCGAAGCTGTTTTTAAGGATAAATATTCCGAAAATTTTAATACTGCAGAGCATTTAAAAAAAATTGGTGTAATTAATCAAACCACTATGCTTGCAACAGAAACAGAAGGAATTGTAGATTATTTAAAGGCTATTATGCTTCAAAAATATCCCAACACAGAACTGAAAAATCATTTTGCTGATACGCGTGATACGCTATGTTATGCAACTAATGAAAACCAGGATTCAACTTACGGGTTACTTAAAGCGAATGCCGATATTGCCATTGTAGTTGGGGGTTATAATAGTTCAAACACATCCCACATTGTAGAGTTATGCGAAAAAAAACTACCTACTTACTTTATTTCTTCAGCCGAAGAAATAATATCAAAAACATGTATCCATCATTTTGATTTTAACAATCAAAAGCACTTAGTTACTGAAAACTATTTACCAGAAAAAAAAACCATCGAAATTATACTTACAAGTGGCGCATCCTGTCCCGATTTATTGGTAGATGATGTATTACAAAAAATTATTTCATTTTATTCTAATTCCAAAAAGATAGAGGAAGTGATTTCTGAAATTGAAAAATACTAACCCAATAAAATTTAATGCAACAAAAAAAATATTGAAATTTTCGGCAACAATTTATACTTTTAAAAGCACATCTTATTTTTCTATTTCCTGATAAGTAAAGCTTTCAAAATAATTTCGACAAAACAGATATATTAATAAAAACAGATAATTTCATTTTTTTGCGAAAAATATCCTTATAAAAACGCGCGTGAGGAACGAACAAAAGTGATGCAGAGTTGGAGGTGGGGAGGAATCGTTTGTCCGTAATTTTTTGTTTCTGGAGCCTGTCCTGAGCTTTTGCCGAAGGGTATCATGACAAAAGAAAAAAATACAGCTTTTGAACCATTTAATCTGCCGATTTATTTCGGAAACTTCACTAAGAGAAAACCTAAAAAATATTTATTTAGCCATTATGGTTGGAACAAATTATTTGAATAGCAAATTATATATAAAATTTTCAGGTATTCACCTTGTTTTTTATTTATGTCTATTTATAACTATAGTGTCATGCCCAATAAAAGCCCAAAAAAATTGCACTTCAACAAACAAAGCTTTCCAGGCGGGTGAAAGTCTGAATTTTAAAATATATTATAACTGGGGAGTAATATGGATGGACGCTGGCGAGGTTAGTTTCTCTGCAACTATTACTGAATTAAACGCTAGAAAAGTATATCATTTTATAGGGGCAGGAGGAAGCTATCCAAAATACGATTGGTTTTATAAAGTAAACGATAAATATGAATCTTATTTTGATACATTAACATTAAAACCATTGCGGTTTATCAGAGATGTTCATGAAGGAGGCACTTCTGCGAAAGATGACTATATATTTAATTTCCAAAAAAATAAAATATATACCATGGAAAAGCGCAATAATAAACCAGCCAAGCTAGATTCTATTAATATTACTTCCTGCACCAATGATATTGGAACAGCAATTTATTATACCCGTTGTCTTGATTTTTCAAAGAGCAAAAAAAATGACACCATTCCCATAACATTTGTATTGGACGGAAAGGTTTATTATTCCTATATCCGTTATTTAGGAAAAGAGATAATTAATAGCGAACTATTGGGCAATGTGCGCTGCATAAAATTCAGCCCAAAATTAGTTGAAGGCACTATTTTTAAAGGTGGGGAGGGCATGGTTGTATGGGTGACAGACGACGAAAACAAAATACCAATTTATGTAGAAACACCAATTATTGTAGGAGTAATAAAAGTAAAGTTAAGCGGCTATTACGGATTGCGAAATAAAATTGATTGTATAATATCAAAATAATTATTAGTGGATTTCGCAGACCCTAAAACCCCATTTTATAAATTAAACAAATTGAATTAATTTAAAAGTTCTAAGTTTTTTAATGCTTGATTTGTTTCATTTCTCAAACGTTCAATAATTTCCTTGCAGGAAAGAATATCATCAATAAGTTCTACACTTTGGCCAGCACACCATAATGAATCATAATTACCTGGTTTAACAGACTTTTCCAATTTCTTCATGCCGGTAACCTGCACCCACATTTTAAAATATTTTTTAGTGTTAGCGTTATTAGATAATGCCCGTTCCAACCAATTTTGTTTATATCCAATTTTTTTTGCGAATGCTGTATTAATAATTGTGCAAGGTGTTCCAGAAATTTTTTCGGTAAGTACAATGTCATTCATCTTTGAACTAACAATGGCATTTTTATAATCATCACTAACAGTAGCTTCAGCACTTGCAATAAATCTTGTTCCTATAGAAACACCTGCAGCACCTAATACTAGCATTGATAGGATACCTTCGCCACTAGCTATACCACCAGCAGCAATTACGGGAGTATTTTTGAATTTATGTTGAAGAGCAGGAATCAAAACTTGTAATGGGTTAGGCCCTGCATGCCCTCCAGCACCTTGTCCTACAGCTATAAAACCGTCGCAGCCTAAATTAAAACATTTTTGAGCATGTTCCAAATTAGTAACATCACAAAACACTTTTGCACCATAAGCATGCGCCTTCTCAATTACCTCCTTAGGGCTACCCAATGAAGTAATATAATATGGCACTTTTTTTTCTACACATATATCCAAATGTTTCCTGTAAAGTGGATTTGTTTGCTGTACAATTAAATTTACACCGTACGTACCATTTACATTTAACTTATTTTTTTCTATATTCAACCTATCCAATAATTCAAATAATTCACCATCTTTTCTGAAATTTAAACTAGGAAAAGCACCTGCAATGCCATTATTCATAGCCGCCACCACCATTGCTTCATTACTCACTAAAAATAGTGGTGCCATGATAATGGGGAAATCAATATTTAAAAGTTGTGTTAGCTTAGTTTTCATATTTGATAATAAAAAGTTTGTAAATAAAAAAAAATTGAAGTTTGTCAAAGATACTAGATTTTAAACAGTTTAATAATAAAAATATTAACATTGGAATTCCCCTTTACCATTAATAAATTCTTAGTTTATTTAAGATTCGAAAATAGGGATTTCCTCTAAATATGCATACGATTTTTTTGAATAATCCATCAAACAACAAAAATGGCTTATACCATTAGTAACTACGAGGTATTTCACTTTAAATACCATATTATAACGAGCAATCTGGTCAAATACATCCTGTGTAATTTTAATTCCGGGAGCCTTGCATTCAACCATTAAATATGGTTTCCCAGACTTATCATATACCAATATATCCGTCCTCATCTGTAATTGATTGTATTTTAATCCGGCCTCCACAGCAATAAGTGATGCAGGAAATTTTTTTTCCTGAATTAAAAATTGCAGGAAATTTTGACGCACCCACTCTTCGGGAGTTAATGTCACAAATTTTTTTCGAATAGCATCAAAAATCTGAGCACGATTTCCTTGTTGCTTTAGTTTAAATGTATAGGGAGGCAGGTTTAGCTCTTGCATTTTTAATGGATGTACAATAGTGTTTTGCAAATACTTTTACAATTTTAAATAAATATTTCATAACAAAGCATCCTATCCAGTTCTTAATTACTAAATTCGCACTAATATTTTTTCTTCAAAAATAAAGAAAAGATTCGTTATTTTAAGATACATACAAAACAGAATCATTATAAATGAAAAGCAAAGAAGAAATTGTAGCAAATTGGTTACCCCGATATACAGGAATTCCACTCGAAGCATTTGGTAAGTATATATTACTTACAAACTTTAACAACTACGTTAAAATGTTTGCAGAATGGCACAATGTACCAATTAATGGGCAAGACATGCCTATGCCTAATGCTACTGCCAACGGCATTACAATTATTAATTTCAGTATGGGTAGTGCTAATGCAGCTACTATAATGGATTTATTAACAGCCATTCAACCCAAAGCAGTATTATTTCTTGGCAAATGCGGTGGATTAAAGAAGAAAAATGAATTAGGCGATTTAATTCTCCCTATTGCGGCCATACGCGGTGAAGGAACTTCTGATGATTATTTTCCACCAGAAGTTCCTGCATTGCCTTCTTTTAATCTTCAAAAGGCAATATCAACAACTATACGAAATCACAATTTAGATTATTGGACCGGCACAGTATATACTACCAACAGAAGAGTTTGGGAGCATGATGAGGAATTTAAAGATTACCTTCGCAAGATTCGTGTAATGGGAATTGACATGGAAACTGCTACTATATTCTCAACAGGATTTTTTAACCAGATACCTACCGGTGCCTTACTTTTAGTTAGTGACCAACCGATGACCATAGAGGGAGTAAAAACTGCCGAAAGCGATAAAAAGGTGACTCAAAATTTTGTTGACAAACATTTAAAAATAGGAATTGAATCATTGTATGAGTTAATAAATAATGGCTTAACAGTGAGACATTTGAGATTTGAATAATAAATCCCCATTTATTCCTCTTTCATTTCTAATGTTTTGTGCATCGTAAAAATTAATAATAATATTTACGATTCATAAAAGCTATTAATCTAAATACTTTTTTTGCTCAATAAATAAGCCCAAAATTAACGCCAGGACTTTGGTAAAATAAAATATTTTTTTATGGAGTTTAATGATATAATGTCGGAGTTAAAAAAGAAGATTTATCGTCCCGTTTATTTTTTAATGGGAGAAGAGCCTTATTTTATTGATATTATTTCTGATTATATAGAAAAGCATGTATTGGATGATTCGGAAAAAGAATTTAATCAAAGTGTATTATATGGCCGCGATATTACTGCCGATGACCTAGTGGGTGCCGCCAAGCGTTTCCCTATGATGAGTGAGCACCAAGTTATAGTTATTAAGGAAGCGCAAAACATAAAAGACCTTATTGATAAAGGGAAAAGCAATGAAAAAAGTAAAACAAAAGAAAAAGTTAAATCAAAATCACCATTTGAAATTTATCTTGAAAAACCTCTGAAATCGACAATACTTGTCATTTGTTATAAATACAAAACTATTGATAAGCGTACTAGCATTGCCAAATTTATTGAAAAAAATGCAGTATTGTTCGAGTCAAAAAAAATATACGATAACAAAGTACCCGACTGGATCAACAACTATTTAAAGGCGAAAGAATATACTGTAAGCCCTAAAGCTAGCGCATTATTAACTGAGTATTTGGGCAGCAACCTAAGCAAAGTATCTAATGAGCTAGATAAACTAATGATTAACCTGCCTTTAAAGTCAGAAATTAAAGTAGAACACATACAAGCAAATATAGGAATAAGTAAGGATTATAATGTATTTGAATTACAAAGTGCTATTGGGAAAAAAGATGTGCTTAAAGCAAATCGTATTATTAATTTTTTCGCCTCTAATGAAAAGGAACATCCAATGGTTATGACTATTTCATCCTTATATGGTTATTTTTGCAAGCTTCTTACCTATCATTTTTTATCAAATAAAACAAAAGGCAATATAGCCTCCGAATTGGGTATTCATCCATTTTTTGTTGATGAATATGAGCGGGCGGCAAAAAATTTTTCTCTTGAAAAATTAAAATTTATTTTCAGCTATTTAAGGGAGTACGATCTCAAATCGAAAGGTGTAGATAAAGTATCTGCATCCGAAAAAGAGTTACTTAAAGAATTAATATTTAGAATTTTGCATTAATATAAAGAATTGAATTGCAAAATTTAAAAACCAATTCTGAGGCAAAATTTTGATATTTATGATATATATATGCAAAGCAAACTAAATACAGCCAATTAAAATAGAAAATACCCAAGGAGGAATTGGCGGCACAATTGAATCTGCAAAAGTGATATTTTAACAGAAAAAGATTAAACGCTGCGCACTACAAACTATTTATCAAAGGAATATGCACATTATTATACTAAATTGATCTCATTTGAATTCGAACAATAAAACTGATAAGGATATACAATTGGAGTTTCAACAAGTGAATGCGGCAAAGGAAGATCCGCGTCGTTTTAATGTGTTATATGAGAAGTATTTTAAATCCATTTACATATTTGTCTACCGCAGAATAGGAAATGAGGAGCAGGCGGCTGATATAACCTCTCTTGTTTTCTTAAAAGCCCTAATGAATATTAAAAAGTATGAATTTAAAGGCGTTCCGTTTTCAGGATGATTATTTCGTATTGCTTTTAATGAAGTAAACATGCATTTCAGAAAAAACAAGGCCCATAGAATTGTTAGTATTGAGCAAAGCGGAATTATACAAATTGCCCAGGAAGCAGAAATAACAGACAATACTGAGGCAGTTCAATTAATGACCAATGCTCTAAAAAAATTAGATACGGAAGATATTCAATTAATAGAGTTGCGATTTTTTGAGAAACACTCTTTTGCAGAAGTTGGCGAGATTGTTGGTATAACTGAAAATAATGCCAAAGTGAGAGTGTATCGTATCATAGATAAATTGAAAAAATTAATGAAATTATAATATTTTGAATTAACTTTGAATCAAGTTGACAAGCTGTATTTAGAAAAATTGTGATGAAAAAACAATACAAAAATAATTTGAAATTTGAAACGGATAATACTCCATTATCTGATGAACAGATTTCGAAGCATAAAAACTTCACTAAGTTGATGCACGAGTATCAGGATGCTACAAAACCTTTATATAAAACCCCTTTATATAAAAACAAAAAGGTTTTCCTGGTCATTATGCTAATATTATTGATATTGTTTGTCATCATGGAAAGTTTGCAGAAATAATAAAATCGCGTATTTCGCATCCAATTTAGCCCTGAATTAGCTCCTCCTCCTCTTTATCATTCTATTCATTTGCTCTCCATGGATTAATTAAAATAATTTTATTTCTAATTATTTTTTTAATTCCTGTATCTTTTTTTTATTCCTGCATTATGAGGTTAAATAAGATTTTCAAGATCGGATACTAACCTTAATAAATTAACGCCATGTCAGGAAGCAAAAACACCCCACGCCAGAAGATGATCGGTATGATGTACTTGATCTTAACCGCATTGTTAGCATTAAATATTTCAAAAGATGTATTGGATGCATTTATAGTAGTTAATAAAGGATTAGAAAATACCAATAAAAATTTCGCTAATCGAAATGATGATCTGTATGCGCAATTCGACCTGGCAAAAAGCGTGGATCCTGTTCGTGTTTCGTCCAACTGGGAAAAAGCACAAAATGTAAAAAAGCAAGCGAACAATTTAATAAAGTATATCAACGAACTGAAAGTAAAACTTATTGCGGAAACAGATGGTGTTAGCATACAAGTTGCAGACACCCTTCAAATGGCCAATATAAATGGTAAGGATAATTATGATATCCCTACGAACATCATGATAGGAAGTTCGGAAGATGGATCGAATGGCGCATCCCGTGACCTGAAGAATAAATTGATAGCCTATGAAAAACTGCTGTCCAACTATATATTGCCTATTGATAAAAAAAAGGTGGAGATCGATATCAATGCAGCCTACCCTCCTAAAAATGATAATAATGAGAGCTGGGAGGTATATAATTTTTTTAACCGCCCTTTGGTAGCTTGTATCACTATATTATCCAAGTTCAGTAATGATGTGAAGAATTCAGAAGCTACGATTGTTGATTATTTGCTGAAACAGGTGGATGAAGGAAGTATGAAATTTGATACCATCGCAGCCAAAGTTATCCCTCAAAGCAATTATGTTTTATTGGGAGAAGAATATAAAGCAGATCTGTTTCTAGCGGCTTTTAACAAAACAAAAAATCCAGAGATTGAAGTAGGTAATTATAACGAAACCACTTCCTCATTCGATGGTGTATCGAATAAGTTAACAGTTGAAAGCGGCTTGGGTAAATATAATGTTAGTACTACCAGAGAGGGCTTGGTGAGTTATTCCGGCACTATAAAAGTGGTGGCACCTTCAGGTAAAGAAATGGTCTTTCCTTTTAAATCTGAATACATTGTTGCTCGTCCGGCATTAACGGTTTCAGCCGACAATATGAATGTTTTTTATGCCGGACTTGATAACCCTGTTTCTGTTTCTGTACCGGGAATTCCCAATGATCGTTAAAAGGTTTCTATTAACAACGGAACAATTGCACCCTTAGGAAATGGGAAATTTAATGTAAATGTGATAAATGGTCCACAAGCCAATATAACTGTGGTTGCAAAAATGGAAAACGGAGAAGTAAGGAATATGGGAACATCCACATTCCGGGTTAAAAATATACCTAAAGGAACTGCACGTTTCGCAAACCAGATTTCAGACGGTAGTGTAACAAAAGGAGAGCTCAAGGCACAACTTGGTTTGACAGCTTTTTATCAAAATTTCGAATTCAAAGCCGATTGCAGAGTGGTCTCTTTCGATCTGTCAATAATATCTGCTGGTATTTCAGAAGAATTTCACATAGTAGGAAATTCATTCAGTAATGAAATGAAAACAAGGTTTGGGAAAATTAAAAGAGGGGATAAAATTATTTTTTCCAACATTAATTCTGTAGGACCGGATAAAAAATCCTTGCTCTTGGGTAGTTTGATGTTTAAGATAATAAGGTAAGAAGATAAAAAATGAAAAATTAGTATTAATCTATAAATATAAAAAATATGAAAAATCTATCTGTTTTTCTTGTAATGCTAATCACGATTAGCGCAAATAGCCAAGTAGTAAATAAAAAATTTAACCAGGAACGAAACAAAACTTTTTGTAACAATGAGTATGAAATTATAGCAACTGAAAATAGCATTTCAATTATTACCCAAGTTATTTATAATGCTGTACCTGATGGATACCATATCACTTATACTACTTCTTTTATTGCCAACTCGGTAAATTATGTAGAGGCAAAGATGAACAAAAAGATAGATGATTTAATCGATAAGGTGAATGACATTCATTTGTCCAAAAAAAATGTGGTTGTGGATGTGATTTCCATAGACCCCATATTTGATTTTATTCATAATGATTCTATACCCATAGGCTATAAAATTGTAGAAAATATAACATTCGATATTAAGGATATTTCCTCCATTCGAAATTTATCTAAAATTTGTTTAGAATTTGGTATATACGATCTTATCGATGCGCAAGCATATCTTGAGAATTCGAAAGTTATCTATGATAGTTTATCTAAAAAAACAGTGCAGATATTAGAGATGAAGAAAAAGTTATGTTCAGATATTGGTTGGACTTTTACGCATGGAAAAATCTCTTTAACAAAATTTAAGGATGTATTATATCCAAGTGAACATTATTTGAAATCATACATTTTAAACTCAAGCCTTTATAAACACAATATTTCACAAAACTCTACAATTAATATGGAAAGAAAGGTAGACGTGGATAATTATTTTAATTTTAATTTAAAGGATGCAGATTTTGTTTTTAATGCGGGAAAAACGAGTCCTGTAATTCAATTCTATTTTCAATTAAATTATAGCTATACTAAAACGGCTACAGAAGAAGAACTGAGAGAAAAAATTAAAAAAGAAGAAGAAAAGAAACAGGATAAATTATTTTATATAATCGATAAGACCGGGAATTTGAAAAAAGTTGACATGTAATTCTTCATTTTGTTGTTAATGGAAGTGTAGCACCAAAGCGGATTTTTATCCAAAAAATACACCATTACTTTTGTCCACATGGAGAAAAAATGGTTGAAAAAACCATTACTTTTGTCTATTATACCAAAAAAATCGTCAAAAAATACAGATAAAAAAGGCTCATTTGGGAGTCTTTTTTTATGATTAAAAAAACATGAATTTTGTAAAAATATGCCACCAAATATGCCCGCAAAATGCAAAACGGAGCATTTCCGAAACCCTGAAAAAGAAAAACCCCTGAATATCAGGGGTTTTGAGTAGCGAAAAGGGGAGTTGAACCCCTGACCTCAGGGTTATGAATCCTGTGCTCTAACCATCTGAGCTACCTCGCCATAAAAATATTAAGGGCGCAAATATAAGCTTTCTTTAGTCATATAAAATAGCTTTTGTGTTTTTTTAACAAATTGAATTCCTTGAATAATGATATTTTATTTATATATTGCGGAAAATTCTTTGAAAAATACAATTAAAAATGGGCAAGAAGCAAAATATAATTCAGAAGGTGAAAAAAATTGTTAAAAATACAAAGGTAAAGGCAAAGATTGCTATCAAAAAAGTAAAACCGAAAGCAGTATCTAAAAAGGTAGAAAATAAAGTTGTTCTAGCTTCAAGAAAAAAAACTCCTAAACTCCCATTAAAGTCTCAGAAGATAAAAGTAATTGCAAAAAAAACTACTAAGCCAGAAAAAAAAGCTGTAAAAAATAAACTTACTAAACCTTTAATTCCTGTAAAAGTTAAAAAAATAACTACTAAGGAGAAAACAATAAAAGCAAGTAAGGCAGGTAAAACAAGCGATAAAAAGACTGTTGACAAAAATACAGGGAAGGCTGAAAAAAAAGCTCTAAAAAAACTAGAGCAATTGAAGGCCATAAAAATTACTAAGGTTCCCAAAATTGAAAAAGTAGCCAAAAAAGAAAAAAAAGATAAAAAAGAAAAATTTCAAGATGAGGATAATTTTAGTTTTTCTGACGAAATAAAAAAACCGGCAAAAAAATCAAAAGGGGGAAGAAAGCCTAAAAAGAAAAACGAGGATGATGATGAGCCTATCGTAGAAAATGATTTATTGATAGAACAGCTTATTAATAGTACAAAACGTTTAAAAAAACCACCAAAAACCCCTAAGCAATTAAGAACGTTTACTAATCCTATGACTTCGTTAACTGTAGCGAAATTAATAGATTCGAACAAAAAAAATACATTAGTACCGAAAAAAGAACCTAAAGGAAAATTCGAACTAGAGTATGTAATGCATACATCACCTGGGATATTATATGAGTTTTTAACATCCCCAAGTGGATTATCGGAATGGTTTGCTGATGATGTAAATATTCATGAAGGTATATTTACATTTTTTTGGGAAGGAAGTAAACAAAAAGCAAAGTTACTTAGCTTTAAAGAGGATAAACATGTTCGACTGCAATGGCTTGATAAACCAGATGGCACCTATTTTGAGTTTCGCATAGAACGAGATGAGTTAACAGGTGATATTTCGCTAATGGTTACTGATTTTGCAGACGAAGCAGCTGATTTAAAAACATCCAAATTACTTTGGGATAGTCAGATAAATCAATTAATACACGTTATTGGTTCTTACTAAAAATAGTAGGAAAGTTTCAAGTTTAATTAATGAACATGAAACATTTTTTTTGAACCTATAAACATTCAATTTGTTTTATTAATGTGAAAGCTATTATTAAATCCAATACCGCTTTTTTACTGCCATACGCCCTATTTATTACCTTGGGAACATTGCTGTTGGCAATAAATTCAAAAAGTGAAACGCATTTAATATTCAACGCATTCCACAACAATTTTTTCGACATTTTCTTTAATTATACAACCTATTTGGGCGATGGATTAATCGCTATGTTAATAGCAATTATTCTATTAACAGTTAAATACAAATATGCTATCATCATTGGGGTATCCAATGCTATTGCTGCTATTATCACTCAATTTCTCAAACATATAATATTTGCTGATGCTGTGCGTCCTAAAAAATATTTCGAAGGTATTTCTGATTTATATTTTGTACCCGGAGTAGAGAATTATTTATACAACAGTTTCCCTTCTGGCCATAGCACCTGTGCCTTTTCGCTATATTTCGCTTTATCCTTAATAGTAGAAAACCAACTACTTAAATTTTCACTTTTTATTATTGCTTTAATAGTAGGAATTTCACGCATTTATTTATCACAACATTTTTTTGAAGATGTTTTTACAGGTTCACTCATCGGGGTAATTACAACGATAGTTATTTATTACCTTTTTAAAAAATGGAATAATAATTGGATTGAAAAATCTATTATAACATCCATTAGTGGCAAATAAAAATTTGTAAAATAATTTTATTGACAGCTAAGTAAAGCTTTCAAAATAATTTCGACAAAACAGATATATTAATAAAAACAGATGATTTGATTTTTTTGCAAAAAATATCCTTGTGAAAACGCACGTGAGGAAGGTACAAAAGCGATGCAGGGCTTCAGGTGAGGAGGAATCGTTTGTTATTAATTTTTTGTTTCTAGAGCCTGTCCTGAGCTTTTACCGAAGGGTAGCAAGATAAAAGAAAAATACACAGTTTTTGAAACATTTAATTTCCGGATTTATTTCGGAAACTTCACTAAGGAAAAGGTTTTAAATAAATTGATACATAGCATCAACATTTCAATCATAATAACCAAATTTTAGATGTGAAAAACACTCAACTTATTTTATGCCTATATTCCTAAGTTGAATTAATCATTACTTTTAAAATTTTAAAAAAACATATATAAAGTTGAAATCATCCATTTTAAAATATAATTTTTTAATAGTATTGGCTGCCTTATTATTTTTTGTCCCCTTTTTAGGATCGGTTCATTTATTTGATTGGGATGAAATAAATTTTGCGGAATGTGCAAGAGAAATGGTAGTTACTGGAGATTATTTTTCTGTAAAAATTAATTATCAATATTTCTGGGAAAAACCACCGCTATTTATATGGATGCAGGCATTGTCAATGAATATTTTTGGAGTTAATGAATTTGCTGCGCGCATCCCCAATGCAATAGCTGGGTGTATTTCATTACTCGTTTTCTTTAATATTGGCAGGAAATTAATTGATGAAAAATTCGGATTAATTTGGGTTTTGGTTTATTTAGGTTCCTTTTTACCACATTTTTATTTTAAATCCGGCATTATCGACCCATGGTTCAACTTATTTATTTTTTGCGGATTTTATTACTTTATATTATTTAGCAATTATAATTTACCGGTTAAGATTCAAAAAACAGAAAAAACAGCTCCAAATAATTTAGATGGCTATAAAAACCAAAAAAACACCAGACTATTGCTGTTGTCAGCTGTATTTATTGGGCTTGGAGTTTTAACCAAAGGGCCTGTTGCTATATTAATTTTCAGTATTTGTCTCTTAGTATTTTGGGTAATAAAAAAATTCCAAGCTATTTTAGGACTTAAACAGTTAATTATTTTTGCACTTACAGTAGCTAGTATTGGATTATTATGGTTTGTAATATTGGCTCTAACTGGTAATTCAGTAATTATTAAAGAATTTATAATTTATCAAATTCGATTATTTAATACCGAAGATTCCGGGCACGGTGGTCCATTTTATTATCACTGGATTATTTTATTAATAGGCTGTTTCCCTTTATCAGTTTTTGCTTTACCAGCATTAATCAACCCTAAGGGTGAACTTAATGCTGACACCCCTTTTCAAAAACATTTTAAATTATGGATGTTAATATTATTTTGGGTAGTACTTATTTTATTTAGTATAGTAAAAACAAAAATAGTTCATTACTCCTCCTTGTGCTATTTCCCATTGAGTTTCCTAGCTGCTTATGTTCTATATAAATTATTAAATGAGGAACAGGTATGGAAAAAATACATGGGTATATTACTAATTATAATTTCAGGTATTATTGGATTAGTTATATCGGCATTACCTTTTATTGATAAGTATAAACAAATAATTATCGATGCTAATATTATCAAAGATAAATTTGCTGTTGAAAATTTAAAGGCAAATGTAACCTGGACTAATTTTGAATGGCTGATTGGTATATTTTTAATCGTTGGAATATTAGCCATGATACTATTGATAAATAAAAACAGAAGAAAACAAGGCTTGATAGGTATATTTATTATCTGTTTGCTTTCGGTAAATATGGCATCCTTATTAATTGCTCCTCGTATTGAAAAATATACGCAAAGTGCTGCAATTGAATTTTATCAATACCTTCAAAATAAAGATTGTTATATCGAAACAATTGGATTTAAAAGCTATGCGCATCTTTTTTATTCGCAAAAAAAACAACCACCCCCAAGTATTAATAGCAAAGAAAACAGAATGTACCAAACTCCAAGTAAAGATTCGCTTTTGAAGGGGTATATTGATAAACCAGCATATTTTGTATGTAAAATTACAATGGCCGAAGCTATTTTAAAAGATTATCCTACATTAAATGAAATTTATCGAAAAAACGGATTTGTGTTTTTTGTGAGAGAAGTAAAATAAATATTGGATGGGTATTAGCCTATTAATTCAAGTTAAATAATACCAATTAAAAATTGTAAATTAAATGCTATTAATTGACAAACAGTTGCTTGTAAAGCAAATTTATTTATAGAAATTAATCTGCGCCTCGTTCCACTAAAAATTTAATTTCCATTACAATACTTTAAATAAAAAACTCCAATTTTTAATCAAATATCATGGGTTTTATAATCCATGTTAAACTATTCAATCCAAAACAATATAGTAGAAACAGCTGTTAAAAGGACTTTATTTATTACCTTGTAATAGATTAATTAACATCATTAGGTTGAAATCTTTTTAGGGAAGCCAATAAATTTCATAACAATCCAGTTTACATTTGTTGGGATTCTGCAAATAACGATATAAAAATATATTGTAACCCTAATTTGTTGGAAATGAAAAAACAAGAACTAAATGCGCTTATAAGCCTACTTGACGACCCTGACGAAAAGGTTTTTGAACAAGTAAGTATGAAGTTTTTGTCGCTGGGGCAAGAAATCATTCCTTTATTGGAAGATGCGTGGGAACGCTCCTTTGATACACTTTTACAAAACCGCATTGAGAACATCATTCATCAAATTCAATTTGATATTATAAAAGATGCATTAAAAGATTGGTCAAGTCCTGAAAATCAAAATCTCCTAGAAGGAGCCCTATTAATTGCTCAATACCAATATCCAGACATTGATATTATAAAAATAAAAAAACACATCGACCAAATAAAAAAGGATGTATGGTTGGAGTTAAATGAAAATTTAACTGCACTGGAAAAGGTGAAAATACTAAACCATATCCTTTTTGATGTGCACAATTTAAGTGGTAATACTACCAATTACCACGCTCCCCAAAACTCATATATAAATAATGTATTGGAGAGTAAAAAAGGCAACCCACTGCTGCTAGCTATAATTTATACCATTATAGCACAAAGTCTAGATATCCCAATATATGGTGTGAATTTACCAGAACATTTTATATTGTGTTATGCAAATATGGACCGCATGGGATTGTCTACTGGTACGATAAATGAAGAGAGCTCTGTGTTATTTTATATCAACCCTTTCAGTAAAGGGAATGTATTTGGGGAAAAAGAAATTAATGCATTTTTGAAGCAACTAAAATTGGAACAGATACCTGGATTTTATGAACCATGTTCCAACCTTGAAATAATTAAACGACTACTCCGAAACCTTATTTCCTCCTATGAAAAACTCGGTTATCCTGATAAAAGTGCCGAGCTAAAGATATTACTATACTCATTAACTTAATTTTTTTTTGATAACAATTATGCATTCATTTTATTGTATAGTTAACTCCGAAAATTATTATTAGTAATCCCTATTAAATAAATTTCCTAAATAATTAAGCACAAATGCACCTTCTTTATTGGTACAAAATTAAATTCTTTCTTACATCGATTAGGCAAAACCTACTTCACAAATTTTTAAACAAAACTTAAATAATTATTCAAAAAAAATAGTTGGGAAAAGCTTTCGAAAGAATTTCGACAAAACAGATATATTATTAAAAACAGATGATTTCATTTTTTGTAAAAAACCTCCTTATGAAAACGCGCGTAAGGAATTAACAAACGCGATGAAGGGTTGCAGGTGGTGAAGCATCGTTTGTTCTTGATATTTTGTTTCTGGAGCCTGCCCTGAGCTTTTGCCGAAGGGAATCAAGACAAAAGAAAAACACACAGTTTTTGAAACGTTTAATTTGCGGATTTATTTAGAAAACTTCTATAGAACATATTTCTACTATTAAAAATAATTAATTTTTAATAGGTATCCACTTTGAACAATCATTAACAATTCTTGCCTATTATAATTAAAGTAAATGAGTATTTTTGCATAACAAATATGTCTAACACATTTTTAAACACACCTATAGAATATCTAAAAGGCGTTGGCCCTCAAAAAGCTGAAATGCTTAAGAAGGAATTGCAAATTTTCAAGTATTCAGATTTACTCTCCTTTTATCCATTTCGATATGTAGATCGTACAAAATTTTATAAAATAAAAGATATAAATTCCGATTTACCCTTTGTACAATTAAGAGGGAAAATTACACATACCAAAATGCTAGGGACAAAGCGTGCGCAGCGTTTTGTTGCAACCTTGACAGACGATACCGGCCAACTTGAACTTATATGGTTTCAGGGATCTAAATGGATGTTTGAAAAAATAAAACCAAATACTAATATGGAGTATATAGTTTTTGGGAAACCAACTATATTCAATAATAATTTCAATATTTCCCATCCAGAAATTGATTTGGTCAGTATCGAAAATACAACATTGGCTAGTAGTTTACAGGCGATTTACAATAGCACCGAAAAATTAAAAACAAGAGGATTAGATACAAAGGGGTTCGCACAGCTTCAAAAAGTATTAATTCCATTAATCAAAAATAACATACAGGAAACACTTTCAAATGCTATTATTGAAAGATTTCAGATGATTTCGAGGGAAGAAGCTATCATGCAAATTCATTTTCCGAAAAATCCAGAAATACTAAAACATGCTGAATTTCGATTAAAATTTGAAGAGCTGTTTTTTATCCAACTAAAATTATTAAAGCAAAAAGTAATACGCCAAAAAACATTTAAAGGATTTTTATTTTCCAAAATAGGAAATTATTTAAATTCTTTTTACAATAATATATTACCCTTCGAACTAACTAATGCTCAAAAAAGAGTTATTAAAGAAATTCGCATGGATATGGGCTCAGGAAAACAAATGAATCGCCTTTTGCAAGGTGACGTTGGCAGTGGGAAAACACTTGTTGCCCTAATGAATATTCTTATTTGTTTGGATAATGGTTATCAGGCGTGTTTGATGGCGCCCACAGAAATACTTGCAAATCAGCACTACGAAACAATATCAAAACTATTGAAACCATTAAACATTAATGTTGGTTTACTTACGGGTTCCAAAAAGGTAAAGGAACGAAAGTTGCTTCACGAACAACTGAAAAATGGAGAAATGCAAATTTTAATTGGGACCCACGCACTGCTTGAAAATGAAGTGCAGTTTAAAAATATTGGAATAGTGGTAATTGATGAACAACATAGGTTTGGTGTAGCCCAGCGGGCTATTATGTGGAATAAAAACACACAATCACCACACATGCTAATAATGTCGGCAACACCTATTCCTCGTACATTAGCGATGACATTATATGGCGATTTGGACGTAAGCACTATTGATGAATTACCTCCTGGTCGTAAACCCATTCAAACTGTTCACCGTTTTGATAATCATAGGGACAGAATATTTGGTTTTATGAAAGATCAAATAGCAATAGGCCGTCAAATATATATTGTATATCCACTGATAAAAGAATCGGAAAAAATGGATTATAAAGATTTGATGGACGGCTATGAAAGTATATCCAGAGCCTTTCCTATGCCAAAATATAATTTAAGCATTGTGCATGGCCAAATGAAAGCCGATGCAAAAAATTATGAAATGCAACGATTTGTTAAAGGCGAAACAAATATTTTGGTAGCTACCACTGTAATAGAAGTAGGAGTAGATGTTCCCAATGCTAGTGTAATGGTAATAGAAAGTGCTGAGCGTTTTGGATTATCCCAACTGCATCAATTACGCGGCCGTGTAGGTAGAGGTGCAGAACAATCCTATTGTATATTAATGTCGTCGTATAAACTAAGTTCTGATGGGAAATTGAGAATGGAAACCATGTGCAGAACAAATGATGGTTTTGAAATTGCAGAGGTAGATTTAAAATTACGTGGGCCGGGAGATATGTCAGGAACTATGCAAAGTGGGGTATTGGATTTAAAAATTGCTGACCTTGCAAAAGATTCTCAAATATTATATGCAGCAAGGAATATGGCCATTGAAATATTAGCCGAGGATCCCAATATTGAAAAACAAGAAAACAGTAACATTGCTTATCAATTCTCTCAATCAAATTCCAGCCAGTTTAATTGGAGTAGAATTTCTTAGTTATACTTTTTTATAAGTATCTATAATTGAATAAGTATTAAACTTGATTTTAAAAATTTAACAGCGAAAATTATATTAAATTATACTGATAGGAAATAATACTATTTTAACTAATTTGTGGAAATTAATTTTTATTACTATAACTTGAATTTTAAAAATTATTAATTTATCAAAAAGAAAATTATGAACTACCTAATGGTTTGCCTTGGAAATATTTGTCGATCTCCTTTGGCAGAAGGCATATTAAGAGACAAGGCCGTGAAATACAATCTTGATATTATTGTAGATTCTGCAGGCACTTCCAATTACCATATTGGTCAAGCACCTGATAGCCGCACTATTTCAAATGCAAAACAACATGGAATAAACATATCCAATTTAAAAGGACGGCAATTTCAAATAAGCGACTTTGACAAATTCGATGTTATTTTTGTTATGGATAGCTCTAACTACTCTAACATAATTGACCTTGCCAGGAATGAAATAGATAGGACTAAGGTAGAATTAATATTAAACAGAGTTTATCCTAATTCAAATATGGCTGTCCCCGACCCTTATTTAGGTGCTGAGCAAGCTTTTGAAAATGTATTTATCTTGCTTGAAAATGCCTGCGATGTTATTGCTCGTTCAATAAAAAACTCAAATAATTAATTTTTTTTTAATTTATTTTATTTATAATTAAGCTATCCAACAAAATTTCGCAATAAGCTAAATGTTGCTTTATAATAAACAATACCATGATTGAAAAAGGAACTCTTTATTTAATACCTACAACTCTCGGCATTAATAGTGAAACGGATGAAGTAATACCTGTTAAAGTAAATCGTATTATTAATTTAATTGATGAATATATCGTTGAAAATGAAAAAGCGGCACGTCATTATTTAAAGAAAATGGGAATTATTAAACCATTGCAGGAAATTATTTTACACCCCTTAAATCAGCATACAAAGCCCAATGAAATTTCAAGCTATTTAAATTCAATTAATGAAGGGAAAAATATAGGAATTATTTCAGAAGCTGGTTGTCCTGGGATAGCAGACCCCGGTGCTGAAGTTGTGAAATTAGCGCATGAAAGAAATATCAGAATCATCCCATTGGTTGGACCATCCTCCATCCTATTGGCATTGATGGCTTCAGGATTTAATGGTCAAAACTTTTGTTTTCATGGTTATTTACCTAAAGAACGCAGCGAACGTATAAAAAAAATAAAAGATATTGAAAGAGTTGCTAAAGAAAAAAATCAAACTCAACTTTTTATTGAAACACCCTATAGAAACAACCATATATTGGATGATATATTAACAAATTGTGATAACAAAACACAATTATGCATAGCCTGTGATATTACATTAGAAACAGAATTTATTAAAACTAAAAGCATATTGAATTGGAAAAATAAAATCCCAGATATCAATAAGCGTCCAGCAATATTTTTGATTTTCAAATAATATTTTTATTATTTATTTTTGGGGTATTTTAATACAATATTTGAATTTTTTCGAAGCTGAAATACCAAATGCTTTTTAATGGCAATCTCTTCAAGCTGTTTCTGGGGTCATTAAATTAAAAATAAATGAGAACAACATTGTATATAAATACTATGCCGGTAATAATAAGGATGAGACCTAAAAGAATATTGATTTTTCTTAAAACAGAATGACTAAGGTGATTTCTAATTTTATTTGCAAAATATGCTTTTAATACATCCGTAACAAATACAATTAAAAGTGTAGTAATAAAAAACGATAAAATATCAATTTCTGTAAAATCTTTATTTGAGCTGATAGCTCCTACCCATAAAATCCATAAAAAAATAACAGAAGGATTTAATAAATTTAAAAAAAAACCTTTTGTTATGAATAGGGGGAAATTAATTGCCTTTATTTCAAGGCCTATTTCTTCCTCTTCTTTGGTTTTATGAAATATACTGAATAAGCCAAATGCTATTAAAAGTAAGCCGCCAATAAGTCCTATCAAACTTTTCTCTTGAGGGTTTTCAAATAATTGAGCTATACCAAAATATGCCATTACAACACATAACACATCACTTAAAAAAATTCCAAATGCAAGTGCCAAGCCCGAATAAAATCCTTTTCTGCTGCTTGTCTGTATAAGTGTGAACATGGAAGGACCCGGTTGTATTGCTAAAACAAAACCTAAAGCTAATCCTTGTAAAATGGCTTTTAAAATCATTGGTCTATTTTGCCTTATTACCTAAATAATTTTTCCATTCGATTAACTTCTGCCCTTTCAATACGCGCGGAAATTTAAATGCTCCACCCGATTTCCCAATTGATTTCATATAATCATAAAAAATATGACTAGGCATCACATCAACAATAATCTCTTTTAAGGCTGCAATGCGTTCAACACGATAATCGTCATTTAATTCTTTCAATACTTCATCTATACGAATGCGTAATACAGCAAAATCTACTATGTCGTCGGTACCAATGTACCAATGATGAGCAAATAATGTTTCATAATTTATACCAGCAACCGTAAATTCTTTAATATTTATTTTTAGCTCCCCCGAAACTAATTCCACTGCTTTATTCATATTATCTTGCGATAAATGCTCACCACAAATACTCAAAAATTGTTTTGTACGTCCGGTAATGATTATTTCATAATGTTCGAGTGAGGTAAATTTAATTACGTCCCCTATCAAATAGCGCCATGCTCCAGCACAAGTAGATAATAACAATGCGTATTCTACCCCTTCCGCTACCTGCCCAATATGATATACTTCCGGTTTATCTACAATTACTCCCTCCGAATTAAAATTCTTTTCGTTGAAAGGTACAAATTCAAAAAAAATACCATTATCCAGAATCATTCTGCAGGCCTCAGTACCCTGCCTATCTTGGTATGCTATAAATCCCTCTGATGCCAAATAGGTGTCGAAATAAACAATCGGCTTGCCAAGTAATTTCTCGAAACCATTTTTATAAGGAGCAATTGCTACCCCTCCATGAAAATATATTTCGAGGTTAGGCCAAATTTCATGGATATTTTTCACTTTGTATTCAGAAATAATTTTTTCAAAAAGAATTTGAACCCATGCTGGTACTCCTGCAACAATAGCGATATCCCAATCTTTTGCTTTTTTAGTAATCTCTTCAAGCTTTGTTTCCCAATCCCTTTCTTTCGATATTTTTTTTCCTGGTTTATAAAAATGTTGGAAATAAAAAGGGATATTTTTTGCAGTAATACCACTTAAATCACCTTCAAAATAAGTTCCATTGTAATTTAAGTGGGTGCTACCACCAAGCATTAATGCACCACGCTGAAAATGTTCTTTTGGGAAATCGTATTTGCTCTGCATCCCCAATTGCCGAATACTTATTTTTTTTATCGCACGCAGCATGTGCGAAGTAACCGGGATGTATTTGCTGGAAGAATCGGAGGTTCCTGAACTTTTCGCAAAATATTTTATTCGCCCTGGCCAGCAAACATGAGCTTCCCCATTTAATGAACGATGCCACCATTTGTTAAACATCGAATTATAATCATGGCTATCAATCGTATTTTGAAAAGCTTCAACGATACCTGGTTCGTTGATTATTTTAGAGAAATTATAATGTTTACCAAAAGCTGTAAATTCAGCTTTTACAAGTAATTTTTTTAACACTTTTACCTGCTGTTGATAACCATTAATCTTCCGTATGCGTGGAATTTTATTCCTAAGTTCAAATGTGCGTTTGAGTATTGAGCCTAAAATTGCCATCCTGCCTATTGTTTAAATTATAATTAGATGATAGAAAACTACTTCAGAATTTTTTATATTGCCTTTTAAAATTATAAATATTAAAAAAAACTAATTCATGTAAATTTTTACTAAAATAAACCTTTTTTTTAACTTAAAAAAAATAGTAATTATCAATTTTATAAAAAATACAATAAATATCCTACTATCACTTTAACATTCAAAAAAAAGAAAAATTGAATATTAAAATTTTAAATATGTTATTTAGTATCCTTTTCTAAAACAATTACTTCTTAATATATTTAAAATCGTGATTATTTTTTATCGCTTTCAGTGATTTATAAATAAGTTTAATTACATTTTCAACATCCTCCTTATGTACACTTTCAACAGTAGTATGCATGTAACGCAGGGGTAAAGAAATTAATGCCGAAGGCACACCACCTACTGAATAAGCAAAGGCATCTGTATCGGTGCCGGTAGCGCGTGAAGCGGCGGCACGTTGAAATGGAATCTTAGAATTGTTTGCAGCTTCAATTATCAATTTTAATAAATTATTTTGCACAGCAGGCCCGTAAGTAAGAACAGGTCCTTTTCCACAAGCTAAATCACCATTAGAAATCTTATTCATCATAGGAGATTGGGTATCATGACAAACATCTGTTACAATTGCTACATTAGGTTTAATTGTTTGTGTAATCATTTCGGCACCGCGTAACCCAACTTCCTCCTGCACCGAATTAACTATATATAAGCCGAAGGGTATTTTAGTTTTACTTTCCTTAATTAAACGCGCTACTTCGGCTATCATAAATCCTCCAACACGATTATCGAGTGCACGACCAACATAATAACGATCATTCAAAATCATAAATTCATCTTCATAAGTTATTACACAACCTACATGAATACCTAGCGCTTCAACTTCTTTTTTAGAATTACATCCGCAATCCAAAAATATATTTTTTAAGGATGGTGATTCTTCTTTTGCCGGATCCCTTACATGAATAGCAGGCCAACCAAAAATAGCTTTAACAACACCTTTTTCGGTATAAATGTTCACCCGTTTGGAAGGCGCTATCATATGGTCACTACCACCATTTCTTCGCAGGTAAATAAATCCATCACTTGTAATGTAATTTACAAACCATGAAATTTCATCGGCATGTGCTTCAATCACTACTTTATAAGCAGCCTCTGGATTGATAATACCAACAGCCGTTCCATAATTATCAACATAATAATCATCGATATATGGTTTAATGTATTCAAGCCAAATTTTTTGTCCCTCCATTTCAAAACCAGTAGGTGATGAATTGTTTAAATATTTCTGCAAAAAATCATGTGAATTTTTTGTCAATATTGATTTCGATATTTTTTTTTCAGTTTTTTTCTTCGCCATTTTTTTTCGTTTGTTCAATTAGTATTTATATAATTTCTGCTTTATTAACTGTATAATTAATTTAACTTACTCTCCACCCAAACATTTACAATTTCTTCTAAAATATTTAATGGAAGAGGCCCGGAAGTTAATATTATATCATGAAATGCACCGATATCAAATTTGTCACCAAGTTTAGTTTTAGCATTTGCGCGAAGCGCTATAATTTTATTCATACCAATTTTATAACCAGTAGCTTGTGAAGGCCAAACAATATAACGCTCAATTTCTTTTTTATTATCGCCCTCAGGATTTGG
>Ga0114966_10000323_pt1 | contig 46629 bp, 42 predicted proteins | sample M_130207_XF_Meta_FD_87029 | JGI IMG/M metagenome (GOLD analysis project Ga0114966, IMG submission 87029) | Freshwater microbial communities from Lake Montjoie, Canada to study carbon cycling - M_130207_XF_MetaG | ecosystem: Environmental > Aquatic > Freshwater > Lake | place: Lake Montjoie... | reverse complement strand
GGTTTATTATTATTTTTCTTATTTTTTTTCTCCTATTATAGTATAAAGAATATAGCATAAATGGGTGGTGGTCTTCTTCAACTTGTTGCTTATGGTGCTCAGGATGTTTATTTAACTGGTAATCCTCAAATTACTTTTTTTAAAGTTGCTTATCGCCGTCATACTAATTTCGCAATAGAAGCAATAGAACAAACATTTAACGGTTCTGCGGCTTTTGGTTCTCGTGTAACTTGTCAAGTTACACGTAATGGTGATTTAATTAATCGTATTTATTTCACCGGTACTATAATTAATAATAATACTGGCACTGCTCCAACTGGTTCTGTTGGTTTAGTTCCATATTTTGGTCTCAAATTATTAAAAACTATCGAATTAGAAATTGGAGGACAGCGCATTGATAAGCATTATTCAGAATGGTTATATATATGGAATGAATTATCACTTCCAGTTGGAAAACGAGATGGTTATAAATTAATGGTTGGTGGCGATAAATATAATCGCTCAACCTGCTTAAAAGTTGGCGATAGTTATTCTCTACATGTTCCTCTTGAATTCTGGTTTTGCCGAAATGTTGGTTTAGCTCTTCCTTTAATTGCTCTTCAATATCATGAAGTTAAAGTTAATATCGAATTAGAAACTGCTACTGCTATGATTGACAATGGTCCAAATTTTTCAGCATATCCTACAACTATGGCTGATGACAATAGTAAATTAACAGGAACTGCCGGAAATATTGCTCTAACAGGTGCTTCATTATGGGTTGATTACATCTTCTTAGATACTGATGAACGTCGCCGTTTCGCTCAATTATCTCATGAATATCTAATTGAACAATTACAATTCACTGGCGCTGATACCATTTCAGGAAATACTAGCAAGTCAATGAAGAGCATCCGAATGAATTTTAATCATCCATGCAAGGAATTAATATGGGTCATTAAGCCCGATGCTGCTTCAAATGTGTTTGCCAATCCTTATTGGAATAACTTCACTGACCGCGCCACTGACAATCAGTATATATTATCTAAAAACCCTGTCACAAAAGCTAAAATTCAACTCAATGGCAATGACCGTTTTGCCGAACGTGATGGAAATTATTTTAGCCTCGTTCAACCTTATCAACATCATGAATATACTCCTGGAACCTTTAATAATGGTATCAATGTTTATTCATTCGCCATCAAACCTGAAGAACATCAACCTTCAGGCACTCTTAATATGTCTCGTATAGATACTGCTGTCTTATCTCTAGCCTCTTCAGTCAATGGCACTATTTATATATACACCGTTAATTATAACGTTCTACGCATACTATCAGGTATGGGTGGTTTAGCTTATTCCAATTAAAAACACCCTGGTCTATTATTATTTTTTCTATTTTTATCTTCATATAAAAATTTGTTTTGTGTTGATTCAATTGTCAATTTCAAAAATTCTAATTCTCGTTTATTTGTCAATTTCTTCAATTCGATATCGTGCTGTACTTTTATTCTATTGAATTTAATAATATCTTTTATTCGCACATTTTCGAAGATGTTTATATCTTTAATTTCTTTATTTATATTCTCAACGTTTTCAACTAGTTTATCAAATAATTCAGGTGAATAATTATTAGACATAGTAAAAAAATCAATCATATCTTTCTGTTTGCTATACATCAATTTATAATTGAATAATATGTCATGTATATTTTTAAGTTTTTCCATATTTTCCCGATAATTTCTAAATTTAACAATCGAACTCAATATCGTCAATAATGTTCCCAATAATAATGAAACCATGCTCACTATTAATGATATCGTTTCTTTCGATATTATTAATCCCATCGCCGAGTTTTGATTATCATTCTGATAATTAATTAATGTCAATCTGATAGCCTCTATAAATGTCGTCATAGTTGATATTATCAATATTAATAATGATATTCGATTGTATCTGAAATATATTAAATCGTATTTTGCCGATATTATATATAATGATGTTGATATTTTTTTCTTATTTTCTTTGATTGTTTTATATAATTTTTCTTTTTTTTCATTAATATCATTTGCTGTTTCACTTGTTTGGCTTTCAGATGTTTTTCTTTCCGTAAATTCATATAAAGTTAATAATTTATTTTCATCTCTCGAAGTAGGTGTCGATGATATATTAACTAAATCGGCTTTTATTTTATTATTAGTAGATTGATTATCATCTATTAATACTATAATATCATCTCCTTTAGTACTCTCTTTATGTATCATTTATATTAATATTCAATATTATTATAATTATTATAATTATAATAATTAAAGCTATTATAAAATCCCTAACCGTAAAGGGACGTTTTATTTTATAATTCGTATTATAAATAACATTCACCAAATGAATAGAATTTGTCACTGCACTTTCTAATGACGTAAAATGAATTTTAGCGTTTCCTGTATGTGTTCCTAAGATATAAATATTATCACTGATTTTATTATTTTTAATATAATTATAATTTGGCGGTCTTAAAAATGCTGTTTCATTTGATTTCCATTCTCCATTTTCATAATAATTATTTAAAAATGCTAATGTAGGTAATGGTAATGATTGATATATTTCTTTCAGTTGTCTGTAAATTTCATATATAATTTCATTTTTGTCAGTGCATTCATTCGCGGTTTTATTTAAATATTTACTCTTCTTATCTACATACGAAATACAACAACTAATGACTGTTTTTGAATTTCTTTCTTTGAATTTCATATAATCACTCAAAATTATTTTAATAATACCCCAGTCAGTATTATTATAAAACCCATTCTTGTTTTCTAAATCAGGCACTTCATAATTCCAATGAAATGTAACTGATACATATTTATTATAATCAGTCTTCTCTGAATATTCCGCTAAATCATTTATAGTTCTTAGATTTTCTGGAGAATTTTTTAGAATTTTATATAAATTAACTGGTGGTATTGCTATAATTACCTTCTTCGCATAATAATTATCATCCAATGTTGTCAATTTGATTATTTCTTCTTCTTTCTCGATTTTTATAACTTCAGTTTCGAACTTAAAATCAACATTCGTCAAATTATTCTTCCAAATAGTAAATAAACCATCATCATTCGGAATTTTTGGCTGATAAGGATTATATAATAATGTCTCATTCAACATATTTAAATATGTATTTAAGGAAATTTTATTAATGTCGCCGCCATCGACAATTCTGGCATAACGGTCAATATAATCAATAGCCTTTTCAGTAAAATTATTAGTTTTTACAAATTCAGCTAAAGATATATCTTTTCCATAATTAGGGTCTAACAATAATTTAAAAAAATCAATAGACAAAACCATAATTTCATTAAAATTAAATAAATTGGGTTTAATAATTTCGTCGTATAATGATTGGAACATACTCACCTTATATCGGACAAATACATCATTGAATTTTAATCCTATTTTATTTAAAATCATTTTGAAATTTAAATAATTACTAAAATACATTCTTGGACCATGTTCGCAAAAATAATATTCATTCTCGTATTTATGTCTATTGACTTTATGACAACCACCTATGAATTTATCTTTCTCTATTATCATTATTTTTTCATTCTTATCAGCTAATGTTGCAAAAGCTAATCCTGCAGGACCTGAACCGATAATAACACAATCGTATATATACATTTATATAATAATTATAAATTAAAAAAAATAAATTTAATTTAATAATTTTGACAATTAATAATTTGATTTCCTGAACTGTGGAATTCTTTCAATACTTGACAATCGATTGCAGCTTCTTTCATCGCTTGATATAACGTAAGTATGTTTTGCATCTTACTTATAGCATTATCATAAATGAATTTATCTATATTTTCGATGCCTGTTGTGTCCAAAATCTTTTTCTTTCTTCTTGAAGTTCCCATTTCGCTTTTTTCGTATTTCTTTAATTCTGCTTTTATTGTTTTAATTTCTTTTTTAATATTCTCAAGTTCTATTTTAGACATTTCTATTATATTATCAGCGTCTTCTACTTGATATTCAAGCTCTACAACAGATTGTTTAGCTTTCTTAGCTTTAGTTATCTGTTTTTTGATATCTTTAATTACTTCTTTATTTTCTTTTATATCTCCCTTAAATTTTTCTTCTCTTGTTTCCAATAATATTAATTCGTCTAATAATTGCGCTTTGTTGTCTATTCCTGTTTTATCTATTTTAATTTCTTTCTTAGGAAAATCGCTAATGTATCTATGAATTGTAACATTCCAATCTTTTTTTTCCAAATCAACATGAGAACATAAACGAGCCGCGCGTCCAATCGTTTGTTTATCACTGGCCCAAGTTATTAAAGGTTCGAATATATGAATATGACGAACCGCTTTAAGGTCTATTCCTTCGTTATATGATTGTGACGCTAAAAATAAATGAACGTATTCTCCGTTTTTGTTGTAAGGAGCATTATATAATGCTCTCAACTTATCAAGGTCGGCTCCCTTATCTGTTCCGAGTTGTGTGCTTATAGCTAAGATATAACGAGGTTTTTTATTAGCTTCTGTTGGATTTTCCATAATTTTAACTGCTTCGGCTGGAGTTAATTTAGTATATCCACGTTCATTTAATTGTTTGGCAATAGCTAAAACACCATGACCTCCATAACCTTTGTTTTCATAAAATGCAGAATAAATATATTGTTTTTGGTCATTGTATTGTAATACATTTAATAATAATTCTTCTAATTTGGCACTAAACTCTCGAAGAGTTAGACCTTTTTCAAAATTATAGAGTGTATTTGAATAACGACGAGCAGCAGCCCAGTATTTATTTAAAGTATTGGCTTTTGATAATGCATTAAAATCTTTGGCACTGTCTTTGACTTCATTATATTTAGTTATATATTCTTCGAATTGTTTTTCAGACATATTAACATAAATAGGGTCTTTATTTATAACTACTGGGAATTTACTGGTATCATTAGACATATCAAAGAATGATATTAAACCTCTTATTTTTAATTTGAATTTGTCGATGTCATTCATATCAGTTTCTTTAATTTCTGGTGTTCCATTATCTCTGACAATATTCAACAATTTAAAAATTTCGATTGGATTATCTCCTAATGTGGCTGTTAATATGAATACTTTCATTTTTGGAAATTTAGAACCTGATAATAATAATTTCTCTACTTTTTCATGTTGTTTTCGTTGATTTAACAAAGGTCTAAATAAATTATGAACTTCGTCTATAATCAATATACATTTATTTAAATCAATAACTTTCTTTTCTATTCTATTTGATAATTGTGCAAATGATAAAAAACTAACGTTTTTAAATTCTTTTTCGATTTTGTTCAATTCTTTTCCTGCAAATCTTGGAAATAAATCCGCAGCACATTTATAAAAATTGCTTGGTGGATTGCTTACTAATGCATCCCTACTGCTACAATAAATAATCTGTTGTTTAGTTCCCCAAAAACCTTCCATAATCGAAGTAGCCGTACATGTTTTACCACTTCCTGTTGAATGCCAAATCAACATTCCACGTTTATTCAATTTATTTTTATGTATTGTTTTACAAATATTATTTATAATTGATTGTGGTGTTGTTGGTAATTTTGGATTTTTTGGAATTTCTATTGAAGAAGATAATGAAGAATAAGACGATAATGAATAATAATCAGTCGATGATGAATATAAAGGTCCATATGATTTAATTGAAGAAGTTATTGAAGAAGGAGATGAAGATAATGATTTAGATAAATCTTCATAATAAACAGGAAAGAATTTTCTATATAATCTATCTAAATTTAATTCATAATTCTCAGGATTTGTAGCTTTATCAATCAAATTATATAATCTCTTAAATTCGTTTATATCCGCTGTTTTATCGATATATTTACTTAATTCTGCTAAATCATCATTAATATTAGGGTCAAGTTGTTCTAATTTGGTTTTTACATAACTGTTATATTGATATATATCATCAAATTTAAAATAATCTGGAAAATATTTTTTATAAACTTTAAAATATTCATTAACATCTGCTATTCTTTTGTTTTTTACCAAATAATTATATTCATACAAAAATTCATTAAATCTATCTATAGTATTTATATCAATATGTTGTAAGAAAAAATTAATATTATTATTGTCTGTTGGGTCATTGAAAGATAATAAATAACGAACATATCTAATATAAATACGTCTGTAGCCATTTATTTCGGCTTTTATACCATCGTCAAAATATTCAATAAAAGCACTAGTATAATATTCACCCAATTGAGTTCGTAAAACAATTATATTATTATAATTAATCGCTGTAGGTGTTCGTTTATATTGTTCAATTAAAGCCATTAGTTTAGGATAGACATCATTAAAGTTTTTCTTGAAAATTAAGAAGATATTATCGGCATCAGTTATATATGATTGTTCTATATAAAACTTAATTATAGGTATGTCTTCGTCTAGCATTGGATTTAAGGTGCGTATAAAAGCCAATTGAAATAATTCTTGAATGAATTCATAATTATATTTAATAACTATTTCATTATTTGTTTCTTTATTTAAAAAATATCTTTTGAAATATTTTTCATATATTGGAGCTACAAATTCGATATCATCCTCTGATTTATAATAATTATGTCTATAATAATTTATGTATCCTTTCAATTCAACCTTAAATTTTTCTATATTAGCCATTGAACCATCATTTATATACAATTTGAATATTTCTAAGTCATTGCTAAAATCTAAATCAAGACTTATAAGAATATAATGAATATATCGAAGATAATTATTATAATAACTAATTAAATAATTTTTTATAGACTTAATATTCTTATCTAATTCTAAATTTGCGAGTGGTGGTTTTTCTTTTTCATTTATTTTTACAAGCATATATTGGTCTAATTCATCCATTTTTACTTCTTCTTGTTCTTCGTCCTCTTCTTCATCATTAGTATTTATACAACGATTACCTTTTCCTATTAATTTTAATGTATTAGGTGTATTCGCTGAATTATATAAATCATATAATGATTTTTCTATATTATCAAAATCAATATCATAAATACCACTATCTGAACTACTTCTTGAATATGAACTATTATTAGAAGAAGAACTCTTAAAACTCTTAAAACTTTTAGATTTTTCTGGTATTTTAGTTTTTGAGACACAATCAATTGAATTTTCTCCTACTCGTTGTAAATGACAACTATCTACAGTTTCGCATAATTTCTGCGATTTTTTTATATCTTGTTTAGTTATTTTGCCTGATTTATGGTCATTCTCACGTAATAATTTAAAATCACTTAAAAGTGCTCCACAACGTCTATCATTATCATCAACCCAACAATTACCCATATCATAAGTATTATTTCGATTTATTGTTTTTTTGTCCCATTCGCCTTTGGCATTATGACATCTAGCTTTAGTATAAACATTTCTATAAAATCTATTATATTTATCTGGTTTAGATTTATCATCATCGACAATTTTACAGCTACTATCGATATTAAATGGTTCCTTATTGACAAAATCATCTATATCTTCATAAGTTTCATAAGGATTTGTTTTTGGTCGTTTATATTCATAAACAACTTTTTTATTACAAACCTTTTCACGATTTGATAATTCTTTGCTTATTTCTTTGTATTTCTGATTAACAGATAATGAACTTTTACTCATAATACTAATTTATATAAATATTAAAATAATTAGGGCGATTGAATATAGAATTATAGATAATGTCGGTGGTGTATATATTTGAATATAATTCGAGAAATCAAATATATACTCTGCCATTTCATTCATTCCAATATCTATAATTATATGTTTGTTTTTCATTATCCATTTGCAAATTCTTTTCTTATAATGAAAAGGTTCTCGTTTTAATATGTGTGGCTTAATTTTAGTCGTTCTTGTTAATAAATATACAGCGAAAGAAGCCGTCGCAGGCTCAATCATTTTTACATTACTAATAAACATCCGTTTATTTAATTATATTTATAAATAATTTTTGAATTCAAATTCAAAAATGGTTTAGAGGATGTATGGTAAGAATTAAACAATTACCTTTAATCATGTATAAAATTAAAGATTACTTAAAAACACAAATTTTCAAATAAAATGAAGATGGTCGAATAAATAGTTCTATAGATGAAAATATAATAACATTTGTATTATTATAACAAAAACAATCAAATAAATTCTGCTGAAATTTCTGCACCTGTTTTAGTGCTTTTCATTTGTTTATTATAAAAATTAACAATTTCATTTTCAGTCGTTGGCAACCATTTTGCATTTATTCTCATTCTATAAAACCAATTATCATTTTCAAATTTAATTAATTTATTTATTCTACTCTTATTTTCTATCTCCAATTTCTTTCCTTTGTTTGTCATTACATATCCAATTATACCAATATTGCCATTATGTTCTTTTTTATGACATTCATCACAAATAGGTATTAAATTATGCTGAATGTTTTTATTGAAATTATCAAATTTACCATTTTCATTTGCATTGACTTGATAATTAATATGATGTGTCTCGCTACTCTTGTTTTTTTTACAAACCTCACAAACATCTATAAAAACTGATGAATTATAATTAGAAGTTTTCGTATTTATTATAGTTGTATTTAATCCCATTATTTCTTTTTTTATTAATTCTGCATTTTTCATAAAATTTAATGGCATATCCAATGATTTACAAACATCTATCCCATAAATATTAGAACCTTGACCTTCTCTCAATTTTCTCTCGTATATTATCAAGTCTCCATCAATTTCTATATGCATATGAAATATCTTTAATTTATCTTCTGCTATTTTATCTTTTATTATTGAAATATCAGTCAATTCATGTAAATGACTTGTGAATATAAATGATGCCTTCTTATTTGTTAATTCAACTATTGCCGCTGATACTATCGAAATTCCCGAAATAGCTTCTGTCCCACAACAAATTTCATCTCCTATTATTAAACTAGATTTATCAGCCCGTTGAAGTATATTTCGTAATTCTGTCATTTCTACAACAAAACTACTCATACCTCTATAGATATTATCATTTCCACATATTCTCGTCATTATATGATTATAAGGATAATATTCAAATAATGTCGATGGAACAAACATTCCAGCCTGTGCCATAATTATTGATAATCCTACCGCCTTCATAAATGAACTCTTGCCTGAGGAATTTATTCCATATAATAATATCCCATCTTGATTTAAAGAAATATCATTACCTACATATTCAACTTCGTTATAAATACGTTCTATAATCGGATGGCGTAAGTTCTCTGATTTAATAAAAGAATTTGGAGAATTTTGAATAATCGATGGTTTATAATAACAATAATCAAAAGCATTTTTTGCATTACAATTATTTATATCTAATTCCGTCAATTCATTGATAATTATATCAAGCTTTCCTTTATTTTCCATTAAAAACTTTGTTAAAAAATTTAAATATTCTTTTATAACAATTGATTGTATTTTCTGTTCTATTGTTTCAATTGTCGAAGATGCCTCATTAATTTCATCTGATACCAATTTTAAATTATTGTTATTTGAACTAATTATTTTTTTTTCAAATTTACTCATATATTTCTTATTCTTATTTACTGCCGTTTCATATCTCTTTTTTGTTATTAATATATAATATCCGTCTTTGTCATTATTCTCAAGTTTGCATATTGTATCACCAATACCGCTAATTTTATTAGAAATAGAAATAAGAACATTATATTTTTCCTCTCGCAATTTTGTCAAATCGTCTATTTCTGGTAAATGACCTTTGTTAAAAATATTACTATTAATATCAGCTATATTATATTTATTACATTCATCTATATTTAAAATCTTCAAATAATTTAAAATTTCATTTATATTATTATAAATAATATCTTTGTTTATTATCTTAAAAGCCTCTGTCGCATTTTCAAGAGAATTAATTAAATAACTCCATTCAGATGGATTGAATTTTTTTAATAATATCTTTCTTTTACTTCTTTCCAAATCATTGATATTATTCAAATATTTGTTTATTATCTTGAATTTCTTATCTTCTAATAATTCTTCTATCTTTTCATATCTTCTATTTAATTCATCCACATTATTTATCGGATTTAATAATTTTTCCTTAAATCCCCTAGAACCGAAAGCCGTTGAACATCTATTCAAGATGTCTAATAAAGGTCGTTCATTTTCATTATGACTAATTATATTTAATTGTAAAGAACTATTATATTCGATTGTTAATATCTTTGATTGTTCTAAAATTTCTGGATTATTCAACTCTTTGATTATTTCGGCATTGTGTTCATATGCAAATTGTAATAAACAACAAAAACTAATTCTCGCATAATTAATTCTTTCTAAATTCAAATATTCACAAACAGATAACATTGAACTGTTTTCAAATGATTTCTCTAAAATTTTATTTTGATATTCTAATTTTTTTATTATCGGAAATAATTCATAATTATTCCATTTGTAATGAACCAACGAATTTATAGAATTAGTAATTTCTATTATCTGATTTTTATTCTTAATTTCATTTTCTGATAATATCAATATTTCACTCGGATTATATATTGTCAATAATCTATAACATTCATCGAGCGTCGATTGTGGGTCTGTTTTTATTGCTCCTGATTCATATACAAAACATTTTCCCGTAGTTAAATCAACTCCACTAATTCCTACTATCAATAAATTATCTTTCATTTCCTCGAAATAAAGAACCATTATATAATTACCTTTCTTTGTATTTGCATTGATATTCGTAGAAGGACTTATTATTTCTGTTATTTTTCTTTCAGGATTAGGTGGAGGCGTTATTTGTTCAATTAAAACTATCGTAAAATTATTTTCTGTTAAAATTTGAATGAATTTATTAATAACATAAATAGGAAATCCAGCCATTAATGGATTTGATTTTGAAACTTCTTTTACTGACTTGTTTTTTTTTGATATTATAATATTACATATATCCCCGATTTTTGTCATAAAAGAACAATTCTCATTTATTGAATACATTTCAAAAAATGAACCTACTTGCATTAATATAATCGTATTCTCTCCATATTTATTTTTATATTCTATTTGATAATTCAAATAATCGTCGATAATCATTGTCAATTATTTAAATTCGTTATCTGTTTATATAATTGTATTAAATTTATAATAATCGTAAAAAAAATGATAGTAATTAAATTAGAAGGTAAATTGTCGAAGATGCAAGAAATCATTGATTTTATTATCTCGAACTTTGAGTGCAATAGCGAATACATTGAAGATGAACTTTATAATTATCTCAAACATTCGTTTGCTATCAACTACCCCAAAGAAACCAAAGATTTATTCAAACACTATTTTCCCAAACGGTCATCTGTTAATATCGATGATTTGTATGAGAAGATTAAAGATATTGTCATCAATGAAATTATCGAAAGAAATGAAATTGGTGACAAATACTTTTGAAGAGATTTTTACAAAAAAAAATAAAAAACTGAATAATGTTTTTTATTTTTCATTTTAAAATGAACCAAGAACAATTCATTCGAGAATTTATGGCCTATTATGATATCTGTGGAGAATATGATATCACAATGGCCTTCGAACTGTTTTATGACGAAGAACTCGTTCAGAAAAACAAAATAGAAGAATTATTCAAAATCCATTTTCCAACAAATGATATCAACACTGACGAACATTTGTTATATGATAAGTTATATAACATTGTCGAACCTGCTGTTATCAATAATTGCGAAAGCGAAGCAGACACAGATAAGGATGAAGAATAAATAAGCATTGATTTGTTAGGTAAAATGACAAAAAATGATGATTTTTGTCATTCTTAAAAAAATTATATGTTGTGGCATAGTGTTTTCGTATTACTTGTTTCGAAGTTCGTTTTCGGTGTCGATATTATCGGCAACCTTTATAATAATTATAACCAAGGAAATTATATAAGTGTAGCTGTCGAATTATTGATATTGAAATACATTTGTTAATAATCCGAAAAAATGATAATCCAATTTTTGGATTTTTATTTAATTATGCTAAAAATAATAGGTGTTCTTATTTGTTTGAAATTCTTATTTGATATAGATTTAATGGAAGACATGTTTATAAACATCAGACAATATCAAATGATAAAACTATTTATTGATTTGTTATTTCTTCATAGTGTTTTGAATATAATATAAAAACATAATCATTTATTAGTTTATTAATGTCTTCTTTTGACGAAAAATTATTTTTAAATACCATAATCAGAAATTGTAAAAATTCAAGTGATGTTAATGAATTAAATACATCTTTTGATACCATTTTTAATGATACCATAACAAAAAATAATATAGATATTGTTTTTGATATCTATTGTAAAAATAATAATGACATTGAAGACGCTAAAATACGCTATGGTAAAAATTATAAAGAAATAAAATTAAATCTCATTCTCTATAATAATCTCTTACAATATTTGAGAATGATTTGATTTTCATTATCATTTTCATTATCATTTTCATTTCATTTTCATTTCATTATAATTGAATATACATCTTGATATAATCTGTTACGTTATTGCGACAATTTAAGCATTTCGTAACACGTGTATTATGAAATCTTATGCTCTGGATTATACATTCATTACAACATGTATGACCACATGGAATTGAACACATATTAATTTCATTCTCAAAACAAATAGGACATATATTTCTATTTATTTTTTCTGTTTTTATTATTTCTGTCGTAGTGCTTATGAATAATTTCCTAAATGCTGCTAATTCTTCTTCTTGTGTTGTTATTTCTTTTTCTAACAATTCTTTTTTGTCATTATAATAATTATTAATCCAATCATTAACATAGGTTTTTAACAATTCTATGTATTTTAATAATGTATCGTTTAATTCTTCTACTGTCTTATCATTTTGTCTATATAATTTAATCATGATATCCTGATGATTAACAAAAACATTTGATTTATATTTTAATATATCTAGCTTTTTTTGTTCCAAATATTTAATATCATCTAAATTATTTTTTAATTTTTCATTTAGAGTATTATAATTATTCAATAATTTGTCCGCCGTAAAATTTTCTTTATTTTCTTTTAAATCTATAGACAATAAATCGTCTGGTAGTTCATCTAATTTATAAGCAGACGCAAATGAACTATAATTCATTATTATTATAATTATAATATATATTATTAAAGATGGATTTATCGCTACAATTTAAAGAAAAAGAAATTTTCAATTTTAAACATATTACTTTGAGTAATATTGGAATGATAATATTAAATGATTTTACTTTTAATATGATTATTTTTATTTGGTATATTTTATATAGCAATGGTTTTATAAGTTCGCCTAATGTATTTTTTGCAATCGCTGTCTCGTTAATTCAAAATGTTTTTGTATTTTTTTATTTAATTTCCAAAAATCTAACAACAAATAATATTATCAAATATTTTATAATTTTGATAATTCTTAAGATTATACCATTGATATCTTTATATTTAAATAAAAATATGTATGTCGATTATATCGATGTTTATGCAACTGCTTATTTATATATCATTTATATCTTAATATTTTTCGTTATTTATGATATCGTATTACAAAAAAATGCAGGTTTAGATACAATACTAACAAAAGATTTTGTTACTTATGAAAATGAAAATAATGTTATTAGTTCCATTTATGATACGACCTATAATGATATCATCAAACGAATAATTTAAGCTGTTTCATATATTCGGCCTTTTCATATTTATTTTCAATATTATTGAGTTCATTATTTTTTTTCAATATATCTTCTATGACCTTGTCATATAAATGACTATGGTCAAGAGACATATCAACGCCAGGAAAATATCGCTTAAATACTTCGCCGAATTCTTCTGAAATAATTCGATTAATATCTTTATTTTTGTTGCTAAGTTTATTGAACACTAAACTGACAATTTCCTTAACAAACCTTTCTTCGTCAAAAGTAACAGACATAATTATTATTCAAAATTAAAAAAAAATCATTTTTATTTTTTATTTCAAAACAAAAAGAACAAAAATTTCTTTTTGTCCTTTTTTTGGTGAAACTCTTTCTTACTGTGCCTTCTTCACTTGTTCGCCTTCTACTATCAAATAATCAACTATCTTTTCATTGATTGTAGAACACTTACTTATGATTTCCAACTTTTTCTCGCGAATTTTAGCAGTTAATTCTGCTATCTGAACTTTTGCAACGGCTTCTTCAAATTTGATATTCTGTTCTGCCAATTTCTTCTTCATAGTCTCAATATCTGCCGCAACTTTGCTATAGTCAAATCCACCATCGTTGAAACTAACGAAGTCGGGGTTTGGCTTTTTGAAAATCACGAACAGGCAATAAGAAATGCAGAGGGTGGCAATCACATAAATCAGCATCTGAGCAAGATAGGCGATAATATCGAACATATTACTTCACAATTATTTTATCCAATTACCTTAATCATTTTTTACGATTATATTTATAAATTAATACAAATGTTTTGTATATAATTAAATATCATCATCATACACATAATATTCAAAGAAGTATAAATAATAATATCAGGCACAATATTTACAATTACGTTAAACATTATAAATATAAAAAAAATTAAACAATTTCATTTTTTATTGAAAGAACAAAAATTTCTTTTTGTCCTTTTTTCTAACTTGTTCTTTATTTCGTGATTTGTTCTTCAATCAGGATAAAATCAACTAATTTACCCGTGATTGATGCGCATTTATCAGCAATTTCCAACTTCGTATCGCGTATTTTAGCAGTCATGGCTGCCAATTGAACTTCTACAAGAATTTCTTCGAATTTACTGTTCTGTTCTTTCATCTTCTTCTTCATATCTTCAATATTTCTATTGATTTTATCATAAAATTCTGTGTTTTCTTTACTATTATTACAATCTTCTTTTTCTTCACAAGTTTCTTCTACAATAGGCTTTTTATTATCCAATTGGATGATAAAGAGACAGAAGGAAATAGCGAGAAATACGAAAATGGCAAGAATATAAAGAAACATTTCACTGAAGATAGCAATCAAATTGATGATGAAGTTCCACATTTTAACACGTGATAGAATTATTTAAAATTATAATCAAATCATTTTTTTGTTTTTATTAATTATTTTTAAACAAAATTATTCTTTTTCAAGTGGAACAAAACCTATATCTATATTATCATTAATTTTTCTTAAAATTTTTGGGTCTATTTCGTCATTATCGTTAATCATAGGCGGTGCTTCAGCTGGAGGCTTAAATAAATTTAAAATAAAAACAGGAATAATCGAAGAAAATCCCGCTAAAGATAATGAAGACGTAAATATATAATAACTAACTACAGTCGCAACAATATAAATAATCACAAACAATAAAATATTATTAGATGTAAATAATTGTTTCTTAGGAGGAGGACTATTATCATCATAATAATTATTATTATTAGAACTCTTATCGAGTGAATATATGATACCAAATATAATCACACTTATAATTAACGATACAATATAATACTCCATTCTTTCTATAATAAAAAATTAATTTAAATACGTATTATATTACATAAAGATATAAATATAAAAAATATTTATTAATAAATATGAAACTAGAATTGAAAAAATTCGACCCGGCTACAATAAAAAGCGATTCAGTAATTGTTTTTATTGGTAAAAGAAATACTGGGAAATCGTATTGTATGAAAGATATCTTAAGTTATCATAAAGATTTACCCGTCGGAGTTGTTATTAGTCCCACTGAAACAGCTAATAACTTCTTTGAAAAATTTATTCCTAATATGCTTATCTATGATGAATATGAACCACCTATAATAAAAAGGTTTTTAGAAAGACAAATAACTATAAACAAACAAAAAGCACAACAAGAAAAACAATTTCACACATCCGACATAGATAACAGGGCTTTTTTAATTTTAGATGATTGTCTCTATGATAAAACTTGGCCTACTGATAAAAATATTAGAAGTATTTTTATGAACGGTCGTCATTATAAAATTTTTTTCTTGATTACTATGCAATATTGTATGGGTTTGCCTCCGGTTCTTCGTGCCAATATTGATTATGTTTTTATATTCAAAAATAATATCATCAAAGAACGAGAAAAGATTTATAATCATTATGCCGGAATTTTTAATGATTTCTCTACTTTCTGTGCTGTTATGGATAATTGCACTGAAAATTATGAATGTGTCGTCATAGATAATAAAATTCAAAGTAATAGACTTGAAGACCAGGTTAAATGGTATAAAGCAAAAGATGCCGAATTTAAGATGTGTACGCCAGAATTGTGGAATTTGTGCGCATTAGAAAAAGAAAGGAAATCAAATATGCTGGCATATGAAGACGAAGAAGAAGATGAACCATATGACCCAAGTGTATTTTTAAAGAATAAAAACAAAAATAAACCAGTAATTAATGTTAAAAAGAAAATTTAAATTGGGTCACAATCCGTTCTAATAGGATTTATTTTTATTATATTATCATTATCCACGAGTGTTGATAATATACTACTATCTAAACGATTGCTATAAGCATTAGGTTTATATGGGTCTTTTGTTATATTATCCATTGTCAATGGTATTGGCATGTTTTCTCTTACTAATCCCATATGCCCTATTCTCTCCGCTTCTTCTAAATCTATCTGTTTTTTATTAATAACCATATTAACATTTTCTTTTGGTAATCCTACAAATTTTCCTCCTGCATTTGGTGTATGTCCCGCCTTCATCATTATTAATTCTCTAGTGCCGTCTATTTCAGCGTTATAATCGGCTTCTCGGTCTGTTTGTAAAAATTGACTTTGGCCTCCTGCAACTATTCCATAATTTTCAGTTAATGAAAACTGTCTTTGAGTATTCTTAGCTTTTTCATCTTTAATTAAATAACCACCAAATAAACCATTTAATATTCCTCCTAAAAACCCATATTTAGACCCTCCTAAACCTAATGTTGTTTCTCTTACTGTTGTTTTAGCAACTATTGACGGGTCATAAACATAAGTGCTATGATAATTAACGTTATTAATATTTCGAGTTGTGTCTTGTTTGGGCAATGTTTCTCTCAGTGTTTTTCTTAAATTATTAGCATCATTAACATATCCTTTTTGTTTTCCTTCCATAAATCCGCCATTTCCTTCATGAATAGTTGTTTCTTTTGTTGTTGTCTTTGCTGTGTCATATAAAGCCGAATAACTCTCATCCGCTCCTGTCAATACACCGCCATTTCCCTCATGAATTGTTGTTTCTTTTGTTGTTGTCTTTGCTGTGTCATATAAAGCCGAATAAGTCTCATCAATTCCTGACAATACTCCTCCATTTCCTTCATGAATAGTTGTTTCTTTTGTTGTTGTTCTTGCTGTGTCGTATAAAGCCGAATAAGTCTCATCAATTCCTGACAATACTCCTCCATTTCCTTCATGAATAGTTGTTTCTTTTGTTGTCGTCTTTGCTGTGTCGTATAAAGCCGAATAAGTTTCAGGCGTTCCCGTCAAATTGCCGTTAAAATCTTCATGTATTGTTGTTTCTTTAATTGTAGTTTTCATAATATGATTATCAGGGTCATATAAAGTTGCTTTTTCTGGTAATTGTGGTGCAGCATTTCCATTAAGTCTAGGATTATCAATTAAATATTCTTTTAGAGTTATTTTTATAGCATCGGTTATAGGTGCTACCATTGCTTTAATTACACTAGTAAAATTAGCAACAGGTGTTTCTTTTTGTGTGAGATTTCTTTCATTATCATAAATAACTATTGTACTTTTTCCATAATCATCATTATTTGATATAAATTCATTTTGATATTTCAACGAACCATAATAATCAACGTGACTATCTTGTTTTTTAGAAACTTCTTTAACGTTTTCTATCGGCCGTTCTGTATCTTTTTTAAGAACTGATTGACCTTTAAACCAATTATTTTCATCCTGATAAAAAGACCTATCAACCTTATTTTTAGCTACTGGTGTTAATGCTCCACGTTGTTCTACGTTATTTTTAGGTTTCATTGGTAATGTATAAATTGATGTTCTTTGGTCAGATTTAGGTCTCAATTCTTCTTTAGATTTTGGCGTAACATAAGAAATAGTATCGGCTTGTTGAAATCCACCAGTTCCTTCACTTGTATAACCTTTATTTAAACCTGGTCCAACTCGAACAGTTTGAATAGGTGATATATTATTTTGAACTTGTCCTAAATTTGTTCGAGCCATTAAAAATTTAGTTTGGTCTATTATGTTATCATTGAAATTTGAAACATTATTAAAAAAATTATTTTTAGGAACTTCTCTTTTTTTGAAATTTAAATCTGTGCTATAACCCATATTTTTATTCAGTCCGAATTGTTCCATATTTTGTGTTATGCCTTTTGTTAAAAACGGTTGCATATTTCCATGTTTAAAATCATTGATATTTATATCATTTCCTGATAAACTTTTGATAACACTCTTATTCATGTCAGAACCGTCAAAATAATGAGGTATAACACCGGTCTTAAAGGGCATTTGAGCTTTTTTATAATATTCATCACTTAAATTTTGTTCGTATTCTCTTGTTTGTGTATAATATTTAGAATTATAAATATTATCCATAGATGGCATTTCATTTGTTTGCATTTTCTCTAAATCAATAATGGATAATTATTTATTTCGTTAATCTGCATATATAAAACCGTAATTACTGTATTCCATTCTTTCGTCATCGTCCATTGCATCTTCGTTATCAAGAGAAAATTCATTCTCACCTTCTATTTCGGCTTCTATCGGATTATCATTGACTTCATTATTAAAATCTTCATCTTCTTTATATTGTAATCCGTATTTTTTCAATTCTTTTTCTATGTCTTTTTCCTCTCTTGATTTCTTATTCATCCTTGCTAGAATATCGAATTTATTCTGCTCACGAATTTTATTTATAAAATCAATTTGTTCTTCTAAATTCAACATATGAGAATTATTCATTATATTTATAACAGTCATTATTATTTCTTTCATTATCTCTTGGTAATTTGGCATTTCTATCGAAGGAACCAGTTTTTTATTTTTAGCATTTTCAGGAACTGCTGGAAGTGATAATATTCTTATTATTGCTATTCTTCTAATATTAATAATATCAGTGCTATTATCAACTATTGAATTCAATTTATCTAATTCGGCTATAGTATTATTAATAATATTTACATAATCCATGTCTTTCAGATGTTTATATAAAATTCTAGAAACCGCTTTACCAATTTGTTTATAATTATTGAAATTATAATTATAAAATAATTGTTTTAAATCCTTGTTATTGAAATATGATAAATACAAATCTTTGTAATTTTCTGATGTAGTAACAACCGACATCAATAAACCATTTAATAATTCCTTCGTAAATACCGTTTTATTTTTCTTTAAATCCTTTAAATTGGTTAGCCAATCATTTAGAGGAACTGATTGTAATTCGTATTTGATTGGATTTGATATTTTTTGAAATTTTTTAGGTTTTTCTTTTGGTGTTATTTTTTTAATATAAAATCGTTTATAACGAGGCATATTAAATACTCTCTCACCTTTCAATTTCTCTTTCGCTTTTTGCAAGTCATTTCTATCTGTTTGTAAATATAAATCAGCCGTGAAATTTTCGTCTATTTTCTCTAAACAACAACCTTGCAAATATTTATGAATTTTCTTGAATTTAATTGAAGGCATATAAATCAATGCATTTATATATGCCCTCAGAAATCCATCATTCTTATAATCTTTCTTTGATAACAATTCATATAATGTATCATAATATTTAATCCCTTGATTTGTTTTTGGTTTGCTGTTTTTGATTTTTCTTATTGTTTCTATTTCACTCGTTCCATTGATTTTATCTATAATTATTTTTTTATAATCAACTCCCGGGTCCAATCTATCTGACGTCTCGTTTTTATATAAATCATTATATACTTCATCAAAAATACATAATAAATATGGCAATACTCCGTTCTTAGACGTCATATTGTATGGTGCTCCATATTCTTCCCATAAATCATCGCATATTGAAGACATCTTTGAATAATCTAAAAATAATGTATTATCTACAATCGCTCGTTGTATTTTTATAGACCAATATGAAATTATATCATAAATAACATCCATATAATTCATGAAATATTCATTAATAGCCGTTAAAACCTTTGGAGCGACCGTTTCTTGTAATAATAAAAATTTAACTTGTTGTTTTACATATAATTGCAATTCTTCATCATCTATTGTTGGAATATGTTTTCTAATTATTGTAGCCTTTGGTTCGAATGTTCTGAATTTGTTAAATAAATATGATGCCAATAAATCATAATTTAGCGGTAATCCACTCAAATAACGCATTCTATAAACAAACGGCAATACAACTTTTAATAATTCAGCAAATCCTGGTTCAGTATTGTATAAACTATTGGTATAATATTTATTTAATTTTAATTCATCAGTTATTATATCTACTTCTTCAGGTTCTTCTTCAATTTCTTCAGGTTCTTTATCTTCTTTTGATGTTAATTGATTTGTCATTTTTGTAGGATTGCCTTCATATTTACTTTCATCAGTTCCTATTGAAAATTCGTGTTCATCGTCATTACAATTAAAATTTAATTTATAAATATCGGTAAAAGAATATTTCAATAATTCAAATCTTATTTCTAATTCCTCTAATTGTTGAGTTATCTTTTTTTTAGTGTTATTATCTTTAAAATTTGTCAATGTCCTGGCTATATTATCTATATTGATATTTATTCGCAATTCTCGCAAGTTTTTGATAATATCATTATAATTCTTATCATTTATATTATTGATTATTGAAAATAATGATAATTCTATAGTCTTTGTTGCTGTTTTGCTATTCGTTTTTAATATTTGGGTTATTGTATCCACCGATTTAATCGTCAAATCAATTAAAGAACCTATTTCTTTCATTATATTAAAAAAACTATAACGGGGATTATTAATAACTACTCGTTCTATTACCGGTTTTTTATATACAATCTTTTCATATTTTCCTTCTGATTTGTTCAAGTTCGTTAAATATGTTCTGATTTCATTTAAATCAGATTGTGAAATATTATCTAAATTATAATTATATTTTTGTAATAATAAATTTAAACTTGTATAATCATAATTATTATTATCAATCTTATCCAACGGTAATTTGATTTTATAATCATTCAATAATTTGTCGAAATCATCATAATCAACGGCTGATAATGTATCGTGTTTTATTGGTTTATGAGTGTGGGCCGTTATCTTATCATTTAAATAATCCTCTAAAATTGTAACAGGACTAAATAAATATAATCCTAAAACAGGGATATTACGTTCATCATCTTTGAATATTATATATTTGTTATCTTCTGACATTTCTATAACCGTTTTTTGAGTTGCCTCAAATGTTAATTTACCCTCAACACTATAATTCAACGGAAACCATAATTTATTTTTTGATTTTAATGCTAGATTTATATCTGCGATTTTATCATTTTTCTTTAAATTAGCTATGAAAGCCGCGATATCTTCTTCCTCAAATTTGCCTCTGTCAGCATCAGTAACAATAATAAAATTATTGATATTCGGTTTGTTTCGGTTGATTATTTCATAAAACAATTTAACAAAATTTTCAGTCTTAAATTTATTTTTAACAAAATTAAAAATATCATTATAAATTTCTTCTTTAGAAAATGCTATAAAATTCGGATTGGCTTTTACTAATTCTTCCATACTCACCAATTCGTAATATTCAATTTCAGGCACATCCTCATCTATATATATAATTGAAGAATTGGAAGATGAAGAAGAATCGGAGAGGGAAGAAGATATTTCTTCTGATTCCGATTCTGATTCCGTTTCATATTCAGAAGAAGTAGTTGTTGATTTTGATGACATAATCTATTATTATTTAAAGATATTTTATAATGAAATAAGTATTCTTATTTTCTTTCAAAATATGAATTATAAATTATTAATTATTTTAATGTCTTCTTTAATTCTTTGTTCTGAAGCTGCTTTAAATTTAAGAAATCATAAAAATAAGACCATTACTAATGATAATACTAATAATAATAAAATCAATAATACCATAAAAATCGTATATACACATCTTTATAATGCTTTTCTTTTTCATTGTTATCATTGTTATTCTAAATTTATTTATAATATAACTTTTACATTTATGAATGTTTCCATATGCACATTCATAATTTTATTTAAAGATTTTTTATAATAATAATATTTAAATAATGAACAAAATTTTATTTATTCTATTTTCATCATGCTTATTATTAGCTTCGCCTTTTACACTTCATATTCAAAATCATTATTCAACAATAGCAGCTAATATTTTTAATGTAAATGATTATTTGAAAAATAACAAAGATGCATTTAATAGTATTAGTTATTATAATAAAAATAATAGTATGTGTTTTACTCTCAATCATAAGAATAATTTGACTTATCTTATGAAAGATAAATATAATTACATTGTTTCATTTACTGTTTTTAAATATAAATATTTGATGTTCCTAAAATCCACTCCGATTGCCTATAATTATACAATTCTTGATATTGATTTCAGACAAAAACGAATTGATAAAAACCCTAAACTCAATTTTAATCATTATAACAGAATAAATAATATTATTTATAAATATATTAACAATAATATTATTACAAAAAAAACTGACCAATTATCAGTCGAATTATTCAAATATTTTAATAACTATTAATAGTCTGTTTGCAAGACAATAAATAATTGGGTTCTCCATAAGGATAACCTGGTGAATAGTTTTTATTTTTTTGGTTTAAATCTTGCCATTGATTTAAATTTTTCTCATTACTTATAACTTCTGATTTTTGTGGATTAAATATATCATGGTCTTGTGGAGTTTCTATTAACGGAATATGATTATCTTTTGCAACCATTCTATAATTAATTCCAATTCTGTCAAATCTTTCTAATGCTCTATCTTGTGGGTTCCAGAATAAAGGGTCATAACGATTTATTCCTGTTTCTTTTAGAGTGCATGGCGGGTTTGATAATCTACACGATTCAGTGGGAATGCCACATTTACGAGCATCTTTATTTACATTTGCACGACAACCAGTAGAAACATAAGTATTAGGAACATATGCATTTTTATTACATTTAGAATTCTTATAATTTAAACCTGATAATTCACTCGAATCATCAACGGCTTTCTTCATTGTGCATGTATTCTGACCATATGCCTGAAATCTAATATAAGGGTCATCAGGAATAGTTATTCCACAGTCTGTACAATCATTGTAAGGAGAATTTAATTGATATACTCCTGGATATATAGACCGAGTTAATTCTTCCTGATAGCTTCCAAAATCGTATTTCATTCTTGTATCATTGGGTGTATTATTCATATTTCTATTATTAACAATTATTTATTTTTAGTGGTGGCGGCAGTGGTGTTGAACGATACATAATTGATTGACAACTCGGCAAATGTTTCATTGTCGGATCTATCGGGTCGGTTTTATCATTTGTTATTACTCCGTTTTCGCTAGGTGTATATTTATTTGTAGGACAACGAGATAATATTCGGGTTTGTCCTCGTAATTCACTATCCAAATCTACTAAATTTCCTTTGATGTGTGAAACAGATGTACCGCCGACTAATCCTAACTGATGCATACATTTATTACTATTTTCATATCTATAAGGAGATAAAATATAACCTAATGTATCTACACTTGATTTTAAATCAACTTTATAAGAGCAATTATCATATTTTGTTCTATTGAAACTCATTTTATATTCTATATAATAATATTATTTTTTAATTAGAAGTTTTATTAAAATTCAATCTATTTATATAAGACCTTGTATCTTCACCTCCATTTGTCCAAATTGGAACGATATGTTCCGGGTTTTGAATATCTTTCATACAATCAACTAGCGGTATCGGTTGTTTTATTTGTCTTTCCATTATGGCTTTCTTATTACATCCATAACCATCCATCATACCTGAATCAGAACCTGCTAAAATATCTAATTCAGCGTTTATATCTCCTGATTGACCTCTGAATAACGGACAAGCATTAAATAAACGCCGGAATAACTGCAATCGACATCTGTCACGAGTTACACCATCAACATTATTAACTAATTTACTATAATCATCTATTAAACAAGCATCGGCTAAACCATAACCAGGACGACCTCTTAAATTAACATGGTCATATACAAAATCAGGCATTCGAACTTCCGGTGATTTACATTCAACTAATTGTGTTGAATAAGTCATATAATTATTAATTTTATTGTTACCATAATTTTTAGCTTCTTCCCAGCAACTATCCGAACACATGTTATTTTGTTTATCAAAGAAACTTGTCATTATTGTTTATCTAATAATTAAATTATATTATATTCTTGTAACATTGATATCCATTATTTTCTTTACAACTTTTATCACGATAAAATAACCAGTTTTCATAAGACTTTCTATCATTCGGTATAGTAGTCGCTGGAACCGTATAAAATTGACGTTCCGAAAAATTACGTTCATATATGTCATTTATATCTTTATAAACATTCTGTTTAAAATATGTATTAACAGTTTTCTCAATATCTATTTCATTATACGGGCAAGCTTTGATATTATTATTATTATTGTTATAATCGATAATTGTTGGGTTCATAAATGGATTATCTAACGAAGGTTTAACACATATCTTATTGTCTATTATCGTCAAATTTCTATTGCTCAATGTTTCATTCGTATCTATCTTTTTCTTTTCATCAAACAAATAAATATAAAATAAAAATATTATTAATATTATTCCTATCAATATAAATATTACTTGTTTGAATATTAGCGTTGATACTATACTTAAAAATACAATTAAATATACTATCGCCATTATTTTTTCCTTAAAACTCATATTCATCATTCTATTTACAAAAGATGAAAAGAAAAAAAATTTATTTTTTAAGTTTGTTTTGTAATTTTTCTTTTTGCATTAGTTTCTTTAATGCATTCATATTAACCGCTTGTTTTTGTTTCTTACCACCTCCTCCCATTCCTCCTGGTCCTCCTGGTCCTCCCATTCCTCCTTTCATCATCATATTCATCATATTCATCGCCATATTCATTCCTCCATCTCCTCCTCCGCCCTCCCCGTTATTATCACCGGCACCTCCAAATAATCCAGGCAACATCGACGCAAATTTCATCGCATCTTTCATTATTGCCTCTTGTGATAATTCACCTGTTGAAATCTTATTTGACATCTTCTGACTTACATTCGTAAATAATTCCCCAAAACCACTATCAGGTTTTGCTATCGCCTTAAATATATCTCCCTCTTCGGTTATAGATTGTTTGAGTTTTGTCAAATCAACGTCTTCTATTATCTCCTTCGCAATCTTTCCTATTGTGGTATCCTTCAGACTATCCATATTAGGCATTCCTGAATTATCTTCATCCGTATTAATATTATCTTTTTTTAGTTCGTTTAATCTTTGTAATACCTTCTTTACATTCTCATTTTGAATATCGATTTCGGCTTCTCCTTCCGCTTCCTCTGTTACCTTCTGCAGAACTTTGAGTATTGTTGTTATTTGTTCTTCAGTTAATTCATTTGTGTATATATACAACACACATAAATAATGATGAGTTATAAAATCATTTCTTAACAGTTTTACCACATCCTTAATCGTTATATCCTTGTAAATTTCGATTTTGCCATTATTATCATCCTTTAACCAATCATTGCATTTATCCTTCTCTAGGTTTATATATTCATCCCAACAAGACGCCGTTTTTTCCTTAAATAACTCAATGTATTCTCCTGAGGTCTTGTCATAAGTCTGATAATTATCTTTTATTGTCTTTAAAATTCGTTTAGCGGTTTCACTATGGGTTCGATGCTTTTTAGCAACGTTTTTAAGTTTCTTAAGTAAATCAATATAATATTGATTAAATATATATATCGTTGTTAAAGTAGGAGAAGCCATATTTATTATGTTTTAATTTTAATTAAATATCCTTAAATATATTTTCTCTTTCTTTTTGTAATTCGTCTATAGAAGGCAGTGTTTTATGTGGTTTTTCACTGTCTAATTTAGCCATTTTAGGTATTTCATTTGAATTTGGATTATCTATTGTATCCCATTTATATAATCGGTCTTTATTTATATTCATTGAATTTATATTATCATCGGTTATATCACTGTAATTATCAGCTGTTATCGACCCTAATGAAAATGATGAAGGTTCTTCTATTGTTGCTTCTTTATTTTGGTTCATCGGTATCGGCGATATTAACGAACTTGTATCTGATAAATCTATCTTTTCTCTCGTATTTTTTGTGCTTGTAAATAGATAACCTCGATTTGGTAATAATAAATAATCAAATACTGCTTTACCATAAATTATTTCTTTAGTTGGTATAAACATCAACGCAGGAACAGCGGTTATTTTATGTTTAATTTTATTTACTATACCGTCTATAACAACCAGTTTAATTGTCTTTTTCTTGTCATGTAATTTAATCGTATCTAATAAAACAGAACAATGTTGGCAGGTTTCACTATAAAACAAAATCATTTTATTAAAAATAAATGATATAATAATATAATAAAAAATGACATAAAATTAATATTATTTAATTTAAATAAAGATAATGTTTAAGAATTATAATTACGACCCGAAATCACAAAAAAATTCATTCGATATTCAGAATATGGACCTGTCTATAGTTAATGGAATTAGACGAGTCCTTTTAACTGAAATTCCCATAGTCGGATTTTATGGCGAAGATGAACCTTCTATTGAAGTTCATAAAAATACAGGACCGTTACATAATGAATTTATGAAACATAGAATTGGCCTAATTCCTATCAACGTCACTGAAAAAATCACCGATACTTATGAAGATAATGATTATTCTTTCGATTTGAATATTATGAATGATGGAGCCACTACTGTCAATGTTACTACCGCTAGTTTTACTGGAACTTATAAAGACAATCAACTAACGGCTAAAGAATTAAATGAATTGTTTCCACCTAATCCTATTACAAAACAAAATATTCTTATTACTCGACTAAGAGCCGGAGAACATCTACATTTTACCGCTACAGCCATTAAAAGAACAGGTAAAACAAATGCCTCGTTCTCTCCTGTTTCTCTCGCTAATTTCTATTTTATTGAAGAACCTAAAGAAGCTTCAAAAGCTTCGAATATACTCGATAAACACCGAGCATATCACAAAAATGAATATGGTGACCCTACATTGATTAAATTCGAAATTGAAACAGTTAATAAATTATCTTATTCTTATCTTTTCTCAAAAGCCATCGAAATTATCATTGCAAAATTAAATAAACTTATCACAAATATTGATAATATAACTATTGAACCTGTTCCCAACAATCCTTTTTCAGTAAATTTTCATGTTGATAATGAAGACGATACCCTCGGAAATATTATTCAATCTATCGTTCATAATAAATTTATTCGAGGCAATGAAAAATTTAATAAAATTGTCTGTTCTTACATCGGTTACATTTGCCCGCATCCATTAAAACAACTCATGATTATTCGTATTACCTTAGAAGAACAAACTAATCCCGATGTATTTAAACAATTCTTAACTGAAAATTGCGAAGCAATAATCAAAGAATTAAATTTAATTGACGATGTATGGATTAAATTTAATTCACAAAAAAATAAAAAAGCCACCTAAAAAGCAACCGGTGTCTTAAAATAACATAGAACTTTCATATCGAATTTATAAAACATCGGATGAACAATATGATGAATATTAACAGGGGATGTAATAACAAATAAACGTCTTTTTTTGTCACCTTCCCCTTCATCTACGACTTTAGATAAACTGAACGGACATCTACCTTCCTTAATCATATTATAAATATCGGTTGTTACTCTTTCTACATCCTCAGAAACGGGGAGTTCAACAAGGTATTCAAAATGGTTCATTATATATTATAATAATATTATTATTATTATAATTCCTTAAGTATTTTATTATAGATATTATATTCAATTTCTGAATGAAGTAGTTTGTCGTTGGTGTCATATAAAAAACTATTCATATCATATTTATATTTAAATTCCGGATTAAATTCCTGATAATCTTTTTTATCGTATGTTTCGTAATTTCCTTTTAAATTACATTCATTAATTACTCCAACGACTTTAGCCATCGCTATGTTATGTTTTACACCATTTGATTTTATCAAAAATTTCATATGTCTCGCTAAAGGTTTGTTTTCTCTATAAATAATTATATCTATTTCTAATAATAATATTCCTTTGTCTTCTAGTTGTTTTTTATATCTAACTAAAGAATGTTTAATTATTTTGAATTTATTTTTATCATTTGGTAACGTAAATATATCATGTTGCACTAACTGCTGTAAATAAATAATTATTTGGTTATAATACGGATAATTATCATCTTTAATCCATTCACCCCATTCATTTCCTTCTATCGCTGTAATTATTTTATTATAATCGATTTTTAATAATGCCGCAAATTTGGCTTCTATTTCGTCATTCCCATAATCATAATAATTGTTTTTATCATTATTCAATTTTATGTCATATGGTATATTCGAATTTATTGTAAATGATGGATATTCGTTTGTGTTTGTATAATTTTTATTAGAACTATTACTACCCACAAAACATTCAATATTAACATTTATGACATAATAAAAAATTATTAAAAGCAAAATAATTATTAAAAATTTATATATCAACAACATCTATATTTAATATAATATTTATTTTATAGAGAATGATATTCATAACTATTTTATTATATATACTAATATTATTATTGTTGTTTCTTTTGAAACCCTCCATTATGTTTGATATGCATGGTAATATTAAAACTTATAACTCTAAATCGCTAATGACCCTCGATTTAATCTATCCATTAATCGCACTTTTGTGTTATTATTTTGTTTTAGTTATAAAAATAAGTCTAGTTTCTTAAAATTAATGGATTTTATCAAAAATTGGATTTTAACACCTAGAACTAAATTAACTACTGATTCGTGTCTATTTGTTATTGGTAATTCCGGTATTGGTAAGACGTTCAATATCAATAAATTATGTATTGACCTTAATCTATTTATCGTTAATATCAATAGTTTTAATTGCTGTTCTTCTAAACAATTATTAGATTTATTAAACAAAGCATTCACATCTTCCTTAATTCAACAACTAACTAATAATACCCAAAATAAAATTGTTATTATTGATGAATTCGAAACACTGCTATCATTTGATAGCACTATGAATATACATCTCCTTAATTTTCTAAATACCACTCATAAACATATTCCTATAATTTGTATCGGTTCCAATAATATCAAACTTGGAGAAATTAAAAAAATATGTTCTTTCTATGAGTTCTCTAATCTTTCTATCGATGAAATATTCAATATTCTGATTAAATACAAACCTTCAATTACTTATGATAAGGCCCTCGAAATTGCTAAAACTACTAACTTTAATATTAAGAATTGTATTCAAATAATTACAAATACTTATTATAATAAAAGTGATGATTTCTTAGAAATAAGTGAATTATACGCTAATAATTTTAATCGTGATAATTTTAAACGAATTATTTATAAAGACCAATGGCTTATTCCTTTAAAATTTCATGAAAATTTAATTATAGAACTCAATACTCGTAATATAACTAAAATTCAAAAAAACAATCATTATAAGAAGTTTATAAATGACTTCTGCTATTTTGATATTTTTATGAGTAAAAATAATGATTTGGCTATAGATTATTTTATAAGTATTATCAATTTTCTTTTCTTGCTATCGCATAAAAATAATAAAAATCATTCTTTGACGCATTTTACAAAATTATTAAGTTATTTATCATTGCAGAAAAAAAATAATAAAAAAATTTATAAATTAAATATTCCAACCAGTCAATTTTGTGGAAATTATCATTTAAGTATTATTAATAGAAAATTTATTTATTAATAATAGATAGTCATAAATTATAATGGGTGATACTTCTTCAACTGATCCAGGCCGTGTATTTGATATTTTTTCTAATACTTCAAATAATGTAATAACGAGTGCAACTTCAAGAATAACCCAAACTTACGCACTCATGTCTGCTAATAGTTCGCTGTTTATTGGGTTATTTGCCGTCGTTGTAATTACTATAATAATTGCCGCTTTGTTATATTCTTATCTCGGTTGGACTTTGTTCTCTAAAGTTGAAAATAGCATAGATGGCACCAAAGTTCCTATTTTAGGAACGCAACTAAATAAATTTATAGCCAATGTTAATAACACAGCTAATGGAACCCGTCGCAGTTTCTCATTCTGGATTTATATCAATGATATGAATAAATACAACGGCCAATTTAAAAATGTATTGAGTTTAACTAATGACGGAGCTGAATTATCAACTAATAAAGCTTCACCTCATATATTCCTCGATGAAAGTAATAATAGCTTATATGTACGTTTTACCAATAGATATGAAAAGAATATTGATAGAAAATGTCCTGATTTATCAACTGATGAAAAATTAAAAAATTATTTACAACAAGGCATAGAAGTTAAATATATTCCATTACAACGTTGGGTTCATGTTGCGATAGTTTGTAATACCGATTCCTTCAAGACAACTTTATATGCATATGTCGATGGCGATTTAGTCAATACTGTATATGATAAAGAAAATTTTAAATTATTTAAAAATTCATCTGCTACCGCTGCAGCTAATTTAAGTGATATAGATTTGAATATGACAGGATATTTATATGTAGGTTCTAATCCGGCCGATAATTGTGGTCCTGGATTTTCCGGATTAATTTCTAATTTCAGCACTTTCAATTATGAACTCAATAATAAAGATATTTATGCTATTTATAACAAAGGTCCGATTAATGGATTGTTGGCTGCTTTAGGATTGGGAGCTTATGGAGTTAGAAGTCCTATTTATAAATTATAATATCTATAATAAAATTAGATATGATAAATTCGATAGTACAAATAATATTATCTGTTTTTTTAATTGCTATTATGGCATTTGTTAGTTATTCTATTTATAATAATGAACTTATTAAAAACATAACAATTAATACAAGTACAAAAAAAGCAACTAAAGTATTTACCGGTATCTTAGATTATACTCAAGAAAGAGATATAGATATCGAAACTTATGATAAAATCGACCCATCATATCTTGATATCAATCCGTCAATAAATCAAAATGGAGGAGCCGAATATTCTTATAATTTTTGGCTATTCTTTGACGTAAATTCAGGAACTAATACAATTAGCTATAATACAACACGTGATACAATGTATGATGTGCAATATAAATACATAAATCTATTTTATAAAGGAGAACCAAATTATATACCTATAAATACAAATCAATATGAATGCGAAGGAGAACCACGTGCTCAAAGAGAAGGAATATTAATTAAAAATCCTTTAGTCAAAATTAGAAATGATGCTAAAGAAATTATCGTTGAATATAACAATATTAATTTTCCGGAAACTTATAATACTAGTGCCATACAATTAGATTGTAATACTGTTGATAGTGAAGATATTAGAAATAGAAATAAAAATAAATTGGGAATAAAAGACATTAATTCAAAATATAAACAACAATTTAATATGGTTACAATTGTATTTCAAGAACAACCAAAAACAGAATATATTTTCAATAAAAATAATGCTAACTGTAAGGTTTATTTTAATGGTGTTCTTGTTGAAGATAGATTAGCTCACACAAAAGCCATAGAAAAAGCCAAAGAATATACACAAATAAAATCTAGAGTTATGAAAAGTAATTTGAGTAAATTACATATTAACCCGAGTAGCAGTAAAATCGTCGGCGCTGATAATAATAAAGCTGGATTTATTAATAATGATATAGCAAAAATATATACACAACCAGCTGATACAAATAATAAAATTAAAATATCACCATTACAAATGGCTGATTTAACCTATTTCAATTATGCATTAACCGTAAAAGAAATAAAAGTATTATATGATAAAGGTTTTAATAAGAATATTGTTACATTTGCTTCTAACGTAAGTTCAAGTATTATGATGCAAAAAGGAAAATATATTTATGAAGATGAATTAACTAAAAAAACAGTTAAGGGTATTTAAAATAACTTTTATTATATTAAAATGGGTGCAGGATTACTTCAATTAGTTGCTAAAGGAGGCATGAATGATTTTATTGTTACTAATCCTAGTATTAGTTTTTTTAATTATGTATATCGGAAACATACTAATTTTGCTATCGAGAATTTAACTCTAACATTTGATACTATACCTTCATTATTAACTAATATGCATTTAGGCGGAAATGATGGTTATACTGTCAATTTGACATCAAGAGCTGACATAGATTTATTAAGTAATCTTTATTTAATATTTACTTTGCCAGATGTTTATTCAAGTGATGTCTATAGATTTAAATGGGTTGAACATATCGGTTCTTTGATTATAAAAAAAGCTACATTTGAAATAGGTAAAACGATTATTGATACCATAACCGGTGAATGGTTGGTTGTTTGGAATGAATTAACATTACCTGTTAAAGATAGTTTCAATAATATGACTGGAAATGTGCCAGCTCTTAATAATCCTAGAAAACCTGAAACGACACTAAGAATACGAAATAATGTTATTAGTGATTATGATTATTTGTCTAGTGATGGTAATAAACCTTCTATTAATAGCAGAGATTTGTGCATACCTCTCAATTTCTGGTTTTCTAAAAATCCTAGTTTAGCTTTACCTATTATTAAACTAGTTGGTAAATATACTAAGGAAATTAATGTTCATATTGAATTTGAAGATATAGAAAATTTATATTCTGTTTATTCTGATATTTATAATATGCATGTAAATCCACGATTTTATAATTATATGCATAATAAATCAATAAATATCAACAATTTTATTAAACAAAACACCGTAAAAGCACATGTCGAAGCGACGTTTATTGTTCTCGATACAGATGAAAGAGCCGTATTGCTCAAACAATGCACACAACAATTTCTAATCGAAAAACTTTCTATAATTACAACAGATTTCCCCGCGAGTGTTGCTAATACTGTAAAAACTATAACTGTACAATCGCAACTAGGAATTAAAGAAATAATATGGACATTGAAACGTGCCGATACTAAAGATAATTTTAATGATAATTTTAATTATACTTATAGTATCCCTAAAAATAATGAAAAGAGTATTATGAAAAATGCCAAATTAATTTGGGATGGTGGAAGTGGTAATCCTTTCTTTCGTGTAGAAGAAAAAGACGCTTATTTTTATAATAAACTTCAACCTTATCAACACCATTCAACAATACCTATGCAAGGTATTTATTTGTATTCATTTTCATTATATCCTGAAAAATGGTTTCCATCAGGTTTTTATAATGGCTCATATGTTAAAACAACTTTGAGTATGACATTTAATTCATATGAAAATGATTATATTGATACTATTTATACTAAAAAATCATATTCGGGAAGTAATAAAAAAATTTATTGTACCGTTTATGTTGTTGAATATAACGTTTTAGAAATCCAAAGTGGAAATATTGGTTTAAAATTTTAAAATTAAAAATATTTAGAAATAACAAATGGATATTATTGTATTTATTTTTATTGCGATTGTCATATTATTTATTTATTATTTAATAAATGTAATTAAAGATTTACAATTAGAAGTTAAATCTATGTCATCTAGTTGCAGTTTAAATGCTAATGCTAATGCTAATAACAAACCCGTAGAAACTTTCGATATTAAAATTAAAAATGATATTGTTTCTTTACTTGATTACCTTAAGAACTCTTTTATATAAGAATAATTTGTAATTATAATTAATATGCCTCGTAAAAAAACTATTCCCGATAGTTCCGTTGCTAAAAAAACACCCAAAAAAAATATAATTGATTCGATGATTAAAAATAATGAAAATGATGAAAATAATGATGTTATAATACAATTAACTATTCCACAGGCAAAAATTAATAATATTATTAACAGTAATGAAAGCCAAGATGCTAAAATTTTAATTCCTACTCCATATGAATCGAATTCATATTTTTCAAATGATGCTGAAAATATATCTTATGACAATGAATATCAGGCAGCAAATAATATCAATCCTAAAAATTCCAGTTGTTTCTGGTGTTGTCATGCAATCGAAGGGCCTACTGTCTATAGTATGCCCTATAATTATGACGCATTAAACGATAATTATTTTGTTTTTGGGTCATTTTGTTCTTTACAATGTGCTAATGCTTATAATTTTGCTACTCATGGCAGCAGTGATAAAGTCTGGGAAATTAACAGTTGGATACAGATGCTCGCAAAAAGATATGGGTTTTCTAATATTATTCGTCCAGCCCCTTCTAGATATCTTTTAAAAATGTTTGGTGGTAATTTGACTATCGAAGAATTTAGAGAAGCCCATCTAAAAACAGATAAAACTTATATCTTAAATATTCCACCTATGATTTCTATCAATACCAGTTCAGAAATATTAAATACATCTTATTTAGCTAAATTATCTGAAAATAAAAAAAATAAAAAATGTATATAAAAAAATGATATTTATTCTTAAATGAATATAATTATCAATGGAAACAGAAGACATTTATTTTACCGAATATAAAGTCAGTACTATTACTTGTAATGCTGATTTAGGTATAAATTTAAATTTAGATATTTTATATGAAAATTTCGAGATTACTGAAAAATTTATATGGATTTATTACCCTAAAATAACAGACAGACCAAATTCACGCGGAGTTTATCCTAAGAAGAAAAGAACACCAAAAAAAGAAGGTGGTAAAAAGAATTTGTTCGATAATCAAGTAACCACTATTTTTAAAATATCTGATGTTTATTTGCCTAATCTAAAAATCTTTAAAAATGGAAATATTCAAATTACTGGCATTAAAGATAAGAATATCGTCGAAAATATTATTGAACTCATTATCACTCAAATTAAACAAATTTATGAAAAGAATAATGATTTAACACCTAATATCGAAAATATTAAATTTAATAATTTCATTATACGTATGATTAATACAGATTTCAAATCTTTCACTGATAATACGATGCAACATAAATTTCTTATTAGAAGAAAGATTTTGCACAAAATTCTTATTAACGATGTTTATAATAATAAATGCAGTTTTGAACCAGGTCGTTATCATGGCGTAAAATTGGAATATTTCTGGAATTCCAATAAAGAAAAATTAGATGGTATTTGCAATTGTAGCAAACACTGTTTCGGAAAAGGTTCCGGGAAAGGTGAAAATAATTGTAAGAAAATTACTATTGCTATATTTGAAAGTGGTAGTGTTCTTATTACTGGAGGCATTTCATTTGAACAAATTGATGAAGCTTATAAATACATTACCAATATTCTTAATATCCATAAATCAGAAATACAAAAATCTGATTTGAACTTGCTGTTATTACAAGATTAAATCTAATTTTTGTATGATTTCTTCAAATCCATGTATTTCTTCCATATTATAATACATTACATATTCATCGTTCTGACAAATTATTTTTATTTTTATTTGTTTATCATTCTTCTTAAAAGAACGATTGCAAATTAACTTTTTTTCGACATTGTCATAATTATCATCATACATATCTAATATTTCGAATTTTGTTTCATTTCTTTTTCTGATTATATAGCAATCTATATATTCAATGTTCTTATAATTCAACATCTCAAATATTTCTAATTGTATGTCATTATCATTGTCTATAATTGTATCGTTATAATCCATTTTTATTGTTTCTCCATCATTTATTAATTTAAATTCATAAATATTGCCATTAGCATTAATTTTATAATTATAAATATTACCTTCATCTGTATAATTAATTTTTGAATACATTATTTTAGAATTCCTTTTTATGAATACTCGCAAATCGTCGAATTCCATTTTTTTTTAAATTCGATTTTTAAAATGAATTTATCATTTTTTTTAATTTATATAAAGTTATTTTATCTCTCTTTATATAAATTTATAAGATTTATGTATAGGTCTATTTATTTTATAATCTTATCATTTAGCCAAAACATCGTTTTTAATTATTATCTATTTCTATTTGCTATATTTCCGACCTATTTTAAAAACTCTGTTGTAAATGCTAAAAAAACGTCTGATTTATATTATAATAAAATGATGTTATTATATTTCACTGATGATATCTATAATAAATATCATATCGACCTAATTAATGTTCATGCCAATATTATCAAATATATTAATCGTGAGAAAAATGAAAATGATGATAATAATGACGATAATAATGAAAATGACGAAAATAAAAATGATAATATTAGTGTTATGAGTGATTTAAGTGACTTGAGTGACATGAGTGAATTTAGTAATGTTAGTAATTGTTGCGAGGAATGATAGTATTACATAAACCTAGTTTTAAAGCTTCTTTTGAATTTATCATTCTAAATTTACTTTTGATATTTTCTATCATTTCATCAGTCATTTTTGTTTTTTCTTTTAATATTTTGCTAATTATGTTAAATATTAATTGTGTATTTTTTATATTATCATCTATTAATAAACTTGATTTATTATGAAAATATAAAATATTACATATTATTGGCACATAATCAAACATAAATATTTGGTCACAATATAACATCGGCAATAAATCGTCAATACTTATTGGACCGTCTATTATTGCATATGTTGGCTGTTTTATATTTAATATCCTTGGTATTAAATTTAATGTCTGAAATATTGTCAAAGTATTTTTTCGTTCATATGTATCATCTGTATTTATTGATTTATCAATACAATTATCTTGTCTCGGATGTATTATAACAGGTGATAGATTATCTTCAAACAATATTTTATCAATATGTGATATTGTATTATTACATGTAATTTTAATATTATTGTTAGGACTGTTTATAACGTCATATATATTTTTTTTAATTTCTGCTGTCTTTTTATGTTTTTCTATTTTTATTATTCTATCTACTATTCCCTTTTTTAAACAAAATTTAGCATCTAATAATAAATCGTGTTGTAATAATTCTATCAATTCATCGTGTTTGAATTTTGTTCGTTCTTTATACATCTCAATTATTTTATTAAAATATGTATCATATATTTCTATCATATTATGTAATTGTGTCTGTTTCTTTCTTTGCGTTATTCCTGATACCGAATATCCATGTATTATACAATAACCATAATTTGTTATCAATCTGTATGGACTTATTACTGAAAGAAATGTTGCTGCAGAACAGCTATAATTATCAACTATTGTAGCTATCGGTGTTTTACTCATAGTAAAAATACTAAACAAACGCATACCATCTGTTACATTTCCTCCTTTTGATGATATATGTATTAATATTGGTTTAGGTTGTTTTATAGCTCCATTTTCTGTTTTTACTTCTTTGTTTGCATTATTTATATCTTCTATTAGTTTATCAACACTGTCATCATTTACTTCATTGTTAAAATAAATATGAGTTAGCTTATTGCTGAAGAAATCATTATCAGACATATTTTTAAATATGCTTATGTCCATTATTTATCTATTATAATAATATATATATAATCATACATTTTACTTATAATTGATTTATATTTATTGTCGTCATACAAATAAGTATTTAACATTTTTTTGTAAATTTTATATGGGTTTATTTTCATTATTGCCATTGTTAGCAAATACGCCAAAAAGATATAAAGACCGATTATTAAATCTTTATATGTCGTTTTAGAATTGTAAATTAATAATATAGGTATTATTTTTATTATGACATTTATAATTATGAATTTTATTATATTATAATTGTTTGCACCCATAAATATCAAATATAACCATTCCCCGAATGTTATTATATATCCTATTATCAATATTATTAATGGATTGTATTTTGTCAATTTAAAATAATATAATAAAAACCAAACGAATATCCAATAAGAAAATATCTCAAACATTTAAGATTTTGAAGCTTTATCTATATTAAATAAATGTTTAATATTAATGATATGAATAATGATATTGATTTATCAAATGATAAATTAATTAAAGGTATTTCTATGGATTGTAATGTTATTTATGAAATTGTCGATAGTTTAATCATCGGTGGCGAATGTTCTATTGTTCTGCCTTATGATAATATTTTTTATAATAAAAATGATAGTGATTATATCTCTTTTCGTAAATTTCTTTTGAAAAGCTGTGATTTAAAAGAAATTATTTATTTACCTACTGGAATGTTTAATAAGAATTTTAAATTGGTTTTTTTGTATTTTATTAAAACAACTGAAAAAACTAATAAATATCAAACTGTAAATACTAATTTTTATGATTATAATTTCTTTGACAGTTCTAAAGAACTTTTAGCTTCCGCTAATATCAATGATTTTATTATTAATAACTGTTCCTTCAATTATATTGACTATGTCAAAGAAACTTTGATAACTCCTGAATTTTATATTATTAAATCTCTTTCCGATATTGCTATTATTTCTTATGGAGATTGTGGTTTTGATATGGATAGCAGTAATTCTTCTGATAAATATAAAATTTATGGGTGCAAAGATGAAACCAAAAAAACGAATAAATATAATAGAGATGGTTTTAATATTATTGTGACTAAATATAAAGTATTTTTGACTGATGAGAAATTATTTCTTAATAATTATGCCGTTTCTGTAAAACCTAAAACTGATATTATTTCACATAAATATTTGGCTTATTATCTTTTCTATAAATATAAAAATATTAATTTGAAAACTTTGAAAAAATTACAAATTTCTATTCCTTCCGCTGAAATTCAAAAAGAAATTGTTGATTTTATCGATAATAATGATAAGACAATTAGCAATTTAAATAATCAAATTGACGAACTCAAATTGAAATCTTCCATTTTGTTTTATAATATAAATTGATTTAAAGACTTATATTATTAATATTATTATAAAATACTAGCATTTCAATATGTCAAAAGAAGATAATGTAGGCATCGGAATTGACCTTGGTACAACGACTAGTTGTGTTGCTGTTTGGATTGGAGACCGTGTAGAAGTTCTTCCAGACCATCAAACAGGCTCTCGTATTATTCCTTCTTATGTTACTTTCACAGATGATGAAAAATTGGTTGGTGATGCTTCTAAAAATGTTTCAACTATGTATCCTAAAACATCATTTCATGATATTAAACGTCTAATTGGTCGTAAATATGACGATAGTTATGTTCAGGCCGATAAGAAATTGTGGGCGTTTGATGTAAAATCCGATGCAAATAATAAACCAGTTTTGAATTTCGAATATAAAGGCGAACAAAAAGAACTATATCCTGAGGAAATTTCAGCGATGGTTCTTTCTCGTCTAAAAGAAACAGCTGAAGCTTATTTGGGTCATCCGGTAAAAAAAGCCGTTGTAACTGTTCCGGCTTATTTCAATGATAGTCAGCGTCAAGCTACTAAAGACGCTTGTATTATTAGTGGAATGGAATGTTTGCGAATTATTAATGAACCAACTGCTGCTGCTATTGCTTATGGTCTTGATAAAATTGCTGAAAACGAAAAAGAAAAGACTATTCTTATTTTCGATGAAGGTGGCGGAACTCATGACCTTTCAATTTTAAGTATTGATGGTGGTATTTTCGAGGTAAAAGCAACAGCTGGTGATACTCATCTCGGCGGGTCTGATATTGATAATCTCATTGTTGATTATCTTTGTGCGGATATTAAAAAGAAATTCAACAAAGATATTAAAGAACATCCAAAAGCCCTCAAGCGTCTTAATATTGCCGCTGAAAAAGCTAAGAAGAATTTATCAACTACTACTTCGGTACCTATTGAAATTGATTCACTTTTCGATGGTGTCGATTATATGACTACTATTAGTCGTGCCAAATTCGAACAATTGGCTGAATCGTTTTTTAATAAATCTATTGAGCCAATTGGAAGAGTTCTTCAAGATGCTAAAATCTCTAAATCAGATGTTGATGAGATTGTGCTTGTTGGTGGTACTACTCGTATTCCAAAAATTCAAGAACTTCTAAGTAATTATTTTAATGGTAAGCAATTGAATAAATCTCTTAATCCAGATGAAGCTGTAGCTATTGGTGCTGCTATTCAATGTGCTATCCTTACAGGTCAAGGAAGTTCAAAAACAAATGACTTGCTTCTTTTGGATGTTGCTCCGCTTTCTCTTGGAATTGAAACGAGTGGAGGTGTTATGACTAAGATTATTGAAAGAAATACAACAATTCCAACTAAGAAATCTCAAACCTTTTCAACATATTCAGACAATCAACCAGGAGTTGATATTAAGATTTATGAAGGCGAACGAGGTTTTGTGAAAGACAATAATCTACTTGGGTCATTTAATCTAAGTGGCATTCCACCAATGCCACGCGGACAACCTAAGATTGTTATTGATTTGTCTATTGATGTAAATGGTATTCTTGAAGTCACAGCCAAAGAAGAAAGCACTGGCAAAACTAATAATATTAAAATTACTAACGATAAAGGACGACTATCTAAAGAACAAATTGAAGAAATGGTCAAAGCTGCAGAGAAATATAAAGAAGAAGACGAGAAAAACAGACAACTAATTGAAGCTAAGAACGAACTCGAGAATTATCTTTATAATACTAAAAATAGTCTTTCGACTAAAGCTGAAGGAGCACCTGAAAATTTTGATGAAATCAAAGCTGAAATTGACCCGGTTGTAGATGAGGCTCTCAAATGGCTTGAAGAAAACCCGAAACTAGCAACAGAAGATTATAAAAATAAACAAAAAGAATGCGAGGAAAAAATCAAACCTCTAATTACTAAACTATATGGTGCAGTTCCACCAATGGGAGCAGGTGGCGAAGGAGGACCCATTCCACCTTTCCAAACATCTACAAGTGAAGGAGTAGAAGGCGGAGGCCCAAAAGTAAAGGTCAATATTAATGATGAAGACCTTGATTAACTTTTTCTAATAAATAATCTATTTGTTTTTGTTGTTCTTTTATTGCTTCAACCAATACAGGAACTATTTTTTCGTAACTTATTGTTAAATAATTTTCGCCCGATTTTGATATTATTTCATTATTTTCATTAAGTTTCATATCAAATGGTGCTATTTTAACTATTTCAGGAATAACCTTTTCAACGTCTTGAGCACTTAAGCCGATTTCTTGTTTATTATTAGAATATCCGAACGATTTTGCCAATTCATTGGGAGTATAATAAAAACCACTGAGATTATTAATAATCTTAAGTGGATTACTGATATTTGATGTTATATTTTTTAATCTAATATCAGAATAATACGCAGCAACATCACCAGTAGCAACCATTGTTCCAACTACATGTAATGGTGTAGCTGGATTAGTAGTTCCAATGCCTACATTTCCATTACTAATTGTCATATTGGTTTGCCATCCACTTGCTGATTGACTTTGAAAATTAATGGTATTCCCATAATTACCCTTACTACTGTTTGTAGCATAACTACCATCTAATATAATCCGACTTCCATTTGAATATCCAGAATTAGCACCTGATTGAGCTGTTATAGTTGTAATTGTGTCTATACCATTCCAACCATCTGCAACTGTACACGAGATAAAAGGCGCAGTTGCAAATCCTGTTGTATAACAACCTACATTTAAATTAACAGTATAATTAGCGCCATTAGTATTATTGATATATTGTGGATTTGGATAAAAAATATAATTTCCATCACTTCTTAATGTCAATGACATTACATCATTATATGTATCACTTGCTAATTTAAAATCTAATCTTGTTCTTGACCATGTTTCAGAATTTTCAAATCTTGATAAACATAATGTTGCTCGTGCCCCGTAAGAAACCATTCCTGTCCCTTGACGGCATAAATTAAGAACTGGTAAACTGTCATTTAATACTGTTGCCGATGTTGGTGTTTGGTTAGTTATTGTTAATGGTGCTAATGCGTGATTATAACTTCCTCTATCATTTACGATAGGTCTAATAGTTGTATAATCTGCTATATATAATCCACCATTTATATTAGTATATCCATCACTTCCTCTTATTTGTAATCTTTCACTACCAGAACCATCCCAACTACTATTAAATCTCAACCATTTATCTGTTGTATCATTACCATTTATATATATTGACCATCCATAATTATTATTGACATCTAATGATATACCGGCTTTATTTGCTGTTGAGCCTCCTATTCTTGCGCCTAAAACAGAACAATTATTAGCAGTATTATTAGGATTATAAAGATATAATCCTCCACTTGCTGCATTAAAAGATGTTGAAGAATGTTCAATATGTAATAACGTATTAGGATTCGTAGTTCCAATTCCAAGATTACCATTATATTTCATTGTTATTTTATTTGTAAAAGTTCCACCAAAATTATTATTAAAACTTAAATTAGAATCTCCTGTTTTTATTTGCCATGCAGCATTAGTAATATCTGTTAAATTTAATGTTGTAGATGTTGTCGAATTTCCAATAGAAACAGTAAAATTATCTACTGTAAAAACCTCTCTAATTATATCTGGAGATTGTCCGGCTGATTCAATACTTCTAATACAAAATCGTGCATCTGCTGAATCATCATGAAAATCTAAAGCTAATTTTATAGCTTCATTACCTCCAATTTGTCTCAAATAACACCAATCGTTACTAGAGCCTGCAGCTTTAAAATTAATATAAGCATTACTAATATTTCCATTATCAATACCTACAGTATTTATAAAAGCATTAGCACCAGTTAAAGCAAGACCGCCGCCACAATCAATATTACAATTTATTGATACTGTTCCATCTGATTTAATTCTCATTCTTTCATTACTCATATTAGCATCAGTATTATCAGATATATTTCTATTTAAAAATACCATATCGCCTTGGTCAAAACCACCTGTTGTTCTTATCCATCCTATTGCACCTTTACTCCAGCCATTAGGTTCGTGAGCAAAACCAATACCGCAAAAAAACTGACCTCCGTCACTTATTGTACCACCACCTGACATTCTTATTGCAAATGAATTTGCCACAGTATTTCCAATTCCAGTACTTATATATAATCTACAATTTGAATTATTTGTTCCAATACCTACATTACCATTTCCACTTATTCTCATTAATTCATTGGCTGATGTTGTAGATATACCAACCCTAAATTGAAAATAATCACCTGTTCCAAAATTATTAAAACATAGCCCATTACTTGCACCTAATCCGACAAATTGAAAATTATTTGTTAAATTATTATCATATAAAGAAAGTATTTTATAACTAACAGCACTACCAAATGATAATAAAGATTGTGGGGTGCTAATACCAATACCTATATTTCCATTATGCATAATAGTTAATCTTGATTGAGCAGCTGTTCCGCTAATTGTGTTAGTATAAAATTGAATATCATTTCCATTTCCTGTTAATGTAGTTGATAATATTTTAGGAGTAATTGTTGAATTATAATTTGGAATTCCAAATTCAATTCCTGAAACTTGATTACTATTATTATCAGAAGCTTCAATTCGTATCATTGCAGGTGTAGCTGATTGAACATGTAATCGTTGTATTGGATTTGTTGTTCCTATCCCTACATTACCTAATGTATTGTAAATTGTAGTATTACTTTTATTCCAAACATTAGAATAAGAATTTGAAATATCATCTTTGCCGAATATTTGCAATTCTATAAAATTAAGAAGTACATCTGCGCCTACTAATTTATTTACTACCCATCCAATATATAAATATGGTATATCAAAATATGACTGTAATAATTTTTCATAAACTCCTGGATTACCAATATAACTAGCTGTAGTTAAAGATGTTATTATATTACTTGCATCTGTTATTTCTGTCCAATTTACACCATCAATAGAACCATAACACCTCCATAAACCAGGTGCTCTATTTTCGCTTGCTGTTCTATTATAAAATCTAAATTTTGTCAAAACTATAGGATACGGAAATTTAACTATTATCCAATCTCCATAATATGTTCCTTGTCCTATTGTATATATTACTTGAGCCGTTCCTCCGGTATAATTATTAATAGCCCAATGTGCCCCAGCATTGGTTCCATCCGTAATATCATCAAATAATAGATTTTTTAATGTATAAGCACCACTACTATAAGTAGATGAAGAATAAATTACATATTGCAAACTATTTGCAGTTAATGTTTGTTTGTAATAAGTTGATGGTGTAACATTAAATATTTCATTTGTTACTGATGTTTCAGTTAAATATGATTCAGGTGCTTTCGGTGGAAATTTTTTTTCGTTTGTGTTATAAAGTAAACTATTAAATGTATCATTATTGACAAATGATGTATTTAAATTACCAGAAAACGATAATTCGTCTATATTTAGATTTGTGTTTCCATTTGTTTTTTTCACAATTAAACGATAATAATTGTAAGACGTAAAATTATATAAATAAAATGTTTTTATTACTGAATTTATTGCAGTATAATTATTTATACCAGCTTGTGAAGATAGTAAAATCCAGTTAGAAGTATCTATTGAACCAGCTAAAACAAAATCATTAGGACAGCTAGTATTATTTACTGCTACACCAGTAATTGAGAATGATTTAGCTGCAAAACCTTTATCATAATAAAGTTGTATCCATTCACCATTAATAACAGCCCCTGAAATATTACTGGTTTTAGTTGTATAAGGTGATGTATTTTTATAAATACCGCCATTTATAGAATCGTATGCAGAAGTAATAGTAAATTCGGTTGTTTGATTATTAAAAGCTAAATAAGCGTTAGGAGAATTAGAAGAAGAAGAAACTGTATATGTACCATTACAAGGTGATTTATCAATTACAGTAATACCATTAGTACTACCAATACCAACAGGTGGGAATGTATAATTAGTTTGATTTTCTAATTTGATATTATTAAGTCGAGAAGCATCACCTGAAATAGTTCCAGTAATAAAAGCATCACCATATAAACAACTATTACCTAAAACACATAACATATTACTATCGGTTGATGTTGTTCCAATTCCTAAGGAACCAGATGAAATACCATTTTTAATTTCATATCCACTAAATGTTATACCATCACAAACACATGCAGAATAACCTGTATCAGCACCTGCAGAAGTATTATATGTTTTTGTTATTACAAGTCTATAATATAAATATGCTATTGTATTTGTGATTGGAAATGAAGTAGTTGAATATGAATTCCAAGCTTTATCTACTTGTGCATCTAATTGTGTCCAATTTGCATTATCGTTAGATGCTACAAATAACCAATTACGAAACATATAATAATGATATGGTGTCATAGCAGATGTCAATGTATAATAAGTCATAACAACAGGAAATGGTAACTGAAGCGTTACTGGCAGACCTGTTGTATAAGTTCCAGCAATATTCGTATTTAATAAAGCATAATAAACACCACTTGAATTAAAATTACTAAAAGCAGAAGTCCATTGACCAAATTCAGGATTTAATGATGGTGTTCCACCAAATGCATACCAAATATTTTGACTTCCAAAAGTACTACCAGCAGAAACAATATAAGTTCCTCTCCCATAATGTGTATTTGAAATCGTTGTTGATGTATTAAATAAATATGCTGGTGGATATGGTCGTACAATAGTATTAGTAGTAATTGATGATATATTTCCAGATTGTAAATTTCCAGTAATTAGAGCATTGCCAGCAACATTTAATTTATAAGAATTTGGATTATTTGTTCCAATACCTATATTACCTACATTATCTATAACTAATGAATTAGACGGAGCATTATAATTAATTAAAAATTGCGGGTTAAATGTATTAGTTCCATTGAAATTACTATAATCTCCAAAACAAAAATTTGAATTACCATCATGAGCCAACATAAAATTACGACCATAAGAAGTACCATTATTTTTAGAAATTACAATTTTACCATCCGAAGCACCTGAAGCAATAGTAGGAGTTCCAATCCATAATGGTTGTGTAGGGTTAGTATTACCAATACCTACATTACCTGTTCCAGTTATTCTCATTAATTCATTAGCTGATGATATAGATGCACCAACTCTAAATTGAAAATTATCTGTTGTTGTATATGTATTAAAACATAAACCATTGCTTACGCCCAAACCAGAAAATTGAAAATTATTTGAAAGTGCATTATCATACAAAGAAAGAAGTTTATAATTAGAAACATTTCCTCCTACAGTTAATAAACAAGTAGGAATAGTAGTTCCTATTCCTACTTGTCCTAAGAAAATGTTAGATTGGCTTGAATTGTTTTGAAGTATTATTCCTGAAGTAAAAACATTACCTGCTACATTTAAAGCATGAGTTGTTGTATCAGTTGTTCCTATGCCTACATTATTTTTAAAATAACTTTTTCCTTCTACTGCTAAATTTGAATTTAAAGGGTTTGTAGTTCCTATTCCTACTTGTCCTAAGAAAATGTTAGATTGGCTTGAATTGTTTTGAAGTATTATTCCTGAAGTAAAAACATTACCTCCTACATTT
>Ga0114966_10000322_pt1 | contig 46651 bp, 46 predicted proteins | sample M_130207_XF_Meta_FD_87029 | JGI IMG/M metagenome (GOLD analysis project Ga0114966, IMG submission 87029) | Freshwater microbial communities from Lake Montjoie, Canada to study carbon cycling - M_130207_XF_MetaG | ecosystem: Environmental > Aquatic > Freshwater > Lake | place: Lake Montjoie... | reverse complement strand
GAGCCAGCCGAAAAACAGGATCGAGACAAAGAGCACGCTGCTCGCTACCGGCCGTTCGATAAAAATGCGCGATATGTTCATGGATGAACCTCGTTGCGTGCGATTTACTTGGCGACTGCGGCGCTGGACTTGCTTTCCTTCTTCGGCGCGTCGGCTTCCGGATTGCTTTTTTCGTTGCTGTCCTTGCCTTCCTTGCCCTGCTTGCTGTTCTTGCCTTCGCCGTCCTTGCCTTTGCCCTTTTCATCGCCGGGCTCGCGCACGACCACTTGCGCACCGACCGTCAGGGCCAATGGCACGTCTACAACCACCTGCTCGTCGCCATTCAGACCTTTGTCGATGACGACTTTATTCCCGATCTGGCGCGCGACCCTGACTTCCTGCATCGCAGCCTTGCCGTCGCGGACAACATAGACAAACGGACGTTCCTGTCCGGGTTGCACCGCGCCTTCAGGCAGCACCAGCGCGTCTTTTTCAACCTTGAGGATGATGCGTGCCGCTACGAACTGCCCCGGCCACAACTCCTCTTTTTCGTTTTTGAGGCGCGCTTTAAGCAACACGGTCCCGGTGGTCGGGTTGACCGAGTTGTCGATAAATACCAGCGCGCCCTCCGCTACCGGCGGGCCGCCGGGATTGAGGCTGATCTGCACCTTCAGATCCGGCGTGTTCCAGTAGCGTCGCACATCGTCCAGAAAGCGCTGTGGCACGCTCAATGCCACCGTAATCGGTTGCGTACTGTTGATCACCACCAGCGGTGATCCGCCAGTGCCGCCGGTGACCAGGTTCCCGGTGTCGACCGCAAGACTGCCCGTGCGCCCAGAAATCGGCGCCTTGATATGCGCATAGGACAGTTGCAACCGGGCCTGCTCGAGAACGGCGCCGTTTGCCGCGACAACGGCCTCGAGTGATTTGACCTGGGTGGCAGCCACATCGTAATCGTTGCGTGTGATGTACTCTTTCTGCATCAACGGGCGCAGACGCGCTTCCTGCTCTTTGGCCTGCGCCAGTTGTGCCTGGTCGCGCGCCAGCGCGGCACGGGCCTGATCGACAGATGCCTGCATCGGACGCGGATCTATATTGAACAGCGATTGGCCCTGCTTTACGCGATCGCCTTCCTTGAACAACACTCCGGTAAGCACGCCGTTCACCTGCGGGCGCACCGCGACGCTGTGCTCTGACTCCACTGTGCCGACGGCATCGATAACCACCGGCATTGCCTGTTTGGACACGGCGACTACACGCACCGAAACCGGCCCGCCGCCGCCGCGCTTACCCGCCTTGCCTTCGCCTTTGCTTTCCGCTTTGGCGCCTTTCGCTGGGCCCTCGCCCGATTTGGCGACAGGTTGCTGTTTCCACCAGTAGTAACCACCGCCTGCGCCGATAACGCATACGATCAAGAGGATTTTCAACAATGGTTTCATGGACTGATCTCGATTTCCGGTACAAAGGTTATTTGCGTTCGCACTGAAGTTCCGTCATGCATCAGGCAGCACGGACTCATTGCCGTTTTGTCCCCAGCATTTTTCCATCGGAAGCGCCCAGAGCAAAATTCAGCCGCGCCAGCGCCTGGTACCAATCGAGTTGCGACTGGATCTGCTGCACCTTGGCGTTGGTATCGTCGAGCTGCGCGGTGATCAGATCCAGCAGGCTGCCGACCCCGCCCTGATAGCGTGCGACCGCGGCATCCGCCGACTGGCTGGCACTTTTCACCAGATTTGCTGAACTCGAAATGCTGGTCGTCGCGGTCTGCAAATCGAAATACGCCTGCCAGACGTCCTGCTCGGTCTGGGTGTAAATCTGGTCACGCGCGCTTTCGGCGACCTTCGCCTCTTCGTCGCGCCGGCGCGCGCGGTAGGTGTCGCCGAAGCCGTTGAATATCGGGATACTGAGGTTGAGTCCAAACGAATATGCGTCCTGCGCGGTCAGCGTATTAGTGTAGATCTGCCGTCCATATTGTGAAACGAACTGTAGCGTCGGCAGCCCGGCTCTCGATTCCGCCTTTGCCGTCGCCCGCGAGGCACGCGCGCGCGCCTCCGCGGCAACCAGATCAGGGCGGTTCGCCTTCGCTTCCATCAACAAATCGTCCATCGACCGCGAAATTTCGGTGACCGGCGGCTGCGTGGACAGGGGCTGCAGTTGCAGCGGGAAATTGACCGGCAGGCCAACCGTTGCGGCCAGCAACCCGCGCGCTTTGGAGAGCTCCCCTTCGTTGCGGCTCAACACCAGTTGCGACTGGCCAACCTGCGTTTCCGAGCGATAAACGTCGGCGACCGTGGCGAGTCCGGAATCCCGGCGCCGCTGAGCGGCATCGAGTGCGGTTTGAAAATTCTTGAGCGATTCGCGGGTCGCGCGCACCAGTTGTTCGAAACCCAGCACCCGGTAATACGCCTGTTCGACTTGGAAGGCGACATCCTGCAGAACGCGGTTTTGCGCCAGATTCGCGGCAAGCAAGCGGTATTCAGTGGCTTCCTTGTCGGCCGACCGCTTGCCGAAATCGAACAGAACATAACTTAAGCTGATGCTCGGCCCATAAGTAGTTAAGACCGAATAGGGCCGCCCCCCTGCTGCCACTGTCGCGGAATTTCCGCGGTCATCGATCAGCGTCGTGTTCGGAAAACCCGAAGTGGCCGATATCGGGCGCGAAATGCGATCGCTGATCAGGCCCGTAATCTGCGGGAAGTCGCCAGCATGGTCTACGCCCGATTGCGCGGCTTCGACCCGCGCCTGCAGCCATGCCTGGCGCGTACGCGCGTTCAGCGCCAATGCAATTTCTGTAAGCTGTGCCAGCGACAGCGGCTTGTTTAATTCGGCCGGCAGCGATTGCGTGGACGTTGGCGGCGGCACCTGCGGCAGCGCCTGGTCTGGAATCCAGCGTTGATCCGGCGCCGGCGACACTTTCTTGCTGGTGCTGAATGGATCGATTGAGCCGAACAGCGATTGCGCTTGCACGGGGGCAGCCATGCACACGCAACAAACCGCCACCAACGCCGCCTTGCGGCAGAAGTTGCTGGCTGGAGCGACGTGAAGCAGGTCGGCGGTGCCGTGTTGTAATGTAAAACTAGCGCTGAACATGAAATAGACGACTCAAACAGGCACCTAAGCGCCGCATTTCTCCCGGAGCCATTATCCTCCAACCGACTGTTTTTTTGTTAAACGCAGATATACCCAGATACTACACAGGGCAGAACCTATGATAGCACGCTCTATTGATGCGTAAAGAAGCGCACCACCAAAATTGTCCGCTGACAACAATTCAGTGCAAACCGGGACGACGAAAAAGCCGTTGGACCGGGCTCGAAAGCGCTTGGCTGGTCGCGCAAATCCGGAAGAAAAATCTTATTCATCAATAAAATAAATGGATAAATCGGAGCGGTCACGCGTGCTATCTTGAGCGCCGGAGATAACAATAATCCCGTTTCGCCCTGATTTAAACCAAAGGAGTTCACCTTGTCCAAACTGGTTTCGCCTCATGGTGGCGCAAGCCTCAAACCCCGGCTGCTGGAAGGCGCCGCGCTGACCGCCGAACAGGCTCGGGCGCGCACGCTGCCGAAGGTGCCGGTGAGTTCGCGCGAACGCGGCGATTTGATCATGCTGGGCATCGGCGGCTTTACCCCGCTCGACGGCTTCATGACGCACGCCGACTGGAAAAGCGTGTGCGGCGACCTTAAAACGGCTGCCGGACTCTTCTGGCCGATCCCCGTTACCCTGTCCGCTGCCAAAGATATGGCCGCCGGCATCAAGCCCGGCGCGGATATCGCGCTGGTCGATGCAACGGACGGTGAATTGCTCGCAACCATGACCGTGCGCGAGAAATACTCGATCGACAAGCAGCACGAATGTAAAACCGTATTCAAGACCACCGACATCGAGCACCCCGGCGTGCGCATGGTGATGGAGCAGGCCGAAGTCAATCTGGCCGGTCCGGTCAAAGTGCTGTCGCAGGGCGAATTCCCGAGCAAATACGGCGAGCTTTACATGACGCCGGCGCAAACGCGCGCGGTGTTCGCAGCGAACGGGTGGTCGACGATAGCGGCTTTCCAGACGCGCAACCCGATGCACCGGTCACACGAGTATCTGGCGAAAATCGCCATCGAAGTCTGCGACGGCGTGCTCGTGCACTCGTTGCTGGGAAATCTCAAGCCGGGCGATATTCCAGCCGAGGTCCGCACGCAGACCATCAGCGTGCTGATCGACAAATATTTCGCGAAAAAGACCGTGGTGCAGTCGGGTTACCCGCTCGACATGCGTTACGCAGGGCCGCGCGAGGCGTTGCTGCACGCCCTCTTTCGCCAAAACTACGGTTGTTCGCACCAGATCGTCGGCCGCGACCACGCCGGCGTCGGTAATTACTACGGCCCGTTCGATGCGCACCACATTTTCGACGAGATCCCAAAAGGTTCCCTCGAAACGCAGCCGCTCAAGATTGACTGGACGTTCTGGTGTTATCAGTGCGGCGGCATGGCCTCGGCGCGCACCTGCCCGCACGACGAGAAAGACCGTTTACAGGTATCCGGCACCAAGCTGCGCAAGTGGCTGTCCGAAGGCGCCGAAGTGCCGGCGGAATTCAGCCGTCCTGAAGTGCTGAAGATATTGCGCGACTACTACGCGACGATAGACGCCGCGGACCGCGTCGAAGTGAAACTTACCGGTCACTCCGCGCGCTGAATTCGCATCCCGGCCGCGCGATGCGGCTCATTTGCGACAATGCGCCTACGGCTTTTTCGGCGTCTTGTATTCGACTTCCTTCTGCAACGGCTTCCAGACGGTTTCGAAACCAACAAACCCCTTTTCGCTTTTTGCCATCTGACGCGTGGTATAAAAACGCGTCTCGCCGTCGGGAACCTGGGTAACGGGTTTTTGCTCGCTCATGAATCACCTTTTTCTCTGAAGTCTGAATTCGAATGCAAGTAACAAAGCCAAAAGTTTTCCGCTGCCATTCTGCAACGCTGCTTAAACAGCTTTCATAAGAGCCGGGTCGATATCCGCGTTTGCAATGATCGCCCCGCCCGCGCTTGTCTCTTCATCAGTTGCGTCACGCACGGTCAGTATTTCTAGCGTGAAGACGACCGCTCTGCCGCACAACGGATTGTTGCCATCGATAGTCAGCGTCTCGTCGTCCATCCGCGTCACGAGAAAACTGCGGGTCTGGCCGCGGTCGCTTTCCATCAGGATGGAGGTGCCGACTTGTCGATAGGCCTCAGGGATGTTCTCGATGTTATCGGTGATTACCAGCGACTCGTCCCTGGGGCCGAAGATTTGATTGCCGTCGATGGGCACCTCGATCACGTCCCCGACGGACTTGCCCGCCAGTTCCATATGGACGGAAGGCGCCAGAATTTCATTGTGTCCGTGAACATAGCCCAACGGGAATTCGACCCGGGTGAGGACGTGCCCCGCTTTCCTGTCGGTCACCTTGTAGGTCAGTTCCACAAACTTTCCGTGTTGAATGGTTTCACTCATTTGATTTCGGATGAACTGTTCAGAAGATCGAAGCGCCAAAAATCCTGACCTCGCCATCTTCGTAGCCGAGAACAAGCCGACCGAGCCATTCACCCTGTTTTTTAGTGCTGCGCTGCCGGTAAAGAACCGTCACATGCTCGCCCCGCCTGATAATGCCAATCGGGTCGACATCTGCGGACAGATTTCTCGCCAGCTCGCTGTTGGCGAACTGATGGCCCGCTACAACCTGGTTCATGGCGCGCGCCATGGAAATGGAGAACTTCCGTACGAATTCTCCGTATTTGCCGTCGTTCGAATTTTTGATAAGGTCACGCCACAGCAGATTCGCGACAGCAAAAATTTCCTCGTCGGTTTTGTCAATGATGTTCACGCGCGGCTCCTGGCGCCCAGAAGGAATCAGCCTTACAGGAATATCAGCAATCGACATGCTGGCCCACGGTTGTTGTCACTCGTTTTCCGAAACCAGGTGATAGCAAGGCGCCTTCTCCATCGTGTATTCGCCGGTTTCCGGATCACGACGCGAAACAGTCAGCACGTGCCAGTTTTCGTCATCCACCTTCATGGCGTCGCCGCGATAATAATAACCCGGCCAGCGGGTCTCCTTGCGGAACAGCGTGTGCTGCGTGACGCACTCTGCAGCGCGATGACGGTGCATCAATTCCCAGGCCCGCAGCAACTCGTGAATATCCTTTGCGGCCAGGCTCTGCAGGTCTTCCTCCATGATCTTGAGCTTCTTGAGACCGATATTCAGGAGTTTCTCGTTAGTCATGTAGTTGACGGTCACCCCGCCGCAATACTCGTCCATCAGCTTCTGCAGACGATCCAGACCCTGCCTGGGATTGATGAAGTGCGGGTTGACATCGCCCGCCACGACCGCGTTGCTGTAAATTCTGTAATGCTCCAGTGGCTTGTAGATCTCTTGCTTGCGGCGGGTGATCTGCCCATCGGATACGACAATGCCCTCGCCCTTGCCGTCGTCGATATATTTGCAGGCGGCCTTTGCGGCGAGGCGGCCTTCGGTGAACGAGCCTGATGAGAAGGCGTGCGGCGTGCCGCCGACTGCGTCACCGGCGCCGAACAGGCCTTCGATCGTTGTCATGCGGTTGTAGCCCCAGAAATACTCGGGAGGGGAAACGTCCTCGGGCCCAGAACACCAGGCGCCCGACCCGGTCGCGTGCGAGCCCATGACATAGGGCTCGGATGTGGTCAGCTCTGGATTCTCGTACTTGGGATCCACGTCCGTCGCAGCCCACAGAACCGCCTGGCCGACGGTCATGCCGAGGAAGTTTTCCCAGCCGACCTCTTCAAGATGAGGATCCTGGAAGGCTTGCATGGTCACCATGTGTATGGGGCCGCGGCCGGCATTTACTTCACTGATTATGCAATGGTTGCGCAAACAGGTAGGAATCGGCCGATGCGTAAGGTGCGAGACTTCCGGATCGAGATATTCCTTGCCGACCATTTTCTGCAGCTCGGGGAACCACTTGGATTCGTACTCCTCACCCAGGCAATTTTGCGTATAGGTCTTCAAGTGCAGGAAGTAGGCGCCGACCGGGCCGTAACCGTCCTTGAAACGCGCCAGCACGATGCGGTTTTCCATCTGCGTCATTTTGGCACCGGCGTTGATCAGGAGCCCATAGGCAGACGCCGACGACCATGGCGCATACCAGGTGCGGCCGGAACCTTCGCCCACTGAGCGCGGTTTGAAAATGTTTGAGGCACCGCCCGCGGCGCAGATCACGGTCTTGGACTTGAAGACGTGGTAATTGCCGGTGCGTACGTTGAAGCCAACGGCACCGGCGACCCGGTTCTCCTTGCCGTCATCCATCAGCAGGTGGGTGACGCAGATGCGGTTGAATACCTTGTCAGCCGATTTCTTGGCGGCCTCGGCCACGATGGGCTTATAGGACTCGCCGTGAATCATGATCTGCCATCGCCCTTCACGCAGATAGCGCCCGGTTTTCGGGTCCTTCATGATGGGCAGGCCCCACTCTTCAAACTGATGCACCGTGGAGTCAACGTGACGGGCCATATCGAACAGCAGGTCTTCGCGCACCATCCCCATCAGGTCAATACGGGCATAGCGGACATGATCCTCCGGCTTGTTCTCGCCCCAACGTGTGCCCATATAGCAATTGATGGCGTACAGACCCTGGGCGACCGCGCCGGAGCGATCGATATTGGCCTTCTCGGCAATGATGATCTTCTTGTCCTGCCCCCAGAACCTGGCCTCCCATGCGGCACCAGTGCCGCCAAGGCCTGCACCGACGACCAGAACATCGATGCCGTCTTCGACGATCGTTTCGTAAGCCATCAGTAAGCCACGCCTTTCTTCATCTTGAGACCGTTGGACTTGAGCGTATGCAAATCGCCCTCATCCATGCGGATAAATTTCGGCTCGCTATACAACAGCTCGCTGTCGCGCATTTCCTGAGTGGGCCCGGTAACATCCGCGAGCTTGGGGATCGCCGTCCCCCACGGCTTGGTGGTAATGGGCGACAGGAAGTTCTTTTCCGTACCGTTGCGGAATTTGATCTTCCAGGCGATCGTGCCTTTCTGTTCGTCGCGCTGGACACGCACGCTGTGACCGAGCGGGGCAAAATCGGCATATCCCCGCACATCGATCGCATTCTGCGGACAGGCCTTCACGCACGAGTAGCACTCCCAGCACATGTTGGGCTCGATGTTGTAGGCGCGGCGATGGACTTTGTCGATGTGCATGATGTCGGACGGGCAGATGTCGACGCAATGTCCGCATCCGTCGCACCTTGTCATATAAACGAAGGTAGGCATAATTCGATTCCTTGATTTGTTCCGCTAGGACTTGCCGGGCGATTGCTAATAGTGATGGGGTGCTTCGCGCTTGATGCCGAGCCCCATGTCCATCGGCGCGTCTCGCAACAGCTCCATGGAATGACTTTCCCGTTGTGCGGGATCGTCACGGGTCAGTGTCGGTAAATTCTCTGCCGTGCCATTGGCCCTGGATACTCTTTTCTCGAAGGCCGCAGCAGGTTTGAAGAACATGTGGGCGAACTTCGACCACGGCACCCCGCCAAAGAGGACCGTGGTGGCGAAGATATACAGGCCGAAGACGACGTTGGCTCCCGCACTGCCCTTCGCCTGCACGAACGCCCAGATCAAGCCGAGCGTAACGCTTGCCAGAAGCGAGAGAATAAACACGTCGGCGCGCATAAGACGGAACGGTGAGCCGCCCTCGGCGGCAACGTCAACGCGGATGAAAAACCAGAACCAGTAGCCACCAAGGCAGACCATCAACCCGCCGAGCCACCAAAGTTGGGGCACGATTTCAGGCGCTGGGGTTGCCGCTGTCGGGTAGCAGAACACCATCAATACGGTGGTGACCAGATAGATAATGAATCCGTACATCGTCAGCAGATGAGCCAACCGGCGGCGCACATTGCAGAACTCGCCCGAGGTCAGCACGTCGACGACTGCGGTCTGGACTGCAATCGACACCAGTTCGCCGCCGCCGACTTCTTTAGTACCTTTGTTTTTGGATTTGCGCCAGTGATCGAAAAAATATCTGGCGCTGCCCTTATGAATGACGTCGAACAGTGTCCCTGCGACAACCATGAGGATCATGACCGTAACATACGTCTGCATGACGGCGGGCGACAGGAAACCGGTCAGCGCGGCAAATGGATTGTTCGTGAACATTACTCCCCCAATATGAATCTGCGGTTCTTTGCGGGACTGCATTGCACAACTATCATGCCGGCAGCGACGAACTCGGCATCCAGCCCCAGTACAGGACGGAATTCCCCCGAAAGACCGCCCGATTTTACGCGTTCGTCCAGAGACCTACCCAAGAATATGGTTATGTGGTCATAGAAAAAATTTTAATCGGAAAAGCCTGCCGACCGGCGGCCGGCGCCGCGCGCGAATGCACCCGTTCTCGCGGCCCCGATGCATGCGCCATGACCATTTATGAGAAACTAACCGAGAAAACGACAGCGACCGGAAAGCAACATTTGAAAATTTGCATACTATCCGACAGCCACGACCACCGCGAGCCGCTCGCCGCGGCCGTCACGGAGGCAAAAGCGCTCGGCGCTGAAGCGGTGTTGCATTGCGGCGACCTGGTGACGCCTTCCACTTTGCACGCAGTCATCGGTCTCGGCCTGCCGATCCACCTGATTCACGGCAACAACACCGGCGATCTGTTCAACCTGTGCAAATTCGGGCAGGAACCCAAAAACCGTGTGCACTACTACGGGCAAGACGCATCGCCCACGCTCGCGCAACGGCGGATTTTTCTGGTGCACTACCCGCATTATGCCAAGGCAATGGCGCTCACCGGCGACTTCGATCTGGTCTGCAACGGCCACGAACACCGCGCCGTCATCGAACGCATCCGCAACATCAAGGGCGGCGAAACGCTGCGCATCGATCCGGGAACGGTCGCCGGCGTGAGCGCACCTGCGACCTATGTATTCGGCGATCTCAAGACGCTTGAATTCGAGATCCGCAAAGTCCCACTTTAAAGCACGTTCAGGAATGGCAACTCCATGAGCAAGCCTCTGCAAAGCAAGGTCGCAGCCCTTACCAGCCAGACCGCGCCGACCGCGCGCATGGTCGAGCGCGAGCCATACTACGAAGCGGCCGGCGACGAAATAGCGGTGTTCGAAGCGGCCTACGCCAGCCAGATCCCGGTACTGCTCAAAGGCCCCACGGGCTGCGGCAAAACACGCTTCGTGGAATACATGGCGTGGCGGCTGAAGCGGCCGCTGATTACCGTCTCGTGCCACGATGACCTCACCGCTGCTGACCTCATCGGCCGCTACCTGATCACCAATAACGAAACGGTATGGGTGGACGGGCCGCTCGCCCACGCGGTGCGCTGCGGCGGCATCTGCTATCTCGACGAAATCGTCGAAGCGCGCAAGGACACCACCGTCGTCATCCATCCGCTGGCCGACGACCGCCGCATCCTGCCGATGGAAAAGCACGGCGAATTGCTGCACGCACCGAAAGAGTTCTTGCTGGCGATGTCGTACAACCCCGGCTACCAAAGCGTGCTGAAAGAGCTGAAACAGAGCACGCGCCAGCGTTTTATCGGCATTGAATTTAATTATCCGCCGGCCGCGCTCGAGAAAAAAATCATTATTGCTGAAACCAACATTGCCCCCGACTCCGCCGACCAGCTCATACGCCTGGCGGAAATGACGCGCAATCTGAAGGGCAATGGCCTCGACGAAGGCGCTTCGACGCGGTTGCTGATACACGCCGGCAAGCTGATCGCCAAAGGCATCCCGGCGCGCACAGCATGCACCGGCGCAGTCGCTGAAGCGCTGACCGACGACCCAGACATGCTGCGCGCGATCAATGAACTCGCCAACTCGCTCTTCTGATCCGCCAGCGTCCGCGGTGCCGCTGGGCGCAGCCCGGCTGGAAGAACAATTGGACGAAGCGCTCGACCCCGTCTTGTCCTCGCGGCGCACGGCGCGCACGCTCGCGTTGGCGCTTGCACCGCTTGCCCGTGAATTGCAGGATTTCGTGCTGCACTGGGTCGGCGTCATCGCGCGCACCAGCGGCGAACTTGCTTACCAGTTTGCGGCCATTGCTCCCGACGTCATGCGCAAAGTCGAGCCGGTCGCCGCCGAAGCCTGGATCATTCACGCGATGGATACCTTCGACCGCGAAGGTCTGTATCGCGGCAGTGCCGTCCTCAAGGACATCGACTCGTTTGTCGCCGCATCCCGGCACCAGGCCCATGCCGTCGCATTCGAAGATGCCAGGAACGTGCTGGAGCTTTTTATCTGCGGACTGGCGGGCCGCCGGCTGAAACTCGAAATAGCCGGCGAAGCCTACACCGACACCGAAACCATCCACCTGCCCGCGCGTATCTTCGAACACGCATCCGGTGCAGGGAATTTCCTTGCCTACAAAGCACTGGCCACGCATTTGTGGGCGCAGACCCGCTACGGCACGTTCAACGTCGATGTCGTGGATAAACTCGCCAGCTACACCGATCCGGCGCGCGCGCTGGCGCTCTATCACTATCTGGAAACCACCCGCATCGATGCCATCATCGCGCGCGACCTGCCGGGTCTGGCGCGCGAACTCGCGACGTTGCGCCAACACGTCGAACCGCCCGCCGAATGCGGACGTCTGCGCGATACCGCGGCCAGTGCTGCCGACAGTCTCGCGCTGGTAGATCAGCTCTACGCAACGTTCAATCCACCCCATCTGAGTTACATGGGAACACTGCACCCGGAAATTGTCGCGACCGTGCGTGCTGCACGCATGCGGCGCGAAAAAAAGGAACTGCAGTTCGAACTGGCGAAAATGCTGCCCGAAAGACCGGCAGCGGACGCAACACCGGACGACGGTGAAGCGCGGCCGCGATACTCGGTCATCAATGCCGATGCCGTGGATGGCGTCGAACTGACCCTCGACGGCACGCCGGTAACGCTGCCCGAGCACGTGAATGACCTGCTGCAATCGATCAGCCAGGACCTCGGTGAAATCCCCGATGAATACCTGACGCCGGCCGCTGACGGCGACTATCGCGACAACCACGCTGCAGAAGACCCGGCGGACGCGATCGAACAAGGTCCGCACGACGAAGATGGCGCCGTGCTCTACAACGAATGGGACTACAAGCGCCGCCATTATCGCAAGAACTGGTGCGTGCTGCGGGAAGTCGACGTGCAGCCCGGCAATCCCGACTTCATCGACACGACACTCGCTCGCTATGCGGTGCAGGTCGGCCAATTGCGCCGCACTTTCGAGATGTTGCGCGGCGAGGACAAATGGCTCAAAAAACAGCAAGGCGGCGACGATATCGATCTCGATGCCGTGATTACCGCTTTCGCCGACATGCGTTCCGGCATGGAACTTCCGGAGCGGCTCTTTCAGCAACGGCACAAGGCTGAGCGTGACATCGCGGTGATGTTCATGGTCGACATGAGCGGTTCGACCAAAGGCTGGATCAACGACGCCGAACGCGAATCCCTGGTAATGCTGTGCGAAGCACTCGAAGTGCTGGGCGACCGCTACGCGATCTATGGTTTCTCCGGCATCACGCGCAAACGCTGCGAGATTTTTCGCATCAAGCGCTTTACCGACCGCTACAACGACACAGTACGGCGGCGCATCGCCGGCATACTCCCGCAGGACTACACCCGCATGGGCGTGGCCATCCGGCATCTGACTGCCCTGCTCAACGCCGTCGACGCCCGCACGAAACTGCTGATTACACTCTCCGACGGCAAGCCTGACGACTACAGCGACAATTACCGCGGCGAATATGGCATCGAAGACACCCGTCAGGCGCTGATCGAGGCACACCGCGGCGGCATCCATCCCTTCTGCATCACCATAGACCGCGAAGCACGCGAGTATCTCCCACGCATGTATGGTGCGGTAAACTACACTGTGATTGAGGATGTCGCGCGGCTGCCATTGAAGGTCGCCGATGTCTATCGCCGGCTTACGACATGACATTACGGAACAGATACCATTATGGACAGAGACTCCGACCGCATACCCAAAAACGTGCTGGGCAGCCCGCTGCAAACCTGCAATGAGCGGCCAGCGACCGGCTTTTTCCGTGACGGTTGCTGCAACACGAATGATGAGGACGTCGGCGCGCACGTGGTGTGCGTGCGCGTCACGCGGGAGTTTCTCGAATTCAGCGCGGCGCGCGGCAACGATCTGACCACGCCGCATCCCGAGTTCGGCTTCCCGGGCCTGCAGCCCGGTGATCGCTGGTGCCTGTGCGCTCTGCGCTGGACCGAGGCCTTGCAGGCGGGAGTGGCGCCGCAGTTAGTGCTAGCGGCAACGCACGAAGCGATGCTCGAATATGCACCGCTGGCGGAGCTAAAGAAGTATGCCCTTGATCTGAACTGATACGTCATTCAAACGCTGCAACCGGGCAACCACGAGGAGCGCAATTCATGACCATCGACGAAAACAAGACCAAAGTGACCATTCTGACCGACACTTACCGGATCAAGGGCAATATCGAACTTTTGCCGGGCGCGCGCATTACGGACTACATGACCGAAGCCAAGGAATTTATCGCAGTCACCGATGCCGAGGTCTGGGAAGTCGTCGGCCGCCAGGTTTTCACCGCGCCTTTTGTCAACGTGAACCGCGACCACATCCAGATCATCTCGCCGGGATCGCATTGACCACGCGGCGGCTGACGCGCTGCTAAGTTACTGCTTGTCGAGCCACTTCAGCAGCGGCTTCCAGTCGTCGATGTCTTTGTCGTTGAGATAGTCCGGCAGATCGAATATCGATTTGCCCTGAAAAGCGGCGTTGGCGTAAACCTGCGCGTCGCGCAAATACGTCAGCACCGGCAGATCAAACTGCTTGAGAAACGCTTCGAGCGTGGCCGCTGCCCTGGTGCGCCCGTCGACCCGCATGCCGACGATACCGAGAAAGGTTTTGCCTTTGCGCAGCAAGTGCTCTGCATGCAGCGCGGCCAGAAAACTGCGTGTGGCGGCCATGTCGAACAATGACGGCTGTATCGGCACCAGCACTTTATCGACAGGCTTGATCGCGCGTTCGAGGTTTTTGCCGTGCAGGCCGGCCGGCGTATCCATGATCAGCCAGTCGTGTTTGCGCTTTTCAGGGCCGGACGGGCCGTCTTTGGCGTCGAGGCTGTGGATGACGGGCAAAGCCGCCGGACGCAGGGCCAGCCATTCAAGCGAAGATTTCTGGCGGTCGAGGTCCCATAAAACGACTTTGTCACCGCGGCTTGCCAATGCCCCGGCGAGATTGGTCGATAACGTCGTTTTGCCGCAACCGCCTTTGGGATTCACCACCAGGACCGTGCGCATGCGGCACCTCTGCTCTAGTTCAGGGTTGGGCTTGCGCCCTCTCCTGCTGGTTCGCCCGGCGCCGCGGCGCCGTCAATGGATTCTTCAGTATCGTCGGGCACCAATTCACCGCCGACTTGCGCGCCCTGAGTGACGGTATCGACAAGTTGCCCCAGATCATCGAGCGGCGGCAACTCGGTCAAAGAACGCAGTGCGAGATCGTCCAGAAACTGGCGGGTCGTCGCAAAAAGATCGGGCCGCCCCGGCACTTCGCGGTTGCCGACTACGTCGATCCAGCCGCGCGCCTGCAGCGCCTTGATGATGTTGCTCGACACGATGATGCCGCGGATGTCTTCGATGTCGCCGCGCGTCACCGGTTGCTTGTAGGCGATGATCGCGAGCGTTTCCATCACCGCGCGCGAGTAGCGCGGCTGCCGCTGCGGACTCAGGCGGTCGAGGAACTTGGTGTACTCGGGACGCGCGCGAAACCGCCAGCCGCTGGCGACGTTGATCAGCTCGACGCTGCGTCCTTCCCAGTCGGTCGCAAGTTCAGCGAGTATGTTGCGCAACACGTCGTTGCCCAGCTCGTCCGCGAAGAGCTTCTTCAGGTCGGACAGCTGCAACGGTTCGGCGCTCGTCAGCAATGCCGCCTCGAGCACGCGCTTTACTTCCTGCAAATCAAACGACGGTGAGTCCATGGGTGGATTTGATGTAAATCGGTGTATAGGGTTCTTGTTGGGTCATTTCGATCAGCGTCTCGCGCGCGAGCTCGAGTATCGCCAGGAAAGTCACGACCAGCTTGGGCACCCCCTCGCCGGGGGTGAACAACTGCGTGAATTCGATCAGGCGCACTTCCTGCAACCGGCGCAGGATAGCGCTCATGTGCTCGCGCACCGACAGTTGATCGCGTGTAACGCGGTGGTGCTGGTTGACGTTGGCACGCTGCAACAACCACAGCCATGCCTGGCGCAGGTCCTCGGGGTTCACGCCCGGTAGCTGCTGTTCGACTGCTTTATCTATCCAGACTTGCACCAGCTGAAAATCGCGGCCAACCTGCGGCAACTCATCGAGCTTGTGCGCGGCACGCTTCATCTGCTCATATGCCAGCAAACGGCGCACCAGCTCGGCGCGCGGATCGAGTTCGTCCTGCGGGGCCGCTGCGGGCCGTGGCAACAGCATGCGTGATTTGATTTCAATCAGCACCGCCGCCATCACCAGGTAATCGCCAGCGAGCTCGAGGCTTTTCTGGCGCATGATTTCGACGTATTCGAGATATTGCGCCGTCAGCCGCGCCATCGGAATGTCGAGCACGTCGAGATTGTGCTTGCGGATCAGGTAGAGCAGCAGGTCGAGCGGGCCTTCGAACATGTCGAGGAAAATCTCGAGCGCGTCCGGCGGGATATACAGATCCTGCGGCAGCTCGAGCAAGGGCTCGCCGCGATAGGTCGCGATCGGTGGGACGGGAGTGGTTTCTGCGGCTTCCATCAGGCGGTCAGTGAAGCGTAAGGAGCGGATTCGCACCGCCGGTCGGCAGGCGGGAAGCTCGAAGGTCGTTGTGGAAGCTTGGCATGCGCTATTTTAGCGCGATTTTCGCGCGCATACCCATGCCATCGGCCGAACTTTCCGGCTAACCGTATTTCAACCCCATCACTTCACGCACGTCGCGCATCGTCTCCTCGGCAAGTTTTTGCGCCTTTTCCCCGCCATCCGCAATGATGCTTTTCACCAGGGTCGGGTCGTCAAGGTAACGCTGCGCGCGTTCGCGCATGGGTTTCAGTTCAGCGAGGATGCCGTCGATCACCGGCTGCTTGCACTCCAGGCAGCCGATGCCGGCACTGCGGCACCCCTGCTGCACCCAATCCTTGCGCTGGTCGTCCGAATAAATCTGGTGCAACTGCCATACTGGGCATTTTGCGGGTTCTCCCGGATCGGTGCGTTTTACACGCGCCGGGTCCGTCGGCATGGTGCGGATTTTCTTCGTGATGACATCGGGTTCGTCGCGCAGCCCGATCGTATTGTCGTAGGACTTCGACATTTTCTGCCCGTCGATTCCAGGCATTTTCGAGGCCTCTGTCAGCAGCGCCTGCGGCTCGGTAAGTATGACTTTGCCGCCGCCCTCCAGATAACCAAACAGGCGTTCGCGGTCGCCCAGCGCAAGATTCTGCGCCTTGTCGAGCAGCGCGCGCGCCGCCGTCAATGCCGCCGCGTCCCCCTGCTCCAGAAACTTGGTGCGCAGTTCGCGGTAGAGCTTGGCGCGTTGGGCACCGAGTTTCTTGATGCCGGCCTCGGCTTTTTCTTCGAATCCCGCCTCGCGTCCATAGACATGATTGAAGCGCCGCGCGATCTCGCGCGTGAATTCGATATGCGGCACCTGGTCCTCGCCTACCGGCACGCGATTGGCGCGATAGATCAGGATATCGGCGCTTTGCAGCAGTGGATAACCGAGGAAGCCGTACGTCGACAGGTCCTTGTCGGTCAGCTTTTCCTGCTGGTCCTTGTAGGTCGGCACGCGTTCGAGCCAACCCAGCGGCGTGATCATCGACAGCAGCAAATGCAGCTCAGCATGCTGCGGCACGCGCGACTGTATGAACAGCGTCGCCTGCGACGGATCGACGCCCGCGGCCAGCCAGTCGATCGCCATGTCCCAGGTGTTTTTCTCGATGATGTCTGGCGTATCGTAATGCGTGGTCAGCGCGTGCCAGTCGGCGACGAAGAACAGGCATTCGAACTCGTGCTGCAGCCTGATCCAGTTTTTGAGCACGCCGTGATAGTGGCCCAGATGCAAAGCGCCGGTGGGACGCATGCCGGATAAAACGCGATCGACGAACATATACGAAAATCCTCTAGCGCTTAACGGGTTCCGACGAGATGCAGGAACCGCAATACCTGATAAAGCCCGGCCTCCGGTATGCCGAATATCGCTGCGATGCCCGAGAGCGACAGGGCAATCAGCGGCGACAATAGCATTCCGAGCACGCCGGTGAATAATAACGCCAACAGAATGATGAAGCCGAAACGTTCTATCTGCGCGAATTTCCAGGCCATATTATGCGGCAGCAGGCTCACCACGATGCGCCCCCCGTCCAGCGGCGGCAGCGGAAACAGATTGAGCACAAAGAATATGACATTGACGAAAATACCCGACGCCCCGACGAATAGCAGCCAGATCGCCGCGGTATTGCTCGGTGCAAGCCCTGCTCCGACGTTGAGCACCAGCGCCCATAGCAACGCCATGAAAAGATTGCTGAACGGCCCTGCCGCCGCCACCCACAGCATGTCGCGCTTGGGATTGCGCAGGTTGGCAAAATTGACCGGCACCGGCTTGGCCCACCCGAACATGAAGCTGGTCAGCAAAAGCGTGACCAGCGGCACTATGATGGTGCCGAGGAGGTCGATATGCCGCAGCGGATTCAGGCTGACGCGGCCCGCCGCATAAGCAGTCATGTCACCGAAGTGTTTTGCCACATAGCCGTGTGCCGCTTCGTGCAGCGTAATCGCGAATAATATCGGCAAGGCGAATACCGCGATTTTCTGAACTACGTTAAGCTCCAACAAGTTCTCCCAGCAGATTGGCGGCACCCCTGCCCTGGCGCGTAATGACCGGCGTATCGGCAGTCAGATCGACCACGGTGGTCGGCACTATGCCGCACGACCCGCTGTCGATTATCAGATCGACGTGATGCTCCAGGCGGTCGCGTATTTCAGCCGCATCGTTCAATGGCTCCTTGCTGCCCGGCAATATCAGGGTTGAGGACAACAACGGTTCCGCGAGTTCCGAGAGCAGCGCATGCACCACCGGGTGCGAAGGTATGCGCACGCCGATAGTCTTGCGCTTCGGATGCAGCAGCCGTCGCGGCACTTCGCGCGTCGCCTGCAATATGAAAGTGTAGCTGCCGGGCGTCGCCGCCTTGATCAGCCGGAACTGCCGGTCGTCTATGCGCGCGTAAGTTGCCGCTTCGCCCAGATCGCGGCACAGCAGGCCGAAATGGTGGCGCGCATCGACCTCGCGTATGACGCGGATGCGCTCCATGGCCGCCTTGTCGCCGACGTGGCAACCCAGCGCATAGCATGAATCGGTCGGCAGCACGACCACGCCGCCGGCGCGAATGATGCCGACCGCCTGCCGTATCAAGCGCAACTGCGGATTATCGGGATGGAGGGAGAAAAACTGGCTCAAGGTATGTGCATCAGCCGCGGAAAAGTCGAGCGGGTTCCAAATCAGACGCCGAGCATGTGCCAGACGGGCACCAGCCCCGCCGGCAGCGCGGGCAGGCTGCCGAGGTCGAAATAGCTTTCAGCCGGCGAATGAAAATCCGAGCCGCTCGAAGCCGCCAGCCCGAACTCGCGCGCGTGCGCGGCGAACACCGCGTATTGCTGCGGCTTATGGCTGCTGCTGACGACTTCGATAGCGGCGCCTCCCAGGTCGCGAAACTCTGCAAGCAAGTCGCGCATCTGCGCGGTATCCAGCGGATAGCGTCCGGGGTGCGCGATGACCGCCACGCCGCCGCTGCCGTTGATCCACTTCACCGCATCGTCAAGACTTGCCCACTGATGCGGCACGAAACACGGTTGACCGCCGCCGAGATAACGTTTGAACGCGCTTTTCATGTCCTTCACCAGGCCGCGCTTGACGAGAAAACGCGCAAAATGCGTGCGGCTGATCATCTCGGTATTGGCGGCAAATTCCCGTGCCCCGTCCTGGCTGCCGGCTATCCCCAACGCATCGAAAGCGGCGACGATCTTATCCGCACGCACGTTACGGCCGCCGCGGGTTGCGGCGAGCCCGGCCTGCAGTCCGGCATTGGCCGGATCTATGCCCAGACCGACGATGTGCAGAGTCTGCGTGCGCCAGGTCACCGAAATCTCGACGCCGTTGACCAGCGTTAGGCCAAGGCGTTGCGCCGCAACATGCGCGGGCGCAAGCCCGCTGGTGTCGTCGTGGTCAGTCAAAGCGAGGACTGCCAATCCGCGTTTCACGGCGCGCGCCACCAGTTCGTCCGGCGTCAAAGTCCCGTCGGAGCAGGTTGAATGGCTATGCAGGTCTGGACTGATCAAGGTGGGGCAAGCCCCTGCCACTAGCGGAAAAGGTGGCAAGGGTTTGTAATCAAAAGAGAAATTCTACCACACTCCGCCGCTGACGGTATTTGCAGGTCATGCCGTAATCTGCCGACCCGCATTGCGACTAATATCGACCAAGATGCGAATTTCCGTGCGAACCTGGTGCCACGCCATCGCCCTGGCGGCAATGCTGGCGTCGCCCACAGGCGCCGCAGGCGAATGCACGGCGGTCAGCGGCCCGCAACGCGTGGCCGTTCTCGAGCTGTACACCTCCGAGGGCTGCGACAGTTGTCCCCCGGCCGACAACTGGGTCAGCGAGCTGCCGGCCAGAAAACTCACCAGCGACCGCGTGCTGCCGCTGGCGTTTCACGTCGATTACTGGAACCAGCTCGGCTGGACCGACCCCTTTTCACAGGCTGTTTTCAGCGAGCGGCAACGCCGGCATAGCCAGCGCCGGGGGGTCAGTTTCGTGGTGACGCCGCAACTTCTGCTCAACGGCCAGGACTATCGCCGCGCGCTCATGTTCGACGATATCGACGGCAAGATCCGGACGATTAATCAATCCAAACCGCAGGCCTCCATCCGCATAGCCACAACCAGTGGTAGCGCAGATCTGAACAGCAAGATCGATGTCAGCGTCCCCGGCGGCGCCGAGCAAAGACGCGCCCAGGTCTACCTCGCCCTCTTCGAAAACAACCTGGCCACCGCGGTCCCGGCGGGCGAAAACAAAGGACATACGCTCAGACACGATTTCGTCGTGCGCAGTCTGGTCGGTCCGCTGGCGCTGGACAGCGCGGGAAATTTAAACCACTCGCAGCGGTTCCCGCTGGCAGCCAACTGGAAGCCGCGGGACCTGCACCTCGCGGCGTTCGTGCAGCATCCGCAAAGCGGCGACGTGCTGCAGGCGCTGCTCGCAAACTGCCGCTAAGCGCCCCGCCGGCCGCACCAAGGCCTGATTTTACAGGCGGGTGCGGATATAATCCCGTCATCGCCCCATAGAATGGGCGGATATACTTGAGGCGGAGATGAACCAAAATCAAGCGCTTGCACTGGCTATCGCGGCGGCCAACATCGTGTTGATCATGCTGTTTCCGCCGTTTGATTCGTTTTCGCTCGCCAAGTCGCCGATACCGGTGTTCGCGGGGTTTTATTTTTACCCCAACCGCAACCAGTACATGGTCGTCAATACCAGCCTGCTGTTCCTCGAGATCTTCATCGTATTGATCAACGCGGGCATCGCCTGGCTGCTGCTGAGCTTAAAAAAAGTGCGGGTCACGCGCCGCCGCTTCGGCCTGCAGCATGCGACGCTGCTGGTGGTCGCGGTGAATCTCGTCGTCATCGTGCTTTTCCCGCCGTTCGAATCGGTGTTCGCCATGTCCAAGGCGTCGATTCCGACGTTTGAAGGTTTTTATTTCATTTTTGCGCGCCAGGACAATCACGTCATCGTGACCGCCGTGCTGTATCTCGAGGTTTTTTTCATGCTCATCAACGGCGCGATATTCTGGCTCATATTCCGCGACAAGAACGACGGGGTGCCGTCGGCGGAAGAAGCGATGAAACTGATGAAGGAAATGCGCAAGCGCGGCGGCTGACAGCCCGCCCGGCCCGCCCTAGGCGGGCTGGTGCAGCCGGCTTTGCGCCGGCACGTGCTGGGCCAGAAATTCCATCTGGTCGGCAAGGATGCGCCGGTTGGTCAGGATCAGATATTCCGCGCGGTTGGGCACGTACGGCAGGTAAAGCAATTCCATATGCGCCATCTCGGGCGTGCGGTCGCTTTTTCTCTCGTTGCACGAACGACAGGCGGTCACCACGTTCATCCAGGTGTCGCGGCCGCCGCGCGAAAACGGAATCACGTGGTCACGCGTCAACTTCGACGCCGGCAGCATGCTGCCGCAAAAAGCGCACAGGTAGCGGTCGCGATGAAACAATTCGCGGTTGTTCAGCGGCGGCACCTGGCTGAATGCGCGCATCGCCATCGCCTTGCCCTTGATCGCAATGATGCTGCTCGCCACGATCTGCGAGCGCCCGCCGGATATCCGGTTGTAGCCGCCCTGCACCCTGAAGGCCTGTTCGCCCGCGGTCCAGGCGATTTGCTCCTTGGCGTAATAAAAACACGCGTGCTGCCACGTGATCCAGCGATGCGGTATGCCGTTGGTATCAAGCGTCAGGATCAGCGGAAACACGCCCGGTTTTGAAGCGGGGCCCGGAAGCTGGTCAAGGTCGATCATGAGGTCTGGGACTGTCATGCCTAACTTGGTTTATCCGTGTTAATTCAGCAGGTTTACGGAGAAGTCGTAACAATCTACCAGATTTTGCGTGGTTTTTCGTGATTTTTCAAAGACCAACGCTCATAACCTGCCGCCGCTTCGTGGCCAGGCAGGAATTTTCTGCTCGCTGCCGGACACAGCCCAAGCCGCTTGCCAACCCAGCCGGAACACCGAACGGTGGCCCCGGGAGGCTGCGCTCCGATCGGGCTGGCGGTTTTGATGCAGGCAGGTTATAATTGAAAAACAAATGGTTAGTGATCTTATTTGAGATATTTTAGTTGCCTAATTCGCAACATTATTACCAGCCCGGACGCCCTCGTCGGCGTTATCCTGCAGTCAGTTTCGTGCTGCAGCTGGTAGATTCCAGGAGTTCCCGCTGATGTCGTTTGAGTCCCTCGGCTTGTTGCCGGAGTTGCTGCACGCAATTGCAGATCAAGGCTATACCGAACCATCCCCCATCCAGTTAAAAGCAATTCCGCCGGTGCTGGCACGCCAGGACATCATGGGTTGCGCGCAAACCGGCACCGGCAAAACCGCCGGCTTTGCATTGCCGATTCTGCAGATGCTGGCGCCGCACCAGAACACGAGCCCGTCGCCCGCCCGCCACTCCATCCGCGCACTGATACTCACGCCGACGCGCGAGCTTGCCGCGCAAGTTGAAGAAAGCGTGCGCAACTACGGCAAGTACCTTGCGTTGCGTTCCACCGTGGTCTATGGCGGTGTCGACATCAATCCGCAGATCAAGGCACTGCGCGCCGGCGTCGAAGTACTGGTCGCCACGCCCGGCCGCCTGCTCGATCACGTGCAGCAAAAAACGGTCAACCTGACGCGCGTCGAAATCCTCGTGCTCGATGAAGCCGACCGCATGCTCGACATGGGTTTCATGCCCGACATCAAGCGCATCATCGCGTTGCTGCCGACGGAACGACAGAACCTGCTGTTCTCCGCCACCTTCTCGGACGAAATCAAGCGGCTCGCCAACCAGATACTGCGTTCGCCGGTTTCGGTGGAAGTCGCGCGCCGCAATGCGCCGGCCGATCTGGTAACGCACCAGATGTACGAGGTCGACGCCGATCGCAAAGGCGCCCTGCTCACACATTTGATCAAGAGCCGCGAGATGAAGCAGGCGCTGGTGTTCGTGCGCACCAAGCGCGACGCCAACCGCTTGATGCGCGAACTCCTGCGCGACGGTGTCGCCGCTACCGCCATCCACAGCGACCGCACCCAGGGCGAGCGCACGCAGGCTCTAGAAGACTTCAAACAGGGCACGGTCAACGTGCTGGTGGCGACCGATATCGCGGCGCGCGGGCTCGACATCGAATTGCTGCCATTTGTCATCAATTACGAACTGCCGTATGCCGCTGAGGATTATATCCACCGCATCGGACGCACCGGCCGTGCCGGCAGCACCGGTGAAGCGATTTCGCTGGTGTGCGCCGACGAGCACCGCATGCTCGACGACATCGAACGCGAATTAAAACGCAAACTTGAACGGCTGCCGTTGCCGGAGTTGGCCAGCAGCCGCAAATCATCCAGCCATGGCGAAAGCCGACACGCCGCGCCGCGCCATGCAACAGGTCACAAATCGTCCAGCGCTCACAAGCCGGCAAGCAGCCACGAGCCGTCGTCCCATAGCAAACCACATCCCCGGCCCGCAGCAGCTCCTTTGCCCGGCGGTTTTGATTTCAGCAAACCTTATGAATTCAAGCCGACTGACACGCCAGCAGAAGCACCGGCGGCGAGCCACAGTGCACGCTACGCCAAACGCGGACGGCCGACTGCCGCCCTGCTCGGAGGCGCCGCCAAGAAGCCTTAGGCGGCGCGGTTCAGTGGCTTGCTATGAGCCGCTGAACCAGTTGTAGCCCTGGTCTTCCCAGTAGCCGCCCGGATAGTCATTGGTGGCGAAGATCGCCGTGATGTGCTTCGGATTTTTGAAGCCAAGCTTGGTCGGCATGCGCAGCTTCATCGGGAATCCATAGGCGGTCGGTAGCAGTTCATCCGCAAACCTGAAAGTCAGCAGCGTCTGCGGATGCAGCGCCGTCGGCATGTCGATGCTGGTGTAATAGTCGTCGGCGCATTTGAAGCCCACATATTTCGCCGTGAGATCTGCACCGACCCGTTCCAAAAAGGTTTTGAACGTCACCCCGCCCCATTTGCCGATCGCGCTCCAGCCCTCAACTCAGATATGGCGCGTGATCTGGCTCGTTTGCGGTAACGCATAGAGTTGGTCCAGCGTCCACGGCGTCTTGTCACGTATCAAGCCACCGAGTTCGAGTTTGTAATTCGCCGCATCGACGCGCGGCGCGGCCGATTCCGCATAGAAAGCGTTGAACGGAAATGGTTTGGTGATCGCGCTTTCCGGATATTCCTGCGCCAGCTTGGCGGGATCGAAAATCGCCGCCTGCACGCCGTCGTTCCAGCGCGACATCTGCCACAGGACTTTCTGCACCGCGTCGGTGTCGGTCACGTCGCAGCCTGACAACAAGCTCAGGGCGCCCAGACTCAGGCCCTGTTTGAGGAACAGGCGGCGCTCCAGCTTGACGATCTCGCGCGACGGCGCGATCAGGTTGCGATCGGGCTTCTTCGGCAATTGGCTCATATCAGTCCCCATGTCCGTGATTGTTCGTTTTGGCATGGCCGGTCAGCATCGGTAAAAAGGTACGCGGCACCAGCGCCACCATCACCACGTGAACGAAAATGAACAGCACGACCAGGGACATGCAGAGAAAATGCAGCAAACGCGCGCCTTCGAAACCGCCCATCAAGGTGCCCAATCCCTGAAACTGTACCGGCTTCCAGATGACGAGCCCGCTCAACACGAGCCCGACGATCACGCATATGACCCCGACGTACGCGGCACGCTGCACCGCATTGTAGACACCGGCTTCATGCGCGATTTTGCCGCGCAATGCCTTGGCGAATTCATTCCATATCGCGCGCGGCGTGAGGGGAAGGAAATTTGCTTTAAAATGGCCACCAAAGATGCCGTAGAGCAGATAGGCAAGTCCGTTCAGCGCCAGCACCCACATCGCGGCAAAATGCCACTGCAACGCGCCACCCAGCCATCCACCAAGCGTCAGATCGACCGGGAATTTAAAACTGAACAGCGGCGACGCATTGTAAATACGCCAGCCGCTGAAAATCATGATCAGCATCGCAACTACATTGATCCAGTGCGTGATCCGCACCAATAATGGGTGAACCAGAATTTTGCCGCTTTGCGTCGCCATGAAATACTCCCTCCGCACCGCTCAAATCAAGAACTTGCAAATAAACCGTGTACTGCGATTGCGGATTAGTCGCAGCATGCGCCACCGCCTTACAGCACGCGCACCCCATTGTGCGCCGACCCGTTGCCCGCGACAATCTTCGCCATACGATTATCCATAAGGAAAGACCCATGCAGGAAGTTCACGGCAAAAAATCCAAAGTCACTACCGTCAACGCGCGACAGCTCAAGGCCCTGCTGCACGACGGCCAGGAGATCGCCGTCATCGATGTCCGCGAAGAAGGCGTTTACGCCAAGCGCCACCTGCTGCACGCCGCCTCGGTGCCGCTGTCACGCCTGGAATTGCGCATGCCCCTGCTGGTGCCCAGGCGCGCAGCCGGTGTGGTGGTCTGCGATGCCAACGAAGGGCTCGCGCAACGCGCGGCAGCGATACTTTCCCGCCACGGCTACACCAGCGTAATGGTGCTGGAAGGCGGCGTTGATGCGTGGGCAGCCGAAGGTTACGAGGTCTACAGCGGCGTCAACGTGCCGAGCAAGGCTTTCGGTGAATTCGTCGAGCACCACGAAAATACGCCGCGTATGCCGGCGCAGGAAATCAAGGCCCGGGTCGATGCCGGCGAAAAAGTCGTCATCCTTGACAGCCGTCCGCTCGCGGAATACACCAAAATGAGCATCCCTGGCGGCATCGATTGTCCGGGTGCTGAACTCGTCTACCGCGTGCACGACCTCATCCCGTCTGCAGATACGCTGGTGGTCGTCAACTGCGCGGGCCGCACGCGCAGCATCATAGGCGCGCAGTCCTTGATCAACGCGGGCATTCCCAACCGTGTGGTGGCGCTCAAGGACGGCACCATGGGCTGGCACCTCGCCGGATTCGAACTGGCGCGCGAACAGAAATATCACGCACCGGCGCCCACTGCGGCCGGGCTCAAGCAGGCGCGCCAGGCCGCCGCGCGTGTCGCCAAGCGCTTTGGCGTGCGCTATATCGATATCGACACCGTGGCGAAGTTCGCCCGCGAAATGGAGCAGCGCACGCTATACCTGTTCGACGTGCGCACTCCGGAGGAATACGCAGCAGGCCATTTGCACAGCTCCGTCAACGCACCGGGCGGGCAGCTGGTGCAAACCACCGACTCGTTCGCGGCGACCCGCAATTCACGCATCGTGCTGATCGACGACCACGGTGTGCGCGCGACGATGACGGCGTCCTGGCTGATCCAGATGGGATGGCGGGACGTGTTCGTCGTCAAAGACGCGCTGGCATCGGGCCCGCTGTATAAAGGCGCCACGCCTACCGAAGTGCTTGGCCTCGCCCATATCAAGACCGATTTCATCACGGCCCATGAACTCAACAACGAACTCGCCGCCGGCAACGCAGCAGTACTCGATTTCGAAACCAGCCTGCGCTACCGCGACGCCCATATCCCCGGCGCGTGGCTGTCGATACGCGCCAATCTGGAAACCAACCTGGCGACCGTTCCACCGGCCAAGTTGCTGGTACTGACATCGGGCGACGGCATCATTGCGCAGCTCGCGGCGCCCGAAGCGGTGCGCCACACGCAAACCCCCGTCAAGGTGTTGCAGGGAGGTACAGCGGCCTGGCAGGCAGCCGGCTTGCCGCTGGAAACCGGCCTGGCGCGGCTTGCCGACACCACGGACGACATCTGGTATCGCCCGTACGACCGCACCGCCAACGTCGAAGAGGCGATGAAAGATTATCTGACGTGGGAAGTGAACCTGGTGAAGCAGATCGAACGCGACGATGACGTCAGGTTCCGCACTTTCGCGCGCTGACGTTAGTGCCGGACTTCAGTTGACCTGGGCGTCGACTGCTTTGACTACGTTCGCCCACTTGTCGTATTCGGCCTTCAGGAACTGACCGAACTGGTCTGGCGTGGTGATCGTGACATCGGTGCCGGTCGCCAGAAAAGTATTTTCCACATCGGGCTGCCGCAGAATTTTGGCGATTTCGTCGTGAAGTCTCTGGATGACTTCAGGCGGCGTGCCTTTGGGCGCGAGCAACCCCGACCACAGCGTCGCGGCGTAACCCGGCACGCCGGCCTCGGCGAGCGACGGCACGTCGGGCATCGCCTTGGAACGTTTCTCGCTGGTGACCGCCAGCGAGCGCAGGCGACCCGCCTTCGTATGCGGCAACGCCAGCGCAATCCCGGGAAAACCGACTGAAACCTGCCCGCTGATCAAATCGGTGGTTGCCGGTGCGCTGCCCTTGTACGGTATGTGCGTCATCCTGATATTGGCCATCGACAGGAACAACGCGCCGAACAGGTGCTGAGCGCTGCCGTTGCCGGAAGATGCGTAGTCGATTTTGTTGGGCTGCGCTTTGGCCAGCGCAATCAATTCGCGCACGGATTTCGCGGGCAATGACGGATGAATTGCCAGCACATTGGGTCCCGAACCGACCAGCATGACGGGAGCAAAATCGCGCACCGCGTCATACGGCACTTTCTTGTAGAGGCTGGCGCTGATGACGTGCGTGGTGGCGGTCAGCAACAGCGTATAGCCATCGGGATTGGCCTTGGCCACCACTTCTGCGCCAAGCATGCTGCCCGCACCTGGCCGATTATCTATAACGACCTGCTGGCCGAGCGCTTCAGACAGGCGCTGCGCGACGATGCGCGCGGGAACGTCGGTCGCGCCGCCGGGAGAAAACGGTACGATCATGCGGATCGGCCGCGACGGATAATTCTGCGCAAACAGCGGTGCCGCCATGCACAACACCACCAATGCAAAGGGCATGCGGTGCATATATGCCGATAGAAAGGTCACAACGATTTCACATGTTCCTAATTCACTGTCGCGCCGGAAGCCTCCACCATGCGCGCCCACTTGGTGGCTTCGGTCTTGAGCATTTCACCGAACAACTCCGGCGTCTCCTGCCAGGCCACTTCCTGTCCGGCATTCAGCAGCTGCCGCTGCACGTCCGGATTTTTCAGGATGCGCAGCAACTCGGTATGCAGTTTCATCACGATGTCGCGCGGCGTGCCTTTCGGTGCGGCGACACCGAACCATGCCGTCACCTCGTAGCCCTTGATGCCTGCTTCGGCCACTGTCGGTATTTGCGGCAACTCAGGCGAACGCCTCGCGCTGGTGACTGCCAGTGCGCGCAGCTTACCGGCCTTGATCTGAGGCAGCATGCCGGCAATGCCGGGAAACCCTACCGTCACCTGCCCGCTCAACAAGTCGGCGGTGGCCGGCCCGCTACCGCGATACGGAATATGCGTCATCTCGATGCCAGCCATTTTGGTGAACAAAGCGCCGGTCAGATGCTGGGTGCTGCCGTTGCCGGATGATGCGTAGTCGATTTTTCCCGGCTTGGCCTTGGCCAGCGCGATCAGTTCTTTCACGGTTCTGACCGGCAGCGAGGGATGCACGACGATGATATTCGGCGCGCTGGTCACCTGGGTTACCGGAGCAAAGTCGGTCACCGAATCGTACGGCAGCTTCTTGTATAAGGCCGCGCTGACGAAATGCGTGTTGCTGATCGTCAACAGCGTATAGCCGTCGGGCGGGGCCTTGGCGACCTGGTCTGCACCTATGGTCGAGCCCGCGCCCGCACGATTGTCGACGACCACCTGGTGGCCGAGTGCTTCCGACATTTTCTGCGTGAGGATGCGGCCTGGCACGTCGGCCGCGCCGCCTGCCGAAAACGGCACCACCAACCGCAGCGGCCGGTTCGGATAATTCTGCGCGCCAGCCGGTTGCGCGAAGCCGACGGCTATGACCGCAGCCGGCAGCCAGCGCCAATTGCAATGTACGAAATGCATGTATCCCCTGGGAGCTGACAAGAATCTGAAAAAGCGAACGAAGATTATAGCGTGCGCGAAAAACAGCGCGGACGCAGGTTAAAAATTGGTAATATCCACGGCGGCTTCGTGCGCCAAGTCGGCGCTGAAATTCGCGCACAACTGGCGCAGCAGCGAGAACTTGCCGGTGCCACCGCTTTCACGTTCGACCAGCAGCGCAAACTCGCCGGCGCTGAGCGGGCGGCTGAACAAAAATCCCTGCATGGCGTCGCAGCGGTTCTCCAGCAAAAACGACATCTGCTTTTCGGTCTCCACGCCTTCGGCGATGACTTTCATGTCGAGGCTGTGGCCGAGAGAAACAATGGCCTTGACGATGGCCGCCGCGTTTTCGTCCTGCCCCAGTTCGCGCACGAACGACTGGTCGATCTTGAGACAGGCGACGGGAAAACGCTTCAGGTAGCTCAGGCTCGAATAGCCAGTGCCAAAATCGTCGATGCTCAACTGGATGCCAAGCGCCTGCAATTGCGCGAGGGTCGCGATGACGCCTTCCGGATCGTGCATCACCATGCTCTCGGTCAGTTCCAGCTCGAGGTACTCCGCGGAGAGTTCAGCGTGTTGCAGCGCCTGTTCCACCGCGCGCACCAGGTCGTAGCGCGTCAATTGCCGCGCTGACAGGTTGATGGCGACCCGCATCGGCGGCAGCCCTCTTTCCTGCAGGGACTTGTTGAAATTGCAGGCTTCACGCATCACCCATTCGCCGATCTGCACGATCAGCCCGGTTTCCTCGGCAAGGGTGATGAAATTTTCGGGTAGCGACAATTCGCCGTTCTCGCCCTTGACCCGCAGCAGCGCTTCCATGCCGGCGATCTGCCCGGTGACCAGGTTCACCTTGGGCTGGTAGAGCAGCGCAAACTGTTTGTGCTCGACCGCGCTGCGCAGCGCGGACTGCATTTCCAGGCGCTCGGTGATCACTGTGTTCATTTCCGGCGAGTAAAACTGGAAATTGTTGCGCCCGAGCTCTTTCGCCTTGTACATGGCGGTATCGGCATTCTTGAGCAGCGTCTGCACGTCGCGCCCGTCGCGCGGAAAAATACTGACGCCCACGCTGCACGAAACACTCAGCTCGCGTCCCTCGATCTGCGACGGACGTGCGATCGTCTGCAGGACGCGCTGCACGACCTGCGACATCGCTTCGCCACGGCCGGCGCCTGACAGCAGCAGCACGAATTCGTCGCCGCCGAGACGCACGACGGTATCGGCTTCGCGCACGCACGCCAGCATGCGATGCGACATGGTCTGCAGCAGCTGATCGCCGCGGTTATGGCCGAACGTGTCGTTGATCAGCTTGAAGTGGTCGAGATCGACCAGAACGAGCGCGACGATGCTTTTGCTGCGCTGCGCGCTCAGCATCATCTGGCGCAGGCGGTCGTTCATCAACAGGCGGTTGGGCAGGCCGGTAACCGGATCGTGATTGGCCAGGTGCTCGAGCTTTTCCTGGTTGAGCTTGGTCTCGGTAACGTCCTCGACGGTGCCTTCGTAAAACAGCAGATTGCCCGCTTCGTCCTGCACCGCGCGGGCATTTTCCGAAATCCAGATATAGTCACCGCCCTTGCGCCGGATCTCGGACACGAAATTAGTGACGACGCCGGTTTCCCGCATCAGCCGCATGAATTCGGCGCGCCGCGACGGGTCGGTATAAATCTGGTGCTGGATATCACCGATGCTGGCGATGAGCTCGGCGCCGCTGGAGAACCCGTAGATGGCGGCGAGCGCGGGATTGACGTTCAGATAGCGGCCATCGGGCGAAGTCTGGAAAATGCCCTCGGTGGCGTTCTCGAATATGCTGCGAAAGCTGCGCTCAGCCTGCTGCAGCGCCTGCGTGGATAGCTTGCGCTCGGTGACGTTCTCGACGAAGCCTTCGAGCGTAATGACGTTGCCCGCCTCGTCATGAATGCCTACCCCGCGCTCCCAGACCCATTTGATTTCGCCGTCGCGGCACTGGATCCGGTATTCGACGAAAAAGCGCCGGTTTTCCAGCAGCGCCGCGGTAATTTCTGCGCGCACGCGTGCGCGGTCTTCAGGATGCTCCAGCCCCTTGTAAGAAAGGTGGCTGTTGTGCAGAAGCTCCTCCGGGCGGTAGCCGGTCAGGTGGTAGCAACCGTCGCTGACAAACTCCATCGTCCAGTGCTCGTCGTTGCGGCAGCGATAAACCATGCCGTCGAGGTTGCTCATCAGGGTCGTCAGCATGCGCTCCTTCTCGCGCAATGCCTGACGTGACAATTCGATCTCGCGCTCGCGCTTTTCCAGCGCGGCGAGCATCGACGCGGGCGTTTCCGGTTTTCCTGACTGTTTGGCTGAACTTTTCAAACTGTCACCGAGTTTGCGTGCGTCAGTGCCGGCCGCTCCGCCAGCCTCGACGCATTTGTCATGGCCTTATAGCAAAAACCATACCCTTTGGCGCACTATGGTTTCACAAAATCGCGGCGCTTGCCTGAAAAAGCGAAAAAATGCACTCGGCCGCCGTCAAATGGCAGACCGGCGGCGTCCAACAGGCGCCGCCCCCTCCCCGCACACCCGCCTCAGACGACGGCGCGGGGAGCGTCGGGCAGGCTGCCTTTTTCAAAGCGTATCTTGCCCTTGACGCAGTCGATCTTGATGACGTCTTTGGCCGCAAATTCCCCTTCCAGGATGTGCTTGGCGAGGGGATTCTCGATCTCGGACTGGATGGCCCGCCGCAACGGCCGCGCACCGTACACCGGGTCGAACCCGCTGGCTGCGATCTGCTGCAAGGCGGCGTCGCTGATCTCGAGTTTGATTTCCATTTTCGCCAGCCGTTTTTCGAGCAACGCGAGCTGCAGTTTTGCAATCGACTTGATGTGCTTTTCGTCGAGCTCATGGAAGACCACGATCTCGTCGATGCGGTTGACGAATTCGGGACGGAAATGCGCCTTGACCTCGCCCATTACCGCGATCTTGATCAATTGATAGTCGTCGCCGGACATCCGCTGGATCATCTGCGAGCCGAGGTTCGAGGTCATCACGATGACGGTGTTCTTGAAGTCCACAGTACGGCCCTGGCCGTCGGTCATGCGGCCGTCGTCCAAAACCTGCAGCAGCACGTTGAACACGTCCGGGTGCGCCTTCTCGACTTCGTCGAGCAGGATCACTGCATACGGTTTGCGGCGCACGGCCTCTGTCAGGTAGCCGCCCTCTTCGTAACCGACGTAACCGGGCGGCGCGCCGATCAGGCGCGCGACCGAATGCTTTTCCATGAACTCGCTCATGTCGATGCGGATCATGTGTTCTTCCGAATCGAACAGGAAGGTGGCGAGCGCCTTGCACAACTCGGTCTTGCCGACACCCGTCGGTCCCAGGAACAGAAAGGAGCCATACGGCTTGTTCGGGTCGGATAGTCCTGCGCGCGAACGCCGGATCGCATCTGACACCAGGCGCACCGCCTCGTCCTGCCCGACCACGCGCTGGTGCAGGCGGTTTTCCATCAGCAGCAGTTTCTCGCGCTCGCCCTGCATCATTTTCGAGACCGGGATGCCGGTCATGCGCGAAACCACTTCGGCAATTTCCTCGGCACCCACCTGCGTGCGCAGCAGCCGCGGCTTCTGCCCTTTGGCCGGCGCCTTGTCGGCCTGCTTCAATTGCGCTTCGAGCTGAGGAATACGCCCGTACTGGATCTCCGACACTTTCTGCCAGTCGCCCTTGCGCTTGGCGGCCTCCATCTCGAGCTTGATCTTTTCCAGCTCTTCCTTGATGTGCTGCAAGCCCTGGACCTGTGATTTTTCCATTTTCCAGACGTCTTCCAGGTCTGAATACTCGCGCTCGAGCCGCTTGATCTCATCTTCCAGCGCCTGCAACCGCTTGCGCGACGCTTCGTCTTTTTCCTTTTTTACGGCTTCACGTTCGATCTTCAGCTGGATCAGCCGGCGCTCGAGCTTGTCCATGACTTCCGGCTTGGAGTCGATTTCCATTTTGATGCGCGAAGCCGCCTCGTCGATCAAGTCGATCGCCTTGTCCGGCAAAAAGCGGTCGGTGACGTAGCGATGGGACAGTTCCGCCGCCGCGACGATCGCGGGATCGGTGATTTCAACGCCGTGGTGAACTTCGTATTTTTCCTGCAGACCGCGCAGTATCGCGATCGTGCTCTCGACCGTCGGTTCGCCGACCAGCACTTTCTGAAAGCGGCGTTCGAGCGCGGCGTCTTTCTCTATGTACTTGCGGTATTCGTCGAGCGTGGTCGCGCCGACGCAATGCAGTTCGCCGCGCGCAAGCGCGGGCTTCAGCATGTTGCCGGCATCCATCGCGCCTTCCGCCTTGCCGGCGCCGACCATCGTATGCAGTTCGTCGATAAAAATGATGTTGCGTCCGGCGTCCTGCGAAATTTCCTTCAGCACGGATTTAAGCCGTTCCTCGAACTCGCCGCGATACTTGGCGCCCGCCAGCAGCATCGCCATGTCGAGCGACAGCACGCGCTTGCCTTTGAGCGACTCGGGGACTTCGTCGTTGACGATGCGTTGCGCGAGGCCCTCGACGATCGCGGTCTTGCCGACGCCCGGTTCACCTATCAGCACCGGGTTGTTCTTGGTGCGGCGCTGCAGGATCTGGATCACGCGGCGGATTTCATCGTCGCGCCCGATGACGGGGTCGAGCTTGCCGGAACGCGCGCGCTCGGTCAGATCGACCGTATATTTCTTGAGCGCTTCGCGCGTGCCTTCCGCTTCGGCGCTGTCGACTTTCTCTCCGCCGCGCACGGCTTTGATGGCTTGCTCAAGCGCTGCGCGCGTGCCGCCGTGCTGTTTCAGCAGGCGCCCGGTGTCACCCTTGTCGTGGGCGAGCGCCAGAAAAAACATTTCGGATGCAATGAACTGGTCGCCCAGTTTTTGCGCTTCCTTGTCAGTCAGGTTCAGCAGGTTCGTAAGCTCGCGCGAAACGTTGACTTCGCCGCCCTGGCCCTCGACCTTCGGCAGGCGCCCGATGGCCGCGGTCAGCGCTGTTTTCAGCGCAGGCACGTTGACGCCGGCACGCGACAGCAGCGACGCCGTGCCGCCGTCCTCCTGCTGGAGCAGCGCCGACAGCACGTGCTGGGGCTCGATATAGGGGTTATCGTGTCCCACTGCGCTGCTCTGGGCATCGGCAAATGCCTGCTGGAACTTGGTCGTAAATTTATCGAATCGCATGGCTATTCCTGCTCAGAATGGCAATAATTACCACTGACATGGGGGAAGTATGCCGAAATTCAAGCGCGTGGCGCGTCCGGGCGTCACATCTCTGGAAAGTTAGCCTTGCCCGCACCGCTCAAAGCCCTCGTGTTCGACGCCTACGGCACACTGTTCGACGTGTATTCGGTGGTTACGTTGTGCGACAGCTTGTTTCCAGGCCGCGGCACGCCGCTGTCGCAGCTGTGGCGCGCCAAGCAGCTCGAATACACCTGGCTGCGCAGCCTGATGGGACGCTACGCTGATTTCACGGCAGTGACCCGGGACGCGCTGGAACATGCATGCAAGGTGCTGCATCTGGCGCTCGACGCCAAAAACTCCGCGCAGCTAATGGCCGCCTACAACCGTCTTGCGCTCTACCCTGACGCGCGGGATGCGCTCGACGACCTGTCCGGATTCAAGCTGGCGATCCTTTCAAACGGCTCGCCGGCGATGCTGGATCCGCTCGTGAAGAATGCTGGATTGACCGATGTATTGAGCGCCGTGATCAGCGTCGATGCGGTGAAGATTTTCAAACCCGATCCGCGCGTCTATCAGCTCGCTCCCGACAAGCTCGGCGTCGATAAGGCGGAAATCGGTTTCGTGTCTTCGAACTACTGGGACGCCGTCGGCGCCAAAAATTTCGGCTTCAAAGTATTCTGGATCAACCGCGCAGGCGCGCAAGCCGATGTGCTCGGCGCCGCGCCCGACCACGTGTTGGGCAAACTCACGGAACTGCCGCAGCACATGAACTGACGAAGCGTGGGCAACCGCTTTATTTGCGGCTCAATATCCAGTTCGTCATTTGCGCAAGTTGGGCATCGCTCAATCCCGGATGCGGCGGCATCGGCACCGCTCCCCAGACACCAGCGCCGCCAGCCTTGATCTTGGCAGCGAGCCGCGCGCCTGCGCCGCCGTCACCGGCATAACGCACTGCAACTTCGCGGAACGACGGCCCGACTATTTTCTGCTCTACGCCATGACAGCTGACGCACGCGTTGTCAGCCAGCAACCGCTGCACCGGATCCTGCGCGGCCGCTTCAGCGGCAGCCGCGGGGTCGGGTGTGGGCGCCGCGGTGTCGCGATTGTAGTACGTCGCCAGGTAGTCGACGACGATGGGAATTTCTTCCGGCGCGATCGGCATCCCGCGCTCTATCATGTTGCGCACATTGTCCTGCCATTCGCCGCGCGACAGCCTGGCGCGCGTAACGTGGGCGATTTCGTGGCACAACGCGCACCTCGCCATGGTGAGGTCGGCACCCTTGCCCGGAGCAAGCGTCTTTGACGGCGCGGCATCCTGCGCCGACAGCGGCGAGACGGCAACGCCGCTCGCCGCGAACAGCAATATCGCGGCTGCCGTGGCGGCCAGCCGCGAGGCACGCGAGCGCGTCACGTTTCGACCATGAAGCCGACGCGGTGTATGCCGTTCCAGAAATAACCAAGCGGGTTCCACGCCGAAACTATCGGTTGCACATTGCCTTTTTCATCCGTGGCGCGCGCCAGCACCGTGACGTAACCCTGCGTCTGCGGCCAGAATTCATGGCTGAAAATGCGCCACGCGTACTTGCCGCCGCCGGAGTTGATGGCCGCGCGCTGCCAGCTCGCGCCTTCGTTGAATGACACTTCGACTTTGTCGATAGCGCCTTCGCCTACCCATGCACGGCCTTCTATCAGCACCGGCTTGCCGGCCTTGAACACGGCGTTGGGCGCCGGATAAGTGATCATGGATTTCACCGGCCAGGCTTCAGTCACCACAGCATCCGGCGGCATTTTCTCGCCCGGCCTGACGGCAGTACGCGGAATGCGATAACTGCTGTCCATGAAAGTGCCCTTGAACTGGGCAGCGAGCAGCGTGACGGTATGTAGCCACTTGGTCGACGCCGAACCCACCCATCCCGGCACTACCAGCCGCAACGGGTAACCATGTATTTTCGGCAAAGGACCGTCGTTCATGCCGAACGCCAGCAAGGTATTTTCTTCCATCGCCTTCGACAGCGGCACGGAACGGATCACCGGCGCCGCCGAAGCAATCACGCCAAAATCGCCGCCCTGCCCGGCAACATGCGCAGCGCCCGGCTTGATACCTGCCGCCCTCAGCACGTCGCGCAAGCGCACGCCGGTCCATTTCGGGCAACCCATGCCGCCGGTCTGCAGCCACGGCGTGCCACTGGCGTTCGGCACATACGCCAAGCGTCCGGAACCGGCGCACTCGAGCATGCCCTGCATGCTCACCACAGGAAATGATTTCTTGAGTTCGTCGGCCGAGAAACTCACCTCGTTATCCACCAGTCCCTTGATCGTAACCCGGTGTTTGGAAGCATCGATATCGGGAGTGAGCAGGTTATTGCGCACGAACATGCGGTCGTTCGGCGTGACTGCGAAATTGTGCGCCTCGGCCGGCACGCTGCCCGTCAACGGGCGCTCAGAATGCAGTTTCATCAGCGGACTTTTTTCCGCCATCACCGCGGTGTTCGGCATCGTTCCGGCCGGGTCCGCCGGCGGCTTGGGCGCTTCGGCCGCCTGCGCCCACAACTCCCGCGGTATTGCGCCTGCCGCCATGACCGCACCGGTACCGGCCACGCGCGTGATGAACCCGCGGCGCGACAGCCGCTGTAGTTTCTCGTCCTGCATTGCCGGATATGTTTTATCAGTCATGTTGCTCTCCTCTGGTAAACAAGCAGCGGTGTGGCCGCCGTCATGCATTGCAAACAACCGCGCTATGCCGCAACCTGCCCCGGCGCCAGCTTGACGACCGGCCGCGCGCCTGGCGTCGGATAGGGATACAGCATGTTGAGTGCCATGCTTTGATTGGCCGACAGCACGATGCGCACGTGTTCACGCTTTAATTCACGCGCATGACGGCATCCGCATGAGTGAGCAATCATGTCGATTTCCTTATTCATGTTCTTCACGTAGTTCGCCACGCGCTGGTATTTCTCGTCAACCACCAGCCCGCGTTGCAGGCGCTTGTTATGCGTAGTCACGCCCGTCGGACAGGTGTTGGTGTGGCAGCGCAGTGCCTGGATGCAGCCCAACGCGAACATGAAACCGCGCGCAGTATTGATGAAATCCGCCCCCACGCACAACGCCCATGCTGCTTTGGCGGACGTAACGAGCTTGCCTGCAGCAATCACGCGAATACGTCCCCTGAGATCGGCCTGCAGCAGAGAATCCACCACCCGCGGCAGCGCCTCCGCGATCGGCAGGCTCATGTGGTCCATCAGCGTCTGCGGCGCCGCGCCGCTGCCGCCTTCGCCGCCATCGATAGCGATAAAATCCGGCGCGTATTCCTTGCCGCGCCGCAGGACGGCCTCGCATAACTCGTTCATGAAGTCCCAGCCGCCGATCGCGGTTTTGACGCCGACCGGCCGCCCGGTGAGTTCGCGCACGTAAGCGACGCGATCCAGCAGATCGTTGATATTTGCGATGTCGTGGTGGCGATTCGGGCTGATCGAGTCTTCGCCCGCGGGGATGCCGCGGATGCGCGCGATTTCCTCGGTGACCTTGCCGCCGGGCAGCACCCCGCCCTTGCCCGGCTTGGCGCCCTGCGACAGTTTGATTTCGAACGCTTTGACGACGTGCGCGAGTTCTTTCGCGCGGTCCGCGGAAAACGTGCCGTCGGCGTTGCGTATGCCGTATTTCGCGGTACCAATCTGCATGATGACGTCGCAATTGCCTTCGAGGTGATAGGGCGACAACCCACCCTCGCCCGTATCCATCCAGCAGCCGGCCACACCGGCGCCGCGTGAAAGTGCCTGCACGGCCGGTGAAGAAATCGCGCCAAAGCTCATGCCTGAAACATTGACGACCGATTTGGCTTCGAATGGATAACGGCAATACCCTTCGCCTATGATCAGCGACGGCGTGGGCAGGCGGTCTTCCTCCAGCACCGGGTATGGATGATTGACGAAGATGATGGAGCCCGGCTCGCGCAAATCGTTGGTTGAGCCGAAGCCTATGATGCCGCCTTCGTTCTTCGCTTCTTTGTACACCCAGCCGCGAGTCGCGCGGTTGAACGGCATTTCATCGCGGTCGCCGGCGAAAAAATACTGGCGGAAGTATTCGCCCATCTCTTCGAAGAAAAACCGCAGGCGCCCGATCACCGGGTAGTTGCGCAGCACCGTGTGTTTTTTCTGCGTGACGTCCTGGATAAACCAGAACACCAGCACCCCGATCAGCACGAAGCCGATGATAGTGCCAAGGCCATACGAGATCACGCCCATGATTCCGGTCATATCCCCACCTATCGGGTAGAATTCAACATCTTGCTTAGTGTGAATATAGTGCAAAAATGAATGAATTGACATCCGCTATCGAAAGCAACGTCACCGCGGCGTTGGCCGAGGACGTCGGCAGCGGCGATTGGACTGCCCAGCTCATTGCCGCCGGCACCGTCGCCGGCGCGCATGTCATCACCCGCAACGATGCCGTCATTTGCGGTGCGCCATGGTTCGACCTGTGTCTGCGCAAGCTCGATCCTGCGGTCGCCATCGAGTGGGCGGTCAAGGAAGGCGCGCAGGTGCGCGGCGGACAAACACTGGTGACTTTACGCGGCGCGGCACGCGCGCTGCTCACCGGCGAGCGTAGCGCGCTCAATTTCCTGCAAATGCTGTCGGCCGTTGCGACGGTCACCCGGCGCTACATCGATACAGTGGCGGGAACCCGCGTCAAAATCGTCGATACGCGCAAAACCCTGCCCGGCCTGCGGCTCGCCCAGAAATACGCGGTGCGCATGGGCGGCGGCGCCAATCATCGCATGGGGCTCTACGACGCGATCCTGATCAAGGAAAATCACATTGCCGCGGCGGGTGGCATTGCCGCGGCATTGCGCGAAGCGGCGCGTATCGCTCCGCCCGGCGCATGGACCCAGATCGAAGTCGAAAATTTCGACCAGTTGCAAGCGGCTCTCGCGGCCGGCGCGAAGATGATCCTGCTCGACAACATGAACACGCAGCAGATGAGCGAAGCGGTAAAGATTACCGCAGGACGCGCAGAACTCGAAGCATCAGGCGGCATTACCCTGGAAAACGTGCGCGCGATTGCAGAAACCGGTGTCGACCGCATTTCCATCGGCAGCCTGACCAAGGACATCAAGGCCGCCGATTTGTCGATGCGGTTTGATTAAAGCTTCACCGCAAAGGACGCTAAGGACGCGAAGGAAAAACTAAACGTGCAAGAGCTCTATAGTCTTTCGTAGGCTTTTTGATTTTCCTTACCTTTGCGTCCTTCGCGTCCTTGGCGGTTCAAGATTTTCGGGTGTCGTTAGCGTATGGCATTAACGACAATTGCGCTCGATGAAATCCTTGACCGAGTCGAGGTCGGGGGCGAGCACGGTAAAACGCTGCGGCAGGCGCTCGAGATTTTCCAGTCCCGGCGGCACTTCGGGATCGCGGCCCAGCGCTTCGCGTATGGTGGCGGCAAACTTCACCGGCAATGCGGTTTCCAGGCATATCATCGGCACGCCCTCTTCGCGGTGCTCAAGCCCCACTTTCACGCCGTCCGCCGTGTGCGTATCGATGATCTGTCCCGCACCGCGGTACACGCGCCTGATCGTGTCGATGCGGTCCTGGTGATTGCTGGAACCCGACACGAAACCAAATTCAGCCACGCGCGCGAAATGCGGTGTGCGGGAGAGGTCGAATACGCCGTCGCGTTCGACTTGCTGCCATAATTGCCTGGCACCGGCGCCGTCCTTGCCGATCAGGTCGTAGATGAAGCGCTCGAAGTTCGACGCTTTTGAAATGTCCATAGACGGGCTGCTGGTCTGGTGCACTTGGTCTCCCGGACGCACGCGGTAGAGGCCGGTGCGGAAAAACTCATCCAGCACGTCATTTTCATTGGTCGCCACTATCAGCTTCCTGATCGGCAGGCCCATCGAACGCGCAATATGTCCGGCGCACACGTTGCCGAAATTGCCCGACGGCACCGCGAAAGAAACCTGCTGTTCGTTCGAGTCGGTAGCAGCGAGATAGGCCTTGAAGTAATAGACCACCTGCGCCACCACGCGCGCCCAGTTGATGGAATTGACGGTGCCTATCTTGTGGCGCGATTTGAAAGCCAGGTCGTTACTGACGCCTTTGACGATGTCCTGGCAATCGTCGAACACGCCGCGTACCGCGATGTTGAATATGTTCTGGTCCTGCAGCGAAAACATCTGCGCCGTCTGAAACGGGCTCATTTTCTGGTGCGGCGACAGCATGAAGATGCGGATGCCGCACTTGCCGCGCATCGCATACTCGGCGGCCGACCCGGTGTCGCCTGAAGTCGCCCCCAGGATATTGAGCTCGGCTTTGTTCTTGCCCAGGACATGCTCGAACAGGTTGCCGAGCAACTGCATGGCAACGTCCTTGAACGCAAGCGTTGGGCCCTGCGAGAGGCCCAGGATGTGCACGCCCGGCTGCAATTGCCGCAGCGGCGTGATCTCATCCGAGCGGAACACCGCTGCGGTATACGTGCGATCGACGATGCGTTTGAGATCGGATGCCGCGATGTCGTCGGCGTAGCGGCTGAGAATTTCAAACGCGAGTTCGCGATAGCCGAGCTTGCGCCATGCCGTAAGCTCAGCCCCGGTCACCTGCGGATAGCGTTCGGGCATGGCGAGCCCGCCATCCTCCATCAGGCCGCCCAACAGTATGTCCGAGAAGCGGGCCGCTCCGCCGCCGCCGCGCGTGCTTACGTAACGCATGGGACCACCGCCGTCAGTGCGCACCCAGCTGTTCCATGCGGATACGGGTTATTTTGCCAACGACCACTGGCAGCTGCTCTATCCGCGCCATCGCCGCATTGACGTTCTTTTCGATCGCCAGGTGCGTGAGCATGATGATATCCACCTGCTCTTCGCCTGCGGAGGGCTCCTTCTGCACCATGGCATCGATGGAAATGCCGCCGTCGGCGAGCACCCGCGTGATGTCGGCCAATACGCCCGGCTTGTCATGGACGCGCAGCCGCAGATAGTACGAAGTTTCAACTTCGGTGATCGGCAATATCGGCACGCTGGATAACTGGTCCGGCTGGAAAGCGAGATGCGGCACGCGATGCTCAGGGTCCGCCGTGTGCATGCGCGTCACGTCCACCAGGTCGGCAATCACCGAAGATGCAGTGGGATATGCACCGGCACCCGCGCCGTAATACATGGTCGCGCCGACCGCGTCGCCGCACACCAGAATGGCATTCATCACGCCTTCCACGTTGGCAATCAGGCGCCGCGTCGGAATCAAGGTCGGATGCACCCGCAGCTCGATGCCGTTGGGCTTGCGCTTGGTAATGCCCAGCAGCTTGATGCGATAACCAAGCTCCTCCGCGTAGCGGATATCGGCGGCCGTCAGCTTGGTAATGCCTTCCGTGTACGCGTCGTTAAAACGCATCGGGATGCCGAACGAAATCGCCGCGATGATTGCGAGCTTGTGCGCCGCGTCTATGCCTTCGATATCGAAGGTCGGATCGGTTTCGGCGTAGCCAAGACGCTGCGCTTCCTTCAATACGGTATCGAAGCTCGAACCCTTGTCGCGCATTTCGGACAAGATGAAATTGCTGGTACCGTTGATGATGCCGGCGATCCATTCAATGCGATTGGCCGTGAGGCCTTCGCGCAGCGCCTTGATGATTGGTATGCCGCCTGCGACCGCGGCCTCGAATGCGACCATCACCCCGCGCTTTTGCGCCGCGGCGAAAATCTCGTTGCCGTGGGTCGCCAGCAATGCCTTGTTGGCGGTGACGACGTGCTTGCCGCTTTCGATGGCCTGCAGGACGAGCTTGTGCGCGATGGTCGTGCCGCCGATCAATTCGATGACGATATCGATGTCGGGGCTGTTTACGACTTCATACGCGTCTGCCGTGACGGTCGCCTTGTTGCCGACCAGCTTGCGCGCGCGCTCGACGTCCTTGTCGGCGACCATTTTGATGACGATGCCACGGCCGGCGCGGCGCGTGATCTCTTCCTGGTTGCGCGCCAGCACTTCGAACGTGCCGCCGCCGACCGTGCCGATGCCGAGCAATCCTACGTGGATGGGTTTCATATTTATTTCGGAAAGACGCCGGGCGCAAGGCGATAGACGGGTTTGAAAATCCGCCTCTCGTCTCTCGCCTCTCGTCTCTCGCTTTTCCTAAAGAAGTCCATCTTTGCGGAACATTTCCTTGATTCCCCGCACCGCCTGCCGGGTGCGGGCCTCGTTTTCGATCAGCGCAAAACGCACGTGATCGTCGCCATACTCGCCGAACCCGATGCCCGGCGACGCCGCGACGTGCGCCTCCTCCAGCAGCTTCTTTGAGAAGTCGAGCGAGCCCATTGCCTTGTACTGTTCCGGGATTTTCGCCCACACGTACATCGTCGCTTGCGGAATCTCGACCTGCCATCCCGCCGCATGCAGGCCGGCGCACATCACGTCGCGCCGCTTCTGGTACTTCATGCGTGCTTCCGCCACGCACTCCTGCGGACCTTCGAGCGCGATAATGGAGGCGACCTGGATAGGGGTGAACGTGCCGTAGTCGTGGTAGCTTTTCATGCGCGCGAGCGCGGTGACGAGGTCGCGATTACCGACCATGCAGCCGACGCGCCAGCCCGCCATGTTGTAGCTTTTCGACAGCGTGAAGAATTCGACCGCAACGTCGCGCGCGCCCGGCACTTCCATGATGGATGGCGCGCGGTAGCCGTCGAACACGATGTCGGCGTACGCCAGATCGTGCACGACGTAAATCTGGTGCTCGCGCGCAATCGCAATCAAACGCTCGAAAAATGCCAGGTCCACGCACTGGGTGGTGGGATTGCCCGGGAAGTTGCAGATCAGCATCTTCGGCTTCGGATAACAATCGCGGATCGCGCGCTCCAGCTCTTCGAAGAAATCGACTCCGGCCACCATGGGCACATGCCGGATGTCGGCGCCGGCGATCACCGGCCCGTAAATGTGAATCGGATAACTCGGGTTAGGCACCAACACGATATCGCCGCGGTCGAGCGTCGCCAGCGCAAGGTGGGCAATGCCTTCCTTGGAGCCGATGGTGACGATCGCTTCCGAATCCGGATCGAAATCCGCATTGAAGCGCGTCTTGTACCAATTGCAGATCGCGCGCCGCAGCCGCGGAATGCCTTTCGATACCGAATAGCCGTGAGTGTCGGGGCGCCGCACCGACTCGATCAGCTTGTCGACGATGTGCTGCGGCGTCGGACCGTCGGGATTGCCCATCGACAGGTCGATCACGTCATCGCCGCGCTTGCGGGCGGCCGCCTTCAGTTCCCCGGTGATATTAAACACGTAGGGAGGCAGGCGCTTGATGCGGGCAAATTCTTCCATCAATAAATCCGTTTAAAGTCGCGTCTTAATTTGCACGCATCAAGCGGCTGCGCTGGAAGTGCTGGTGGAGGCTAATGCGCTTTAGCGCGTTATGCCGGAGCCAAACACCTCCAAAGCGCTTGATGCGGGCAAATTCTTCCATGTCAGTCTCAAAAAAGCAGCTAAGGGCGTGAAAAAGCGTATAATTTTATCCGACCTGACCTCCCGCGGCAAATCCGTTTGCAGTGAAATTCCACCTCCAGACCCCAGCCGGACACAACCTTTTCACCGGCCACGGCGCCGGTTACGTCGCGATCAACGGCGCGCGCTACGCGAAAAGCCTGCTCGTTACGCCCGAACGCCTGGTCGAGGATTGGCCGGCGAGCGACTTCGAGCATCTGAGCGCACAACATTTCGAAGGCCTGCTCGCGCTCAAACCCCAGATCGTGCTGCTCGGCACCGGTGCCACGCTGCGCTTCCCGCGCCCTGAACTCACGCGCTGCCTGCATACGGCGCAGATCGGGCTGGAAGTTATGGACAACGCCGCGGTGTGCCGCACCTATAACATCCTGACCGCGGAAGGCCGCAACGTGGTCGCTGCGGTGTTGTTGGGCTGAGCTAAGAAGCGCTCTCAAAAACGGCCTGGAGCCGCAGATGAACGCAGATAAGTTCAACGGCCTCGACTTCGAAGACATGCTCTTGGTTTTTCATCTGCGTTTATCTGCGGCTGATTGGCGTTTTTGAATTTTAGAGACCAGCTCTAAATCTCCGCCAGCGCCTTGAGGTGGGTGGCGACGCTGCGTCCGAGCGCGTGGAGCTCGTAACCGCCTTCCAGCAATGACACGATACGCCCTTGCGCGTATTTATCGGCCACCGCTTTCAACTGTTGCGTGACCCACGCGTAGTCGGCTTCGACCAGTTTCAACATTGCCATGTCATCGTCGCGGTGAGCGTCGAAGCCGGCCGAAATGAACAGCATTTCGGGTTTGAAGCGTTCGAGCGTGGGCAGCCAATGCTTCTCAACCGCGGCGCGAAATTCCTTGCCCCCACTGTACGCAGCCAGTGGAATATTAACCATGCGCCCGGAATGCCCCTCAATGCCGCTGTAAGGATAAAACGGATGCTGGAATGTGGACACCATCAGCACACGCTCGTCGTCGCGAAAAATCTCCTCGGTGCCGTTGCCGTGATGAACATCGAAGTCCGCGATGGCCACGCGCTGCAATCCATAATGTTCCAGCGCATGCGCTGCAGCGACCGCCACGTTATTGAAGAGACAAAAACCCATGGCACGACTGCGTTCGGCGTGGTGCCCGGGCGGACGCACGCTGCAAAACGCGGACTGCGCCTCGCCTTTCATGACCATGTCGGTCGCCAACACCGCGGCACCCGCCGCGCGCTGTGCTGCCTTCAACGTATCCGGACACATTGCGGTGTCCGGGTCGAGATGTATCATTCCCGAATGCGGCGCCCTGCTTTCTATCGACTCGATATAGTCTGCGGCATGCACGCGTTCCAGGTGTTCGTGCTGAGCCAACGGCGCTTCGGCGTGCAGCAGAAAATTACCCAGTCCCGAAGCAATCAACTGGTCGTCGATCGCCCGCAGCCGCGCCGGCGACTCGGGATGCATGGCTCCCATGTCGTGCAAGAGGCAATCCGGGTGGGTGATGAAAGCGATAGTCAAATCGGCTCGCGTACCATAGGCATGAAGTAACGCCTTGATACTATGCTTGACGCACGAGGTTGTCTAATTGTTAGCGGCCATTGTCGCTGCGAATTCGACGCAGCATATCAGCCTGCCAGCCCCCCCTCCCTGCCATCTGCTCTGCGCATGCAATCCTACCCTGCTCACCTGGTCAAAACGATCACGCTTGCTGACGGCGCAGCGGTCACGCTGCGGCCCATCCGCATCGCCGACGCGGATATCGAGCAGGAGTTCGTGCGCGGCCTGTCGGACGAGGCGCGCTATTTTCGCTTCATGGACATGCTGCGCGAACTGTCGCCGCAAATGCTGAAGCAGATGACCGATATCGATTACCACAACCAGATGGCACTGATCGCCGTCACGCGCCGCAGCGGGAAGGAAGTCCAGATCGCAGTCGGCCGTTACGTTGTGTAGCCGAACGGCACAGACTGCGAATTCGCCATCGTGGTGAGCGACGCCTGGCAAAGAAAAGGCATAGCCAAGGCACTGATGCAGTTCCTGATCGAAGCAGCGCGCAGCCGCGGTCTGAAGAAAATGGTCGGCGAAGTCCTTTCGAGCAACAGCAAGATGCTGCATTTCGTCGGCACGCTGGGCTTTCATGCCGCGATGGATCCGCACGACCCGCGCCAAATGCAGGTAACCAAGGAATTGCAGGTTTGAAAATCGAGAAATCAGGCCTGAATTTCACGGGCAAGTTACAATTGCTAAAATCATGAATCAGCAACTCGAAAAAGTAACAAGCCAGGTCGGCAAGATCATCCTCGGCAAGGAACACCAGATACGGCTCGCCATCGCCTGCCTGCTTGCGCGCGGCCATTTGCTGATCGAGGACATTCCCGGCGTTGGTAAAACCACCCTGGCGCACGCGCTCGCGACGACGCTCGGCCTGCATTTTCAGCGCATACAATTCACCAGCGACCTGTTGCCGGCCGATATTCTCGGCGTATCGATTTTCGACCGCGAAGCCAGCAATTTCCGCTTTCACCCGGGGCCGATATTTTCGCAGGTCATCCTCGCCGACGAAGTCAACCGCGCCACACCCAAGACCCAGAGCGCGCTGCTGGAAGCGATGGAAGAACACCAGGTCACGGCCGAAGGCGAAACGCGTCCGCTGCCGGAGCCGTTTTTCGTCATCGCCACACAAAATCCTTCGCACCAGATCGGCACTTTTCCGCTGCCTGAATCCCAGCTCGACCGCTTTCTGATGCGCATCGAGCTCGGCTATCCCGATGCCCTCGCAGAGCGCGCCCTGCTGCAAGGCGTGGACCGCCGCGAATTGTTGCCGCAACTCGCGCCATGCCTGCAACCCGAGGAACTCGCGGTGCTGCAACGTGCCGCACGCGAAGTCCATGCCTCGGGCGCTTTGCTGGACTATCTGCAGGCACTCGTCGATTACACGCGCAAATCGCCGGATTACGTCAACGGCCTGTCGCCGCGCGCTTCCCTAGCGCTGCTCAATGCGGCGCGAGCGTGGGCGATGATGCACGGCCGCAACCAGGTGCTGCCCGAGGACGTGCAGGCCATAGTGCCGCCGGTCGTCGGCCACCGGCTCTACGTCGCGCGCGACAATACGCGCATCAACGGCGCAGCCGTCGCGGAGCAATTGATAGAAGCAGTGCCCATCCCATGAGAGGGGTGAGGCGAGAGGAGTGAGGGGGAAAACCATGTCTCGCTTCGCTGGTTTTTTGCTTTCCGCCTCTCGTCTATCGCCTCTCGTCTTTCGCCTGCTTGCGCCCTTCCGGGCGCTGCGCGCGTACGTCGATCGCTGGCTGTTTCAGCTTGGCGGGCCCGCAACGACCAGCCTCGAGCTGGTGCAGAGGCGTATTTTCATCCTGCCGTCGCGCCACGGCATGCTGTTCGTCGGCGCGCTCGCGCTGATGCTCACCGGCTCGATCAATTACAACCT